>Ga0268265_10000045_pt1 | contig 180378 bp, 173 predicted proteins | sample KBSSwiS52_FD_190355 | JGI IMG/M metagenome (GOLD analysis project Ga0268265, IMG submission 190355) | Switchgrass rhizosphere microbial communities from Kellogg Biological Station, Michigan, USA - KBS Switchgrass S5-2 (SPAdes) (version 2) | ecosystem: Host-associated > Plants > Roots >... | reverse complement strand
GACCCACGTTTACGCTGTATATCGGGAGGTGATCGAGCGTTACCGCGTTGACGCCTTCACCGACAACGGTGGGGTCTCGGGCGGGCCGCTCTGCTATTGCGACTTCTGCAAGGCGCGCTGGGCGCGCGAAGTGGGCGGTCCGATGCCGGCCGGCCCCAGACTGGATGATCCGATCTATCGCCGCTGGCGTCGGTGGAACACCGCCGTCACGATGGAGAACTGGGAAGCGACCAACGCTTTCACCAAAAAGCTTGGTGGGCCGGGCTGCGCCTGTATCGGCCTCGTCCGAAAGTTCTCGACCCTCAACCGCGAGATCGCGACCCGCGCCGATCTCCTGATGATGGACTGCCAGTCGCGCAACGACGCGGCCAGCTTTCGCGAGCACGCTGACGAGGGGCGCTACATTCGCTCCATCCTCGGCTGGGCCAAGCCACTGGCGCCCTGCACCTCGATGACCCAACACAGCCATGGGTACTTCCGGCTCCCCGCCGACCCGGCGCTTGAGACGCGCATGTACATGCAGGCCGGATTCGCCGGCGGCTTCAACTTGTGGTGGCACCACCCGACTGCCTATTCGGAGGACCGTCGCTCGTTCGAGATCGCCGCGCCAACCTTCGCGTGGCAGCGTCGTCATGAGGCGCTACTCACACGCGCAGTGCCTGTGGCGACGGCGGGGGTAGTGCGCTCGGATGACAACGCGGTCTTCTTCGGCCGTGACGCGCCGGTCATCTATCAACCGGGATCTATCAGCCGGGTAACGCAGGTGCCCTATCGCGGGATGGTCAAGGCGCTGTTCGAGAGCCGGATCCCCTACTATCCGGTGCACATCGCCGACCTCGCCCGGCACGGCAAGGATCTGCCGGTTCTGGTGTTCCCCAACATCGGCGGGATGACGGACGCCGAGTGCGCGGCGGTTCGCGAATACGTCCGCGCTGGCGGCTCGATCGTCGTCACCGGCATGACCAGCCTCTACGACGGCGACGGGGAACCGCGTCGCGACTTCGGGCTAGCCGATGTACTCGGCGTTAACCTTGTGGCGGCAGCGCCCACGCGCACATTTTTTTCTGAAGCCCTGGAGGACAGCTATTTCGCTCTTCCATCGGGCCGCGGCGTGCGCCATCCGGCTCTGGCTGGCCTCGAGGAGACCCAGGTCATCCCGTACGGCGGCAGCGCCATTGCGCTGCGGGTGGCGCCGGACCGGCAGGTCCTGGCCACTTTCGCCGTTGCTAAGAACGATGGCGCCCCGACCGACGACGGCGAGCGCCCGTGCCTTATCGTCGGGACCTTTGGCCGTGGGCGTGTGGCCTTCATGCCGAACGACCTGGACCACAGGTATCTGGATGATCCGCATCCGGACCAGGCGCTGCTGATCGGCAACCTGTTGCGGTGGTGCGCCGGCGAGGGACCTTTGCCGGTCGAGTTCGACGGACCCGGCTTTGTGGGCGCCTACTTGTACCGGAAGAACGGCGCGTTCCTGGTTCACCTGCTGAACGGGTCCGGCATCGACAACGGCGAACAGATCGCCGAGCGCGCCTACCCCGTGGGGCCTCTGAAGGTAAGGGTCAAAGCCCCCGGCCGAGGAACGTCCGTGAAGCTGGCGACCAGCGGCGTGGTCCTGCGCGGCACGCGCTCTGGGGACATAGTGGAGTTCACCCTGCCGCGCCTCAACGAGTACGAACTCGCAGTTCTGGCATAAGGGCGGCCGCCACAGGACCCTATTTGGGAAGCGCCTTCGTCATCTTGACCACGACGTAGGCAAACCGCCCACTGGATGGCGTGGTCTGGTGCGGCGTATTGGCCGGAATCCAGAGCATATCGCCTGGAGCAAGGCTGTGCACCTCACCGCCTTCAATCCGACCGCCGTACCATTCGCCTGGCCTGATCTGCCTGGCCCCTAGCAGTGCGCCTCCCACGCGAACGTCCGCGGTGCCTTCCTGTACGATGAATAGGTCAGATACCGTCTCGTGCCGTTCGGGGGAGCCAGGCTGCACCCGCACGCTTCGCATAACCTCGTAGCCGTCGCCGCTCCGGACCGGACCGCTAGCCGGCACCGGGTCGCCGGAACGCCACACTTGTGCGATTTGGGCTTGTGCCGGGCCCGCGGCCAAGGGCAACACGATGCCGCCGGCAACGAGAAGCGAGCGAAGGCCCCGACCTAGGCCGAGAGCGAGCGCTTGAGCCGAAATGCCGTTCATTCTCTTGCCCCCGTAGGGATGGCAGCGACCGGCATAGTGTCTCCCGCCTCAACCTCTTTCATAGCTGCCTCCTTGCGCGCCTTGGCATCGCGCCACAACTGGATGCGGAAAGGCGCCATCATCAGGCCCAGCCATGAACGCGGATAGTCGGGCATGTAACCGCAGCCGATGTCACTGCTCGGCACCTTGCCTTTGGGCAGGTAGAACGTGCCGAACAGATGATCCCAAAGCACGATATCGCCACCATAATTGGTATTTCCTTCTTCGGCCGACTTGGCGTGGTGGTACCGGTGGTTCATCGGGCCGCTAAAGATGTATTCCATAAAGCCGTGGCGCGTGTTCAGCGCGGTGTGCTGGAACTTGCCAATAATACGGGAGGCAAGCCCGGCAACGAAGACGATCTCGGCAGGCGCTTGGATCAAAGCGTAGGGCACCACCCAGATCAATTCCTGAACGAAGCTTTCCAGTGGATGGCTGCGTGCGCCATTGAACCAATATAGCCGGGTCGAGCTGTGATGCACGGAATGCCAGCGCCACATAAACGGCACTTCGTGCATCCAGCGATGGTACCAGTAACGGAAAAAATCCATCACGACGATCAGCAGGACGACCTGAAGTACGGGGTGGAGCGCGGTTGGCCAGAACGCCTTGATCGTCTCGGGCGTGTAATGGGTATGGATCAGACCAACTAGCGAGGCGATCACGAACACCTTCGCGACGCTTATCAGGGCGCCCGCAGGGATCACGGTGAGGAACATGAGCACGTCAACGCCAGCGTCGTCCTGCTCCAGCCATTCTCGCGTCCACGGCATGAGCCGCTCGAGCGGGGCCATAATCACGCCCACACCAATCATGTAAAAGAACGCCAAGGCAAAGGCTTGCACCCCGATGCCGTTCTCCACCGCGAGCAATCCCGTCCAGACAGCGCTTACGAGGAGGAGCGGAAACAGCCCAACGGCGATGATCCGCGCCATCAGGGTGTTCTCGAACTTGTACGAGTAGGCATCCAGCCGGCGCCAAATCGGCTTTACGGGCGCTCTGATCCCACGGACGACCATGCGCTCAATAAAATGAAACGGCGCAGCTGCTATGGCTTGCACCAGTTGCATCCACGAACCGCCAGACGGCCGCGACAGCGACTGCTCAGGTCCCATTTTTCTCTCCGAGTCAATATCCCCCGGCAAAGCCGGTGGCTTTATTATGTGAGCCGCTCAAAGCGGCTGGATCGGGACGCTAACGCGTCCCGCCAGAGTGGAGCCACCTCATGGTGGCTAGCGCCATAGCTCCAACTGATCCACCCGGGCGTCCTCCTTCTCCTGGTTGCGGATATATTCGCGAATGACCGCTTCGTCTCGCCCCACCGTCGAGACGAAATATCCACGCGCCCAGAAATGCTGCCCCGTGAAATTCCGGCGCTTACCTGCATATTCCCGCGCAATGTGGATGGCGCTCTTCCCCTTCAGATAGCCCACCACCCCCGCCTTCGCGGGGCCAGGCTTTGAGACACCGCATATTTCGGCGGTACCGAGATCATCATGTGCACGTGATCCGGCATCAAATGCCCCTCCTCGATCTGACATTCCCGTTGCCCGGCCAAACGGCGGAACACACCGCCCAACTCCCTGCGAATCTCCCCAAACAACAGCTTGCGCCGACATTTCGGGATGAACACCACGTGGTATTTGCACTCCCAGCGTGTGTGATTTAAGCTCTGTACCTCGTTCATCGTGACTCGACCTTTCATGTGCTTGGTGGCTCACGAAAGCGAGTGTCACGATGGTCTCCCCGATACGTCAAACGTTCGTAGTCGTCCCGGCAGAGCCGGGGGATTCCCAAACGGATTAATCAGACTACCGCGTTCGATAATCTTGCGTCAGCGCCAAGTCAAGCCATTGCCAGATGCGTGTGAGCGGTTTTAAGCGTGCTCTTGTGAGTGCGCTCAGGAGCGATCAATGGGGCAGATCAGGGTATTTTCAAGACCGGATTCGTTGCTCATGCCACCTCGGCCTGAGCCGGGCACACACCCGACCTCCACCTCGGACGTTCGGGCCTTTTGCGTTGCAACGGCATGTTGCTACCATTCAGTGCATTAGTGCCACCTCGCGACGGACTAGCCGTGACCGTAGGTCAGCTGACTCCAAGATTCCGGACATTTTTCCGCGCCACACCCTCCAACTTGGATGCTCACCAATGATACTCACGCGTCGCAGCGCTCTCGCAGGTATAGGACTTGCCGGCCTCAGCCTCACTCCATTCGCACCCGCTCTGGCGCGCGGCGAACGGGTCCGCGTCGCCGGCAATCCGATAATCCCCGGCCGCGGCGTCTGCGATCCGCAGATCCGCGTGTGGGACGGCGAGGCTTGGCTCTACGCCACGCACGACGCCGATCCCGCCGCTACGGGCTTCGTGATGCGCGACTGGCAGATCTGGCGTTCGCGCGATCTCGTCGACTGGCGCCACGCGGGTACGCTGCGGCCCGAGCAGACCTATTGGGGCAGGCCCAGCAACGAGTGCTGGGCGACCGACGCGGCGCGCAAGGACGGGCGCTACTATCTGTACTTCTCGCGCGGGCCCAAGGAGATCGGCGTGGTCGTCGCCGACCATCCGGCGGGGCCGTGGCGCGATCCGCTTGGCAAGCCGCTGATCGCCGAAGGGCTTGTAAAAACCGAGGCGCGCGATCCCGGCATCCTTCAAGACGCGGACGGCGCGAACTACATCGTCTTCGGCACGTTCCGGTACTTCATCGCGCGGCTGGGCGAGGACATGGTCTCGCTCGCCGAGCCGCCGCGCCCGCTGAAGGTCGAGAAGGCGGTCGGCCCCTATGCCAGGGGTCTGACGGACGACAAACCGTTCCTCCACCGCCGCGGCGACCTCTACTATCTGTCGTGGGGAAGCTATTATGCGATCGGACGCAGTCCCTACGGCCCGTTCGAAACGCAAGGCTCGGTGCTGAGCGCGGCGACGACCGACCCCGAACTGCGCCTCGTGCGCCCGGGCGCTCGGTACGACCCGCTGAATTACGACCGGCACGGCAGCTTCTTCGAACTGAACGGCCAATGGTATTTCGCCTGCAACGACCAGGCGACGCCGGGGGCGACCGAGCATTACCGCAATAGCGCAATCTCCTATGTCCATTACCGTGCCGACGGTACGATCGCCCCGGTCCGGCTCGATAGGGTCGGGGTCGGCCAGTATGACGCGCGGCGCGGAATAGGGGCGGCGGATTTCTTCGATGCGCGCGGTGCCGCAGTCACGCATCTGGGCGGTGACAGCTTCGCGCTCGACCTCTCGCCCGGCGGGTTTGCCCGGTATCCTGGCGTGCGGAACGTCATCGACACGCTCACGGTTCTGGCGAACGGCCCACTGGCGATCCGCCGCGGGCACGTGCATGGACGTGCGCTGGGTCTCGGTCATGGCCGGGTTGCACTGGCGAGCACGCGTTCCATTGAGGATTTATGTCTCGTCAATACCGGCTCAGCGTCAATCCGGGTCGAGCGGCTCGCCGTTGAACAGGTCTGACGCGGTACGCGCCAGAAGCCGTCCTTAACCGCCTGCCGGGCGAACTGCGGGTTCGTCCATGTCCCAATCGCAGCCGAATTAGCACACGGAATGATACGGCAGCTGTCAGGTTGAAGTCCAAGCGACTCGAAGGGCGCCAATGGGGCGCTAATTGCCGGAAGCGCCATCAGCGCTGCCAACAGCCGCTTTCGGCTTGAGCGGCCGTTTCGGCGCGTCAACGGGAACGGCGTATGTGGGTCGTGAGCGGCCAGGCGCTCCCATTTCTCCTCTGGCCATCGTGGTCACAGGAGCAAGAATATGGGAATGTCAGAGTTCCACCCGGTCGAAGCTGGCCGCCGCGCGTGAAATGCGGAGCGGAAGGGCGGAGCGAAGCGCGCGCTGAAGCCGCAGCACGTCTGGGCTGTACGCTTCCTTCGCGACCAGCATCGCCGCATGCGCGACCGCCACGTTCCATTGGGCCAGCAGGAGCGAACGCGCGGCAACCGCGCGCCCGTTCTCCGACGAGTCATCCCTCACGAAGCTCCTGGCTCAAGCGAGCCAGAAGCACCTGACTCGCTTTCTCATTTTCCGCCGATGAAAGTTCCTAAGAAGAGACCGGTCTTACCCGCATACTTGGCATTTATGGCGGGACGAATCGAAAAGGCGACATGGCGGCCATCGCGCGCGGGCGTCGACTGGTGGGCTTCTCCACCTTCCTCATTGGTTTTGGTCAGACGCCGGCGTTTCCCGGTTTCCCAATCGAGCAGGTAAAGGTCGAACGGCTTGTTACCATATTTTTCGCCGATGACACGCGCCTCCTCCGGACTCTTCGATGAAAGCAGCGATGCGAAGACCCAACTGCGGTGGCCAGACATCCCGCAATAAGGCCCGGAGGGGTCGGAGGCGCGGTTCGATTCCTCAAGCCCGTAGCGAAGGTTGGGGAAGCTGTGCGTTTCGTTGTGCTGCGCATCGGTCTGCAGGGTCGTGGCCTTGCCGGTGGCGATGTCGAGCTTGTACATTCCGTTGTAAGGCCGGTCCTTCTCCACGGTGAAGAAAAGCACGGACTTGCCGTCGTCGATGAAGTCGTACGTCTCGATCAACGTGACAAGAGAGTTTGGATCGACGGTCGCTTGGTCGCGGAGGATCGTCCGGTTGACCAACCATGCGCGCTTGCCGTCGTTGACGATGTTGCCCATCATCATCCGATACTTGGGATCGTTCTGGCCCCAGGCGATCCGGGTGCTCCCCGCCGGCGAGTGATCGTAATCGAGGGCGATTTCGCCTAAGGCCGACGTGCCCAAGGCCTGCGGAGGGCTCGCCCCGTCAGCCGGCATCCAGTACAGCGCTGTCCCCCTGGCGCGCTCAGGCTTCGCTCCGATGCGAGTTTCGGCCGCTTCCAGAGCCGCGGACGCGGTGAACAGATAGCTTCCGTCATTCAGATAATAGACCCGTGCGATGTGTCCATTCACGCCCCACTGGCAGGTGAGGCACCGCACCGTCCGGGTGCCCAGATCGATTTCGTAAGCCGGACCTGCATGTTCGTCATCGACCGTGAACGCGATCCGCTTGCTGTCCGGCGAGAAGACCGGCCGGCTGCCCCAATCGAGGATTTGCTGAACTTCGAACTTTTCCTTGAAGTAGTCCGGAGTGGCACCCGCCGGCTGAGCCGATGCCTGTGCGGCAAAGACCGTCAACACAAGAGCGCCCGCAAGGGATCTGATCATGTTCAACTCCGTGATGAATCTGCGCTCAGAACTTGAAACCCGCCCGCACGCCATAGGTGCGAGGCTCGTTGACGCTGACGCTCTGAAAAGTGCCGCTGCCGACGTCGTTAATGATAACGTTGTTTTCCAGGTTCTTGGCGAAGCCCTGTAGATACCAGCGCCGCTCCGGCGCATTCAATGTGAGGGTCAAGTCGGTCTGGCTAAAGCTCGGCTGGCGATAAAAGTTCGCCCCGCCTTCGAACAGGATGACATAGCTGTCACTCACCCGCGTGCGCGCGCCGGCGACAAGCGTGTAATCGTCGGGAAGCAGGAAAGTGTGCTGATAACCGGCGGCAGCGGTCCAGCGCGGTGCCCGGTTCAGGGGCTTGCCGGCGAGGTTGGTGGTCGGGCGAATCTGGAAGTCGGCGTACCGCGCGTGCAGATAGGCTGCGGAAAGTTCGAAGCGGTCAAGCTCGCTCGGCGCTAGCGTGGCCTCGAGCTCCACCCCGTCGACCTTCGCTTTGGCGGCGTTGCGGGTGAAGCTGCACGTGCTCGACGGAATTGTCGGAGTACTGGGGCATGGCGACAACGCCTGGGTCAGCTGGAGCTGGTCGTAGTCATAGTGAAACACGGATCCGTTGATCTGCACAGCGTTCGCCGCAAAGCGCGCTTTCACCCCAGCCTCATAGGATGTCAGGTTCTCCGGTTCGAAATAAAGGACGGAGGGTGCGACCGTGCAGCCAGGACCGGTGCCGATGGCGCAACCGTTATTGAAACCGCCGGCCTTGTATCCGGTCGCCACCGTTGCATAGAGCAGCGTGCGCGGAGTGAGGTCGAAATCCACCCCAAGCTTCCACGTCACCTTCGCGGACGAGAAGTCCGAACGTTCGGTTTCGGGTTGGGTTGGCGAGGGGGCGCAAGTGAAGAAGTTATTCAGGCAAACAATGTTGCCGAAGCCGCGGCGCGTCTTGATGTCGTGCGTGTAACGGACGCCGGCGGTTACCCTCAAGGCATGGGTGAGCGAATAGGTCGCCTGGCCGAAGAACGCGTAGGATTCCGCCGCGCTGGGCCGAATGTCGAAGAACAGGTTGGTCCCGGCCTCTCCATTGGGGGTGAGATTGATGCCCGCGTTAAGGCGCTGTATGACGTCAGATTCTTCCTTGAAGTAATAAGCGCCTATCTGCGCTTTGAGCCGATCGACGTCATTCAGCGCCAGCCGCAACTCGTGCGAGTGCTGCCAGTCCTCTTCTATGGTGCGTTGCCGCGCGCCATTGACGCCGTTGGCGAAAAGCAACGCGAACTGCTCGCTGCGGTCCATCGCGCGGTAGGCGCCGAGGTAATAGAGCGTCACTGGTCCGAGATCCTGCGTAAAGTCGACGCTCACGCCCCAAGCATTATTATGGCGATACAGCGGCCACGGGATCGTGACGTTCAAAGTCAGCAGCTCGTCCGTTGACTTGGTGTTGCCGATGTACAAGGGCCTGGCACCTACCCCTGCAGGTGGCAGATAGAAGTTGCTCAACGGGAGCGAATAGAAGTTTGCGCCGCCGATATCGGCATAGTCGCCGCGCACCACCAGCTCGCCGGAGTCCCATGTCAAGAGCGCAGAAAGCCGGCCAGCGAAGATCTCCCGGGCCTTCTTATAGCTCGGATGGACAAGCGGTCCGCCGCGGATGAAAGAGCCATTCCGCTCATAGTAGCCGGCAGCGCGGATGGCGAAGTTGTCGCTAATCGGCATGTTGACCGCGCCGGTCAGCTGCCTCGTGTCGTAGTTCGAATAGGCGGAGTCGACGGTCCCGCCGAAATCGAACGTCGGCCGGTTGGTGATGACGCCGATAACGCCGGCGGTGGTATTGCGCCCGTAAAGCGTCCCCTGAGGCCCGCGGAGCACCTCGACGCGCGAGATGTCATAGAACGCCGCATCGCGCATCGGCGCTCGGGCGATGTAGATCCCGTCAAGGAGAAACGCCGCAGAGCTGTCGCCCTTCTCCGAAGTGTCGGTGTTGGCAACGCCGCGCATGGTAAAGTTGAGGCCACCCCGCGAACGATTGACCTCCAGGTTCGGCACACGCTCGGCGAGATTGATCGGCTGGGTCACGCCGGCTTCGCGCAGGCCCTCGCCGCTGATCGCCGTCAGCGCGATCGGAGTCTTGGAGGCAAGGCTTTCGTATCGGTTCGCGGTGACGATAATATCGGCGGCCGGTACTTCCGTCGCCGGCGGCTGTGTCCCCGCAGACTCGTCTTGCGCGTACGCAGTGCACGAAAACAGCGATCCCAACGCTGTGGTTGCGCAGGCGGCGGCTCGCAAAGTGGTAAGCATTCGGCATCGTCTCCCGTCTCGCCTCTGCTTTTCGCCGCCCAAGCGCGCGAATTTCAGCGGCTCGAATCCTTGTTGGTCGGCCTGAGACGCGCACGTCGCTCCAACCGCTGATGATTGGTAATACCACGGACTGATGAATGCAACCGCGAAATTGGAGGCGATGGCGGGTGGCGCAAATCGCCGCATCGCCTTGTCACGAGATCTGCGAATTTTTAGGAACAGCCGAGCGCGGCGAGGATCAGGCGGTCTCGGTCACCCGTCCCAACTGCTCGTTGGTCAATTGCTCGCCGATCGCGAAATGCTCGGACAGCAGACGTTCGCTCTCCTCGACATCGCGGCGCTGAACGGCGCGGAAGAGCTTGTCGTGATGGTCGAGAATATATTCCCGCATCCGGCCGGAGGCGGCGATCCGCCGGCGCCGAACGACGTGATTACGCTGCAGGATGCGGGAGATGATGGTGTAGACTTTGACCAGCGCCGCGGAGTGCGATGCTTCGACCAGGCGCGTGTGGAAGGCGAAGTCGGCCGCGCCGCCGCGCTCGGCATCGTCGATGGTCGCATAAATGTCCTTAAGGGCGGAGCCGATCTTCTCGAAGTCGCTGGTCCGCGCCCGTAGGCAGGCGAGCCGGATCGCTTGCCGTTCGATGCCCTGCCGAAGCTCCATGATGTCGTCGAGTTCGTCACCGTCCTGCACGAACATGAAGGTGAACACGTCGCCGAGCGTCGAGAAATCGGGCGAGCGGACGAACGTACCCCTCCCCTGCTGCACCTCAAGCACACCGATCATGGCCAGAGCACGGACTGCCTCGCGCACCAGCGGGCGGCTGATACTGAGCTTGGCGGCCAGTTCGCGCTCCGGCAGCAAGCGATCGCCGACCTGGAGCGCTCCGGCGCGCAGCTGATCGCTCAGGAAATCGAGCACTTGCTCGTAGCCTTTGGGCGCGACCGACTGCGAAAGCGTGACTTGCGGACCGTCATTGCTTTTCGGCATTGGGTTTCAAACCTTTTCCTGCGCGGCTTTGGCAACTGACAAGACCAGCGAGCGGGGCGGCATCGCGCTGGCTGCGCCCAACGACCGGACCGCCATCGCAGCGGCGATATTAGCCTCCACTATTGCCGTTTCAAGCGCATCGCCTCGCGCCAGGGCGGCGGCCAGGTAGCCGCAAAAACAGTCGCCGGCGCCGGTGGTGTCCACCACTTTGATGGCGTGCCCGGCAATTCGAACCAGGGTGCGCCGATGCCAAACCGCGGCGCCGTTCGCCCCCAGCGTGACGATGATGGTGGCGACGCTGGACAGGTCGCTCTCGGTAATGGCGTTCTCGAGCGAGGCGTCGCTTGCGACGGTTCCAAGCGGCTGTCCGCTGAGAAGCGCGAGCTCGCTCTCGTTGACGATCAGGACATCGGCCAGTGGCAGAAGGGCCAGCACATCGTTGCTCGCCGGTGCGGCATTGAGCAGTGTCGTGACCCCCGCGCGGCGGGCGTGAGACAGGAAGGTAGCGATTACCGTGGGCGGCGTCTCCATCTGCGCCAGGGCCACGTCACCCTTCGCCCAGCGAACCTGCGAGGCGAGACCATGGTCGACGAGGGCGTTGGCGCCGGGAATGACGACAATTTGGTTGTCGCTCGGCGAGGTGAGGACGATCGCATGCCCGGTCGCGCCGGGTACCGTGCGGATCGCGGAGACATCGACGCCGAAAGTGGAGAGCGCCTCGACCATTCCGGCCCCCTCGCCGTCCTCGCCGACGGCGGAGAGCAGAACAGAGCGCGCGCCGGCCCGGGCTGCCGCCACGGCCTGGTTGGCGCCCTTGCCGCCCAGCTGCCGGGTCAAGCTGTTGCCGACAACCGTTTCCCCGGCGACAGGAAGTCGCTCGAGTGCAGCGAGCACATCGACGTTGATACTCCCCAGCGTGACGACCCTGCCTGCCGTCACCGAGCGGTGCTCACCGCCGCGCCATCCTCAAGCGCCGACAACTTGGCGACACGTCGGCGGAAGTTTTCATGGTCGCTGAATTGGGCCGCGAGGAAATTGCGAACGATGTCGAGCGCTATCTGGGGACCGGTGATCCAGGCTCCCAGGCACAGCACATTCACATCGTCGTGGACCACCGCCTGGCGAGCGACATAGGTGTCGTGCGCCACCGCGGCTCGAATGCCCTTGAATTTGTTTGCCGCGATGCAGGCACCGGCGCCGGTGCCGCAAAGCAGGATGACGCGATCCGTCTCGCCAGCTTGGATCAGCCGAACGGCGCGCTCGGTGATGTCAGGAAAGTCGACCGGATCTTCGCTGTCCACGCCAACATCGATGATCCGGTCCGCATGGTGCACCAACTCCCCCAGCACCGCCGAGCGCAGGCCAACGCCGGCATGATCGTTCGCCAGCCCGATAGCGGGGCGTCGAATCAGCGCGCCTCGATCGACATCCAAGACTTCCCCGACAGTCATTTCTCGTCCCGCCTCAATCCACTTGCATCATTGCGACAACAGCGTGTAGAACCATGGTAAGACCAATTTCTGCGTCGGGCAAGTGGGTGAATCCATGGAGAGGCAAAAAGCGACCGAGCGTGCGCAAATCCCCAATTCGACACTAGGCGCCTTCTGCGTCACGGCCCTTGCCATACAGGCATTGGCGACGCTGCTGATCACCTTCCTGCCCGAGTTTTACGCCACAGCGGTCGGTTTGCCTGTCGGAGCGGTTGGCACCGCATTCATGACCGTCAGGATCGCCGACCTCTTCGTCGATGTGTTCTTGGGCGGTGCGATCGACGCGACCCGGACGCGCTGGGGACGATACCGCCCCTGGCTGCTCGCGAGCGCGCCAATCCTGGTAATCGCGATCGCCATGCTGTTCGGCGCCCCGCGCGGTGTGACGGTCGTCTACCTGTGGGGCTGGCTGGCCTTCGCGTTCATCGGGTTTTCGATCATCGTGCTGGCTCATCTCGCCTGGACTGCCACGCTTTCGACCTCGCCGAAGGAGCGCACGCGTGCCTTCGCCTGGTGGCAAATCTTCGCGACCATCGGTCAGTTCTCCATTCTAGCGCTGCTGCCGATCGTCGCCCGCATGTATCCGGACGATCCGGGTGCGGGGGTGCGTGCCGCTGGGTGGGTCATGGCCGGTCTGATCCCAGCCGCAGTGGTGCTAGCCGTCACCACGACACCTGAGCGGGCCATGGGGCCAGCCGGAGAGCACCGCACGAGCTTGCGGGACTATGTGGACGTCCTCAAACAGAACGCGGTGCTGCGCCTGTTCCTCGCGGACCTGTTCATCGCCACGTCGACAGGGATCGCGAACGCCGTCGCGCTGTTCTTCTACATGGGCCAACTCGGCTTCGATCGTGCGACGGCCAGTACGCTAATCCTCATGTCGTATGCGTTTGCTTTTGCTGGCACGCCTATCTTCGCAAAGTTAGCCGGCAAAATCGGGAAGTCGAAGGCCTTGATGGTTGGGGCACTCCTGCAGGCCGGACTCCAAATCTTGGTGGCGCTCCTGCCAGCCAACAACTTCGCTCTCACGGCCGCCACGTTGGGAGCATTGGGATTGTGCATCCCCATTGCATGGTTCCTACCGCGAGCCATGATGGCCGATGTGGCCGAAGCGAGCCGTGGGCTAACCGGCGTGGATCGCACCGGCCTGCTTTATGCCCTGCTCAATGGGTCGATGAAGCTAGCCCTCGGTCTCGCCGTCGGCTTTGCCTTCCTCATGCTGTCGTGGCTGAATTTCGTTCCGGCACACGCGTCCGATCCCTCGAGCGCCCTGCCGCTGCGCTTGCTGATCGGGGTCGTCCCGGCCACACTGTCGCTGGTGGTCGCACTTTGCATGTTCAAATATCCGGAGGCGGAAACCGCGGCCGCTGCCGAAAGAGTCAGACACGCCGAGTCCGCGACGTCCGTTCAGCCTGTTTTCAAGGCCGGCAAGACGCTGAGGGATGCAGTGAATTGAACTGGCAAGACCGGAGGCGCAAACCGGCTCGATCTCAAGCCGGCATTGACGGGTGATGCCCGGTGCGGCTCGGCAGGATGCGAGGCCAATCGACGATACGGCCGTCGATCGCCCGCTCGCGATGTTTGGCCGTGGCGATTTTCACGCGGAGCCGGATGCGCGTTCCGCAGCGCTCGTGACCACCGGAACGTCTTCATCGCGCAGCTTTTCGACAGGCGCCCTGCCGTCGGTCATCCAGTCCTGCCCCTACCGCTCCGCCACCGCCTTCGGCGGCGGTCACCGTTCCGGGGCCGAATTTGCCTGAAATGCTGCACCCGCCTTCCCCACAATTTCAACGGCTCGGCGCACCGGATACGCGGATCAGCCGGGTGAGCGGCGACCGCCCGTCACGGCGCATCATCCGCCGGCCCGGACTCCAGCCTCCTGCTCGAACAGCCACGCCTCCGCTTCCGCGACGTTGCTGAAACAGGCGGCGGCGTCACGCGTCAGCATCCGCCGGATCTGCATCCGTGCGAGCGAACTGCCGGTGACGAAGGCGAGGCGGCGGGAGCGATAGCGGGGGTCGTCGGTCATTTTCCGGAAAGCGGCAACGATTTCCTGTGACTGCAAGACGCAGGCCGACACGTCGCACAATGTCAGGTGCTGGTTGCGGCCGCAGCCGAGTCTCTGCAGCGCTGCATTCTTGGCAGCAGAATAGCGCGCGACATCGTCGAGCGAGAAGAAACCGCCGAGCACGATCCGCAGCAGGCCGCGCTGCCGGTCGATCGTGATGTCGTAATGTCCCTCCATGGCGCAGCGGTAAGCGGAAAGGATTACGCTTGGCCTAACACGAACGGCCATCCTGGGTCATGCGCCGATCCGATCGCACAAACATCCGCACCGAACGGCACAGGCCGGCTGTTGCACCCCCGCTTTCATCGCGCCAGCCTATCCGATAGGTCACCGGACCGGCGCCACATACGATCGGCGCGGTTCGAGAGGACGAAATGACCGCTCCCGTCACCCGGTTCGAACGCAAGACGCTGCCGCCCGGCATCGTCGACGATGTCCGCGCGCTGATCGGCGAGCGGCTGCAGCTGGGCGACGCGGTCCGGCGCCAGCATGGCAGCAGCGAGGCGCATTACCGCGCGGTGCTGCCCGATGCCGTGGCGTTCGTGCACGGCACCGAGGAGGTGGCGGCCATCGTCAGGCTCTGCGTCGCGGCCGGGGTGCCGGTCATCGCGTTCGGCGCCGGCACGTCGCTGGAAGGCCATGTCACGCCGGTGCGCGGCGGCCTCACCATCGATCTCGGCGCGATGAATGCGATCGTCGCGGTCAATGCCGCGGATTTCGACTGCACGGTGCAGGCCGGCGTGCGGCGGCAGGCGCTCAACGAACATCTGCGCGATCAGGGCCTGTTCTTCCCGATCGATCCCGGCGCCAACGCCACGATCGGCGGCATGGCCTCGACCCGCGCATCGGGCACCAACGCCGTCCGCTATGGGACGATGCGCGAGGCGGTGCTGTCGCTGCAGGTGGTGATGCCCGACGGCCGGATCGTCCGCACCGCGCGGCGGGCGCGCAAATCGGCGGCGGGCTATGACCTCACCCGGCTGATGATCGGCGCCGAGGGCACTTTGGGCATCATCACCGAAGTGACGGTGCGGCTCCACGGCATTCCCGAGGCGATCTCGGCGGCGGTCTGTTCGTTCGACACGCTGGGCGGCGCGGTCGACACGGTCGTGCAGGCGATCCAGCTCGGCGTGCCGCTGGCGCGGGTCGAGATCCTCGACGACATGCAGGTGCGGGCCTCCAACGCTTATTCGAAGCTCGATTATCCCGAGTTGACCACCTTGTTGTTCGAGTTTCACGGCTCGACCCGGTCGGTCGCCGAACAGGTCGAGACGATCCGCGCGATCGTCGGCGCGAATGGCGGGGGAGAATTCCGTTGGTCGAACCTGCCGGAAGCGCGCAACCGGCTGTGGAAGGCGCGGCACGAGGCCTATTATGCCGCGCTCGCGCTGCGCCCGGGCTGCGTCGGCTGGACCACCGACGTCTGCGTGCCGATCAGCCGACTCGCCGAATGCATCGCGGCGACCAAGGCGGAGCTTCAGGCGACGACGATCCCGGCGACGATCCTCGGCCATGTCGGCGACGGCAATTTCCACGTGATCTTCGCGATCGATCCCGACGCGCCGCAGGAGATGGCGGAGGTCGAGGCGATCAACCAGCGGCTGGTCGACCGCGCGCTGGCGATGGACGGCACCTGCACCGGCGAGCATGGCATCGGTCTGGGCAAGCAGGAGGCGCTGGTGGCGGAACTGGGCGATGCGGTGGACATGATGCGGGTGATCAAGCGCGCGCTGGATCCGCAGGATCTGTTCAATCCGGGCAAGATTTTCGCGCTGTGATGCGGCGGCGGCGATGCGGGCGCGAGGGCATTGCGCCGCCGGGACTTGATCGCCGCACGGAAGCCTGTACCGGGGCACGGCCAAGCCGGGAGGAAAAACCATGGTCAACATCGTCGGACTGGGGGGCACAGCCAAACCCAATTCATCCACCGAATGCGCGCTGCGCGTCGCGCTCGACGCGGCCGCCGCGCAGGGCGCCAACATCCGGCTGTTCGACGGGCCGTTCCTCAGCAATTTGCCGATCTTCGGAACCGCCGCATCCGAGTCTTCCGAAGACGGCAAGGCGCTGGTCGACGCGATCCGCGCCGCCGACGGCGTGATCCTCGCCAGCCCCGGCTATCATGGCTCGATATCGGGCGGGGTGAAGAATGCGGTCGACTATGTCGAGGAAACCGCGCGCGACGAGCGCGTCTATCTCGACGGATTGCCCGTCGGCCTGATCGCCACCGCCTATGGCTGGCAGGCGACCGGCAGCACGCTGGCGACGATGCGATCGATCGTCCACGCGCTGCGCGGCTGGCCGACGCCGCTGGGCGCCGGCATCAAGACTGTCGGCGGCATGTTCTCGCCCGAAGGCTGCACCGATGCCGGCGTCACCGCGCAGCTCGAACTGGTCGGCCGCCAGGTCGTCGAGTTCGCTCGACTGCGCCAGCTGATGCCGTCGATCACCGACACCGGCGACGCGATCGAGGGGTGACGCGCTCCGGGCCGCCCGCTATCAGCGCGCGACCCGGCCCCTGAGGCCGACCGTCAGAAAGTCCGATAATGTCCGACACGCCCCCCGACCGTCTCAGCAACAATCCGTCGAGCCCGTTCTTCGACAGCGACGTGCTTTCGCGCGGGATCGGCATCCGCTTCAAGGGAGCGCAGCGCCACGACGTCGAGGAATATTGCGTGTCCGAAGGCTGGGTCCGCGTCGCACTGGGCAAGAAGGTCGACCGCAAGGGCAGGCCGCTGACGATCAAGCTGTCGGGCGAGGTCGAGCCGTGGTTCGAGCGGGCGGCTGAAGATGCCGAAGATGCCGAAGAGGGTGCAGGCGAAGACGCGGAGTAAGAAACCCTCTACCGCTTGCGGGAGAGGGAAAGACGCCGCAGGCGGCGAGGGTGAGGGCCTGAGCGGGTCTCACCCTTCAGGCCCTCACCCTGACTTGCTTCGCAAGTCTGTCCCTCTCCCGCAAGCGGTAGAGGGTTGGTCAGATGAACATCGCCACGCTCTGCATGCCCGAGGCGACGGGCACGCCATCGGCGTTCCAGATCGCCATGGTCTGGCTGCTGCAGCCGTCGCGCGCATAATCGGCGGTCGAGCGCAGCAGCCACCAGCCGTCGCGGGTGGCCGGCGCGGGTGTCAGCAGATTGACCAGCCACGTCATCGAACTGACCGGGCCAAAGGTCTTCGCCAGGCCCAGCGCGCCGGGCGGCAACACGTCGGCGATCGCGACAAGCTCGGTCATCGCGTCGAGACCCGTGCGATCGGCGAGCCGTGCCCAGCGGATATGGTCGGAGCCCTTGATCGCGTCTTTCGGCGCGACGAGAAATTCGAAATTGCGGACGAACAGGCCTTCGGGTCCGAAGATCCGCGGCGCGCGCTCGTCGGGCAATGCCAGCGGCGCCGGCAAGGCGACGTGGTCGATCGCCGAAGCTTGCGCGCCCATGAAGATGAAAGTCGCGGTCAGCCAGAGACCGGCTTCGCCGCGGACGTCGGCGCGGACGAAGGCGGCGTTGCGGCCGCGCCTCAGCGACTCGGCCGAGACGGTGATATTTCCGGCGAGCGGCCCGACGAAGCTCACCTGCGCGGTCCGCAGCGGCGGCAGATCGTCGGCGGTGGCGCGCGCGGCTTCGAGTGCGAGCACGGTCGAGAGTCCGCCATAGGCGGTGCGGCCCTGCATCCAGCCGGCTGGCAGTTCGGCGGTCAGGCCGCCCGGGCGCCGCACGGCGGCGCCCAGAATGTCGGCGAGCGCCGTCATGCCGCGGTCTTGCCCGTCTCCTGGCGGGTCACCGGCAGGCTCGACGAGAGTCCGCCGTCGACGACGATCGCCTGCCCGTTGACATAGCTGGCGGCGTCGGACGCGAGGAAGGCGGCGACATTGGCGACCTCGTCGGGCTGGCCGGCGCGGCGCAGCGGGTTGAGCCGGCCGATCCGGTCGGTCACGCCCTTCTCGATCGCATGGTCGAACGCCCGCTGGGTCATGCCGGTCTGGACCAGCCCGGGGCAGATCGCGTTGACCCTGATGCCGGTGCCCGACAATTGCTGCGCCGCGGTCTGGACGAGGTTGATCACCCCCGCCTTCGACGCCGAATAGGCCGGACAGCCGGCGCCCGACCGCAGTCCGGCCACGCTCGCGGTGCAGATGATCGATCCGTGGCCGGCCGCCATCATCGCCTGGCCGGCATGTTTGATCATCAGGAAGGGACCGATCAGATTGACCCGCAGGATCGACTCCCATTGCTCGGGCGTGTGATCGAACAGGCTGGTCATCCCGCCGGAAATGCCGGCATTGGCAAAGGCGACGTCGAGCGCGCCATAGGTGGCGAGGGCGGTGGCGACCATCTTTTCGACATCGGGTTCGGACCCGGCATCGAACAGCAAGGTGGTGACGCTGCCGCCGGCCTCGCGGATCGACTCCGCGGTCTCGTCGACGCCGACGCTGATGTCGCCGATCACGAGTTTCGCGCCGCGCGCCGCGAACAGTTTCGCGGTCGCGCGGCCGATGCCCGAGCCCGCGCCGGTGACGATCGCGACCTTGCCGGCCAGATGATGTTCGCTGTTCATGCCCCTGCCCTTTCGGCGAAATGCCATGCCGACTTTGCCAGCGGCACGACGCGCGCCGCCATCGATTCCGCTTCCGCGCTGGAGGCGGTGCCGTCGAGAAACCGCTTCCTGATGCCCTGCACGATTCCGGTCAGCCGGAAGAAATTATAGGCGAAATACCAGTCGAGATCGGGCAGCGGCGCGCGCCCGGTCGCGGCGCAATAGCGCGCCACCGACTCCGCCTGCGTGGGGATGCCGAGCGCGGCGAGGTCGAGCCCGGCGATGCCCGCGCGCCCCTCGGCGGGGCTGACCCAGTTCATCAGCAGATAGGAAAAGTCCGCCAGCGGATCGCCGAGCGTCGACAATTCCCAGTCGAGCACCGCCAGCACCTCGGGGTGCGACGGCGCGTAGATCAGATTGTCGATCCGGTAATCGCCATGGACGATCGCGACGCCCTGCTGTTCGGGCAAGGTCCGCGGCAGCCACGCGATCAGCCGGTCGACCTCTTCGATCCGGTCGGTTTCGGAGGCGCGATATTGCCTGGTCCAGCGGCCGACCTGGCGTTCGAAATAATTGCCCGGCTTGCCATAGTCGCCGAGCCCGACCGCGACCGGATCGATGCGGTGCAACGCCGCGAGCGTGTCGATCATCGCCTCGTAGGTCGCGCGCCGTTCGGCCGGCACCATGTCGGGCAGCGCGCCGTCCCACAGGGTCCGGCCCTCGACCATCTCCATCACATAGAAGATCGCGCCCAGCACGTCCTCGTCGCGGCACAAAGCGAAAGCGCGGGGCACGGGAAAGCCGGTCGGGTGCAGCGCCGAGATCAGCGCGAATTCGCGGTCGACCGCATGCGCCGACGCGAGCACCGCGCCGAACGGCTTGCGCCGCAGCACATAGTCGCCCGACGCCGCGCTGATCCGGTAGGTGGGATTGGACTGGCCGCCGGCGAATTTGGCATAGGTCAGCGGCCCGCGGAACCCGGCGACATGGGCGTCCATCCACGCGGTCAGCCGGCCGGCATCGAGCCGGTCCTTCTCCGCCACGGCGCCAGCGTCCGCGCTCTGCTGCTCGGGTCCGGCCATGCGCCTCTCCTGTCGCCGATCGTTCTGGATGGAGGGGCTAAACCCGGAAAAGCGGTGCGTCCAGCGCCTGGCGGGGGCGGTTTGGGTGGGCGGATCGGGCTATGGGTGGAGGCGGTGCGATGCCGTAGCGTCAGGTGGTGGGGCGGAAAATTATGCGGTTCTCCAAAGCCCCTCCCCTTCAGGGGAGGGGTTGGGGTGGGGGAGTCAGAAGAAGAACTCGATGCCGATCGGAACGCGCGGGAAAATGGGCGTAAAGCTCGCTTCGCTCGCCCCCACCCCAACCCCTCCCCTGAAGGGAAGGGGCTTAAGCATGGGAACTACGCCGAAAAAAACTCGCCAAACCGCCCTCAGGCCGCTTCGAGATTGGCCTCGAGCAGCGCCGCCTGTGCCAGCGACGTGCTGTCGAGCACCTTGGCGGTGTCGTGCCGGACCATCGCCATCACGTGGCGGATCGCGCAGGTCGCTTCGTCATGACAATCGTCGCAGCGGCGATAGCCGGTCAGCGACGCGCACGGGACCAGCGCCAGCGGCCCGTCGAGCACGCGAATCACCTCGCCGAAATAAATGTCGTTGGCCGGCTTGGCGAGGACGTAGCCGCCGCCGGGTCCGCGCCGGCTCTTGACCAGCCCCGCCTTCTTGAGGTCGAGCATGATCAGCTCGAGATATTTGCGCGGCACCTGCTGGGTGGCGGCGATCTCGGTCAACTGGGTCGGGACCGCGCCGTTCCGCTCGGCAAGATAGAGCAGCGAACGGAGCGCGTAACGGGTTTTCTGCGACAGCATCGGGCGGGTCCAAATATTTAGGCCTATTCCCTGCTGGGGTAGTAGGGACTGATGGCAGGAATGCGGCAGGAATCCGCGTAACCTGCCTTTAAGGCCGGTCACCTGAACAGTCGCTTGCCCTGGCGGCCGCTTTGCGCTTGTGTGCGCGCGATAATCGAAAAGGGTGGCCCGCCGTAGCGACGTCCGGTCGAGCAGGCGGTGGCCGTCGAGCAGGCTGTGGCCATCGGGCAGGCTTTGGAGAGCGGAATGCAGCAGCTGAGCGCCGAGGATGCGGGCTTCGTCTATCTCGAGGGTCCGGGCACGCCGATGCATGTCGGCTTCCTCGGCATCTACGATCCGGCGACGTCACCGGGCGGCAGCGTCCGCTTCAAGGACATATTGCGCCACGTCGGCGGCCGGCTGGCGCGCGCGCCGGCCTTTCGCCGCCGGATGGTGCGCGTGCCGCTCGATCTCGATCATCCGCACTGGATCGAGGACCCCGACTTCAACCTCGAATATCATGTCCGCCATATCGCCTTGCCGCGGCCGGCGGACTGGCGGCAGCTCTGCATCCAGGTCTCGCGGCTGCACGCGCGGCCGATCGATCTCAACCGGCCATTGTGGGAAGTCACGGTCATCGAGGGCCTCGATGCCGTGGCGGGGTTCCCGCCCGGCTGCTTCGCGCTGTTCGCCAAGACCCATCTGGCGGCGTTCGACGCGGACTATGGCGACCGCATGATCGCCGCGCTGCACGATCTCGCCGCCAATGATTGCGGTCCCGAAGCCGGCCCTGAAGCCGGCGACGACTGGCAGCCCGACAGCCGTCCCGGCATCACCGACCTGCTGGTCAGCAGCTATTTCAATACGCTGCGCAAGCCGTTCCAGTTCGCCGAGACGCTGGCGCGCTCGCTGCCGGGACTCGCCCGCCGCGGCGCCGCGCGGGTGCGGGGCAAGGTCACGGCGCCGGCCGTCGAAACCGCGCCACCGACGCCGTTCGGCGGTGCGATCGGCCCGCACCGCGTGTTCGACTCGGTGACGCTACCGCTGGCCGACATCCGGCGGATCGCCGCGCTGGTGCCGGGCAGCACGAGCGACGACGTCGTCCTGACGATCGTCGGCGGCGCGCTGCACGACTATCTGGCCGGCCGCGACGCCTTGCCCGACGACACGATGCAGGCGCTGCACCCGCTGCAGCTTCAGGCGCTGGTCGTGCCGGTCGGCAGCCAGATCGAGCAACCGGTCGAGCGGCTTCGCTTCGTCAGCCGCGCGGCGGATCGTGCGCGCACCCGGTCAGCCAAGGTCGAGACCGCGCTGCCCCGGACCGGCGACCAGGGCTTTGCCGCCGACCGCGCCGGAAACGCCGCCCGATTGCAGGCGCGCATTGCCGCCGACGCGACCAGCACCCATCCCTTCAACGTCGTGATCGCCGACGTCACCGATAGCGGCGACGCACGCTATCTGTGTGGCGCGCGGCTGGTGAATGTGTTCAACCTCATGCCGGTGGTCGAGCCGATCGGTCTCGTCCACACGCTGTTCGCCGCCGGCGACGAGATCGCCATCAGCTTCACCGCCGATCGTGATAAGCTGCCCGATCCCGCCGCTTATGCGGCCGCGCTGCGGACGAGCTTCGCCGCGCTGCGAGCAGCGGCTGACGCGGCGCAGCCCCCCGCTCCGGCCACCGCATCGGTCCTGGGGGCGGCGGCGCCGCATCTGGACGTCACGACGAGGAAGAAGGAACCTGCAAATGGCTGACAAGAAGAAAGGCAAGCTCGAAGAGGCCATGGTTGAACCGCTGATGGCGGCCGGCGAGGCGATCAAGGCGACCGGGCAGAAGGCCGCCGAGAACAGCGTCGCGCTGACATCGAAGGTGATCGACCATGCCGAGGCCAATACCCGCGAGGCGTTCGCCGCGCTGCGCGCCGCGGCCCAGTCGACCAGCGTCAACGACGTGATGAAGGTCCAGGGCGATTATGTCCGCGAGCAGAGCGCGCGGGCGATGGAGCAGGCGCGCGAGATCGGCGACCTGATCGCGCAGTTCGGCCGCGAGACGATGAGTTCGATCAAGGGCAAGATCGACTGATCGCAGCGCGATCGCGTAGCATGATGACTGAACTGCGGCGCCCGGCCGGCCTCAGGGCCGGTCGAGTCCGAGCGCCACGTTGCGCGCCTGTACGCGCGCGACGTCGTAGCTCAGCATCGCGATGTCGTGCAGTTCGCCATGCTGGTCGATCACATGGTTGCGCAGCATCGCTTCGCCGCGGAAGCCCATGCTCTCGAACAGCGCGATGGCGCCGGTCTGATCCGCCGTCATCTGGGCGACGAGCTTCCTGAGCCCCATTCCGAGCGCGATGCTCAGGATTTCCTTCAGCAACTCGCGGCCGACGCCCTTGCCGCGATGATCGACTGCGACCAGCAGGCGAACCTGGCCGACATGCGCCGACCAGCCGAGCGGATCGCGGATGATCGCCGCCGTGCCGGCGATGCCGCCGCCATCCTCGGCGAGCAGGCTGATCATGCCGCCTTTATCGTTCGCGCGCAGCCACGCCTCGATCACCTTGGGATGCCGGACGTCGCGGCTGAGGAACAGCAGATCATGTTCGGGCAAAGCGGCGACGAAGACGCGGATCGCGTCGAGATCTTCGCGACCGAACGGGCGCAGCTCATAGTCGTTCATGACGAGCGTGTCTCCAGCCAACCGGTCAGCGCCGGCCACAGCCGCTGCTGCGCTTCGGCGCCAAGGAACAGGCCGGCATGGCCGCCGCTCACCGATATCCCGTTCCTGTCGGCCGAGCCGATCGCGTCGATCAGCGGACACGAGGCTTCCGGCGGGATCAGCACATCCTGTTCGGCGACGATCTGCAGGAACGGCGCGGTGATCCGCGACGGATCGATCAGCCGCCCGCCGACCTCCAGCGATCCGTGCATCAGCCGGTTCTCCCACAGCAGGCGCTTGATCGTCTGCCGGAAATATTCGCCCGCCTGCGGCAATATGTCGCCCATCCAGCGCGTAAAATTGTGCAGCGCCAGCACCTGTTCGTGCGACCGGAGCCGGTCCCGGAGTCCAATGTCGCCGCTGGCCGCCGGCTGGCGTTCGAGCGTCTCGAATAGGCCATCGGCCATGTCGGCGGGGCAGCAGCCGAAGCGGTCGACCAGCTTGTCGACGTCGAAGAAGCGGCGATCGGCCCACGCCTGGAACAGGGACAGCTGCGCATAGTCGAACGGTGTGGCGATGCAGACCAGATTGCGGGCGCCCACTGCGGATCCGGCGCGATCATTGTCCGCGTCGGCATTCAGCGCCGCCCACAGCATCGCCAGCACGCCGCCCGCGCGGTAGCCGATCAGGGTCGGCTGCGGCTGCCCGGTCTCCTTGCGGATGCGCGAAACGCAGCGCGGCAGGAAATCGAGCACGTAATTTTCGAGCTTCAGATGCTTCTCGTCCGCCAGCGGCGGCGACCAGTCGATCATGAACAGGTCGAATCCCGCCTTCAGCAGGTGCGCGACGAGGCTGTTGCCGGCGCCGAGATCGGCGACATAGCCACGGCTGCCGGTCGCCATCACCAGCAGGATCGGCACGCGATGCACCGGCTCGGTCTGCGGGCGATAGCGGTAGAGATTGAGCGTGCCGTTGGCGATCAGCCGGTCGCGCGGACTGGCGCCCTCGAACGGCGCCAGCGACGGCAGATAATCCAGCCCGGCGATCCTGCGCCGCAGCGCCCGTTCGAACTGCGTCTTGCCGCGATCGAGCGCGGCAGCGTCGGTCACCTGGCCGATGGCCCGATCGTCGATCTCGCTTTCGATCATGCAACGTCCATTGGTTGGCGTGCGCCCCGCGTCAAGTGATGGTTGATCATGCGGTCGCAAGCGAACGGAGGAAAGGCGCGCACTTGAAGCCGGTTCGATCGGCGGCTATCGCCCAGGCGCACAAAGATGGCCCGCCCCGCCGAGGCAAGGGCCACGCGGACGAGGAACAGGGCCTGGCAGGACTCGCGCCGGAACGAGCAGGACGCTCGCGCCGGCATTTTCGCGTCTCCGCTCCGACTGGACGACATGAGCACAGCACCGAACCGCGTCGCCCCCGCGGCCCTTCCCTTTCGCGAGTTCGTCGCGCTGATCGCCGCGCTGATGGCGTTGAATGCGCTGGCGATCGACGCGATGCTGCCGGCGCTGCCGGCGATCGGCACCGCGCTGGGCGTGGAGGGCAATGCGCGGCAGTGGGTGGTGACCGCCTATCTGTTGGGCCTGGGCGTCGGCCAGATCGTCTATGGCACGCTCGCCGACCGCTTCGGCCGCCGCCCGGTATTGCTCTGGGCGCTCGGCGGCTATGTCGTCTTCAGCGGCGTGGCCGCGATCTCCGCCAGCTTTCCGCTGCTGCTCGCCGCGCGCGTGCTGCAGGGCCTGGCGTCGGCGGGCGCGCGTGTGGTCGCGGTGTCGATCGTCCGCGATTGCTATTCGGGCCGCGCGATGGCGCGGGTGATGTCGCTGGCGTTCATCGTCTTCCTCGCGGTGCCGATGTTCGCGCCCGCCCTCGGCCAGTTCATCCTGCTGTTCGCCTCGTGGCGCTGGATCTTCGGCATCCTCGGCATCGCCGGCCTGGCCGTCACGATCTGGACGCTGGCCCGCCTGCCGGAGACGATGCACGCCGAGGATCGCCGGCCGATCACCGTCAAGGACACCGCGGAAGCGTTTCGCCTGGTGCTGACCGATCGCTGCTCGATCGGCTACACGCTGGCGCAGACCGTGCTCGCCGGCGGCCTGTTCGGCTTCATCGGATCGGTCCAGCAGATCTTCTTCGACATCTTCCACGAGCCGAAACTGTTTCCGACGATGTTCGCGGCGATCGCCGGCACGATGGCGATCGCCTCCTATACGAACTCGCGGATCGTCGAGCGCTTCGGCACGCGCCGCGTATCGCACAGCGCGCTGCTGGGTTTCCTGCTCTTCGCCGTCATCCATCTGGCGTTCGCCTTGAGCGGCCACGAGACGATCTGGAGCTTCGCGATCCTCCAGGCGCTGATGATGGGCTGTTTCGGGCTGACGATGGGCAATTTCGGCGCGATGGCGATGGACCCGCTGGGCCATGTCGCCGGCACCGCCTCGTCGGTCCAGGGCTGCGTCTCGACCGTCGGCGGCGCGCTGATCGGCTTCCTGATCAGCCAGAGTTTCAACGGCACCACGGTGCCGCTGACCCTGGGCTTCGCGATCACCGGGCTGGTCGGCCTGGCGATCGTGCTGGCCACCGAGCGCGGCAGATTGTTCCGGCCGCAGATGGTGCCGGCGCACTGACGGCGCACCACCACCCGGTTGTCATCCGCCGCGCGACGCCGTAGAGACCGCCGGACATCAAGAGTTGGGCACGGCCCGACGCCAACCTGCCTCCCCGGGCAAGGTGGCGCTCCCGCAAGGGAGGATGTGGCCGGACCGGCAATCATACGGGTCACGCCACGATCGGTCCTGTCCGCGATATGGGAAATCGTCAGACGCGATGCCGATCAAGATTCCGGACACCCTGCCCGCCCGCGCCACGCTGGAGACCGAGGGCGTGATGGTGATGCGCGAAGCCGATGCGATGCGGCAGGATATCAGGCCGATGCGGATCGCGCTGCTCAACCTGATGCCCGACAAGGTCAGCACCGAGACGCAGTTCGCCCGGCTGCTGGGCGCCTCGCCGCTCCAGGTCGAACTGACTTTGGTCAAGATCACCAATCACGTCGCGCGCAACACGCCGAGCGACCACATGTTCTCCTTCTATCGCGATTGGGCGGACATCAGCGCGGAGAAATTCGACGGGTTCGTCGTCACCGGTGCGCCGGTCGAGACGCTGCCGTTCGAGCAGGTGACCTATTGGGACGAGCTACGGCGGATCTTCGACTGGACACAAACGCATGTCCACAGCAGCTTCAACGTCTGCTGGGGCGCGCAGGCGGCGCTCCATCACTTCCATGGCATGCCCAAGCACGCGCTCGAGGCAAAGATGTTCGGCGTCTACCGCCACCGCAATCTCGCGCCGGCCTCACCCTATCTGCGCGGCTTTTCCGACGATTTCTCGATTCCGGTATCGCGCTGGTCGGAAATGCGGCGCGAAGATCTGCCGGCGGACAGCGAGCTCGCCGTGCTGATGGAATCGGACGAGGCCGGGCTGTGCCTGCTCGACGATCCGGCCCACCGGTCGCTGCACATGTTCAATCATATCGAATATGATTCCCATTCGCTGAGCGACGAATATTTCCGCGACCGCGCGGCCGGCCGGCCGATCGCCCCGCCGCACGACTATTTCCCGGGTGACGATCCCGATCGCCAGCCGCTGAACCGCTGGCGCAGTCACGCCTATCTGCTGTTCGGCAACTGGATCAACCAGCTCTACCAGACCACGCCGTTCGACCTGGCCGAGATCGGCACCTGAGCGGCGCCGCGGCCGGACGCTCATGCAGCGACAATCATCGCCTGCAGCACCGCGCGCACCTCCTCCGGGATCGGCACCGGGCGATTCGTCTGCCGATCGACATAGACATGGACGAAATGGCCCTCGGCCGACGCTTCGTCCTCGTCGTTGCGGAACAATCCGATCTCGTAGCGCACGCTCGACCCGCCGAGCTTCGCCACGCGGAGGCCGGCATGGACCACATCGGGAAAGGCGATCGGCGCGAAATAACGGCACTGCGTCTCGACGACGAGGCCGATCGCCGGGCTGGTTTCGATGTCGAGCACGCCCGCCTCGATCAGCAGCTGGTTCACCGCGGTGTCGAAGAAGGCATAATAGACCACATTGTTGACGTGACGATACACGTCATTGTCCATCCACCGCGTCGTGATCGTCCGAAAGGCGGCGAAGGCTGATCTGGTTGCCCGTTCGGGCATGCGTTTCTCCCGTCAGTCCTACAATATTCACGAGAATTCACGATGAACGAGAGCGTCGGACCGCTGATGTTGAGCGATGCGATGATGCCATTCCTCCCCGGAACGGGGAGGGGGACCGGCAAAGCCGGTGGAGGGGCAGGTGCAGGATTCGATGCTTCCGAGGCTTCTCGGTGCCTCAGCCTCGGCATCCAGACCTGCCCCTGCCCCTCCACCAGCCTGCGGCTGGTCCCCCTCCCCGTTCCGGGGAGGAGCATGGATATCGCAGCCGCGCCCTCACCCCATCAATTGAACCGCCCCTTGGTCTCCGCCTTCTCGACCAGCAGCTTCGACAGCCGGAACTCCGGCCCGAACTTGTCGAGATGCTTCTCCAGCCCGGCCCTGATCTTGTCGATGCCCTCGAGGTCCGCCCAGAACATCGGGCCGCCGCGATAGACCGGCCAGCCATAGCCGTAGATCCAGACCACATCGATGTCCGACGCGCGCTGGGCGATGCCCTCCTCGAGGATCAGCGCGCCTTCGTTGACCATTGAATAGAGCGTCCGCTCGATGATCTCCTCGTCGCCGATCTCGCGCCGGATCGCCCCGGACTTCGCGCGGAAGTCCTCGATGATCGCCTCGACCTCGGGCGACGGCGACGGGCGGCGCTTCTCGTCATAGTCGTAATAGCCCTTGCCGGTCTTCTGGCCCCAGCGCCCCTTGGCGGCGAGTGCGTCGCGGACGTTCTCGATACGCGTCGGGTCGCGATGCCAGCCGATGTCGACGCCGGCGAGATCGCCCATCTGGAACGGCCCCATCGGCATGCCGAAATCGGTGTGGACCTTGTCGATCTGCTGCGGCGTGGCGCCTTCCATCAGCAGCTTATTGGCCTCGACCTGGCGCGGCATCAGCATGCGGTTGCCGATGAAGCCATAGCAGACGCCGGCCACCACCGCGACCTTGCCGATCTTCTTGGCGATCGCCATCGCCGTCGCCAGCACGTCGGGCGCGGTCTTCGCGCCGCGGACGACCTCGAGCAATTTCATGACGTTGGCCGGCGAGAAGAAGTGCATGCCGACGACGTCCTGCGGCCGCGAGGTGACCGCCGCGATCTCGTCGATGCTCAAATAGCTGGTATTCGAGGCGAGGATCGCGCCCGGCTTGGCGATCGCGTCGAGCTTGGTGAAGATCTCCTTCTTGACCTCCATCGTCTCATAGACCGCCTCGATGATCAGGTCGCACTCGGCCAGCGCCGAGAAATCGAGCGTCGGGTTGAGCAGTGCCATCGCCTGTTCGACCTGCGCGCCGGTGATGCGGCCCTTCGATGCGGTCGCCTCGTAATTCTTGCGGACGACGCCGGTGCCGCGATCGAGCGCCTCCTGCTGCATCTCGACGATCGTCACCGGCACGCCCGCCGAGAGGAAATTCATCGAGATGCCGCCACCCATCGTGCCGGCACCGATCACGCCGATCCGCTTGATGTCGCGCAGCTTGATGTCGTCGGGGATGCCGTCGATCCGGGCGGCCTTGCGCTCGGAGAAGAAGATGTGGCGCTGTGCGGCGGACTGCGCGCCCATCATCAGCTTCGCGAATTGCTGGCGCTCGAATGCCATGCCCTCGTCGAACGGCAACCGAGTCGCCGCCTCGACGCAGGCGATGTTGGCGGCGGGCGCGTCAAAACCCTTGAACTTGCGGGCATTGGCCTCGGCGAAAGCGGCAATGGCAGCCGGATCGCCCTTGACCGGCAGCGCGCGCGACGGCCGCGGCCCCTGCGCGATCATCTCGCGCGCGAAAGCTATCGCGGCCTCGGCGAGCTTGCCCTCTTCGGCGATCCGGTCGACCAGGCCGATCTCGGCCGCCTTCTTCGCGTCGATCGGCGTGCCGGTGGCGCACATTTCGACCGCCGCCTCGATGCCGGCGACGCGCGGCAGGCGCTGGGTGCCGCCCGCACCGGGCAGCAGGCCGAGCTTGACCTCGGGCACGCCGAGCTTCGCCGACGGCACCGCAATCCGGTAGTGCGAGGCGAGCGCGGTCTCGAGGCCGCCGCCCAGCGCGGTGCCGTGGATCGCCGCGATCACCGGCTTGGCGCACGCCTCGATGATGTCGACCACCTCGGGCAGCCACGGGTCGACCGGCGGCTTGCTGAACTCGGTGATGTCGGCACCGGCGAAGAAGGTCCGGCCGGCGCAGCGGATCACGACCGCCCTGATCGCGTCATCGCCCTCGGCCTCGCGGATGCCGGCGACGAGCCCGATGCGAACGGCGGCGCCCAGTGCGTTGACCGGCGGATTGTCCGAGACGATGACGAGCACGTCGCCATGGCGTTCGGTGGTGATGACGGACATCTTGTTCTCCTGCTTCACGTTTCTATTCGGGGCGTGTCTGTTCGGGGCGGGCGCTTCACGTCAGCGCGGAATAGATCATCGTCTTGAGTTCGCGGCGGATCGGCCAGGTGCTCGACGGGCTGAGCTGGGTCATGAAGATCATGATCAGCCGCTCGACCGGATCGATGAAGAAAGCGGTCGAGAAGATCCCGCCCCAGTAAAATTCGCCGACCGACCCATGCACCATCGAGCGCGCCGGATCCTGCGTGACCGCGAAGCCCAGCCCGAAGCCGACGCCGGCATTGGTCGTCTCGCTGAACATCGAGGTCGACATGCTGGCGAGGTCCGCCTTGCCCGGCAGATGGTTGGTCGTCATCAGTTCAATCGTCTTGCGGCCGAGGATGCGCGTGCCGTCGAGCGCGCCGCCCTCCAGCAGCATGCGGCAGAAGCGATGATAGTCGCGCGTGCTCGATACGAGTCCGCCGCCGCCCGAACAGAAGCTGGCCGGCTTCGACCACAGGCTGTCTTCGCCGCGATCGAACAATGTCACGCCCTGTTCGGGCTGCATCGACCAGCAATCGACCAGCCGGTGCGTCTTGTCTTCGGGCACGACGAAGAATGTGTCGTCCATGCCGAGCGGGGCGAAGATGCGCGTGCGCAGGACATCGGCGAAGCTCATGCCCGCGACGCGCGCGACCGCCACACCGAGCACGTCGGTCGCCAGCGAATAATTCCAGCTGTCGCCCGGCGAGAATTCGAGCGGCGCCTGCGCCAGCGCGGCGATGAAACCGTCATCGTCATAGTCAGGACGCCAGGTCTCGAGCCTGGCCTTGCGGATATGGGCGTCGACATTGCTGCGATGCTGAAAGCCATATGTGAGCCCCGCCGTGTGGCGGAGCAGATCGATCATCCGCATCGACGCCGACGGCCGGCGGCTGAGGAACGGCACACCGGCACCGCCGCCGTCATAGACGCCGATATCCTTGAACTCGGGCAGCACGCGATCGACCGGCTCGTCGAGCGCGACCTTGCCCTCCTCGACCAGCATCATGAAGGCCACCGACGTGACCGGCTTGGTCATCGATGCGATCCGGAACAGCGACGATTCGTCGACCGGCGACTCGCCGTCGGCGCGGGCGCGGCCGTTGCTGGTCAGATGGGCGACCTTGCCGTCGCGGCCGATCAGGATCTGGCTGTGCGGCAGGCGACCGGCCCTGACGTAGCGTTCGTCGAGAAAGGCATCGATCCGCGCGAGCCGGTCGGGATCGAATCCCAGCGCCTCGGGCGTGTCGAAATCCATGTCGGCTCCTGATTATCCGCGGTTTTCCCAGCCAGGCCGGGGTTTCGCTATCGCCTTGAGCGCGGCGGGAATCAACCATATCGTCGCGCCAAGGCGAGAGGCAAAGGCCCGCGCGCAATCAGGAGAGCGAAGCCATGCCACCGCGAGACGAGACTGACGTAACGTCCGAAACCCGATCCTGGCCGGCGATGACCCTGCCCGAAATCGAATCCTTGCTGTGCGCGCCCGGCCAGAAGTTCGAAATCGAGGATCTCGTGATCCGCGGTGTGCCGACGCGCGCCTGGAAGAACGCGCCGCCGACGATCGCCGCGCTCGTCGAACTGTCGCGCGGCCATGGCGACATCGTCGCCACCGTGCTGAACATGGACCGGATCAGTTATGACGCCCAATATCGCGCGATCGCCACGCTGGCGCAGGGACTGGCGAAGCGGGGGATCGCCAAGGGCGACCGCGTGGCGATCGCGATGTCCAACCTGCCGGAATGGCCGGTCGCCTTCTTCGCGACCGCCGCACTCGGCGCGATCGCGGTGCCGCTCAACGCGTGGTGGAGCGGCGCCGAGCTGGAATATGGCCTCTATGATTCGGGAGCGGTCGCGCTGATCTGCGACGTCGCGCGCCATTCAAAACTGTCGGCGCATCTGCCGCGGCTGCCGCAGCTCGGCCATGTCATCGTCGCCCGCGCCGAAAGCAGCGCGATCGCCGCCGAAAGGCTGGAGACGATCATCGGCGCGCCGGCGGGCTGGGCGACGCTGCCCGACATCGCCCTGCCCGCCGCCGATATCGCGCCCGACGACGATGCCACGATCTTCTACACCAGCGGCACGACCGGCGCGCCAAAAGGCGCGCTCGGCACCCACCGCAACCTGATGACCAACATCCTGTCGAGCGCCTATGTCGCCGCCCGCGCCTGCCTGCGCCGCGGCGATCCGCTGCCGGCGCCGAAGCAGCGGCGCGGTCTGCTCGCCATCCCGCTATTCCACGTCACCGCCTGCAGCGCGAGCCTGATGGGGGCAGTGGCGGCGGGCAACACGACGATCTTCATGCACAAATGGGATCCGTTGGAGGCGCTGGCGCTCATCGAGCGCGAACGCGTCAACCTCGCCGGCGGCGTGCCGACCATCGCCTGGCAGCTGATCGAGCATCCCGATCGCCATCGCTACGACCTCTCCAGCCTCGAGAGCATCGCCTATGGCGGCGCGCCGGCGGCGCCCGAACTGGCGCGCCGGATCCAGGCCGAGTTCGGCTGCATGCCGGGCAATGGCTGGGGCATGACCGAGACGATGGCGACGGTCACCAACCATATCGGCGAGGATTATCTCGCGCCCCCCGAAAGCTGCGGCCCGCCGGTGCCGGTCGCGCAGCTCAGGATCGTCGCCGCCGATGGCGTGACCGACTGCGCGACGGGCGATGTCGGCGAAATCTGGGCGAAGGGGCCGCAGATCGTCAAGGGCTATTGGCATCGGCCCGACGCGACCGCCGAAACCTTCGTCGACGGCTGGGTCCGCACCGGCGATCTCGGCCGGCTCGACGCCGAGGGCTTCCTCTATGTCGTCGATCGCGCCCGCGACATGGTGATCCGCGGCGGCGAGAATATCTATTCGAGCGAGGTCGAGAACGTGCTCTACGCCCACCCCGCCGTCACCGACGCGGCGCTGGTCGGGATCCCCCATCGCACGCTGGGCGAGGAACCCGCCGCCGTCGTCCACCTCGCGCCCGGCACCACCGCGACCGAGGCCGAACTGCAGCAGTTCGTCCGCGAGCGGCTGGCGGCATTCAAGGTACCGGTGCGCGTACTGTTCCGCCGCGAGACGCTGCCGCGCAACGCGAATGGCAAGATATTGAAGGCGGAGCTGAGGGCGATGTTCGGGTGAAGGTTGCGGCGGACTGGCGATCACTCTCGGCCGGCCAGCTATTCGGTGTAGGGTGGCGGGACCGACAGATCGACATGGGCATGTCGCCACATCCCGCCATTGGCGTTCGTGCATTGCGGATGGCGCGGTCCATGTGAAAACGCTTGGCGCTGTGCGGATTCGATTAGAAATCAGTCCTGCGATGCGAAAACGCTTAGTCCCGCCGCACCCTCCTCCCGATTCTGGATCGAATGCCCAACCTGGAGGGTGCGCGCGATAGACCGCGCATGGTCGAACGGGACGTCAGTCCTGAGCGCTCAGGCGAACCCGCCAGCGGCTATGCGGCCGAGATAGGTCTTCACGGCTTCGCCTTGCCCTTCACGGACCAGCTGCTCCGCGGTTGCGTCGCCGAATGACGGCAAAGTCTGTGACCTGTACCACGCATAAGCGGCGCGTTCGCTGCCGGACCAGGGAATGGCGCAGTCGATGATCTCGGTCATGTCGCGCAACCGTTTCTGCGTCGCGACGGATCGATGGCGCGCAACCCTGGACACGGCATCACGCGACAGGCCCAATGCCGATGCAAGCTCGGCCTTGGTTATGTGAAGCCGGGTCGATAGCCGGTCGGGCGAAATGCCATCGCCTGTTTCGACCACCGATGCGATAAATCCCGCGTCCATTTTTCACACCACGTCAAATGCGCTGTTCTCGAGCAATCTGTTTGGCAGGGTGCATGATGTCAATCGGTCTCCAGCGTGGCCCCGGCATGATGACGTAACCACCTCCTCGAAAATTTCACCGATTCTGCGTGGCTTGGCTACGATCGGAACGGCGCGAACGGCATTTGGCCAAGGTCACATGTTACGATTGGCCAGCATGGAAGTTTGCAGTTGGACCAGCCAGATCGATTGTCAGCCTTGACGATGGGACTGATCCGGCGAAGTGCGGAAGGCATTGTCGCCGACGCGCTCGAAGATCCGCACGTTGCGTACGTCGGGCCGAGACAGTTAGGTGGCCCACGCGGTGCCGCTCCCGTGACGGATCGGCCGGGCGACGATGGAGGGTATCATGGCAACCGCCTTTTATCCTGCGATTATCGAACGCGGCCCTGACGGATTCGGCGTCTTCTTCCCCGATCTCCCCGGCTGCACTTCAACCGGCGCAACCCTCCAGGAGGCTGCCCAAAATGCCCTGGAAGCGCTGGACGGTCACCTGAGCGTGATGCTCGAATATGGCGATACGGTTCCGGAGCCGTCCGACACGGACGACATCGAGGTCGACGCCGATATCGACGTGGCTGCGCAGCTTCTCGTCCAAGGCGAGCGCCCGCCTCGGTGAACATCGGGGGCGCACACGCCCTGAACGCCCTTCATGATTTGACAAATCGCATTTCGGCCTCGCCACCGGAGACGATGCAGGTTCTGCAGCTCCTCCCACGCAATTCGGGGAATCAGCCGCGACGCAACAGCACAAGCTTCGTTCCCTCGGTCACGATCACGAGTCCGCATGCCGCCGCGAGCGCGACCAGATAAGCGGCCGGCGCCAGCGGCGCTGTGCCGAGGATTGCGCCGGCCAACGGCACATGCTGGACCAGCAGTTGCGAGAGCAATGCCCCCGTGACACCGATCAGCAGCCACGGATTGCCGAACATCGGGATGCGCCACAATGGGGTGCGGTCCGATCGCATGCACAGCACATAGGCGTTCTGGAACAGCACGGTCGTGAACAGCACCAGATTGCGCGCCGCCTCGACCGGATCGCCCGCCTCGAGCCGCCAGACGAACAGGCCGATCGCGACCGCGGCCATATACAGCGCTGGCGGGATCATCAGCATCAACGCCGTGCGGCCGATCAGCGGCCGATCCGGTCGATGCGGCTTGCGATCGAGCACGTCGCCAGTCCCGCGCTCGAACCCGAGGGTCACGTCCTGCATGCCGTTGGTGACCACGTTCAGCCACAGCAGCTGGACCGCGGTCAGCGGCATCGGCAGGCCAAGCAGCAACGCGGCGGCGAACATCGCGACTTCGCTGATGCCCGTGCCGACGAGGACGATCACGATCCGGCGGACATTGTCATAGGTCGTCCGGCCCTCTTCGATGCCGCTGACGATCGATGCGAAATTATCGTCGGTGAGGACGAGGTCGGCGACGCCGCGCGCGACGTCGGTGCCGCCCTTGCCCATTGCGACACCGATATGCGCCGCCTTGAGCGCCGGCGCGTCGTTGACGCCATCGCCGGTCACGGCGACGAGTTCGCCGTTCGCCTGCAGCGCGTGGATCAGCGCCAGTTTCTGGGCGGGCTCGAAGCGCGCGAGAACGGTGGCCTCGCGCAGCCGCGCGTGCAGGGCATCGCCCGACAGCGCCGCGATCTCGGCGCCGGTCGCGACCTCGCTGTCGTCATTGGCGATGCCCAAGGCCCGGGCGATCGCCAGCGCGGTGGCGGGATGATCGCCGGTGACCATGCGGACGCCGACACCGGCGCCCCGGCAGGCCGCGATCGCCGCGGGCACCTCGGGACGCACCGGATCGGAGAGACCGACGAATCCGAGCAGCGTCAGATCGCAGGGTCTTGCCGGATCGGGCACGGCTTCGCCGCAGTCGCCGCGCGCGATGGCGAGCACGCGATAGCCGGCCGACGCCAGCTTCGCCGCTTCCGCGACCGCCGTGGCCGGCACGCCGGCGCACATCGGCAGTACGGTTTCGGCGGCGCCCTTGACGTGGATCATGGTCGACCCGTCGATCCGGACGATCGCCGAAGCGAATTTCAGCGCCGGTTCGTACGGCATGAGCGCCAGGCGCACCGCTTCCGCCCGCAATGTCGCGACGTCGATCCCCGCTTCGTGCGCGAACATCAGCAAAGCGACATCGACCGCGTCGCCGGTCGCGCCATCCGGTCCCTGGGTCGCCTCATTGTCGAGTGCGGCCGAAACGGCGATGGCAAGGACCGCATCTTCAGGTGCGTCCGTTCGCCATTGCCACGGCGCCAGCGCGCGGCCGTCCGCCAGCACCAGCCGCTCGACCGACAAGCGATTGAGCGTCAGGGTCCCGGTCTTGTCGGTGGCGATGATCGTGCAGGCGCCGAGGCCTTCGACCGCGGGCAGCGACCGGACGATGACGTTGCGGCCGGCCATGCGCCGGCTGGCGGCGGCCAGCGCGACGGTGACCGCGATCGGCAGCCCTTCCGGTATCGCCGATACCGCCAGCGCGACCGCGAGCAGGAAGATGTCCTGCAGCGGCGCGCCGCGCCAGGCGAGCGCGAGCGCGAAGACGATGATCACCAGCATCGTACCCAGCGCGATCTGCCGGCTGAGACGGCGCATCTGCAAGACCAGCGGGGACGGCGTCGCCGGCGCCGCCGCGAGCGATCCGGCGATCGCGCCGAGCGCCGTCCTGCCGGCGGTCGCGACGACAACTCCGACGCCACGGCCATGATTCACCGTCGTGCCCGCATGCGCCAGATTGGCGCGATCGCCGATCGAGGCGGCGCCCGGAACGACCGCGGCGGCATCCTTCGCGGCTGCCGCGGATTCGCCGGTGAGCAGGCTCTCGTCGGCGGCGAGATCGTTGGTATCGATCAGGCGCAGGTCCGCCGGCACCTGCATGCCGCTGTCGATTTCGACGATGTCACCCGCCACGAGGTGTTCGGCATCGATCTCGGTCACCACGCCGTCGCGGCGCACGTGCGCGACCTGACGGATCAGGCGCCGCAGCGCCTCCGCGCTCGAATCGGCGCGCGCCTCCTGAATCGTGCCGATGACGGCATTGAGCAGCAGGACGCCAAGGATGAAGCCGGCATCGACCCAGTCCGCCATGATCGTCGCCACGACGGCGGCGGCGAGCAGCAGATGGATCAGCGGGCCGAGGAACTGCCGGAGAAACAGCCGCCCCACGCCGATCGCCTTCGCGCGCGGGATCGTATTGGCGCCGAAGGCGGCCAGGCGGCCGGCCGCCTCCATCCCCGACAATCCCGCGACGGTGCTGCCCAGGCGCTGCAATATGTCGTCACGCGAGGATGCGTGCCAGGCCAGTGCGCCTTCGGTCATGTTCGTCTCCACCCATCGCGGCGGCGCTAGCCGGCATCGCGCCGCGGCGTAATCAGGACCATTACGGATGATGCCGCAGCCGCGCCGAAGGCGCCGCCCGTTGCGCCCGCGCCTACGCAATTGCCCGGAGTTCGGCGCGACGCCGGGGCTGTTAGGCCCTGCCGCATGACCATCGCCATCCAGCACGCGCAACGACCGGCGTTCATCGCCCCGCTCGGCGACGCGCGCGGCCGCCATGTGCCGGAGTCCATATCGCGATGATCCCGGCCATGATCGAGAATCGCATGTTCGACGAAATCGCGATCGGCGACACGGCGAGCGTCGCCCGCACGCTGACCGAGCAGGATATCCAGCTGTTCTCGCTGGTCTCCGGCGACGTCGATCCGGAGGCCATGGACCCGGCGTTCGCGAAGACCGATGCCTATCAGTCGATCATCGCCCACGGGATGTGGGGCGGCGGTCTGATCGCGCGCGTGCTCGGGATGGAGCTTCCCGGACCTGGCGCGCACTATCTCGGCCAGAGCCTGCGCTTCACCCAGCCGGTGCGGGTCGGCGACACGATCACCGCGAGCGTCACCGTGACGGAAAAGCGGCCCGAACATCATGTCGTCCGGCTCGACTGCCGCTGCGTCAATCAGCTTGGCGAGAGCGTGATCGACGGCGAGGCCGAGGTGCAGGCGCCGACCGAAAAGATCCGGCATGCGCGCATGACGCTGCCCGACGTCCAGATCGCGCGTCATGACCGTTATCGCGCCTTGCTCGACTCCGTCGCCGGCGGCGAACCGGTGGCGACGGCGATCGTCCACCCCTGCGACGCGGCTTCCATTTCCGCCGCCGCCGACGCGGCACAACGCGGCCTGATCGCGCCGATCCTGATCGGTCCGCGTGCCAGGATCATCGCCGCCGCTGCCGGCGCCGGCGTCGACATTGCCGGTTTCCGGCTGGTCGACACGCCGCACAGCCATGCCGCCGCCACGCAGGCGGTGGCGCTGGTCCGCGCCGGCGAGGCGCAATTGCTGATGAAAGGCGCGCTGCACACCGATGAACTGATGTCGGCGGTGCTGGCGAGCGACGGCCTGCGGACCGATCGCCGGCTGAGCCACGTCTATCTGATGGACGTGCCATCCTATCCGCGACCGCTGCTGATCACCGATGCCGCGATCAACATCGTGCCGACGCTGGAGGACAAGGCCGATATCGTGCGCAACGCGATCGACCTCGCCCACGCGATCGGCATCGCCTGCCCGCGGATCGCGATCCTCGCGGCGGTGGAAACCATCAATCCGCAGATGCGCTCGACGCTGGATGCGGCGGCACTGTGCAAGATGGCCGATCGCGGCCAGATCGTCGGTGGCGTGATCGACGGCCCGCTCGCCTTCGACAATGCCGTCAGCCCCGATGCGGCCCGCGACAAGGGCATCGTCTCGCCGGTTGCCGGCGTGGCCGATATTCTCGTCGTGCCCGATCTCGAAGCCGGCAACATGCTCGCGAAGCAGTTGACGTTCCTCGCCGGCGCCGACGCCGCCGGAATCGTGCTGGGCGCCCGCGTGCCGATCATCCTCACCAGCCGGGCCGACAGCGAGCGCACGCGGATCGCCTCCAGCGCGCTCGCCGTGCTGATGGCCCGCTCGCGCGCAGCGACCAGGAAAGCGGCAGCCTGACGTGGCGGACCTCGTCCTCAGTCTCAATGCGGGATCGTCGAGCCTGAAATTCGCGCTGTCCGAGGTCCGGCCCGAAGGCGATCCGGTGACGATCGCCCGCGGCGCCATGACCGGTCTCGGCACCGGCATCGCGACCGCACCACGCATGATCGCCCGGGATGCGGCCGGGCGGATCGTCCACGAGCACAGCTGGGACGATGACCGGATGCCGAGTCACGCGGCGCTTTTCAACACGCTGTTCGGCTGGGTCGACGATCATCAGGGATCGAACGGCCTGATCGGAGTCGGCCACCGCATCGTCCATGGCGGGCGCGAATTCTCCGAACCGGTGATCGTCGATGCGGCGATTCTCGCCAGGCTCGATGCGCTGTGTGCGCTGGCGCCGCTTCACCAGCCGCACAATCTCGCCGCGCTCCGTGCCGCCGGCGCCGCCCGCCCTGGCCTTCCTCAAATCGCCTGCTTCGATACCGCCTTCCATGCCCGCCAGCCGGCCGTCGCGACGCGCTTCGCGATCCCGCACGCGCTCGCGACCGAGGGCGTCCGCCGCTATGGTTTCCACGGCCTGTCCTATGACTATGGATCGCGCCATCTCGCCAGCATCGATCCGGACATGGCGCGCGGCCGGCTCGTCTTCGCCCATCTCGGCAACGGCGCGAGCCTGTGCGCAGTCCGCGACGGCCGCAGCATCGACGGCACGATGGGGTTCACCGCGCTCGACGGACTGATGATGGGCACGCGCTGCGGCAGCATCGACCCCGGGGTGCTGCTCTATCTGCAGCAGGCAAAGGGCATGAGCGCCGACGACGTCGAGCATCTGCTCTACGAGCGCTCCGGCCTGCTCGGCGTCTCGGGTATCTCCAGCGACATGCGCGAATTGCTGACGAGTGGCGATGCCCGCGCCCGCGAGGCGATCGACCTGTTCGTCTATCGTGTGGTGCGTGACACCGGCGCGCTCGCCAGCGTGCTGGGCGGTCTCGACGGGTTCGTCTTCACCGGCGGCATCGGCGAGAATGCCGCGGAGATCCGCAGTCGGATCGGCCACGGTCTGGCATGGTTGGGACTCGAGATCGATGCCGCCGCCAATGCCCGCGCCGCGCCGGTGATCAGCACAGCCGGCAGCCGGGTAAAGGTGCGGATCGTCGCCACCGACGAGGAGCATGCGATCGCGGTCCACACGATCGCCCTGATCGATCGCGCCGGATTGCGGCGGGCCGTCGGATGACGGGATTCGTCGACCTTGCCGGAAAGCGCGGACTCGCTATCGGGATCGCCAGCGCGACCAGCATCCCCGCCGGGCGGCATTTGAAGGCATGACGCGCAACGCTGCGCCGATCGACCTGCTTGGTCCCGTCCGCGATCTCGCCCTGCGCCAAGGCGTTCGGATGGATGACCAGGCTGGACGCGTCACGCTCGATCAGCACGGGACGATGCGTAGCGCACCCAGTGCCGGACGGGCGGCGTTCAAGGCGCGCCAGACGATCGCGCTCGATACGATCGCCTTCGACTGGCACGCGCGTTTCGGCCCTTTCGGCGCTGTCGGTCGAGGGCGACACCGTCATCGAGCGCCCGTGGCGCGGACGTTTCGACGACTATCGAAATTTCGCCGGCCGGACAGTGCCGACGTGCGCACACGAGGTTTGCGGGTGACGCGATATCGCCGATCCTGGCGGACTCGCCAGGCGATAGGGGCTTCTACGGATAGAGTGCCGCCCGGAGACGGTGCAGGAGTCCGCCAGCCGCGATCGGCGATGGTGTCGTGCGGCCGCGGAGACATGACATGACGCAGAACTGGAGCGGCGAACTCACGACCCGCACGGGCCATAAGTTCCACGTGCGCCCGGTCACGGCCAGCGACGAACCGGCACTCGCGGCCTTCTTCACGCACGTCACGCCGGACGATCTGCGTTTCCGGTTCCTGACCGCGATCAACAATGTCGGGCATGACCGGCTCGCCGCGATGACGCAGGTCGATCATCGCCGGAAGGAGAATTTCCTGGCCTTCGCGGAAGACAGCGTCACCGTGATCGCGACCGCCATGCTCGCATGCGACGCCGCGCTGGAAACGGGCGAGGTCGCGATCAGCATCCGGGCCGACTACAAGCGGCGCGGGATCAGCTGGGCGCTGCTGGCACATGTCGCCCGTTTTGCCGAGTCGATCGGCGTCCAGACGCTGCAGTCGATCGAAAGCAGCGCCAATCACGCCGCGATCGAACTCGAACGCGAGATGGGGTTCACCGTGCACAGCTATCCGGGCGATGCCACGCTGATGCTGATTCAGCGCAAGCTGCCGATGCCCGTCGCGGGCTGAGCGAGCATCCTTCCGCAGGCATATTCCGGCACATGCGCATCGATGCCGGATTCGCGCGCGGCGGCGCAACCATCCAAAAAAGCCCCGGAGATCGGCCGATCTCCGGGGCTTTTCGTGGTGGGCGTGGCAAGGATTGAACTTGCGACCCCTGCGATGTCAACACAGTGCTCTACCACTGAGCTACACGCCCACGGAGGCGCGCTATTAGCCCCGGGGTTGCCGGGGCGCAAGCGGCAAATCAGGGTCAGTTGAGGCCGGTCGCGCTGCCCATCTCGAACATGCGGTCGACCTCCATCACGAGGTCGCGCAGATGGAACGGCTTGGACAGTACCTTGGCCTGCGGCAGCGCCTTGCCGGCCTTCAGCGTCACCGCCGCGAAACCCGTGATGAACATCACCCGCATCGCCGGCGCGAGCGTGGCGGCGCGCTGGGCGAGTTCGATGCCGTCCATCTCGGGCATCACGATATCGGTCAGCAGCAGATCGAACGATTCGGATTCGAGCAACGGCAGCGCCGTCGCGCCCGAGCCGACCGATGTGACCGCATAGCCGGACTTCTCGAGCGCCCGCGTCAGATATTGACGCATCGCCTCGTCATCCTCGGCCAGCAAAATCCGGATCATCCCACCCCCACTCGGCGCATCGGCCACGACGCGCGACCGATACAGTCGCCATTATGTCCGAAGCTCTTAAAATTTTCCAGCCGACGCGGCAGATTGTCGCGATTCGGCACGAATCGATCGCATGCATTGCCCGTTCGGTGCCCCCGCCCTAGCAAGGCCGGGTGTCGCTCGCCGCTTTGCCCTATCGCCGCATCGGCCCCACCGCGCCGGCGTCCCCCGTCATCCTGTCGGTGCCGCATGCCGGCCGCGATTATCCGCCGACGATCGCCGACATGCTGCGTGTGCCGCGCGAGGCGCTGGAAGCGCTGGAGGATCGGCATGTCGATCGCCTGGCCGATGCGGCGGCCGCATCCGGCATTTCGGGCCTGGTCGCGACCGTCCCGCGCGCCTGGATCGACCTCAACCGCGCCGACCGCGAGATCGACCCCGACATGATCGAGCCGCCGCTGCGCGGGGCCGCGCTGATCCAGTCGGCCAAGGTGCGCGGCGGACTGGGGCTCGTGCCGCGCCGGCTGCACCCGCACGGCGACATCTGGAAGGGCCGGCTGCCGGTCGATTCGCTCACGGCGCGCATTCGCGACATTCACCGCCCCTATCATGAGGCGCTGTCGGCGTTGCTGACCCTGGCGCGCGCGCGCTTCGGCGCGGCGGTGCTGCTCGATCTCCATTCGATGCCGCCGATCCGGGTCAATGGCGGGCGCGCCGCCCGAATCGTGATCGGCGATCGCTTCGGCCGGTCCGCGACCGCCCGTATCACCGCGCGCGCCGTCGCCGAGGCGCGCGAGGCCGGCTTCGTCAGCACGGTCAACACGCCCTATGCCGGCGGCCATATCCTCGAACGGCATGGCGATCCGGTACAGGCAGTGCACGCGATCCAGGTCGAGATCGACCGCAGCCTCTATCTGGCGCCCGGCCTGCGCGAGCCTGGCCCCGGAATGACCGCCATGAGCGCCTTCGTCGCCCGACTGGCGGCGGCACTGGCCGACGAGATATCGGGCTGGCCGATGGCGATCGCGGCAGAGTGAGCCGGTGGTGATTGGAGCACCGATTCGTGGTATGACGGCAGCATGAGCGCTTCCCCGAATCTGTCTCCCGAAGAGGTCGCGGCGGCCCGCGAGCGGCGGCTCGACGCGATGGCGATGCAGGCGATCGAGGGCAATCCGCTATCTCCCGATCAGATCGAGATGTTCGAGATGTTCGAACGCGAGGCCTGGTCGCATGAGCGCCGCCGCGCATACATCAACACGTTGTTCGAAGCGTCGCGGACATCTGCCGCTGAATGAGCGGCGCCATCTGCTTGCGTTAGGTCAGGCAGATGGCGCCGAGCCGAATCGGCGTCAGCGTGCTCATGTCCCACAAGAAAAAACCACCCCGTGCGAGCACGAGGTGGCCAAGGTTCAGGGAGGAAAACACGCCCGAAGGCGTGTCGACACTGGATGCGAAAGGGGGAAACACATCCGGCGTCCCACAACAGATATGTTGAAAGGCGAATGCTTTCAAGTGCTCAAAAAAGTTTTCGTGTCCGATTTGGTGCCGATCAACGTTGCGACGGTGAAACAAGCGGCAGCATCCGGTGCACCACGTTGTCGCGATCGATCAGCTGATGCTTGATCGCCGCCGCGATGTGCAGAGCGATCGGCGCGATCATCGCATAGCCGGTGATTTCGTGGAACGCGTGCGACACGCCGGCCAGCGATCCGCCCTGCGCAACCGGCAGATAGGGGATATCGAACAGGCCGAACCAGGTCAGCGGGCGGCGCAGCGTGGCGCCCGAATTCATCGCTCAGCCCGTCAGCGGCATCAGCACGATCAGCCGGTAGAAGGACCAGTGCAGCGCGTGCGCCAGCCCATTCTCCCACGGCTTTACCGTCGCCGGCAGCGGTGGCGGGCGATCGTCCAGCCGCCAGGCCCAGCGGGCGAGGCCGAGCAGCACTACGGTGATGCCCACAGCCCGTCATGCCGCCGCCGAGCGGACAAGCGCCAGCGCCAGCACGATATGGACGATGATCGCGAGGCCGATCGTTCAGCGCAGCCAGATCGCGATCAGACCTCTTCGGGCTGAAGGATCGCCTGCTGCATCAACGGACCCTTGCCCTGATTGACCTGCCGGCTGAAGATCTCACGCATGATCTGCAGCGAGAACAGATGGGCGTAGAGCAAGGGCAGCATGCCCGACTTGGTCATCTTGCGGAGTTGATCGCCGCGCAGGTCGCGGAGCTTCTCTTCCGAGACCATCTGGAAGCCGCGATAGACGAACGGCTTGTCGCTGTTGTCGGGCTGGATCGAGACTTCGCCGTCGATCAGGATGTTGAGCGCGCGCAACTCCTTCATGAATTCGGCGGTACGCAGGCCGGCCTGCTCGAACTGCTCGCAGAAGCCGAGGATGTTCTGCGTCGCCTGCGCCGGCTTGCCGTCTTCGAACAAGGGCTGGCCCTCTTCGAACGGGCCGATCGCCTCGGCGGTCGGATCGAAGCAGAGCGACAATTCGTCGGTGTTCGGGCGCAGCTTGGCGAGCATGAACGGATAACGCCGCACCCAGGCCGGCACATAGACTTCCTGGACCAGCTTGCCGTCGGGATCGACGAAGGTGTTGATCCCCTCGTTCATGCCCATCAGCGCGATCGGCACGGCGTCGTCGCCCTGCGTGAACACGATCGGATAGAAACGCTGGGCCGGCGCGAACTCGTCGATCGTCAGCGGCACCGCGTGCTGCGAAACGAGGAAGGGTGCGCTGTCGACGTTACGGGCCTTCCAGTCGCCATGTTCGGAACTCGAAAGCGGCTGTAGGCCCTTGTAGAACAGCGGAAGATTGTTGGCCGGCGCGGTCGCCATCTCGATACTCTCCGTGGAAAACGTCGCGCACGGCACAGACCGCGCGCTTTGGCCGCGTCTATGGCCGCAAAGCGCCGGAAGCAAGTCTTAGGGCGATTCGTCAGGGGATCAACTTGCCGGGATTCATGATGCCGCGCGGGTCGAGCGCCTGCTTGATCGCCTTGAGCGCCGCCAGCCGCCCGGGGTCGGTAAGCCTGGCGAAACTGCCCAGCTTCATCTGGCCGATGCCATGTTCGGCCGACAGCGAGCCGCCGGCGGCGTCGACGAGATCATAGACGAACGCGCTGATCGCGGGACCCTGTCCCGCCACCCAGTCCGGCCCGGCACCCGCCCCGGCGCGGACGTGGAAATGGACGTTGCCGTCGCCGAGATGGCCGAAGGCGCTGGCGCGCGTGCCCGGGAAGGCCCGTTCGGCGGCGGCGGCGGCCTCGATCATGAAGCGCGGCATGTCCGCCACCGGCACCGAGATATCGTGCTGCACCGCCGGCCCGTCGGCGCGCTCGGCCTCGGAGATCGATTCGCGCAGCTTCCAGAAGGCGGCTGCCTGCGCCTCGCTGGCGGCGATCGTCGCGTCCTGCAGCAGCCCCGCCTCGAGCGCATCGGCCAGCAGCGGCTCGATCAGCGCCGCGGCACCAGCGGTCTTGGTCACCGCTTCGATCAGCACATGCCAGGCATGATCGCCCGCCAGCGGCGCACGCGTGGCCGGGATGTGGCGCAACACCGCCGCCAGCGATTCGGCCGGCAGGATCTCGAAGCTCTCGATCGCATCGCCGGTCGCCGCTTCGAGCCGCCGCAGCAGCGCGAGCGCCTGGGCGGGACTGGCGAGTCCCGCCCATGCCACCGCGCGGTCGCCCGGTTGCGGCTTGAGGATCAACGCCGCCGCCGTGACGATGCCGAGCGTCCCCTCGGCACCGATCAGCAAATGCCTGAGATCATAGCCGCGATTATCCTTCTTCAGCGCCGCCAGCCCGCGATAGATCGTTCCGTCGGGCAGCACCGCCTCGATGCCGGCGACCAGCGACCGCATCGTGCCGAAGCGCAACACCTGTGTGCCGCCGGCATTGGTCGAGACCAGCCCGCCGATCGTCGCCGACCCCTTCGCGCCGAGCGAAAGCGGAAAGCGCCAGCCCGCGCGGGTCGCGGCATCGTGCAGGTCGGAGAGGATCATGCCGGCCTCGGCCACCGCCAGCCCGGCCCCGGCGTCGAGGCTGCGCAGCCGGTTCATCCGCCGCGTCGAGAGGATCAGCGCCGCGCCGTCGGCAGGCGGCGTCGCACCGCCCACCATCGAGGTGTTGCCGCCCTGCGGCACCAGCGGTACGCTGGCGCCGGCCGCCATCCGCACCACCAGCGCGACCTCGTCGGTGTCGGCCGGCGCGATGATCGCCGCAGCGTCCCCATGAAAACGACCGCGCCAGTCGGTCAGCCACGGCGCGATCGCTTCGCGGTCGGTCACCACGGCTTTGGGTCCCAGTCGGCGGGCGAGCGCCGCGATCAGCGCGGCAGGTTGCGTATCGGCCATATCCGGGCGAGTGAACCGGATTAATCTCTCGTTCAACCGGCAACCGCCATCGCTACGCCCGATATGGATGTAATCGCGTGATCTTCACGACATTCCTGCTGTTCTTCATGCAGGGTGGCGAAGGCCGCCCGCAGCCGGGGACCGGTGCGCCGCCCGTGCTGCAATTCCGTTCGCGCGTGATCATCCGGATTCCGTCGATCGCGCCGCCGCCCAGGGCGCCGCGCGCGCCGCCGCAGCCGCTGGAATGGCGCGAAAGCAAAGGTCCGCGCTGCGTGTCGCCGCGCATGCTGCGTGGGTTCGCGATCAGCCATGAGGACAGCATCGACATGGTGCTGCGCGACGGATTGCGGATTCGCGCGCGGCTGGATTCGGACTGCTCGTCGCTCGATTTCCGCTCGGGCATCTATCTGCATCCCGGTCCCGACGGCCTGATCTGCGAGGATCGCGACTCGATCCACACGCGCGCGGGCGGCGAATGCGAGATCGAACGCTTCCGGGCGCTTTCCCTCAAGCGATGAAACGCGCGCTCGAGCGCTGAAAACCGGCATTTGCTTGACATTCGCGCCGCCTTTGACCAAGCGCGGGCGGACATATGGCGTGGCATGGGTGGGTTGGCCCGCCTGCTGTCAGCAGCCGGTCGGTCCTGGCCGGTCACCCTCTTTTGCCGGCCAACCCCTATTTTCGGATTGCCAATGACATTCGCCGACCTCGGCCTCTCAGACGAATTGCTCCGTGCGATCGAAGATTCGGGCTACACGGTGCCCACCCCGATCCAGGCCAGCGCGATCCCGCCCGTGCTGATGATGCGCGACCTGATCGGCATCGCCCAGACCGGCACCGGCAAGACCGCCAGCTTCGTGCTGCCGATGATCGACATCCTCGCGCAGGGCCGCGCCCGCGCCCGCATGCCGCGCTCGCTGATCCTCGAACCGACGCGCGAACTCGCCGCGCAGGTTGCCGAGAATTTCGAGAAATACGGCAAATATCACAAGCTCTCGATGGCGCTGCTGATCGGCGGCGTGCAGATGGGCGATCAGGTCAAGGCGCTGGAAAAGGGCGTCGACGTGCTGATCGCCACGCCGGGCCGGCTGATGGACCTGTTCGAACGCGGCAAGATCCTGCTCACCGGCTGCAACCTGCTGGTGATCGACGAGGCCGACCGGATGCTCGACATGGGCTTCATCCCCGACATCGAGACGATCTGCACCAAGCTGCCGAAGAACCGGCAGACCCTGCTGTTCAGCGCGACGATGCCGCCGCCGATCAAGAAGCTGGCGGACAAATTCCTCTCCAATCCCAAGCAGATCGAGGTCGCCCGCCCCGCCAGCGCGAACATCAACATCATCCAGAAGCTGGTCGAGGTGTCGTCGCGCGGCAAGAAGAAGATGCTCGAGGACATGCTGCGTGCCGAGGCGGTGACCAACGCGATCGTGTTCTCGAACCGCAAGACCACCGTCCGCGAGCTCGCCCAGAGCCTGAAGCGCGACGGCTTCAACGCCGGTGAAATCCATGGCGACATGGAACAGGCCGAGCGGATCCGCGAACTCGACAGATTCAAGACCGGCGACATCACGATCCTGGTCGCCTCGGACGTCGCGGCGCGCGGGCTCGACGTCAAGGGCGTCAGCCACGTCTTCAACTATGACGTGCCGTGGCATCCGGACGATTACATCCATCGTATCGGCCGCACCGGCCGTGCCGGCGCGACCGGCACCGCCTATACGCTGGCGACGCCCGACGATGCCGAGGCGATCGCCAATATCGAGAAGCTGACCGGCATGCCGATCCCGCGGCTCGACGCCACGGCGATCGTGGCACCGGCTGCCGCCGAGGCGGAGAAGCCCGCCCGTCCGGCGCGCGAACGCCGGCCGGCCAAAAGCGAGCCGAAACGTGAGGCTGCGGCGAAGGCGGCAGCGCCGAAGGCGGAGGCGCCTGCACCGGCACCAGCTCCGGCGGTCGCACCGCGCGCCGACCGGCAACCGCCGCGGCGCGATCCGCCACGCCCCGAACGCACACCGGCCGAACGCACACCGGCCGAACGCGCACCGGCCGAACGCGTGCCGGAGCGGGTCAATGCCCGCGACGATGGCCCCGACGAGGGCTGGAACGGCCCGGTCCCGAGCTTCCTCGGCTTCAAGTTCGACCTGTGACGCCGGCCGGGCCGCTGGTCCCGGCGCGGTCGCCCTGCACGGGCGTCTGCACACTCGATTCGGCGCAGCGCCTCTGCCTCGGTTGCGGCCGCACGCTCGGCGAGATCGCGGAATGGCCACTGGCGTCCGAGCACCGCCGACGGCAGATTCTGGTGCGACTCGACGACCTGATCGCGCCGCGCGCAAACGACCGGCGCGGTTGACACCAGCCTTCAGGGGACGGCCGGCGGCCGTTTCGCAAAGCGCCCGTCGGTGAGGAAGGCGATGGTTTGCCGGATCGTCTCGCGATGGCGGCTGATCCAGACGTGACTTGCGGACACGGTGATATGATCGGTCTGGCCGCCGACGTGGGTGGCACGGACCGCAACCTTGCCGTCATTCGGCTCGCGAAAGATCGGGTCGGAGGCGAACGCCATCAACGGCCGCGTGCCCGCGATCACGCCCAGCGGAAAGTCGACGTCCCCCAGCGCCGCGCGCATGGCGGGCGTCCGGCGCGGCGCGAGCAGATCGGCCGAGGGCCCCAGCACCAGGCCCGACAGGCGCAGGCCGCGCATCAGATCGACCCACGCGCTGCCGTCATTGGGCGGCGCCAGCATCACCGTACGGCCCAGCCATGACGGCCGGTGACGGGCGACATAGGCGCGCAGCACCAGCGATCCCATCGAATGGGTGACGAAATGCACCGGTCCCTCCGCCTCGCGCGCAAAGCGCTCGAACCGCGGATGGAGCCCGTCGACGATCCGGTCGATCGCATGCGCGCGCGATCGGTACAGCGGATTGAGCGTGGCATAGCCGTGCCCCCGCAGCGCCCGGGCCATACCCTCCATCATCACCGGCAGCGCCCAGATGCCGTGCAGCAGGATCACGCTGCCGGCATGGCCCGAATGCGAGGGATCGGTCGACGACATGACGATGAGTCTCGCTCGGCAACGGCGGGAGCGCAAATCCTCCCAAGGCGGGGCGGAATTTCCGCTACGCAGGGAGCGTGTAATACAGGAAATAGCCGATCGCATAGAGCAAGGCCGCCAGCGCCAGCGTGATGAACAGGACGACCCGGTTGCGCCTGCCGCTGATCAACTGCCAAAGCCCGTTGACGATCGCCGCGATGCCGAACACGATCACCAGCCCGAACAGGCCCAGGAACAGCTTCGCCTCTTCGGCCGTGCCGGTGAAGGTGCTGCCATCGATCGTCTCGCCGGGCGAGAGCATCGTCGGCGCCATGTTGATCGTCACCGCACCCATCAGCCCGACGAGGAAGATGCCGATCGCGAGCAGGATGCCGCCGAGGATCCGGATCGACTTCGACGTGCGCGTTTTCGATCCGCAGCGCGGACAGCGCGCGACGGTGCCGGGTTCGACATGGCCGCAGGTGAGGTTGTAGCAGGAGCTGGTCTTGGTCATGAGCGCCTTATAGCGTGCCGGCAGAATGGTGGAGTGCCGGACAGCACAATCTGCCAAATATCGCGTTACCGCCCGGCGCGATACCGCATCCGAAAATCATCCGCCCACGCCGTCAGCCGCCCCTCGGCGATCGCTCCGCGCAGGGCCGCCATCAACTGCTGGTAGAACCACAGATTATGCTCGGTCATCAGCATCGCGCCGAGCATCTCGCCGGACTTCACGAGATGGTGGAGATAGGCCTTCGACCAGGCAGCGATCGGCGATTCCGGATCGATCGGCGACAGGTCCTCGGCATGTTTCGCGTTGCGGATGTTGACCGGGCCGTCCCAGGTGAAGGCCTGGCCGTTGCGGCCGCTGCGCGTCGGCAGCACGCAATCGAACATGTCGATGCCGCGCTCGACCGCGCCGACGATGTCATCGGGCTTGCCCACCCCCATCAAATAGCGCGGCCGGTCGGCGGGCAGCATCGCGACCGCGGAATCGAGCACGCCGAACATCGTCTCCTGCCCCTCGCCCACCGCGAGGCCGCCGACCGCATAGCCGTCGAAGCCGATGTCGATCAGCGCGTCGGACGAGATCCGCCGCAGGTCGGCGAACATCGAGCCCTGCTGGATGCCGAACAGCGCCGAGCGCGCCGCATGCGCCGCGCCCGCATCGAAGCCGTCGCGCGAGCGCTTCGCCCAGCGCATCGAACGCGCCATCGAACCGGCCGCCTGCTCGTGCGTCGCCGGGAAGCCGGTGCATTCGTCGAACGCCATGACGATATCGGACCCAAGCAGTCGCTGGATTTCCATCGAGCGCTCGGGGCTGAGCATATGGCGCGACCCGTCGAGATGGCTGCGGAAGGCGACACCCTCCTCGGTGGTCTTGGTCAGGTCGGACAGGCTCATCACCTGATAACCGCCGCTGTCGGTGAGGATCGGCCGGTCCCAGCCCATGAACGCATGGAGGCCGCCGAGCCGGTCCATCCGTTCGGCGCCGGGGCGCAGCATCAGATGATAGGTGTTGCCGAGGATGATGTCGGCGCCCGACGCACGGACATCGGCGGGCTTCATCGCCTTGACGGTGGCGGCGGTGCCGACCGGCATGAACGCGGGCGTAAGGATCTTGCCGCGCCGCATGGCGATCGCGCCGGTGCGGGCGGCGCCGTCGGTCGCGGCGATGGTGAAGGCGAAGCGTTCGGTCATGAAGCGCGCGCCTATAGCGGTGCCAGAGCGTAGAGTCAGGCCCCCGAAGTCAGGCCCGGAAGCGCAGTTCCCAGGTCTCGCCCTGTTCGGGTTCACCGAACTCGTCATGCGTCTCGACTGCGATACAATCGAAACCGGACGCCGCGTAGATCCGCCGCGCGCTCGCCAGCACCGTGTGCGTCCACAGCCAGATGCGGTCGTAGCCGGCCTCGCGCGCGAAATCGATGCAGTTCCTGACCAAAGTCTCGCCGATCCCGAGTCCGCGCGCATCAGGTTCGACGTAAAGCAGGCGGAGCTGCGCGGCGTTATCGCCCGAGTCGCAGAGAAAGATCGATCCGGCCATCCGGCCGCCGCGTTCGGCGACCCAACAGCGCTCCCGGCCGGGCTTGTAGTCGCGGAGGAAGCGCGCCGTGACATCGCCGATCAGCGCTTCCATCGGCCGGCCCCAGCCATTGGCCTCGCCATAGAGGATCGACTGGCGTGCGGTGATCAGCCCCATGTCGCCGACGCGGAAGTCGCGCAGCGACCAGTCCGGCGCATCCTCGTCGCCAAGCAGCACGCGCACGGTGCCGAGCGCGGAAACCAGAGCGCGCCGTCCAGCGGCGCCCAGCGGCGCCAACTGTGCGACCACATCGCTGCGCGTCCGGTCGTCGAGCGCGGCGAAGACGCTGCGCCCGTCCGCGGTCATGTGGATCGGTCGCTGACGGGCATCATCGCCGCGCCCGCGCTCGATCCAACCTTCCGTCTGGAAGCGACGCAGCAGGCGGCTGGCATAGCCGGCGTCGAGGTCGAGCGTTTTCCGCAGATCGCTCGCAAGCGCGCCATCGCGTTTGGCGATCTCATAGAGCAGCCGCGCCTCGATCAGCGACAGCGAACTGCCCATATAGTGGGGGGCGAGCGCGCCCGCGAAACGGGTGTGGAATCGGTTGAAGGCGCGGACCTCGCGCACCGCCTCATCCATTTCGGTGTCGATCATGAAAGACCGATTGCCGCAATTAGTTGACGATGTCAATCAATTCGGTCGTGGCTTACCGGGTTTCCCGCCGGCCGCGCCCGGTTCACCCGCTGTGCCGGGCGCGGCCGGCGGGAGCGATCCACCCGGATCGACGCGCAGGCTGATCAGTTCGGACCGCGACAGGACGCCATCCTTGTCCTTGTCGAGCGCGAGGAAGCGCTGCGCGAAGAAATGGATGAACTCGTCGCGGCTGATGCGGTCGTCGCCATCGGCATCGAGGTCGAGCAATCCCGGCAGCGCACCCTGGCTGCCCAATGTCCGCTCCGCCCAGCTGCCATGTTCGATCGCGCCGACATTGCCGTCGCCATTCACATCGGCGCGCCGCCATTCGCGCGCGACGCCGGCATCGAACTCCGCGCGGGTAACGCGCGTGTCGCCATCGCCGTCGAAGCCGGCGATCGCCATTGCGACCGGCAGCACGAAGATGGTCGGCGTGGTCGGGCGGTAGGGCAGTGGATCGCGGCGCGCCTGAGCGGGCCCGCCTGGATACAGCACCAAAGCCGTAGCCAGCATGATGGTCGGCACGAAGCGGCGCATCGGCAATATCCTTCAGGGCAGGAGCAGGCTGGCGTCGCCATAGGAATAGAAGCGATAGCCGCGCGCGATCGCATGCGCATAGGCCTCGCGCATCCGGTGGCGGCCCATCAGCGCGCTGACCAGCATGAACAGGGTCGAGCGCGGCAGATGGAAATTGGTCATCAGCCCGTCGATGCCGCGGAAACGATAGCCCGGGGTCATGAAGATCGCGGTATCGCCTTCGAACGCGCCGATCGTGCCGTCCTCGTCGGATGCGCTTTCGATCAGCCGCAGGCTGGTCGTTCCGACCGCGATCAGCCGGCCGCCGGCGGTGCGCAGCGCGTTGAGGCGGGCGGCGGTGGCGGCCTCGATGCGGCCCCATTCCGAATGCATCACATGGTCGCGCGTATCTTCGGCCTTGACCGGCTGGAAGGTGCCGGCGCCGACGTGGAGCGTCAGCGTGGCAAAAGTGATGCCGCGCGCATCGAGCGCCTGCATCAGCGCCGGGGTGAAGTGGAGCGCGGCGGTGGGGGCCGCGACCGCACCCGCCTCGCGCGCGAACATCGTCTGATAATCGTCGGCATCGGCTTCGTCGGCAGCGCGGCGGCCGGCGATATAGGGCGGCAGCGGCATGCGCCCGGCCCGTTCGAGCAGCAGTTCGACCGGTTCGTCCCCGGCGAAAATCAGCGCCATGCTGCCATCGTCGCGCTTCGCCTCGGCGACGGCGGAGACGCCCGCCGCGAACTCGATCGTCTCGCCGTCGCGGACGCGGCGGGCGTTGCGCAGGAAGGCGCGCCAGCGGCGCGGCCCCTCGCGCTTGTGCAGGGTCGCGCCGACCGCGGCGTCGCCGCGCCGGCCCTCGAGCTGCGCCGGGATGACACGGGTGTCGTTGAAGATCAGGCAGTCGCCCGGCCGCAGCATGTCGGGCAGTTCGCGGACGATGCGGTCTTCGGTGCGCGGACCGTCGAGCAGCAGCAGCCGCGCGCTGTCGCGCGGACTCGCCGGGCGGAGCGCGATCCGTTCCGGCGGCAATTCGAAATCGAAGAGATCGACGCGCATGCCGCGTCTCAGTGCGACGGCGGCGTGGCCTCGACGGGGGCCGGTGCCTCTTCCGCGGGTGCCGGCGCGGGTTCGGCAGGAGCCGGCGCCTCGGCCGCGGGCGGCGCTGCCTCCGGAGCTGGCGCGGCCTCGGGCGTTGCTTCGACCGGGGGCGCTGCCTCGGGTGCGGGTGCTACCTCCGGTGCGGGCGCTGCCTCCGGTGCGGGCGCAGGCGCAACCTCTGCCGCGGGTGGCGTCTCGACCGCAGGCGGCGGCGTCTCGGCAGCCGGCGGGGTCGGGCTGGCAACCGGCACCGGCGGCTGCATCGAGCGCGGCACCGGCGCATGTTCGCCGTCGGCCTCGATGAACGCGCGGACGATCGACGCGGGCGCCGCCGGCGGTTCGCCGCGCGGGATCGCATCGACGAATTGCATGCCGTCGAGCACGCGACCGACGACGGTATATTTTCCGTCGAGCTTGGTCAGCGGCATGAACATGATGAAGAACTGACTGTTCGCGCTGTCGTTGCTGTCGGCGCGCGCCATCGCCATCGTGCCGCGCACATGCGGCAAATAGTTGAACTCGGCCTTGAGGTCGGGCAGTTCGGATCCGCCCTGGCCGGTCCCCGTCGGGTCACCGGTCTGGGCCATGAACCCCTCGATGACGCGGTGGAAGATCACGCCGTCATAGAAGCCGCGCTTGGCGAGCAATTTGATGCGCTCGACATGGTTGGGCGCGAGATCCGGCCGCAGCTGGATGCGCACGCGGCCGCCGGTGGTGAGATCGAGCACCAGCACATTGTCCGGCGTCACCGGCGGCGGCGCATAGGATGTCGGAGCCGCGGGGGTCTGTGCCGCGGCGGGCACGGCGATCAGGCCGAACAGCGCGACGAGACCGACCAGAATACGCTTGATCACTTCTTACTCCCCAGATCGGACGGCGCGCGTCCTAAAGCATTGATCGCATGAGCCTCGCGTGAACGGCCGGTCATGACGACTCAGCTGCCCCGCCGCCCGAGAATCTCGACACGTGCGATCACCTCGGCCTCGACCGCGGGCGTCACGAACTTCGCGATCGGGCCGCCGAACAGCGCGATTTCCTTGACGAGCTTTGACGCGATCGGCTGCAGGCAGACGTCCGCCATCAGGAACACCGTCTCGATGCGGTCGTTGATCTGCTGGTTCATGCCCGCCATCTGATATTCATACTCGAAATCGGCAACGGCGCGCAGGCCGCGCACGATCATGCTCGCACCCTCGCGCTCGGCGAAATCCATCAGCAGCGAATCGAAGCAGACCACGCGGATGTCGCCGCCGATCGCCGCGACCTCGCGCTCGACCATCGCCATCCGCTCGTCGACGCTGAACATCGGCGATTTGGACGCGTTGGTGGTCACGCCGATCACCAGCCGGTCGCACAATTTCGCGCCGCGGCGGATGATGTCCATATGGCCCCGCGTGATCGGATCGAAGGTGCCGGGATAGACTCCGGTGCGCGTACCCATGATGATTCCCCCTATCGATCCCGTGCGACGACGAAGCGCGCGATGTCACGCAGCAGCGCTGCCTCGGCGCCATAGCCGTGGAGATGCGCGACCGCCTGGTCGACCAGCATCACCGCCTGCGCCCGCGCGCGCTCGAGCCCCAGCAGCGACAGGAAGGTCTCCTTGCCCGCCGCCGCATCCTTGCCCAGCTTCTTGCCCGCCGACTCCTCGCTGCCCTCGACGTCGAGGATGTCGTCGGCGATCTGGAAGGCGAGGCCGAGGTCGCGCGCATAGCCGCGCAGCCCGGTCCGGCCCTCGGGCGGCACGCGCCCCATGATCGCCCCCGCCTCGAGGCAGAAGGCGATCAGCGCACCGGTCTTCATCTGCTGGAGCCGGGTCACGGTCTGGAGATCGAAGGTGGCGTCCGCGGCGGCGATATCCATCATCTGCCCGCCTGCCATGCCGGCGGGGCCGGCCGCGCGCGCGAGTTCGCGGACCAGTTCGATGCGGACGAACGGATCGGCGTGGGTCACCTCGTCGGCGAGGATGTCGAAGGCCAGCGCATGGAGCGAATCGCCCGCCAGCACCGCCGTCGCCTCGTCATAGGCCTTGTGGACCGTCGGCTTGCCGCGCCGCAGATCGTCGTCGTCCATGCAGGGCAGGTCGTCATGGATCAGCGAATAGACGTGGATGCACTCGATCGCGGTCGCCACCCTCAGCGCCGCGTCGCGATCGACATGAAACAGATCGCAGGCGGCGGTGACCAGCAGCGGACGCAGCCGCTTGCCGCCGCCGATCGCGGCATGGCGCATCGCGCCGAACAAGGGCGCGCGGGGATCGTCGGGCACTTCCAGCAACAAGTCGAACTGCCGGTCCATATCCTCGGCGATCCGCTCCATCGCGGTGCGAAGCCCCAGCGACGACGCGGCCATCGCTGCGTCAGCCGGCATCGAAGGGCGTCGCGCCGGCCGGCCGGCCATCGGCGCCGACGCTGATCTTCTCGATTCGCGCCTGGGCGGCGGCAAGCCGCGCCTCGCACTGCGCACGCAGACGATCACCCTGGGCATAGAGCCCGATCGCCTCGTCCAGCGCCGCATCGCCCGATTCGAGGCGCGCGACGATATGTTCCAGACGCTTCAGCGCCTCCTCGAAGCTCAGCTCCGAGAAATCAGGGTCCTCAGCCATCGCCCGGCTTGTGACGATGCGCCTTCGCAGGGTCAAGCGGAGAGAGCAGGAAAGGATGCAGTGGCAGTCGGGGCCAATCGTGATTATCGGACGCATCCCGCCGATCAACAAGTGTCCGGCATGACGGTGTTCACGACGAGAATGTCCGAAGATGGACGGATCGCCTTACCTGCGGACGTGCGCCGGGCCAACAGCCTGGAACATGGCGGCACCGCCGTCATGGACGTTGTCGATGGGGAAATCCATGTTCGCAGCGTGGCGAAAACCATGGATCGCGCGCGGGCGCTGGCGCGACACCCACTGGCCGGCAAGGATGGTGCCAGTGTCGAAGATTTCCTCGCAGATCGGCGGCGCGAGGCCGAACGCGAGGGTTGATATCCGGGCGCTATTTATAACCATTTCGGTGCAAAAACACCATGGACGAGATCGGCCACACGCCCTAAGCGCCCCCGGTGCGGCTCTGCCGGACACTGTCATATCATTGTAACTGCTTGTTAAAAATCGGGGGATTCATGAAAATCTATCTACTGTGCGCCGCCGCTCTGGCGTGCGTACCCGGCGTCGCGTCCGCTCAGGATCAGGTGCAGGATTTTGCGGGACCGCGCGCCGAACTGCGCGTCGGCTATGAGACGCCGACCATCAGCGACGACGGTGACGTCTACAAGATCGATAGCGCGGTCTCCTATGGCGGCGAAGTCGGCTTCGACGTTCAGGCCGGCAACAAGGTCGTCGTCGGTCCCTATGCCGTCTATGAATTCTCCAGCGTCAAATTGTGCGATTCGGGCTTCTGCCTGAAGGAGCGCGGCAATCTTGGCGCCGGCGGCCGGATCGGCTTCGTCGCGACGCCGACGCTGCTGGTCTATGGCAAGGTCGGCTACACCCGTATCACGATCCGTGCCACCGACGGGTTCGACAGCGCGTCGGAAAGCAAGGGCGGCGTCCAGGGCGCGCTGGGTGTCGACATGAACTTCGGCCGCAATTTTTACGGCCTGATCGAGTTCAACTATGGCGACTATGGCAAGTTCGAGGGTGTCAATTTGCAGCGCCGCCATGTCGCGGCGGGCATCGGCGTGCGCTTCTGATCGCACGCGGATTGCGGAATGATGAGGGGGCGTCCGAACGGGCGCCCCTTTTTCATGCGGCCGCATCAGCGGGCGAAGAAGGCCCGCGTCGTCCGCGCCACCTCGCGGGCGCGTTCGTCGAGAGCGGGCCAGCCACCGCGCGCGTCGTCGCGTCGGTCCACTGGCCGGGTTCGATCCACATGCCGCCGAAATCGAAACCGGCCTGTGCGGCGGCTTCGACGAGCTGGACCGGCGTGGCCTCGGGCATGATGCCAGACGCCATGGCGATCGGATGATTCAGGCCCACGCTCCGGCCCTCAATATTTGACGTTGCGGGTGAAGCCGCCATCGACGGTCAGATTGACGCCGGTGATCCACGAGGCGCGCTCGGAGGCGATGAAGGCGACGGTGTTGGCGATCTCCTCGGGCTTGCCGAAACGGCCGGCCGGCTGGCGGGCGAGATTGGCGGCATAATATTCGGGCAACGCCTGCTCGACATAATCCCAGGACCCGCCCTTGAGGTAGATCGGCCCCGGGCAGACGCAATTGCAGCGTATCCCCTCGCCCATGAACTCGATTGCGAGCTGGTGGACGTAATTGATCAAGGCCGCCTTGATCGCGCCATAGCTGAAGCCCGATCCGAGGAAGGCGTGATTTTCAAACGCGGTGATCGTGCTGAGTTGGACGAACGCCGAAGGCGCGGCCGCCTTGAGGTGCGGATAGGCCGCATCTCACATCGCCACCGACGACATCAGGTCGATATTGTAATAGATGTCCCAGCCGTGGCGCGAGCGCGGGATGCCGCCCAGCGCGCTGGCGCACGAGACGACGATGTCGATCCCGCCCATCGTCTCGGCCGCCTCGCCGACCCAGCGCGAGACCTGATCATAGTCCCCGCAATCGACGACCGCGCCATGGACGGTGCCGAGCTGAGACATGGCCGCCACCACCTCCTCGACGCCATCGCCGCCCAGCGGATTGGCGTGGATGGTCGGATCGGCGGCGCTCGGCTCGCTGGCGGTGGCGCGGCGGCCGCAGATCGCGACGGTCGCGCCTTCCATGAGGAAACGCTCGGCGATCGCGCGGCCGACGCCGCGGGTCGCGGCGCTGACGACGACTTTCTTGCCTGCAAGTTCGAGATCCATGATCGTCCTCATCTATCCGAGATTGCACATGTGCGCCGGCAGGCCGGCGACGTCGGTCCGGATCCGCACCACACCGCCCTTGCCGGGATGATCGGCATTGCCGCCGGTCGAGACGTAGAGATCGCGCATGTCGGCGCCGCCGAAGGCGAGGCTCACGAGATGCGGGAAGGGCAGCGACAGCACGCGTTCGACGCTGCCGTCGGGCCGATAGCGGCGGATGACCGCCTCGCTCCAGAAGGCGACCCAGATGCCGCCCTCGACATCGACGGCGAGACCGTCGCAATCGTCCGCAACGGCGAGCAGTGTCGGGCTGTGGGCAATCCCGTCCTCGCCGAACGTCCAGGCCCAGATGCCGACGGTCGATTCGCTATGGTAGAGCGTGCCGCCGTCGGGGCTGAAGCCGATGCCGTTCGATGCGACCACATCGTCGCGCAGGATCGTGACCGCGCCGCCGGGCGCGAGATGAAAGAAGATGCCGCCCTTCGGTGTCTCGCCACGCTCGAACAAGGCGGCGAAATCGATCGTCCCGCCGAACAGTCCGCCGCGACCGTCGCCTTCGATATCGTTGACCGCGACGATGGGGGCACCGGCGATCTCGGTCAGCAGCGGCCGTGCGACGCCGTCCTCGACCAGCACCAGGCCGCCCCTGCCGCCGCAGACGATGCCGCCGCCAGCATCGCGGACGGCACCGCCGATCCAGATCCGGTCGGCGAGCATCGTCTCGACCTCACCACCGGGCAGCACGCGATAATAGCCGCCGCCGGTCAGGTCGCTGAACCAGATCGTGCCGTCAGCGGCCGCGCGCGGTGCCTCGCAGAACTCGAAGCCCTCGGCGATGATATCGAAGGCGGGCGTGATCACAGCGGCAGGATGTCGCTGTCGTGATTGCATTCGATGAGTTCGAACACATTGCCGAAGAAATCGCGGCCATAGGTGGCGCGCATGCCGGTCTTGCGGCCCTGAGCATCGATCGGCCCGCCTTCGGCCGGCGGCGTGTGGAAGCAGATGCCGGCGGCGCACATCCGTCCATAGACCGCATCGATATCGTCCACCTGCAATGCGAAGTGGGTATAGCCGCACAGATTGACCGGTCGATCGGGGTCCTGCGCCGGCGACCGCGGCACCAGATATTCGAACGCCTCGATGTGGGTATTGCCCAGCCGCGCGATGAACTGCCTGCCCGCGCTGTCGGGCAGGCCGAGCACCGCGTTGATCGCGGTCGTGCCGAGCGGCCATTCGGCCGTGGTCAGCTCCCGGGCTCCCAGCAGATCGACGTAGAACGCGCGGGCCTTGTCGATGTCGGGCACCGAAACCGCGATGTGATGGACGCCGACGATCCCGTTCATCGCCCGTCGCCATCGGCGAGATAGGAGTCGATCGTCTCGTGGAAATGGCGGATCCGCGACTCCTGGTAGATCGACAGCGTCTCGGCGCCCTTCTCGCTCGCATACATGCCCTCGCGCTGCCACCGCATGATGTCGGTATCCTGATCGAGCACATGGGCGAGGAACGGGTCCATGCCCGCGACTTCGGTGAAGGACTGGCCCTCCTCGATGATCACCGGCTCGGCGACCTCCCAGTGCGACCCGTCGGTCGGCTTGGGCCGGAACACCATCTGGTCGAACAAGGCCCGGTCATGATCGTCGCCGTCCGGCCGGAACAGCTGGAGCAAAGGCAGGCCGACCGACGAATAGACGAACAGGTTGGGGAAGATGTTGTATTTGAGGCTGTCGATCATCTCGGGCACCGAGCGCGCCGCATAATCGAGGCCATAGTCAGCGGCCATCTGGCGGCGCAGTTGATCGGCCATCACCGCACGGGCGGTCTGGCCCGCGGGCACCACCGTCTTGACGCCGGCGGTCGAGGGATCGCCGACCAGCATCTTGTCGAGCAGATCCTGCTGCGTCTGCTGCAATTGCGAGGTCGGCGACGAGATCGGCAGGATTTCGGCGAATTCGGACGCGAATTCGCAGGAACCGTTCGGCACGATGCCGTCGATCAGCTGGCGCGCGACCGCGACCACTTCGGGTTCGAGCGCGACGATGAACTTCGAGGCGAAGCCCTTCATCACCGCGCTGCGGAACGGCACATGTTCGGGCTGATCCTGCTGCAGCGGGATCGGCCGCATCACCGCGCCCATGCCGGCGGGTACGGTCAGCACCTCGCTGGAGAGCCGCGCGGCATCGCTCCACAATGCCCAGATATCGGCGCCGTTCGTGGCGATCCAGTGGCCGCCGTTGCGCGGCGTCCAGACCATGCCGGGCCCGTCGATCAGCGGCGTCCAGGCGGCGAAATAGCCCTGCTCGATCCGCGGCGGGAAATAGACGTCGAAGTCTATGACCCGGTCGGGCGGTACATGGTCGGGAATGGCGGCGTGCGGTTCCATCGGTATCCCTCTCGATCGAATGCGCGCACCACCGCCATCACCCCCTGAGCAGCTTAGAACTCGAAACCGAACTGCGCGCCGATCACGCGCGGCTCGCGCGCCGCGGCGAAGGCCCAAAGCGTCGGATAGGCCGCGACCGTGAAGGCGGTGTTCGGCCCGCGATCGTCGAGCAGGTTGCGGGCATAGAGCGTCGCGCGTGCCTTCGCGCCCTTGTCGTCCATGTCCCAGATGAACGAGATGCTGGCATCGACGAGGTTCTGACGGTCGGAGCGCAGCCGCGGATCGTTGCGAGTCGCCACGATCACCGTGCCGGGCATGACGACCGCCGGGAACGGCGTTGCCGGATCGACGGCGATCTGCTGGTCGTAACGCGACAGGAAGCGATAGCCCGCCTGCAGCTTGATGTTACCCGTCAGCGGACCGACGTCCATCGGGATCGTATATTCGCCATTGAGCGAGAATGTGATCTTGGGCGCATAGATCAGATTGACGTCCGACAGGTCGAACTGCACCGGGAAGGCGATCCCGCCGACCGGCTGCGACACGATGAAGCCGCCGAACTTCGAGTTGGTGTATCCCAGCGAACTGCGGATCGTGAAATCGCGCGTCGGACGGATCGTGAGATCGGCCTCGACGCCCTTGATCTTGGCAGACGCAGCATTTGTGACGATCGTCTCGTTGCCGACACCGCCCACCAGCGAGATCGTGGTCGACTGCTGGATGTTCGAGTAGTCCGTGTAGAAGACGGCGACGTTGAGCGCGACGGCGCGATCAAGGAATTCGCTCTTGAAGCCGACCTCGTAGGAATCGACCGTCTCGGGATCATAGGGCGTCGTCGCCGAGAACAGGGTCTGGCCGCGGCCGTTGAAGCCGCCCGAACGATAGCCGCGCGACCAGGAGCCATAGACCATCAGTTCGTCGGTCGGACGAAAATCGAGGCCGATCTTGGGCGTGAACTTGCTCCACGATTTCGATGCGGAAACGCCGCCCGCCAGCAACGGATTGAGATTCTCCTTCTTGTCATGGGTATAGCGGCCACCGCCCGACAGGCGGACGCGGTCGAAAATCTCCCAATTGAGGTCGAAGAAGGCGGCATAGGATTCGGACTTGCCGGTGGTGTCCTGCGTGCCGGCGAAGGCGCCGAACACCGTCGTGTTCTGGACGAGGCGATATTTGCTCTTGAAGTAATAGACGCCGGTCACATAGTCGAAGCTGTCACCGATCTGTCCGGATGCACGCAGTTCCTGGCTGATCTGGTGATAGTCCTGGAGGCGCTCTGCCTGGTAGAGGCCCGCGGTCGCGAAATCCTGCCGCTGGCGCTCCTTGCTCTCGCGATAGGAGGTGACCGACGCCAGTTTCACGCCGCCGAGATCGAGGTTCATCTCGAGCGTCGCGGCCGGGGCCTTATAACGGCCGAGCGCGCCCGGCGCCGGGAACACGGTATAGATATCCTCGGTCGTATCGCCGTCGCAGATCGGCAGGAAGCCGCAGAAGACATCGCCGGTGCGGGTCAGCGATCCGTTGACCGGATCGAAATCCTGCTCCTGCTGCTCGAGCGTCAGCAAAGCATCGAAATTGGCGCTCGGCGTCAGCAGGAAGGCCGCGCCATAATTCTCGTTGTTCGATCCGCCGCGATGCTTGCCCGTGCCGAGCTGGCGATAATAGCCGCTGCCGTCGGCATGGAAGGCGAAGAATTTGGCGGCGAGCACATCGGGCAACACCGGCACGTTGACCACCGCGCGGGTGCTGATCTGGTCGTAGCTGGCGATGCCGGCCTCGAACTTGCCGCCCCATTCGCCGGTCGGCCGGCTGCGGCGGATGTTGATCACGCCCGCAATCGTGTTGCGGCCGAACAAGGTGCCCTGCGGGCCGCGCAGGATCTCGATCGAATCGATGTCGAAGAAGTCGAGCAGCTGGCCGGTCGAGGTGCCGATATAGACGCCGTCGACGTTGACGCCGACCGCGGGATCGAAGCTCTTCTCGATGTCGGCGAAAGCGATGCCGCGGATCGAGATGTTGGCGGCTGCGGCGCCGGTCGACTGGACGGTGATCAGCACGTTGGGCGCGGCGCCCTGCAGGTCGCCGATGTTGACCGCGGCGGCGCCCTCGAGCTGGGCGGGCGAGATCGCGGTGATCGCGACGGGCGTCGACTGCAGCGATTCATTGCGGCGGCGGGCGGTGACGATGATTTCGGGAACGCCGCCGGTGTCGGCTGGCTCAGCCTCTGCCGCAGCAGGCGCGTCCTGCGCCATCACCGGCTGGCTGAGCGAGACCAGTGCGGTGGCCCCGAGTGCGAGCAGCACCGGACGGGCATGAAAACGGATCATTCAAAAAACCTCCCCCCAAGAAAATACAGCAATCTGAGTGCAAACAATCGGGCGCTGTTTGGGGGAATCTAAAGTGGGCCGGCGCGCCGCGCAGCTATACAAATGGTGAGCGGACAAGTGAAAACCGCGCGTGAGTCCTGCCAAAAATGTGAGCTGTGTGGTGCGACGCACACAGCGCTACACTGCAGTCTCAACGGGCGAGGACCAAATGATCAATCCGACGATCGCGGGCCTGGGGCCGATCATGCAGCTTGCTTACGTCCCGCGCGATCTCGACGCGGCGATTGCCTTCTGGACGAGGACGATGGGCGCGGGGCCGTTCTTCCGCCTGGCGCACATCGCCTACAAGGCCGCGACCTATCGCGGGCAGCCGAGCGACGTCGATTTCTCGGTGCTGATCGGCTATTGGGGCGACATGCAGATCGAGCTGATCGAGCAGCACAACGACGCGCCCTCGATCTATTCGGCGTGGACCGACGCCGGCCAGGAAGGCCTGCATCATGTCTGTCTCGTCGTCGACGACATCGCCAACGCCCGCGTGGTCTGCGCCACGGCCGGCGCGACCGTCGCGCAGGAGATATTCCTCGACGGCTATGAGGCCTTCTACGTCGATACCGGCGGCGGACCAGGCACGATGGTGGAAGTGCTCGAGCGCTCGGAGGGCTTCGCCGCGGTGTGTGCGATGATGCGCGACGCCGCACGGGATTGGGACGGCAAGGATCCGGTGCGGCTGTTAGGGTAAGAATTTGGTATAAAATTGCCGACTGGGTCCGATCCGGCGCTCGTGCGTTGGGACCCCTGAACTGCGCCTTCGCGCAGCCTGGGGACCATCGATGAGCACATCATTGACCGCTACGTTCGAGGATCGCCGCGACGCCGACATGGCCGTCGAGCATCTCGTGCAGGAATATGGCATCGAGCGCGGCGATATCGTCATCGCCGCGGCCGGCGACGACGACAGCGGCGGCGGGTCGGGATCGGATGGCGACGACGATCGCGACGAGGATGCGCCGAACGGCAGCATCACTGTGTCGGTCGACGTCGAGGACGATGATCTTGCCGTGGAGGTGCGCGACACGTTCGACGAGTTCAATGCCGAATCCGTCGTCGTCGATTGAGCGTGGCCCGCCCTTCAGGCCCTCACCTTCGCCGCCTGCGGCGGCTTTCCATCTCCCGCAAGTGGTAGAGGGATAACTGAACCTCAAGCCCGGCACACGACGCGCATGATCTGGTGCGACGGTCCGATATCATGCTAGTCGTCGACGCCAAGGGACATGGAGGGGATAGATGGACTGGTCGACCAGCCGGACGCCCGATGCGCTGATCGGCCATCCGCTGGGGCGCGTCGACGAGAGCAGCTGGGAGCTGTTCCTCGCCGCGCTCAACGCCGGCATCGCCGAGGCAGCGGCGGCGCAATTGCCGCTGGTCGTCGACCTTGCCGGTATCCCCTACATGTCGTCGCGTGGGCTGCGCGTGCTGACCTTGGCGCTGCGCGAGGGCAAGGCGCGGTCGGTGGCGATCGCGCTCGCGCGGCCCAACGAACGAATGCGTGAAATCCTCGCGATCAGCCGCTACGACAAGATCTTCGAAATCCGCGAGACGCTGTAAACACAAGCGGATACATCAAAAGGGGACAGCCGGCGTGCGCCTGCGCTTTTGGGGAACACGGGGATCGCTGCCGGTGGCGACACGGGCGAACGCGATCCGATCGAAGGTGGCGCGCGCGCTGGTCGCGGCCGGCGGCCGCAGCTTCGCCGACGAGCAGGCCGCGCTCGCCTTCATCGACGACGGTCTCGATTTCGCGACCGGCAACGGCTTCGGCGGCGCGACCAGCTGCGTCGAGATCGAAACCGAAGGCGGCCCGTTCATCCTCTGCGACATGGGATCGGGCCTACGCGAATTCGGGATCGATGCGATCGGCCGCTGCGCCAGGGGACAGAAGCGCGACTTTCACATCTTCCTGTCGCATCTGCACTGGGATCATATCATGGGCTTCCCCTTCTTCGGTCCAGCCTATGATCCGCGCGTCACGATCACCATCTATGCCGGACATGAGGATGCCGAGACCGCATTGCGGCGCCAACAGGAGGAGATCTCCTTCCCGGTGCCGTTCGACCGACTGGGCGCCGACATCCGCTTCGTGACCCTGAAGCCGGGGCAGCCGATCCAGGCCGCCGGGCTGGACGTGGTCGCGATCCGCCAATTCCACTCGCACGACAGTTACGGCTTCCGCTTTTCGGACGGCACGCGATCGGTGGTCTACAGCACCGATTCCGAGCATCACATGGACACGATGGATGCCGAGACCCAGTTCGAGCGCTTCTTCGGCGGCGCCGACGTCGTCATCTGCGACACGATGTATTCGCTGGCCGACACGGTGACCCTGAAGGCGGACTGGGGCCATTCGAGCAATCTGGTCGCGGTCGATCTCTGCCATGCCGCGGCGGCGAAGACTTTGGTGCTGTTCCACCACGAACCGGCGGCGAGCGACGACGACATCCAGACGATCTATCGCGAGACGATCCGCTACGAGGAGCTGACGCGGGCGGATGCGGCCGCGCTGGATGTGGTCTGCGCCTATGACGGCCTCGAACTCGACGTCTGAGGCCGCCCTGCGCGGGCCGTGGCGCGCGCGCTTCGCCGGCCTCGCCGCCGGACTGGTCGTGCTGGCGCTGATCCAGTGGATCGGCGCCGACGCGATCAGCCGGCCGGTGTTCGACCGCTGGCAGACGCTGTCGCCGCGTTCGCTGGCGGCGACTCGGGTCGCGGTCGTCTCGATCGACGACGCCAGCATCAAGTCGGTCGGCCCCTGGCCCTGGTCGCGCTACACGCTGGCACGCCTGACCGAAGACATCGCCGCGCAGGGCGCGACGGTGATCGGTATCGACGTGCTGATGCCCGAGCACGACCGCCACAGCCCCGAGGATTTCGTCGCCTTCTATCCCGAGATCTCGGCGGCGGCGGCGGCCGAACTGCGGGCCTTGCCGTCGATGGACGCGGCGTTCGCGGAGGTCGTCGGCCGCGCGCCGGTCGTGCTCGGGCGCGGCGGGCTCGACGCCACGCCGGCGGCCGAACCGCCGGCGCTGGCGGTCGAAGCGACGTTCGCACCGGACCTGCCGCAGGATGTACGGTCCTGGCCGCGCGCGCTGGCGAACATCCCCGAGATCGACATCGTCGCGGCCGGACACGGCCTGTTGAACGCCGATCCCGATGCCGACGGCACCATACGCCGGATTCCGCTGGTCGCCCGCGTTGCCGGGCAGGCGACGCCGGGCTTCGCGCTCGAACTCGCGCGGATCGCCGCGAAGGTCGAGACGATCGTGCCGGAGGTGCGCGACGGACGGCTCGCGGCGATCGGACTCGGCGGCCGGCGGATCGCGGTCGATCGCGACGGCCGCATGCGGCTGCATTTCGGGACGCTGCCAGCCCACGCCGAGATCTCGGCGCTCGACCTGCTCGACAAGAGCCTGAAGGCGAAGACGCTCGCGGGCAGGATCGTGCTGGTCGGCCTGTCGGCGGCCGGCACCGCCGACGTCGTGCCGACGCCGCTGGCGGAAAAGGCCTATGGCACGGCCGTGCAGGCGGCCGCGGTCGATGCGATCCTCGCCGGCGACAGCCTGTCGAGGCCGGCCTGGGGCGACGCGGCGGAGCTGGCGCTGGCGCTGGTGCTGAGCCTTGCCCTGGTGTTCGGCCTGTCGCGCGTGCGGCCGCTGCTCGCCGCCGCGCTGACGCTCGCGATCTGCCTCGCCATGGGGGTCGCGAGCTGGCTGGCCTTCGGTCACGGCCTGCTGCTCGATCCCGCGCGACCGCTGCTGATCAGCGTCGTCGCCGGCGGCGTCACGCTCGCCATGCTGTTCGCCGAGGGCCGGCGCACGCAGCAGCGGCTGCAGAGTGCGTTGCTCGACCAAAGGCTCGCCGCCGCGCGGTCGGCGGGCGAACTGGCGGCGGCGCGCGGGATCCAGCTCGGCATGCTGCCGACCGCCGAATCGCTGCGCGACTTCGATGCGCGGATCGAGGTGGCCGGGCTGATCGAGCCGGCGCGGTCGATCGGCGGCGACTTCTACGACGTCGTCCGGATCGACGCGCACCGGATTTGCGTGCTGATCGGCGACGTCACCGGCAAGGGCGTGCCGGCGGCCCTGTTCATGGCGCTGTCGAAGGCGCTGACCAAGAGCGTGTTGCTGCGCGGGCTCGACGATCTCGGCGCCGCGATCGGCCAGCTCAACGACGAGATCGCGCGCGACAATGTCGAGGACATGTTCGTGACGATGTTCGTCGGCCTGATCGACACGCGCACCGGCATGCTCGAATTGTGCAGTGCGGGCCATGAGAATCCGTTGCGGGTGGCGGCGGACGGCAAGGTGGAGGTGCTGGCGAGCGAAGGCGGGCCGCCGCTCGCGGTGGTGCCGGACTTTCCCTATCAGACCAGGCGCATGCAACTGGCCGATGGCGATACGATCGTGATCGTGTCCGACGGGATCGCCGAGGCGCAAGATCCGGACGGCGGCTTTTTCGGTGGCGAGCGGCTGGCGGGCGTGCTGGCGGCGTGGGGCAATGCGGGCGATGTCGGCGGTTCGGGCCGTTCGCTGCTGGACGCGGTGCGCGCGTTCGAAGGGGGTGGTGAGGCGACCGACGATCTGACCGTGCTGGCGTTCCGCTACCGGGCGCCGGCGCACGCGGGCTGATCGACCGGCTTACCGGACCAGCACCTCGACGCGCCGGTTGGCGCGCATGCTGACGCCGTCGCGCGTCCGCATCGCGGGTTCGCGTTCGCCGCGACCCGCGGTGCGCACGATGCCGATGTCGAGTCCTTTGCGCCGGAGCAGGGCCGCCATGTCGTTGGCGCGGCGCAGCGACAATTCATCATTATAGTCGATGTCGCCGGTGGTATCGGTATGGCCGACGATCGAGACGTCGGCACCGGGCCGTCGCGCGATCTCGGCGAACAGGTCCGGCAGTACGGCGAGCGATTCGGCGTCGAGTTCGGTACTGTCGGCGATGAAGTTGAGCGTGAACGGGCGCGGCGCCTCGGGCAGCGTGGCGAGCAGCGTGCCATAGCGCCCATCGAGCGACTCGGGAGACCCCGTACTGACGGTGACGCCGCGCCCCGCGACCCTTGCGTCGCTGTTGGGCTGGTCGATCAGGCGGATGTCGCGGCCGGTCTCCGGATCGAGCACCGCGACCGCGCCGGTCGCCATGCCCGCCTCTCCGGGGAACAGCACGACCTGATCGCGATGCGCGCAGCCCGCCGTCGCCAGCGCAAGAACGATGGCCAGGCCGGCGGCGCGGATCAACCGACGTCGACCACGAAGCGCGTGCCGCGGACGCCAAGCAGCGAGGTCGGCGTGCGGACCCGCATCGCGTCCTTGTTCTTCTTGGCGATCTGCCCCGAAATGATCGCGAGCGATCCGCGATCGACCCTGGTGACGAACTGGCCCTCGTGGGTCGTCGGATTGAACGAATATTCGTTGAGCTTGATGTTGCTGTTGGGACCGGCGGCAAAGCGGGTATTGTCGCTGAAAGTGATGCCGATGCGGCCATTGGCACCGGTCACCAGCGTGTCGCCCTTGAGCAGCACGAAGCCCGGCTTGATCAGCTGCGGCTTGCCGGCGCGCAGCACGCTGGCGATGCCGCTGGCGAGCTTGATGCGGCCGATCTCGTTGCTGGCGGATTCGGCGTGCGCGGCAAAAGCGAGACTGGTCGCCGCGAGGGCGGCGAGAATGAAGCGTGTACGCATAAAACCCTCTCCGTTTCGGCTTCGGCACGATAGGCTGGGTTGCCATGCGATGCAATCAGCCCGGACGGCCGTTCGAAGCGACCCTCGACCCTGCCCGCGCCGCCGTGTCCGCGGCGCTGGCGCTGGTTACGGCGTTCGTGTCGGCGGCGGCGATCGACGAGGATGACGCGGCGAAACTGGCGATGATCGTCGAGGAACTGGTCGGCAATATCGTCGAGCATGGGCAGGTGCCCGATGGCGGGACGATCGGGCTGTCGCTGGCGCTGGGTGAGCGGGACGTGAACGTGGCGATCACCGATCCGGGGCTGTTCCATGATCCCCGTGCGGTGGAGGATGATGCCGAGCTGCCGCCGGAGCGCGGCGGCGGCGCGGGGATAAGGCTGGTGCTCGCCTGGTCGAAGATCCTGTCCTACCGGCGCATCGGGGAGTGCAACGAACTGCGGCTGGAGGTGGCGTTATACGACGCAGAGTCTGATGTCCTTCCCACGTAATTCAGTGCCAGTGCACGAATGACCGCCTGCGATTTCGGCGCCGCTATTTCGGTGACAGTGCACTAATTACCGCCTGCACCATTGTTTCCGGTTTGAAACGCCAGTCATGGCGGTAATTAGTGCACTGTCACCGAAATAGTTCTGCACCATCGGTGGGCGGTCATTCGTGCACTGGCACTGAATTACAAACTATTCATACCGCAGCGCATGTACCGGGTTGGTCCGCGCAACACGCCAGGCATGGGTGGCGATCGTCAGCACGGCGATCAGCAGCGCGAGCAGGCCCGCGGCGAGGAACGGCGTCGGGCCCAGGCCGATGCGCATGTCGAAGCCGTTGAGCCAGTCGCGCATCACCCACCAGGCGACGGGCCAGGCGATCAGATTGGCCAGCAGCACCGGGCGGGTGAACTGCCACACGAGCAGCCGGACGATGTCGCGCGTGCGGGCGCCGAGCACCTTGCGGATGCCGATCTCCTTGGTCCGCCGCTCGGCGGTGAAGGCGGCGAGGCCGAACAGGCCGAGGCAGCCGATCACCACCGCCAGGATCGCGAACATGCCGAACAATTGCGCACGCCGTTCGTCCGCCTTGTACATCTTGTTCACGACGTCGTCGGTCAGCTGCGCATCGAACGGAATGTCGGGCACGAGCCGCTTCCAGACCGATTCGGCCTGCGCCATCACCGTCGCGGGCGATTTGCCGGCGAAACGCACCAGCATGTCCTGATAATGACTGGTCTGGTAATAATAGACGATCGGCTGGAGCGGATCGCGGACGGTGCGATAGCGGACGTCGGCGACGACGCCGACGATCGTCGCGGGCATCATGCCCAGTTCGTCGGGTGACAGGCCGACCTGGACCGGCTTGCCGACCGCGCTCCGGGCATCGGCAAAGCCCAGCCGGTGCGCGGCCTCTTCGGAGACGATCACGTTGATCCCGCGCGCGACCAGCGCGCGTTCGGCGTCCATGTCGATCGGCGTCGGCGTCGTCGCGTCGTCCATCTTCTGGCTCTCGGAGAAATTGCGGCCGGCGATCAGGCGAGTGCCGAGCGCGTCGATCAGGCCGGGGTCCATGCCGTAGACGCCGAGCTGGACGACCGCGGTCGCGCCGGGTTGACGGGCGGTGGTCATGTTGTTGTTGCCGCTGGCGACCGCGATCGTCGAGCGCCCGACCGCGGTGACGCCGTCGATCTTGCGCATCTCCTGCACCAGCGTCGTCGCGACCGCCTCGGCCTGGGGCGTGCCGATCGCGGAGATCTGCAGCAGGCCGTCACGCTTGTAGCCGGCATCGGCGGTGCGCGCGAAGATGGTCTGCGCGTAGACCACGGTGGTGCAGATGATCAGCCCGATCGAGATCGCGAATTGCGCGACCACCAGCATGTTGCGCAGCCGGCCGGAGCCCTGCGTATCGGCCGCCGACTTGTTGGCCTTGAGCACATGCGCCGGCTGGAAGCGCGACAGATAGAAGGCCGGATAGAGACCGCCGGCGAGTCCGACGAGGATCGCCAGCCCGATCACCGGCAGCAGCAGGCCGTCGCCGCCGACATAATGGACGCTCATATCGGCTTCGAGAAAGGCGTTGAGCGCCGGCAGCGCGAGTTCGACCAAGGCGAGGCCAAGCAGAGTCGCGATCGCCGCGAGCAGCATCGATTCGCCGATGAACTGGACGATCAATTGCCGCCGCGTCGCGCCCAGCACCTTGCGCAGCGCCACTTCGCGGGCGCGCTGCGACGCGCGCGCGGTCGCGAGATTGGTGAAGTTGACGCAGGCCATGCCGAGGATCAGCAGCGCGATCACCGCGAAGGTCAGCACCGTGCGCTTGTCGTTGCCGAGCGTGGCGGCGCCATATTGCGCTTCGCCGAGATGGATGTCGCGGATGTTGGTCAGCCGCCAGTCCTGGCTGTCACCGGGATTGGTACGCCGGTTTTCGGAGACGTCGTCGGGGATGTTGCGTTTTTCCCAGGCGGGCAGCGCGGCTTGCATCGCGTCGACGTCGGCGCCGGGCTTGAGCCGGATATAGACGCTGCCGCCCTGGCTGTTCCACGATGTCAGGAAACGCTGATTGTCGGCGAAGAAGGTTTGCGGATCGAAGCGCGCGACCAGGGTCATGCGCATGTGGGTGTTCTTCGGCAGATCGCGAAACACGCCGGCGACGTGATAATCCTTCGCGATCTTGCCGGACACCAGCGTCAGAATCTTGCCGATCGGATCGGCGTCGCCGAAGCGCTTGCTTGCCTCGGTCTCGCTGAGCACCAGCGCGTTGGGATCGTTCAGCGCGGTCGCGCGGTCGCCGCGGACGAATGGCACGCGCAGGATGTCGAACAGATTGCCGTCGACATAGACCGCGCGATCGGTGGTGCCCGGCTGGCCGTTCTGGACGATCACGACCGGCGGCGTGGTGGCGTAGACCAATGTCTCGATCTGCGGAAAATCCTTGGCGAACGCCTTGCCCGAGGCGAAGCTGGTCATCTGGAGCTTATATTCCTCGCCGCCATTGTCGGTCGGCTTGTAGAAATCCTGGACCTGATAGGCGCGATCGGCGTCTTCGAGCCAGCTGTCGTAGCTGAACTCGTAGCGGACGAAGGTGAGGATCAGCAGGCAGGCCGCGATGCCCAGCGACAGGCCGAAGATGTTGATGAAGGCATAGGTGCGGTTCTTCGCCAGCGCGCGGAGCCCGACCGTCAGATAGTTGCGCCACATGGTGAAGGTCCTTCCGTTTCTTCTCCCCTCCAGCCCTTGCTGGAGGGGGCGGGGGTGGTTCTTCTTTTTCTCTCATCGCTCGGTTCAGCCGCGGCGATCGAAGGGGAAGAAGAAGAACCACCCCCTACCCCCTCCACAAAGGCGTGGAGGGGAGAATTTCACGCGGCGCGGCGGCGTTCCTGCAGCACGCGGCCGTCGAGCATGTTGACCACGCGGCTCGCATAATCGGCGTGCGCGGGCGAGTGGGTGACCATGACGATCGTCGAGCCTTCGGCGTTCAGCGCCTGCAACATGCTCATCACCTCGTCGCCATGGCTGGTGTCGAGATTGCCGGTCGGTTCGTCGGCGAGGATCAGGCGCGGGCTGGCGACCAGCGCGCGCGCCACCGCGACGCGCTGTTGCTGGCCGCCGGACAGTTGCGAGGGCCGGTGGCGGGCGCGGTGGGCGATGCCGACGCGGTCCATCACCTCGTCGGTGCGGCGGCGGCGTTCGGCGGCGGGGACGTCGTGATAGAGCAGAGCGAGTTCGACATTCTCGCGCACGGTCAGTTCGTCGATCAGATTGAAGCTCTGGAAGATGAAGCCGATGCCGGCCTTGCGGATGCCGGCCAGCGCGCTCTCGTCGAGCCCGGCGACCTCGCGGCCGTCGAAGACATAGCTGCCCGAACTCGGCGAATCGAGCATGCCGATCAGGTTGAGCAGAGTCGACTTGCCGCAGCCCGACGGCCCCATGATCGCGACGAACTCGCCCTCGGCGATATCGAGGTCGACGGCGTCGAGCGCGACCGTCTCGACGGTGTCGGTGCGGTAGACCCGATTCATCTCGCGCATGCGCAGCATCAGCGTTCCTTTCGTCATTCGGTGAGGTCAAGCCGGTCCTTGTCGGCGAAACCGGTATAGGGGGAGGTGATCACGCGCTCGCCGGGCTCCAGCCCTTCGAGTACCTCGATCGTTTCGGCGTTGCGGCGGCCGAGCCGCACCGGGCGCTTGACCGCCGACCTGCCGTCGGGCGTCGCGACGAACACCCAATTGCCGCCGGTCTCGTTGTAGAAGGCGCCGTTGGGGATCAGCAGCGCCGGCACGGGATCGCCGAGCGTCAGCCGCGACTGCAGCGTCTGGCCGCGCTGGATGTCGGCGGGCTCGGCGCCGATGAACTGCAGGTCGACCTGGAACTGGCCGTTCTGGACCTGCGGATAGATTTTGGTCACACGCGCCGTGAAGCGTTGGCCACCGCGCTCGATCACCGCGCGCTGGCCGACCGCGACACGGCCGAGATAATATTCGTCGACGCCGGCGACGAGTTTGTTGCGGCCGGGGCTGTCGATCTGGCCGATCCGCTCGCCGCGCGACAGCGACTGGCCGACCTGGATCGAGAAGCCCGAGACATTGCCCGTCACCGGCGCGCGCAGGTTGAGCGCGTCGAGATTGCCGCGCGCCAGCGACAGGCTCGATTGCAGCGAGTCCGCCGCCGCGCGCAATTGCGCGAGCTGGCTCGCCTGCAGCCGTTCGTCGGTCGCCTGGCCACGCCGCAGCACCGCGACGCGATCCTTCTGATAGGCATAATCGTCCTGCGTGTCGCCGAACTGTTTGGCGCTGACGAAGCCGCGACCGACCAAAGCCGCTTCACGGCCAAATTGGCGCTCGACCTTGCGGCGATCGGCGTCGGCCTCGAGCAAGGCGCGCTCGTTGGCGATGCGCGACTGGGCGAGTGCGAGTTCCTGGCTGCGCATCGCGTTGAGCTGCTGCGTCACCTCGGTCTGGCGGGCGAGCACCGACAATTGCAGTTCGGCGTTGGAGAGGATCGCCAGCGGCTGCCCGGCCGTGACGCTGGCGCCATCCTCGACCAGCACCTGCTCGACCCGTCCGCCCTCGATCGCATCGAGATAGACAGTCACGAGCGGCGTGACGCGCGCGCGCAACGGAATGAAGTCGTCGAACGTCCCTTTGGTGACGGTCGAGATCTTGACGCGATCGGCGCTGACGCTCTGCGTGCCGGCGCTGGGGGCGAACCACCAGAAGGCGAGCGCGAGCATGAAGATCGCGGCGACGGCGGCGGCGAGCTTGAGGCGGCCCGGCAAGGTGCGGCGCTCGATGACGCGATCCATGCCGCTGCCGCTCTGTGGCCTGGCCGGATGGCCGCCGTCCTTGGGGATGCGGACGACGGTCATGCGCCACTGTCCGGTTTCGAACAGTCGCGTCCGGAAACGGACACACCCCAATCCTCCCTATCGCGCAGCGATGGGGAGGGGGACCGCTCGCGAAGCGAGTGGTGGAGGGGAAATGCGGAGCCAACGCCGCTGCGCGGCGTCCCCTCCACCACCGGCCAATTGGCCGGCGGTCCCCCTCCCCATGCTGCGCATAGGGAGGATGAAAACATCAAATCTTTCATGCCAGTGGCACCACGATGGCGGCACGCTCGCAGGCGACGACCTCGACCGGCGCGGCCATGGTCGCGGCGATGCAGGCGGTGAAGGCGGCGATCACGCAGAACAGCCGCAGGCTGGCGGGGGTGGTCATCACGGGCTCCAGACGGTCGGTCATGCCCGATCATCAGCATGAGTCGTGCCAAGTCGCCGATCGCCGCATTTTTCGGCTACTAACTCGTCCGGCATCCAATCTGGCACGCGAATTGATTGTCCGATATCGCACACCGCTTGTACGGGAACGGACACGATGGCGACCAAGGCTGAATTCGACCTGTGCATCGTCATCGACGATGATGAGGACATATTGGTCGCCGCGCGGCTGCTGCTGCGCCAGCTGTTCGCCGAGGTGCAGACCTTTACCGCGCCCGACGCGGCGCTGGCGGCGATGGCCGGACGCTGCCCGGACCTCGTGCTGCTCGACGCCAATTTCGCCCGCGGCGCCACCGACGCCAAGGAGGGCCTCGCCTGGCTCGGCAAGTTCCTCGCGCATGACCCCGAGATGGTGATCGTGATGATCACCGCGCATGTCGGCGTGCAGGTCGCGATCGCGGCGATGAAGCAGGGCGCGACCGATTTCGTCTCCAAGCCTTGGGGCAACGAAAGGCTGCTCGCCACCGCGCGCACCGCCGCCGCGCTGCGCCGCTCGCGCAGCATTGTCGCGACCGAACGCGGCAAGGTGGCGACGATCGCCAGCGATCCCGCCGCCGGATCGCTCTTGCTCGGCACTTCGCCGCCGATGCGCCGTGTCGCGGCGCTGATCGCGCGCGCCGCGCCGACCGAGGCCAATGTGCTGGTGCTGGGCGAGAACGGCACCGGCAAGGAGCTGGTCGCACGCGCGCTGCATCGCCAGTCGCGCCGTGCCGACAAGGTGATGCTGACCGTCGATCTCGGCGCGATCTCGGCGGAGCTGATCGATTCGGAGCTGTTCGGCCATGTGAAGGGCGCCTTCACCGACGCCCGCACCGATCGCATCGGCCGGATCCAGGCGGCCGACGGCGGCACCCTGTTCCTCGACGAGATCGGCAATCTCCCGTTGCACCTGCAACCCAAATTGCTGACCGTGCTCGAACAGCGCAAGGTGACGCCGGTCGGCGCCAACCGCCCGGTTCCCGTCGACATCCGCGTGATCGCGGCGACCAACCTCGCCGCCGACCGGCTCAACGACGAGCGCCATTTCCGGCCCGACCTGCTGTTCCGGCTGAACACCGTCGAGATCGAGCTGCCGCCGTTGCGCGACCGGCGCGAGGACATTCCCGAGCTGCTCGATCATTTCCTCGATCATTATGCCCGCCGCTATGGCCGGCCGGTGCCGGCGGTCAGCGAAGAGGCGCGGAGCGCGGTGACCAGCCATGACTGGGTCGGCAATGTCCGCGCGTTGCGCCATGCCGTCGAGCGCGCGGTGATCCTGGCCGGCGACGCACCGCTGACACCGGAGGATTTCCCGCTTTCGCGCGGCGCACAGGCGCGCGCGCCGCAGACGATCCAGCCCGCCGCGCACGAACCGGCGGCGGACGATCTCAACCTCGACCGCGCCGAGCGCCGGATGGTGGAGGCGGCGCTGCGCAAGAATGGCTACAACATCTCGCTGGCGGCGTCGGACCTCGGCGTGTCGCGCGCGGCGCTCTATCGGCGGATGGAGAAATATGGGCTTTGACGGCCGCTTCACCGCCGGGCTGGTCGTGCGCGTCGCAGCACTCGCCCTCGCCCTCGCCGCGCTGGTCATGGCGCTGCATGCCGACGGCTATGCCGCCACGCGGCTGGTCACCGCGATCCTGGTGCTCGGCGCCGCGGCGTGGCTCTGGACGCATGTCACGCGCACCAACCGCATGCTCGCGAACTTCGTCGAGGCGCTGCACGCCGGCGACACCGCGATGCGCTTCGGCGTGTCCGACCGGAAAGCCAGTTTCGGCGCGCTGGCGGCGGCGTTCGACGGCGCGCTCGCACGCCTGCGCACCGAGCGGCTGGAGGATGCCGAGGCGCTGCGCTTCCTGCAGGCCTTGCTCGACGATATGCCGGTGGCGCTGCTCGTCGTCGACGGAGCGGGCTTGGTCGAACAGAGCAACAAGGCCGCGCGGCGGCTGTTCGGCAAGCATGACGCGACGATGGCGGAGGATTATGCCCGCTATGGCGCGACCTTCGCGCGGCGCCTGGCCGGCGGCGCGGCCGCCGAGGAAACGTTGCTCCTGCATCTCGACGGCCGCCCGCAGCGGGCGATCGTGCGCACCGCGCAGGTGTCGCGGCTGGGCGTGGCGGTGCGCGCGATCACCGTCCAGCCCGCGCAGGGCGCGTTCGACATGGTCGAGATGGCCACCCAATCGGATCTCGTCCGCGTGCTGACCCACGAGATCCTCAACTCGCTGACGCCGGTCACCTCGCTGGCGGCGACCGCGTCGATGCTGATCGAGGATCTCGATCCGGACGACGCGCCCGCGCTGGCCGACGCCCGCGCCGCCATCGCCACGCTCGCGCGGCGCGCGCAGGGCCTGACCGACTTCGTCCAGGGCTATCGGGCGGTCGCGCAGCCGCCCGAGGTCAAGCGCAGGCTGTTTGCGGCGCGGCCATGGGCGGACGAACTCGCGCGGCTGTTCGCGGCCGAGTGGCCGGCGCTGCCGCTCGCGTCGATCGTCGTGCCGCAGGATCTGGCGATCGAGGCCGATCCCGACCTGATGGCGCAGGTGCTGATCAACCTGCTGCGCAATGCCGCGCAGGCCGCCGGCGACCATCGGCCCGATCCGCAGGTGAGTCTGGCGATCACGGCGGGCGAAGGCCATGGTGCGACGATCCGCGTCGAGGACAATGGCCCCGGCATCCCGCCCGACATCCACGGCGAGATATTCCTGCCCTTCTTCACGACGCGCCGGTCGGGCAGCGGCATCGGCCTCAACCTGGCGCGGCAGATCGTCGTCGCGCATGGCGGAACGATCGATGTCGCGCCGGGAGATCAGGGTGCGGTGTTGGAAATCCGGTTGCCGTGACGGCGCCGCCGGCCATGGCTCCCGATGATTTTCAGCGCTTGCCCTTGAGCGTCGCGAGATAGGCGATCAGGTCCTGCCGGTTCTGGTCCGCCGAGACGCCGGCGAACGCCATCCGCGTGCCCGGCACCAGCGCGCTCGGCTTCTTGAGGAAGGCGTCGAGCTTCGCGGGCGTCCACACCAGCCCCGACTTGGTCAGCGCCGGCGAATAGACGAAGCCCTTGCGCGCCGCCGCCTTCGATCCGACCACGCCGAAGAGATTGGGGCCGAGGCCGTTGCGGTCGGCCGGGGCGACGGTGTGGCAGACACGGCACTGAACGAACAGCTTGGCGCCGGCGGCCGGGTCGCCAGCGGCCGAGGCGGCCTGCGGTGCGGCCAGCGCGATCATAGCGGCCATGGCGGTCAAATTCGGTACCAATCGCATCATTTCGGATCCCTCGTTCTTCGTCCGGTTTCCCGGCATCGCGCATCGCGCCATACCGTGCTGCGGTCGTTTGTCATGCCGAACATGACTGGAAGACGAACAAACTCTGCCGACGATGCGAAAATTCGCGTGTCCGCGCTATTTTCCCGTGTCGGCGGCGCTCGGCTTGCTGGTCGAAATCCACGTGGCGAGCGCGTCGAGCGACCCATCGTCGATTTCGGTCGGCCGGAACGCCGGCATCGCGCCGCCCCCGTTGCGAACCATCATCCAGATCGCCGCGGGCGGTAATGCGCGTCCGAGAATCACCGGACCGACATTATGACAAATTCTGGCGCGCCCATGTCGTTGTCGGACTGCGCGACGCCGAGGTCGGCAAGACGATCACCGGGACCGTCATCTGCTCCGCGCCGAACGCCGACGCCCAATACCGGCAAGAACCACCCGGAGAATCCAGCTTCCGATGCTTGGCGGCTATTTGCTTCCCCCGACTTCATCATGAAATACAGAGGTCGCCGCGGATTGAACTCGTCGGCCGTGTCTGGCATTCGCACGCCAACAGGATCGCACCGGAGACCATGAATGTCGGATATCGAAATGCTCACTCAGCTCACTGCCGAAATCACCGCAAACTATGTCGCCAATAATCCGACGCCGGTCGAAGAGATCAGCAGCGTGATCAAGGCGGTCTACGCGGCTTTGACGAAGGTGGAAGCGCCCGTCGCCAAGCCGGAGCAGCCGCAGGACTTCACCCCCATGATTTCGGTTCGCAAGAGTCTGGCGGACCCTGCCAAGATCATCAGCATGATCGACGGCAAGCCTTACAGCATGCTCAAACGGCATCTCGGCCAGCATGGGCTGACCCCCGACTCCTATCGTGCGCGCTACAAGCTCCCGGCGGACTATCCGATGACGGCACCGGCCTATAGCGAGCAGCGCAAGGCGATCGCCGTCACCATCGGGCTTGGCCGCAAGTCGCAAGTGGCGGCTGCGGAGCCGGAGATCGAGTCTGAAGCGGTCCGGGCCACCGAACCGGTGCAAGCCGCCGAAACGGTTCAGGCCACCGAAGCGGTGCCGGTCAACGATGCGGTTGCAGTCGACGAAGCGGTTCCGGGCAAGCCGCGCCGCAAGCTCGGCATATCGCTTGCCGGTGCCGGTACGACGGCGCCCGCGCCAGCCGCCAGGCCGCGAAAGTTGAGCGGCAAGGCTGCGCTGGCGAAGGTCCGCGCTGGCATCGAATAAAATACGCCAGTCGCCGACACGGGCAGCATCATGGCGAAGGCGCGCGGCGGGATGACGGGGCGGCGATCGATCCTCGTCACCCGCCGCCTGCCGGATGACGTCGAGGCCTGGCTCGCCGCGCATTTCGACGTGACGATCTGCGCCGCCGAGGCCGGCGCGACCCGTGACGAGCTGGCGGCGGCACTGCGCGATTGCGACGCGCTCTGCCCGACGATCACCGATCGTATCGACGCCGCCCTGCTGGCGGCGGATTCGCGCGTGCGGGTCATCGCCAGTTTCGGCGCGGGTACTGAGCATATCGACCTCGCCGCGGCCCGCCGCGCCGGCATCGTCGTGACCAATACACCCGACGCGCTGACCGATACGACCGCCGATCTCGCGATCATGCTGATGCTGATGGCCGCGCGCCGCGCCGGCGAGGGTGAGCGCGAACTGCGCGCAGGCCGATGGACCGGCTGGCGACCGACCCATCTGCTGGGCACGTCGTTGACGGGCAAGACGCTGGGGCTGGTCGGAATCGGCAAGATCGCCCGCGCCACCGCGACCCGCGCCCGCGGCTTCGGAATGGAGGTGGTCTATCACAGCCGCCGGCCCGCGGACGTGCCGTTCCGCCGCGTCGAAAGCCTGGCCGATCTCGGCGCCGAAGCCGACATCGTCTCGCTACACGTGCCGGGCGGCCCCGAAACCCGGCACATGATCGATGCTGCATTCCTGGGCCATGCGAAGCCGGGCTGCATCATCGTCAACACGGCGCGCGGTTCGGTGATCGACGAAGCTGCGCTGGCCGACGCGCTGCGGGACGGACGCGTGGCCGCCGCCGGCCTCGACGTCTTCGAGCATGAGCCCGCCGTCCATCCCGATTTGCTCGCCTGCGAGAATGCCGTGCTGCTGCCGCATCTCGGCAGCGCGACCGTCGAGACGCGGACGGCGATGGGGATGCAGATGGCGCGCAACCTGGAGGCGTTCTTCGCCGGCCTGGAGCCGCCGAACCGTGTCGCCTGACGGACCGGCTGCCGGTGTCGTCGAGGCGGCGATCCGGGCACGAATGCAAAGCGCGCGCGGCGCGCCGCTGATCGTCGGTGTCTGCGGCAGCCAGGGCAGCGGAAAATCGACCTTGTGCGCCGGGCTTGCCGAACGCTTCACGCGAGCGGGGATCGAGACGGCGGTGCTTTCGCTCGACGATCTCTATCTGTCGCGGGCGCGACGCGATGAACTGGGGCGGACCGTGCATCCGCTGCTGCGCACGCGCGGCGTTCCCGGCACGCATGACGTCGAACTGGGACTGTCGGTGCTCGCCGCTTTCGCGAACGGACGCGGCACCGTGTTGCCGCGGTTCGACAAGGGCAGCGACGATGTCGCGCCGGAGGCGGACTGGGGGTGGGCCGCGCCCGCATGCCGCCTGCTGCTGTTCGAAGGCTGGTGCGTGGGCGCGCGACCGCAGGGCGACGCGGATCTGGTCGAACCGATCAACGACCTCGAACGGCACGAGGATGCGGACGGCCGCTGGCGGACCTACGCCAATGACGCGCTGAAGGGCGGCTATCGCGAACTGTTCGCGCCGGTGGGTTTATCAGTGCTGCTGGTGGCGCCGTCGTTCGACATCGTCTTCGCGTGGCGACGGCAGCAGGAAGGCGCACTCCGCGAGGCCACCGGCAGCGGTATGGACGATGCCGAACTGGCGCGGTTCGTCCAGCATTACGAACGGCTGACGCGGCACATCATCGCCGAGATGCCGGGCCGCGCCGATGTCGTGATCCGGCTGGATGAGGCGAGGCGGGTGGTGTGATTTCGGTATGCACCGAAGCAAATCCTCCCCGGAACGGGGCGGAATTGAGACGCCCGGCTTACTGCGCCGCCGCCTTCGCCATATCCAGCGCCACGTCGACGATCATGTCCTCCTGGCCGCCGACCATCCGCCGCCAGCCGAGCTCCACCAGGATCTCGCGCGTGTCGACGCCATAATCGGCGCTCGCCTTCTCGGCATGGCGGAGGAAGCTGGAATAGACGCCGGCATAACCAAGGCTGAGCGTCTCGCGATCGACCCTGACCGGGCGATCCTGCAGCGGACGGACGAGGTCCTCGGCGGCGTCCATCAGCTTGTAGAGATCGCAGCCATGTTTCCAGCCCTTGCGGTCGGCGGCGGCGATGAACACTTCGAGCGGCGCATTGCCGGCACCCGCGCCCATGCCGGCGAGGCTGGCGTCGATGCGGATCGCGCCGGCCTGAACGCCGACGATCGAATTGGCGACGCCCAGCGACAGATTGTGATGGGCATGGATGCCGCGCTGGGTCTCGGGCTTGAGCACGCGGTCATAGGCCTCGCAGCGCGCGCGATAGCCGTCCATGTCGAGCGCGCCGCCGCTGTCGGTCACGTAGACGCAGGTCGCGCCATAGCTCTCCATCAGCTTGGCCTGGCTGGCGAGATGCTCGGGCTCGATCATGTGGCTCATCATCAGGAAACCGACCGTGTCCATGCCGAGGTCGCGCGCGGCGGCGATATGCTGCTTCGACACGTCGGCCTCGGTGCAGTGCGTCGCGATCCGGACCGAGCGCACGCCGAGATCATAAGCGTGCTTGAGATCGTGGACGGTGCCGATGCCGGGCAGCAGCAGGGTGGTGAGCACCGCATGCTCGACCACGTCGGCGACCGCCTCGATCCATTCCCAGTCGGTATGCGCGCCGAAGCCATAGTTGAAGCTGGAGCCGTTGAGGCCGTCGCCATGCGCCACCTCGATCGCGTCGACCTTCGCCTCGTCGAGCGCGCGCGATCGCGCGGACATGATCGATGCCATATTGGTGACGGATCGCGTGCATGCCGTCGCGCAGCGTGACGTCCTGGATGTAGAGCTTGGTCCGGGTCGGATCGAGCGCCATCACGCGGCCTCCTTCATCAATTGGCGGGCTGCGATCTTCTCGGCGGTCTTGAGGCCGGCCGAGGTCATGATGTCGAGATTGCCGGCATAGGCCGGGAGATAATGCGCGGCGCCCTCGACCTCGAGGAAGACGCTGGTCTTGATCCCCTCGAACGAACCGATGCCGGGCAATTTCACCGGATTGTTCGATCCGAAGCGTTCGAACTGCACCTTCTGCTTGAGTCGGTAACCGGGCACATAGGCGTTCACTTTGGCGACCATCGCGACGACCGCCGCCTCGATCTCGGCTTCCTCGGCCCCCGACGACAAAGTGAAGACGGTGTCGCGCATGATCATCGGCGGCTCGGCCGGGTTGAGGACGATGATCGCCTTGCCCCTGGCGGCGCCGCCGACCTGCTCGATCCCCTTCGACGTGGTCTCGGTGAACTCGTCGATATTGGCGCGCGTGCCGGGGCCGGCGCTCTTCGATGAGATCGAGGCGACGATCTCGGCATAATGGACGGTCGCGACCGACGAGACCGCGGCGACGATCGGGATCGTCGCCTGGCCGCCGCAGGTGACCATGTTGACGTTCGGCGCGTCCAGATGCGCGTCGCCATTGACGACCGGGATCACATAGGGGCCGATCGCCGCCGGCGTCAGATCGATCATGACCTTGCCGGCGCCGGTCACCAGCGCGCTGTGGTGCGGATGCGCGCCGGCCGAGGTGGCGTCGAACACGATGGCGATCTCGTCCCACACCGGCAGCGGCAGCAGCCCTTCGATACCGTCGGCGGTGGTCGCGACGCCGAGCCGTTCGGCGCGTTTCAGCCCGTCCGATTCGGGATCGATGCCGACGAATGCGGCCATTTCGAGCACGTCCGACGTGCGCATGATCTTGATCATCAGATCTGTGCCGATATTGCCCGATCCGATGATCGCGACCTTGAGCTTGTCCGTCATGTCCGGTCCTCCAGATAAGTGAAGCTGGCGCTGCCGACACCGCCGATGATGGCGCGGACGCTGTCGCCGGGTGTCAGTGCGACCATCGGCCCGAGCGCGCCGGTCAGCAGGATGTCGCCGGCCCTGAGCGGCTCGCCGCGCACCGCTAGCGTCCGTGCAAGCCACGCCGCCGCGTTGAGCGGATGGCCGAGGCAGGCGGCCCCCGCCCCCAGCGACGCGATCTGTCCGTTGATCTCGAGCACCATGCCGCAGGCATAAAGATCAAGGTCGGCAACCGGCGAGCGCGGTTCGCCCAGCACGAAGAAGGCGGACGATCCGTTGTCCGCGACGGTGTCGGCGAAGCTGATCTTCCAGTCGGCGATGCGGCTGTCGACGATCTCGATGGCGGGCATCGCGCTGGCGACGGCGGCGGCGATACCCGCCGCGTCGATCTCGGGATCGGTGATATCGGCGGACAGGATCAGCGCGATCTCGGCCTCGGCCTTGGGCTGCAGCACGGTCGACGCCTTGAGCACGCCGCCGTCGGCGATCGCCATGTCGTCGAACAGCACGCCGAAATCGGGCTGATCAACGCCGAGCTGCTTCTGCACGGCCGCGGCGGTGAGGCCGATCTTGCGGCCGACGATGCGGCGGCCCTGCGCTTCCCAGAACCGCGTGTTGAGGGCCTGGACGACATAGGCGCCGTCACCGTCGCCGGGATCGAGGACCTGGCGCAACGGCGCGATCGCCCCGTCGCGATAGGCCGCGCGCAGTTCGGCGGCGGCGGTTTCGAATGTCTGGCTCAAAGGCGCTCCCCTCACATCGTGTGGCAGCCCGATATGGCGGGCGACGCCTGCGCGCAATTTACGTCGCGCCGTTCGTCTCATATGATGAGAAGATGGATCAGCCGCCCCAAGCCGATCGCGACACCGCGATCGATCGCGCCGCCGAATTGCTCGTCGCCATCGCCGGCGATCATGGCGCCACACCGCTGCGAACGCATGCGACCAGGCTCGGCATTCCGCTGTCGACCGCCTATCGCATGGTCGGCATCTTCACCCGGCGCGGATTGCTCGCGCAGGGCCGCCGCGGCCATTTCGGCCCGGGCCTGACCTTGAGCGCGATCGGCCATGCGGCACAGCCGCGCACGATCCTCACCGACGTGGCGCGCGCACCGTTGCGGCGGCTGGCGCGGCAGATCCGCGGGACCGCGCATCTCGGCATCATCGAGAACGACATGGTGACCTACATCGTCAAGGAACATCGCAGCGGACCGACGCTGTTCACCCGCGAGGGCGACCAGCTCGAGGCCTATTGCTCGGCGATCGGCAAGATCTTGCTGGCGGCGCTGCCCGACGAACGGCTCGACGATTATCTCGGCGCGGCACCGTTCGTGGCGTTGACGCCGAAGACGGTCGCCGACCCGATCGCGATCCGGCAGGAGCTGTTGCGTGTGCGGCAGCGGGGCTTCGCGATCGACGATGGCGAAATCGCGGAAGGGCTGTTCTGCGTCGCGGTCCCGATCCGGCAGCCCGATGGTGCCGTCGTCGCGGCGACGTCGCTGTCACGCCAGGCTTTCGCGCCGATCGGTGCGTCGCCGCCGGACGCGTTGCTCGACTGCGCGCGGGCGATCGAAACGCGGCTGGGGTCCAGATGCTGAAACGTGGGACGATGGCCGGGCCGCAGCCCGTTTCCGCAAAACGATGAGGGACGTTCAGGCCTTCACATCGCTTCTCCGTCACCCTCCGCCCGCTCCCGGCCGACATTGGACACGAACCGCGCGGTCAGGTCGAAATTGTCGGCATTGAATATCTGCCGGACATAGGTGATCGATTCGCTCTCGCGCCACGTCCAGCGCTGCAGCACGAGGCAAGGCGTTTCCGGCCGGACGCCGAGCAATTTCGCCTGGTCGCCGGCCGCGGTCGCGCTGATGCGATGTTCGGCCTCGGTCCACGGGACGTGCGCCAGCAGCCAGCTGCCCGGCGGGGTCTGCGCGAAATCGGCGTCGAGCGCCTGCGGCACGGCAGCGAGGTTGATGAAGCGGTCCTCCGCCGCATAAGGCTGACCATCGGCGCGATGGAGACACTGCAGCGCCAGCAATCGTTCGCCATGCTCGAGCCGCATGATCGCGCCGGCCTCGCCATCGGCGCCTTCGACCGCGCTGCCGAGCAGGTCCATGGCATAGACATGGCCGCGGCGTTCGATCTCCTCGCGGATGTCGGGGATCTGCAGCGCGGCCATGTGGATGCGCGGGCGGGTAACGAACGAGCCGCGGCGGCGCTGGCGCGAGATCAGGCCGGCGGCGGCAAGGCTCGACAGCGCCTTGCTGACCGTCATCCGCGAGCAAGCATAGGCGGCCATCAGCTCATGTTCGAACGGGATGCGGTCGCCGGGACGGAGCGCGCCCGACATGATCTGCGTCTCGATCGCGTCGCGGATCGTCCGGTACAGCGGGCGAGCATCGGCGGCGGGACTGGTCAAGGGAACGCCGCCTTGTGGCCGAATGCTGATCGGCTCCCCTCCCTCTCAGGAAGGGGTCGGGGGTGGGTGCGAGGCGCAGTCGAGTTTGCCGCGTCAGCGGCAACCAAAGCGCCCGAGCCGGCATCGAGCCGGCCCGTGCGCTCGACCCACCCCCGGCCCCTCCCTTGCAGGGAAGGGTGAAAGAGCCCGCGCGGCGGCGACTTCGGCAAAAGCTGGTTCGCGCTCAGCCGAGAATCCCCGGAAGATCGAGTCCGCGTTCGCGCGCGCAGTCGAGCGCGATGTCGTAGCCGGCATCGGCGTGGCGCATGACGCCGGTGGCGGGGTCGTTCCACAGCACGCGCGCCAGTCGCTTCGCCGCCGCCTCGGTGCCGTCCGCAACGATGACCATGCCACTGTGCTGCGAATAGCCCATGCCGACGCCGCCGCCATGGTGCAGCGACACCCAGGTCGCGCCCGACGCGGTGTTGAGCAGCGCGTTGAGCAGCGGCCAGTCGGAGACCGCATCGCTGCCGTCCTTCATCGCTTCGGTCTCGCGATTGGGGCTGGCGACCGATCCTGAATCGAGATGGTCGCGGCCGATCACGACCGGCGCCTTGAGTTCGCCGCTCGCGACCATCTCGTTGAAGGCGAGGCCGAGGCGATGGCGGTCGCCGAGTCCGACCCAGCAGATCCGCGCCGGCAGGCCCTGGAACTGGATGCGCTCGCGCGCCATGTCGAGCCAACGATGCAGATGCGGGTCGTCGGGCAGCAATTCCTTCACCTTGGCGTCGGTGCGGTAGATGTCTTCGGGGTCGCCCGACAGCGCCGCCCAGCGGAACGGGCCGACGCCGCGGCAGAACAAGGGCCGGATGTAAGCGGGCACGAAGCCGGGGAAGTCGAACGCGTTGGCGACGCCCGCGTCCTTCGCGACCTGGCGGATGTTGTTGCCGTAGTCGACGGTGGGCACGCCCGCCGCCTGGAAGTCGAGCATCGCCTGGACATGGACCGCCATCGACGCCTTGGCGGCGGCGGCGACCGCCTCGGGCTCACGCTCGCGGCGCTCGATCCATTCGGCGACGGTCCAGCCGGCGGGCAGATAGCCGTTGACCGGATCATGCGCGCTGGTCTGGTCGGTCAGCAGGTCGGGCCGGATGCCGCGCGCGAACATCTCGGGCAGGATCTCGGCGGCATTGCCGAGCAGGCCGACCGAGACCGGTTCGCCGTCGGCCTTCGCCTGCGCGACGATCGCCAGCGCCTCATCGATCGTTTCGGCGGCGCGGTCGACATAGCCGGTGCGCAGCCGCATCTCGATCCGCGAGCGCTGGCACTCGACCGCGATGCACGACGCGCCCGCCATCGTCGCCGCCAGCGGCTGCGCGCCGCCCATGCCGCCGAGGCCGGCGGTCAGCAGCCATTTGCCGGTGAGATCACCGCCATGGTGCTGGCGGCCCATCTCGACGAAGGTCTCGTAAGTGCCCTGCACGATGCCCTGCGTGCCGATATAGATCCACGAGCCGGCGGTCATCTGCCCGTACATCGCCAGGCCCTTGCGATCGAGCTCGTTGAAATGTTCCCAACTCGCCCATTTGGGGACGAGGTTGGAATTGGCGATCAGCACGCGCGGCGCATCGGCATGCGTGCGGAACACGCCGACCGGCTTGCCCGACTGGACGAGCAGCGTTTCGTCATCCTCGAGCCGCCGCAAGGTCTCGACGATCTTGTCATAGCTCTGCCAGTCGCGCGCGGCACGGCCGATGCCGCCATAGACGACGAGCTCCTCGGGCCGCTCGGCGACATCCGGGTGGAGATTGTTCATCAGCATCCGCAGCGGTGCCTCGGTGAGCCAGCTTTTCGCCGAGAGCGCGGTGCCGGTGGCGGGGCGGATGACGCGGCTGTTGTCGAGGCGGCTCACTGGGGTCCTTTCAGGGATACGGCGAAGGCGATGCAGGTATGCAGGATATCGGCGAGGATCGCGGCCAGCGGCGCGGCAACCTCCGCCGTGAAGGGCGTCGGCCAGTTGGCGGCATCGGGTTCGGCAGGCTCGGCCATGTAGCCGCGCATCGCCAGTTCCATCTGGATCGCATGCACGCCATCCTGCGGCCGGCCATAATGCCGGGTGGTCCAGCCGCCGCGGAAGCGGCCGTCGACGACGTGGCTGTGCGGGCTGGCGGCGCAGATTGCGGTCACCGCCTCGCGCAGCCCGGTCGCGCAGGTCGCGCCGTTGTTGGTGCCGATGTTGAACTGCGGCAATTCGCCGTCGAACAGGCGGGGCACGCGGCTGCGGATCGAATGGGCGTCATAGACCACGATCGCCGGATGCCCGCCGCGCAGGCGGTCAATCTCGGCGGCGAGTGCTGCGTGATAAGGCTCGAAATAAAGGCCGCGGCGTCGGGCGATCTCGCCGGCATCGGGCGCGGGACCGGCGTAGAGCTGATCGCCGTCGAAGGTCGTCGTCGGGCAGAGCTCGGTCGTCGCCTGCCCCGGATAGAGCGACGCGCCGGACGGATCGCGGTTGACGTCGATCACGCTGCGCGAGACGCGGGTGCGGACGGTGGTCGCGCCGAGATCGTGCGCGAAGGCGTAGAGCCGGTCGATCCACCAGTCGGCATCGCGCCGCGCGCGCCAGGGCGACACGAACGCGTCCGCGACATCGGCGGGCAATTCGGTGCCGGTGTGCGGGAAGGCGACGATCAGCGGCGCATCGCCGCGCCGGATCTCCAGTTGGTCCATCAGCCGACCCCCGGCAGATCGATCGCCGCGGTCTCGACGAGCGCGCCGCTGCGCACCAGCGCGTTGGCGGCTTCCATGTCGGGATGGAAATGGCGATCATCGTCGAGCATCGGCACGTCGGCACGCAACCGGACGCGGACCCGTTCGAGCATCGCACTCGATGCCAGCGGCGCATGGAAATCGATGCCCTGGACCGCGGCGAGCAGTTCGATGCCGACCACCGCGGACGCGTTCTCGGCCATGCCGAGCAGGCGGCGCGCGCCATGCGCCGCCATCGAGACATGATCTTCCTGATTGGCCGAAGTCGGGATCGAATCGACGCTGGCCGGGTAAGCGCGCTGCTTGTTCTCCGAGACCAAAGCCGCGGCGGTGACCTGCGGGATCATGAAACCCGAATTGAGTCCGGGATGCGGGGTGAGGAAGGCGGGCAGACCCGACAGCGCGGGATCGACCAGCATCGCGATCCGCCGCTCGGTGATCGATCCGATCTCGCAGATCGTCAGCGCGATCATGTCGGCGGCGAAGGCGGTCGGCTCGGCGTGGAAATTGCCGCCGGACAGTGCCTCGTCGGTCTCGGGGAAGATCAAAGGATTGTCTGAGACGCCATTGGCTTCGGTCAGCAGCGTCGTCGCGGCCTGCCGCAGCACGTCGAGCGCGGCGCCCATCACCTGCGGCTGGCAGCGCAGACAATAGGGATCCTGGACGCGGGCATCGCCGACGAGATGCGAGGCGCGGATCGCCGAGCCGGCCATCAGCGCGCGCAGGGCGCCGGCGACCTCGATCTGCCCGGCATGACGGCGCAGCGCGTGGATACGCGGATCGAACGGGGTGTCGGAGCCCTTGGCGGCCTCGGTCGCGAGCGCGCCGGTGACCAGCGCCGAGCGGAACAGCAATTCGGTTTCGAACAGGCCGGCAAGCGCGTTGGCGGTCGAGAATTGCGTGCCGTTGAGCAGCGCCAGCCCTTCCTTGGGCCCAAGCACGAGCGGCGCGAGCCCCGCCTGCGCCAGCGCATCGGCGGCGGCCAGACGCTGATCGCCGATCATGATCCAGCCGACGCCGATCATCGCCGCCGCCATATGCGCGAGCGGGGCGAGATCGCCCGACGCGCCGACCGATCCCTGCGACGGGATTTCGGGTGTGAGGCCGCGCTCCAGCATCGCCTCCAGCAGGGCGACGGTCTCGGGCCGCACGCCCGACGCGCCCTGCGCGAGGCTGGCGAGCTTCAGCGCCATCATCAGCCGGACGATCGCCACCGGCGACGGCGCGCCGGTGCCGGCTGAATGGCTGAGCACGATGTTGCGCTGGAGCGTCGCGAGGTCCTCGTCACCGATGCGGACGCTCGCCAGCTTCCCGAAGCCGGTGTTGATGCCATAGACCGGCTCGCCGTGGGCCAGGATGCGGGCGACGGCGGCGGCGCTTGCCGCGATCGTGCCGGCGCAGGCCGGATCGAGCCGCGCGGGCGCGCCGCGATAGATCGCGCGCCAATCGGCCAGCGGCACGGCGCCGGGGTGGAGGATGATCGGGTTCACAGGCCCTTCCAGACGCGGTTGTGGAGGGGATTGGCCCCCATGCGATAGACGAGTTCGGCGGGGCGATCGATGTCCCAGATCGCAAGGTCGCAGCTCTTGCCGGCTTCGAGCGTGCCGATCTCATGCGCGAGGCCGAGCGCGCGCGCGGCGTTGCGGGTGACGCCGGCGAGGCATTCGTCGACGGTCAGGCGGAACAGGGTCGCGCCCATGTTGAGCGCCAGCAGCAGCGAGGTCAGCGGCGCGGTGCCGGGGTTGCAATCGGTGGCGAGCGCGACGGCCAAGCCGGCGGCGCGGAGCGCGTCGACCGGCGGCAACTTCGTCTCGCGGACGAAGTAAAAGGCGCCCGGCAGCAAAGTCGCGACGGTGCCCGCGCGCGCCATCGCCGCGATGCCGTCGCCGTCGAGATATTCGAGATGGTCGGCCGACAGCGCACCGTACCGCGCGGCGAGCGCGGCGCCGTGGAGGTTGGACAATTGTTCGGCGTGAAGCTTGACCGGCAGGCCGTGCGCGGCGGCGGCCGCGAACACGCGCTCGGTCTGGGCCGCGGTGAAGCCGATGCCTTCGCAGAAGGCGTCGACCGCGTCGGCGAGGCCGGCGGCCGCGACCGCCGGGATCATCGTGTCGCAGACCAGGTCGATATAGGCGTCCGCATCGTCGGCATATTCGGGCGGCAGCGCATGCGCGCCGAGGAAGGTGGTGGCGACACGGACCGGCCGCTCGACGCCGAGCCGGCGCGCGGCGCGCAGCATCCGCAGTTCGGGTTCGAGCGCGAGGCCGTAGCCCGACTTGACCTCGACGGTCGTCACGCCCTCGGCGATCAGCCGGTCGAGCCGGCCGAGCGCGGTCGCGACCAGATCATCCTCGCTCGCCGCGCGTGTGGCGCGCATCGTCGCGGCGATGCCGCCGCCGGCGCGCGCGATCTCCTCATAGGAGGCGCCGGCCAGCCGCAGCTCGAACTCATGCGCGCGATCGCCGGCGTGGACGAGATGGGTGTGGCAGTCGATCAGCCCCGGCGTGATCCAGCGGCCGTCGCAACGGATGCGCTCATCGGCCTCGAAGTCGGGCGCATCGGCGGTCGGGCCGGCATAGACGATCCGGCCGTCGCGGCTGGCGACGACGCCCTGCTCGACGATGCCGAGTCCGGCATCGCCGGCCAGCGTCGCGAGCCGCGCTTCGCTCCAGACCCTGTCGCAGTGCATTGCTGGTTGCTGCTCCCTATTGCCATTTTTTCCCCGGTCATCCCGGCGAAGGCCGGGACCCATAAGCACGGTGCTGCCGAAAGATGCGCTCAACCTCGGCGATCGAACTTCGAACGCGGTGTTTATGGGTCCCGGCTTTCGCCGGGATGACGGAACAGAGGGAAATGCGCAGCACTTCACCGATCGCTTCGGCCTTGAGCCTCATTGCACCAGTTCAGATTAAATGTATAGACATAAATGCGCAGGGAGGATGCGGCCGATGACGACGGGCAGGATGACGAGCCTCCATTTCGAGCAAGCCCTGCTACCCGAAGGCTGGGCGGACGACGTCCGGATCGGCATCGCAGACGGCCTGATCGTCAGCGTCGAACGCAATGTCGCGCCGGCAGTCACCGATGCGCGGCATGTGGCGGGGCTGCCCGGCATGCCCAATCTCCACAGCCATGCGTTCCAGCGCGGCATGGCGGGGCTGGCCGAGACGCGTGGTCCGGCCGGCGACAGTTTCTGGACGTGGCGCGAGATCATGTATCGCTTCGTCGAGCGGCTGACGCCCGACGATCTCCGCGCGGTCGCCGCGCTGGCCTATGTCGAGATGCTCGAAGGCGGCTTCACGCGCGTCGGCGAGTTTCATTATCTGCATCATGATCGCGACGGCCGCGCCTATGGCGATCCGGCCGAAACCAGCGCGGCCATCGCCACCGCCGCCGCCGAGAGCGGCATCGCCCTCACCCATCTGCCGGTCTTCTATGCCCATGCCGATTTCGGCGGCGCGGCGCCCGGCGTCGGCCAGCGGCGCTTCATCCACGACATCGACGGCTTCGCGAAGCTGCTCGACGGCGCGCGCCAGGCGCTCGCGATCCTGCCCGACGCCGTGCTGGGGCTCGCGCCGCACAGCCTGCGCGCGGTGATGCCCGACGAACTGGCTATACTCACCGCGATGGCCGGCGACGGCCCGATCCATATCCATATCGCCGAGCAGCAGCGCGAGGTCGACGCATGCCTGGCCTGGTCGGGCGCTCGGCCGATGGCGTGGCTGCTCGATCATCAGCCGGTCGATTCGCGCTGGTGCCTCGTCCACGCCACCCACATGACCGACGCCGAGGCAGGCGCGATGGCGCGCAGCGGCGCGGTCGCCGGCCTGTGCCCGATCACCGAGGCCAATCTCGGCGACGGCATCTTCTCGGCCGCGGCCTATCTCGCGGCGGGCGGCGTTTATGGCATCGGTTCCGATTCGAACGTGCTGATCGACGCGACCGAGGAACTGCGGCTGCTCGAATATGGCCAGCGGCTTGCGGCGCGCGGCCGCAACAGGATGGCGGTCGCCGCCGGCCGATCGACCGGCGGCGACCTGTATCGCGCGGCACTGGCCGGCGGCGCGCAGGCGCTCGGCCGAAGTGTCGGCCTCGCCGTGGGGCGGGCAGCGGACATGGTTTCGGTCGATATGGACCATCCGTCGCTGGCGGACCGGCGCGGCGACTTCATCCTCGATGCCCTGCTGTTCGCGGCCGGCCGGTCCGCGATCGACTGCGTCTGGCGGCGCGGCGAGAAGCTGGTCGAGGGCGGCCGGCACCACGACCGCGACGCGATCGCGACGCGTTACCGGGCACGGCTGAGATCGCTGCTGGCTTAGCATATCTGCTGTCGCGCGAGGCATTGCGGTCCCTCGCCGGGACAGCAACGTGCAAATGCTTGACTTGCAGTCGTTCGCCCCCCCATCCTTGTCACCTCAATGTCGGCGGAAGAGATGGCGGGGGTCTTCATTTCCTATTCGCACGCCGATCAGGCGATTGCGCAGCGGGTCATGCTGGCCCTGCGGGCGTTGGGCGTCGACGTCTGGTGGGATGCCGCGATGTCGAGCGTCGACCGGCTCGAGGCGCTGAAGCAGCAGGCCGACGGGCTGGTGGCGGTGGTGGCGCTGTGGACACCCAATTCGGTCAACAGCGACGTGGTGTGGGACGAGGCCGGTTTCGGGCAGAAACACAAACGACTGGTCGGCCTGCTCCATGGCGTCGACGAGCCGCCATTCGTGTTCGGGTCGATCGAGGGCATCAGCCTCGATGGCTGGACCGGGCGGGCGCCGCATTCCGGCTGGTGCCGGCTGATCGAAACGCTCGACGCGCATCAAGCCGCCGAGGGCACGGCCGCGCCGGGTGCGCTGATCGCCGCGTTCGAAGCCGACAGCGTGGACGCGCAGGCCCGGGAAACCGTGTTCCGGCAAGCGGAAGCGGACCCTGACAGCGCGCGCCATGCGACGATGAAGCCCGCGTTCGACGACTGGCTGCGCAGCCGCGGGGCGCTGCCCGATGGCGAGTCCGCGACGACGATCGCCGAGGTCGAACCGGCGCGCCCCTTGTCGCTGTTCATTCCCGCCGACAAGCTCCCGTTCGCCGGGCTGGAGGCGACGAACCGGAGCGAGGTCACGGTGCCGGCAGCCCCCGCTCCGGCTCTGGCGCCTGCACCCCCCGGCGCGGCGGCAGCGGCCGATACCGCGGCGCTGGACGCGATGACGCGCGCGGTCGAACAGGCGCTGGCGGCGGCAGGGCCGGACGGCCGTCCGCTCGGCCGCCTTCTGCGCTCGCCCTTGCGTCCACCGCTCCCCGCGTCGGCGCCGCCCACCGCCGCGCCCGAAGCTGCTCCGGTCACGCGGCCGGGGCCGGCCGATACAAAGCCGACGGGCCCAAGCAACCTGCCGATGCTGGCGGCCGCGATCGTGATCGCGCTGGTGATCGCCGCCTTGATCTGGTTCGTCGCCATGCGGAACGCCTGAGCGCAGCGCGCGACGCATTTCATGCCGCTGGCAATGATCAAAACGACAGGATGTTGGCCCTGCCGATCCTGTACGCGATAAATCGCGCATAGAAATCCATAGGATGGCCACATCCGATTTGCTGATGAAGTGCCATATGACGATGACGAAATCACGCTTCAAGCAGCGACATGATGTCTTCTCCTTCGTCGACCTGAGATCGATTGCGAACGGCGTCGATGCGGATGCCATGACGCGTTGCCATGGTTCGGACGGCACCGATGCATTTCTGGCGAACAGGGTGTTCGTCGATGTTGCCGGGCACGACGTCGCGATCGGCGTCGTCGCCCTCGCGCCGGGTTCGGGGCACGTGCCGAACCTGCCGGCCGACGAATTCGTCATCGTCGAATCGGGGACGCTGATGCTGACCGCGCCGGACCGATCGCTGTCGCTGGCGGCCGGCGAGAGCGTGGTGCTGCCGCACGGCACCGGCTTCTCGTGGCAGGCCGACGTGCCGACGACCTTGATCTTCATGCGCCATCTCCGCAGCGAGGCGGGTGCGGGCGGCGTGGTGCCGATTGATCCGCAGGCGCCGCTGCAACCGTCGAATCCGCCATCGGCCGAACTGCTGATCGGGCCGACGCCCGCCTGCCGCAATCACACCGCGTTCCAGTCCGCCGACGGCGTCTTCCTGTGCGGCATTTGGGATTCGACGCCCTATCTGCGTCGCGCGCAGACCTATCGCCATTTCGAACTGATGCATCTGATAGAAGGCAGCGTCACGTTCGAAGACGAAAGCGGCCGCGTCGGCCATTTCACGAAAGGCGACATCTTCCTGCTGGAGAAAGATGCGCAGGCCAGTTGGGACAGCCGCGACTATGTGAAGAAGATCTACGCGATCTATCGCCCGGCCTGATGCCGAAGGGCCGCGACCCCGCACGACCGCAATTGCATAGGGAGATTGACGATGATCACGGGCACCGTCCGCGAGATCAAGAATCACGAATATCGGGTCGGCCTGACGCCCGAGAGCGTCCACGAACTGGTTACGAGCGGCCATCGGGTGCTGGTGGAGAGCGGAGCCGGCGAGGGCATCGATGCCACCGACGCGGACTATGTCGTGGCCGGTGCCGACATCGTCGCGACCGCGGCGGAGGTCTTCGCGCGCGCCGAAATGGTGGTGAAGGTGAAGGAGCCGCAGCCGGGCGAGCGCGCCATGCTCCGCCCCGGGCAGATCCTCTACACCTATCTGCATCTCGCGCCCGATCCCGAGCAGACCGCCGATCTCGCCAGGTCCGGAGCGACCTGCATCGCCTATGAGACCGTCACCGATGCGCAGGGCGGCCTGCCCTTGCTCAAGCCGATGAGCCAGGTCGCCGGACGGATGGCGATTCAGGCAGGCGCGACCGCGCTCGAGAAGGCGCATGGCGGCCGCGGCATGTTGCTGGGCGGCGTACCGGGCGTGCTGCCCGCGAAGGTCGCGGTGATCGGCGGCGGGGTCGTCGGCTTCAACGCGGCGCAGATGGCAGCGGGCTCGGGCGCGGACGTCACCGTCCTCGACCGCAATCCCGAGGTGCTGGAAAAGCTCGGCACGCATTTCGAGGCCCGCGCCAAGACGCGCTTTTCGAACAGGGCGAACCTCGCCGATTCGATCGCGCAGTCGGACCTCGTGATCGGCGCGGTGCTGATCCCGGGCGCCGCGGCGCCCAAGCTGGTCTCGCGCGCGATGCTGAAGACGATGAAGAAGGGCGCGGTGCTGGTCGATGTCGCGATCGACCAGGGCGGCTGCTTCGAGACCAGCCGGGCCACCACCCATGACGATCCCACCTACATCGTCGACAACATCGTCCATTATTGCGTGGCCAACATGCCGGGCGCGGTCGCGCGCACCAGCACCTATGCGCTCAACAACGTCACGCTGCCGCACGCGCTGCGGATCGCCGACCTGGGCTGGCAGGAGGCGATGCGGCGCGACCGGCATCTGCTCGACGGGCTCAATGTCTGGAACGGCCGGATCACCTGCGCGCCGGTCGCGCGCGATCTCGGTTATGAACCCTTGCCGGCAACGGCAGCGATCGCCTGATCGCAACTGCGGGGCCGGCCGCACGGGCCGGCCCCGCAGGCTTTCATTCGCCCGACATCGGCGGCGCGAGCGTCCCGAGCCACGCGACGAGCGCGAGGATCGCGACCGCGGCAAGCGTCTCGGCCAGCAGGCTCCGGCGCAGGTCGCCGACCGCGCGGACATGGGCGCCGGTCGCCAATGCGGATTCGAGCCGGGGCGTCAGGCGCCAGCGGTTGGACGATGCGAGCGCGAGCATCAGCAGGAACAAGGCCAGCTTGGCCAGCAGCAACTGGCCATAGCGACCGGACGGCAGCGACAGCAGGTTCGCCGGACCGACCAGGACGAAGCTGTTGACGAGTCCGGTGATCATGATCAGCCCGACGATGATCGTGCCCGCCGCGGAGAATCGCGACAACGCGCCATGCGCGATGCGCAGATCCGCCGCCGCGTCACCCGATGCGCCGATCATGAACAGGCGCCAGAACAAGGCCGCCAGCGCGCCCAGCCATGCGCCCGCCGCCAGCAGATGGACGATGTCGGCCACCATATGCAGCAAGCCTAGATTGCCCTCGGTGGCGGCGGCATGGCCGGTCCAGGCGAGCGTCGCCAGAGCGACGCCGCCGGCCGCGACCATCCCCCAGCGCGCGATCGACCGAAGCTGAGTGGCGAGGATCGCGCAGGCCAAAGCGACGATCAGGGCGGCGATCCTGAGCTTGACCGTCAGGCCCAGGCTGGTGCCGGTCAGCAGAATGGCGACGCTGCTCCACTCCAGTTTGGCCAGCGGTACGCCGCTCATCCCCGCCGCGAGCAGCGCCAGTGACAGACCGGACAGCATGATCGCCGCCAGGGCCAGCAGGCCGCCCGGGACCCGCAACGACATGGCGCCGGCATCGGGCGACCCGGCGTTGCGCGTTCCGCCGTGGAGCGCGATGCCGAACAGCAGCATCAGCACCAGATAGAGCGCGAAGCGGACGAGGATCAGCGGCCCGTCGGTCATCGGATCACTTGACCGCGAAGCTGATTTCGCCCTCGATCCGGTGGGTATCGGTCGAAACCGCATGCCAGTTCAGCTTATAGCTGCCGGCCGGAAGCGGGCGCGGCAGGCTTGCGACCAGCGTCTTGCCATCGGCCGCGACCGTCGTCGTGAAGCCCGAAATCTTCATCGGCGCATGCTTCGCCATGCCGGGCATCGACGTCATCGTCAGGTCGATGCCCGAGAATTGCGCCACCAGCCGTTCGGAGAAGACCAATTTGATCTCCTTCGGCTTGGCGGCGGTCGATCCCGCGGCGGGGGTCGAGGACAGGAGCTTGGGGTGCGCGAAGGCGGCGGTCGGCAGCGCCAGCGCGATCAAAGGGGCGGCGAGCAGCAGGGAAAAGCGGGTCATTCGGAGTCTCCGTCATGAGTTCATCGGTCAATACGCAAGCCGGCCGGCGATCCCTTGGGCGACATGATTTTTTCAGCGCGGCTATGAGGGGCGAGGCTCGCTTTCGCGTATGGAGGATATGCCACCGGGAGCTTTTCGAATGGACGATCTGGACGAATATCTGGGACGATTGCGGGCCGCCCCGCTCGATCCGCGGCTGGCCGCGATCGACGATGCGGTGATGCGGGGCGTCGCCAACGTCAGGGAAACGCGCGCGACGATGCGGACGCTGGCCGCTTCTGCCGTCATCGCGCTCGGCCTGGGGCTTGGCGGCGGCCTGGTTTCCGGGGAGCCGGCGCAGGCGGCGGATCCGATCGCCCTGTTCGGCGCGCCGCCCGCGCTCGCGCCCTCCAGCCTGCTGGCCGGCACATGACCATGGTCAGGCGCCATGTGCTGATGGCGTTGATCGCCTTTGTCGCGGCGCTGGCCGGGGTCATCGCCGGGCGCGTGCTGGTGCCGTCGGCGCCGGCCGACGAGCGCAGCATTCACAGCGTGCTGCACGACCGGCTCGATCTGGACGACGCGCAGCGCGTGCGGATCGAAGCACTCGAGCACGGCTTCGCCCAGCGCAAACGCCAGCTGGAAGACGAATTGCGGGCGGACAATGCGCGACTGGCCAAGGCGATCGAGGGCGAACATGGCTATGGCCCCGGCGTCGGCGCCGCGGTCGACCAATCGCACCATGCGATGGGCGAATTGCAGAAGGCGACGCTGCAGCACATCTTCGCCATGCGCGCCGTGTTGCGGCCCGACCAGGCGGCGAAATTCGATGACGCCGTGGTCAAGGCGTTGACCGCGACCGACAGGTGAGCGCGCCGCCGGGCGACAGCACCGACGGCGAGCTGGCCGGCATGGCGCTGGCCGGCCGGCAGGCCGCCTATGGCGAGTTGATGCGCCGGCATCGGGCATCGGTCTATCGGCTGGTACGGCACCATGTCGGCGAGGGTGACGAAGCGATCGACGTGACGCAGGAGGCCTTCATCGCCGCCTTCGCCTCGCTGGCGCGCTATGACCGTGGGCGGCCGTTTCGGCTGTGGATCATGCGGATCGCGATCAACAAATGCCGCGACTGGGCGCGGCGGCGCGCGGTACGGCGCTTCTTCGCCTTCCCCCGGCCGCTCGACGAGGCCGCCGAGATTGTCGATCCGGCGATGACGCCCGAAGCGGAAGCGGCCGACCGCGAGGCGTTGGCCCGGCTGTCCGCGGCGATCGCACAATTGCCCGCGCCGCTGAAGGAGGTGCTCGTCCTGCGCACGATCGAGGAAATGAGCCAGGCCGACGCGGCGGCATTGCTGGGCATCAGCGCGAAGGCGGTGGAGACGCGGCTCTATCGCGCCCGTGCGGCACTGACCGGGATTTTGCGGACGGATGGCGAGGGATAGACCGCCGCCAGCCGTATGACATCATGACGGCCCACAGGATCAGGGAAGATTTCGCCGACATGACTGCGACACGCATCGACCGCCGCACGCTCGTACGCGGCACGGCGGCCCTGTTCGGCGGCGCCATGCTGGGCGACCTGGTTCCGGCATGGGCACGGGCGGGCACGGGCGGTCTGCAGCCGGCGCCCGCAATCCTGTCGGGCCCGGAGATCGCGCTCAGCATCGGCCATTCCAGCTTCAGCACCGGCGGCCGGAGCGGGCATGCGGTGACCGTCAACGGCAGTTTGCCCGCCCCGCTGATCCGGCTGAAGGAGGGGCAGGATGTTCACCTCTCGGTCACCAACACGCTCGACGAGGACAGTTCGATCCACTGGCATGGCCTGATCGTGCCGTTCCAGTTCGACGGCGTGCCCGGCATCAGCTTTCCCGGCATCAAGCCGGGCCAGACCTTCGACTATCGCTTCAAGGTCAGGCAGGCGGGCACCTACTGGTATCACAGCCACAGCAAAATGCAGGAGGCGATCGGGCTGTACGGGCCGATCGTCATCGACCCGGCCGATGCCGACCCGGTGGCCTATGATCGCGAGCATGTGATCCTGCTGTCGGACTGGAGCTGGACCCACCCCCATCAGCTGATGCGCAAGCTCAAGCAGCAGGGCGGCTATTACAATCGCCGCAAGCAGACTCTGGCCGGCTTGCTGGCGGGCAAGGACCAGCCACTGAAGGACCGGCTGGACTGGGGCCGGATGCGGATGGACCCGACCGACATTTCGGACGTCACCGGGGCGGCCTATCAGTATCTGATCAACGGCCATGGCACGCAGGAGAACTGGACCGGCCTGTTCGCGCCGGGCGAGCGGGTAAGGCTGCGCATCATCAACGCCTCGGCGATGACCAATTTCAACGTCCGGATTCCGGGGCTGCCGATGATCGTGGTGCAGACCGACGGGCAGGATGTCCGCCCGGTCGAGATCGACGAGTTCCAGATCGGTATCGCCGAGACCTATGACGTGATCGTCCAGCCGGGCGAGGCGCGCGCCTATGGCCTGATCGCCGAGGCCATCGACCGGTCCGGCCAGTGCCGCGCGACGCTGGCGCCGCAGACCGGCATGGTCGCGCCGGTGCCGGACCCGCGCGAACGGCCGCTGCTGGGCATGAAAGATATGGGCATGGACATGAACATGGGCGGCGCGGGCGGTGCCGCCGCCGTGCTCGATCTGAGCCAGCCCGAAAGCGCCGATCCGATGGCGGGCATGGATCATGGATCGATGAAGATGCGCGATCCCTCGGTCGCGCCGCAGGTGAAGATGGGGCCCGGCGTCGCGACGCTGTCGCCGATGCCCGCCGACCGGACCGGCGACCGGCCGACCGGACTGGAAACGGTGCCGCACCGCGTGCTGACCTATGCCGACCTGCGCGCGCTGACGCCCAATCCCGACCGCCGCGCGCCGACGCGTGCGCTCGACATCCATCTGACCGCGAACATGGAACGCTATATGTGGTCGTTCGACGGCGTGAAGTTCAGCGACGGAGCCGATCCGCTTGCGTTCCGGCTCAACGAGCGCGTGCGCGTGACCCTGATCAACGACACGATGATGCCGCATCCGATCCACCTCCACGGCCATTTCTTCGAGCTGGTGACCGGCGAGGCGGGTCATAATCCGCGCAAGCATACGGTCAACGTACTGCCCGGCGGCAAAATTTCGTTCGACCTGACCGCCGATGCGCCCGGCGACTGGGCGTTCCACTGCCATATGCTGCTGCACATGCACATGGGGATGTTTCGGGTCGTGACCGTCCGCCCGGCCGGGGACGCGGCATGATGCGCTTTGTCCTGGCACTCGCGGCGTTGCTGGTCGCACCGGTCGCCCATGCGCAGACCGACCCTCATGCCGGCCATGTCATGCCCGCGCCCGATCCAGCGCCGCCAACGGCGTCGATGCCGCCACCGCCGGTGCCCGCCGATCATGCCGCCGACGCGATCTACGATCCGGCCGACATGGCGCGGTCGCGCGCGATGCTCGCGCATGAAGCGGGCGGAATGGCGGCGTCGATGATCCTGATCGAGCGGCTGGAATATCAGGCCGGCAAGGGCGCGGATGGCTATCGCTGGGAAGGCGAAGGCTGGTTCGGCGGCGACATCGACCGCTTCGTGGTTAAGACCGAGGGCGAAGGGATTCGTGGCGGCGCACTGGAGAAGGCCGAGGCGCAGGCGCTCTACAGCCATGCGCTCGATCCGTGGTTCAACCTGCAGCTGGGCGTGCGCCATGACATCCGTCCGCGGCCGCAGCGCAGCTATGCCGTGGTCGGCGTGGAGGGACTCGCGCCCTATTGGTTCGAGATCGATGCCGCCTTGTTCCTGTCCGACAAGGGCGATGTCCTTGGCCGGGTGGAGGCCAGCTATGACCAGCGGATCACCGGCAAGCTGATACTCCAGCCGCTCGCCGAACTGAATTTCGCGGCCCAGTCCGTGCCCGAATCGGGCATCGGTTCGGGCCTGTCCGACGCCGAACTCGGCCTGCGACTGCGCTATGAATTCGCGCCCGAGTTCGCGCCCTATGTCGGCGTGAACTGGGAACGCAAGTTCGGCACCGGCGCGCGCCAGGCGCGCGCGGCGGGCGAAAGCGCTTCGGAGACCAGCCTCGTGCTGGGCGTGCGCTTCTGGTTCTGAGGCGAACGGCAGCTTATCCCGCCAGCCTGCCGAAATCGGTCGGCCGCGATCCGAACCCCGCCACATTCGGTCAATACGTCCGCTGTCTCCGCCTAATTTCGACCTGCTGTCGACGCATTTCGCTGCGCACCGTCGAAAGGGGAGACCAGGATTGTCACACATCGCCGCCTGGCTCCTTCCGGTCGCGCTCGCGCTGCTGACGAGCGGCCAGGCCGCGCACGCGCAATCGGGCGAACCGGATGAAGGCGCATCGTTCGCGGTGGAATTCGACCTGGCCGAGGTTCGCATCGACAAGGGTGACGAAAGCTGGCTGGTCGAAAGCAGTTGGTCCTACGGTAACGACCGCGATCAGGTGCTGCTCAAACTGGATGCCGGCGGACAGGTCGGAAACCGGATCGACCAGATCGTCGGACAGCTTCTCTACACCCGCTCCATCAGCCCGTCGACGACCATAGTTGCAGGCGTGCGGCATGATTTTCAGCCCAGTCCCAACCCTAGTTTCGCGGTCCTCGGCGCCGAAATCCAGGCGACCGACAGCCTGGCGCTGGAGACCAACCTGTTCCTGTCCACCGCGGGCCGCCTGTCCGGGGAGGCCAAGGCGATCTATGGGCTTGCCATAGCGCCTTCGCTGATGCTGGAGCCGCGGATCCAGATCAATTGGTCGGCGCAGGATTATGCCCGCGATGCCGTGGCCGCGGGCCCGACCGACACCGAGGCCTCGGTCCGGTTGCGCTATAGCCCAAGCGGGACGGTCGGCATCTACACCGGCGTGGCGCATGAGCGTCTGCTGGGCGGCACCGCCGACATCGCCCGCGCGGCCGGCGACGCGACGCGCGCGACCAGCCTCGTCGTCGGGGTATCGCTCTCGCTGTAAACCTCCTGTGCAGTATTCGGACACAGATTCACGCCAGCGCCAGCGCGCTGAAGCTGCGTGTCGACAATCGGTCGTGTCCAGACTGACAGGTTTTGATTGAGGCCCTGCAACGTCGATCCACTGGCGCCGGATCATACCGCACGGTCGCTGCAGCGTTGAACCAAATCTTCAGTCGCTCCCTTTAACCTCGCAACGCTGGGAGGCGGGCATGCGTGGAAAGTGGATTATCGGGCTTGGCCTTGCGCTGCTCGCGGGCTGGCTGTTGCTGAACGTAGGGCCGCGCGCCTCGATCTGGGTCGCTCGCGGGTTCGATAGCTTTCCGAACGGCTCCTATGAGGATCGCGAGGCCGTCGCGAAGGCGGCACTGATTGACGGCGTTGCCTCGCTCGCCGATCGTGCAGTGATCCGACGGAATCCCATCGCAGCGGCAAGTGCTTCGGCGCGGGCCGGGGATTGGCGGCTCATCCAGTTCCAGGTGGACCACCGTGGCTCTTCCGGCGAAACCGCGCCGGCGTTCGCCGGGGTCGATTGCGCCCTTGCCGGGCACCATGTGTTGCTCACGCGCGCGACGTGGAGCGTGACCATCTGGAGCGCGATCATTTCGGGCGGCGGCGAGCGGCCTCGGCCCCTGAATGATTTGGCCACCGCCATCGCCTTTAATCGCGCCCTGCTTGCGTCACCCGGTTTCCCCTATGCAGACGTTTGTGCCGCAACGGATGTCAGCCTGACCCGGACCGCAGCAGGGCCGCTCGACTTACAGACAGCCAATTGGTGGACACGTCTCAGCCCCCGCCCTGCGGTCGCGATCGGCGAAAGCGATGCCCTTTCGGTCGCGGTGCGCAATGGCAGGCTGCCTCCCAGCATCGATGTCGCCTCGATCGACGATGCCGACGAGTTCGGAATGACCGCGCTGTCTTGGGCTGCCGCGCGAGCGTCGCGGCCAATAGTCCGAACCCTGCTCGATAGCGGCGCAGATCCATGGTTCGGTGACTATTGCGGCGCGCGCTACCTCGGACAAGGTCGCCGCGGTGCGGCGCTCCAGAACCAAATGATCAGCCCGATCGTGATCGCGATCGCCACGCGCCGTGCCGATATCGTCGCGGACATGCTGCGCCACGCCCCGCGCAAGCTCTGTCCCGGCGACCAGGCTCATCGCGAAACAGTAATGGAGCAGCAGTTCAGGGTGCTGCACGAGGTCAGCAAATATGCAGAGCAGGCCGGTATGAAAGAACCGCTCAAGTTCATGATAACGGACTTCATCGTGCAGAACCGCAGTCAGCCGGACGGAAATGACCGCGAATCGGCATATGATGGGGTCGTCAAGCTGGCGTGGGAGAGCGGGGTCGGCGATCTGTTCAAGGCACGGCCCGACGGCGAGGTCAGCCAGTCGCGCGAGTTGATGTACATGTTGGGCGCCTACGGCTCGGCGACAGATGTGCGTTATTGGGTCGAACGGTTGAACTTGCGCACGCCCGACGAACTGGTCGGCGCCATAGGACGGTCCAGTACGGTCTTCGCAATTTCCAGCCGGCCCGCCGCGCCGATCGCGATGCGCCGCGCCGACTATGCCGCAAAGGTCACCTATCTGCTTGACCGCATGGAGCCGCTCGATACGCAGAGCCGCATCAGGGTGCTTCGGACGCTCGTAGAATCAGGCTCGCTCGGCCCGCTCAAGCTGGATCCGCCTGCCTTGCGCTTGCTAGTCGGCAGCCTCGCCGCTCATGGTTATGACTTCGATGATCTCGCCGTCGGGCAGGGCACCTACAACCGGACACCGGGCGCGCAATGCACGCTCCTGATGCTGGCGATCGCCTACACTGATGAAGAATGTGGCTTCTCCGGCGTTTCGGCGCAGCCTGAGCTTGCAAGAGCCCTGCTCGAAGCTGGCGCGAATCCCAATTTGGGCAGGTCGGCGATCGGCCAATCCGCGCTCGATCTTGCCCGTAGCCGGATCGCCGATGGCCCTTTGGAAAATCAGTTCAAGGACATCGAACGGATGCTGATCGCGCGCGGCGCGGAACCGACCTCAACCCGACGACGCCCCTACCGCTCCGACAGACGATAGCAATACGGCGGGCATCTCTATCCGAAAGTGGTCGTTTTCAGACCAGTTGCTTGGGTATCAGTGTCGTTCGGACGGGGGCGGGACCGCGATCAGGTCACGTGCGATCAGTAACGGGGCTAGCAGCCTATAACCGCGCTCAGGCCGGCAGCAGAGTTTCCGCCAGCGCGACATGGAGGCGGATGCCGGTCGCCATCACATCATCGTTGAAGTCGTAGCGGGGATGATGCAGCGGCGCATCGTCGGCATCGCGCCGCTGGCCCAGCCAGAGATAGGCGCCCCTGCAGGCCTGCAGCATGAAGGCGAAATCCTCCGACGTGAAGGCCGGATCGGGCGCCAGCCGGGCGTCGGCGACGGTCGCCGCGATCGCGAGCGCCTCGGCCGCGGCGTCGGCATCGTTGATCGTCGCGGGGTAATAGCGATCATAGTCGACATGCGCGGTGACGCCGGCGGCGAGCGCGACGCCCTCGGCAATCTGGCGGATCGCCGCCTCGATACGGTCCTGCACATGCGGATCGAAGGTGCGCACCGTGCCGACGATGCGGACGCTGGCGGGGAGGACATTATGGGCGTGGCCACCGGCGATCTGCGTCACCGACAGCACGGCCGACGCCATCGGCGGAATGCGGCGGGAGATGATGGTGTTGAGCTGGATCACCAGTTCGCTGGCGGCGAGGATCGCGTCGGGCGTGTCGTGCGGGATCGCGGCGTGACCGCCACGCCCCTCCAGCACGATCTCGAACTTGTCGGCGGCGCCCATGATCGGCCCGGGGCGGGTGGCGACGGTGCCGGCGGGCAGATCCGGCCAGTTGTGGAGCGCGAAGACGCGGTCGCAGGGGAAGCGATCGAACAGGCCTTCCCGCACCATCGCGCGCGCACCGCCGAGTCCTTCCTCGGCCGGCTGGAAGATGAAATGCAAGGTGCCGTCGAACTTGCGGGTGCGCGCCAGGTGCTGCGCGGCGCCGAGCAGCATCGCGACATGGCCGTCATGGCCGCAGCCGTGGAAGACGCCGGGCGTCGTGCTGGCGTGCGGAAGCCCGGTCTGCTCGTGGATCGACAGTGCATCCATGTCGGCGCGGAGACCGAGCGTGCGGCCGGACGTGCCCGCGCGCAGCACGCCGACGAGTCCGGTGCCGCCGATCCCTTCGTGCACGTCCAGCCCGATCGCGCGCAACTGTTCGGCGATCCGCCCGGCGGTGCGATGTTCGGCGAAGCCCAGTTCGGGGTGGGCATGAATGTCGCGACGAAACGCGACCAGCGGCGCGATCAGATCGGCGATGTCGGCGGCGGCGGTCATGATCACCCAGTCACTTCTTGTCGCCGAACAGATGTTCGATCGGATAATGATGTTTGATGAACGGCGATTTGATGACGATGTAGCTGAAATATTTCTCGATGCCGTAATCGCCTTCGAGCATCTCTTCGATAATGCGCTGATAATGACCGACACCGCAGGTGACGAATTTGAGCAGATAGTCATAGCCGCCGCTGACGAGATGACATTCGACGATCTCGTCGAGCTTGCGGATCCGCGTCTCGAAGCGGGAGAAATCGCCGCTGCGATGCTCGATCAATGTGACCTCGGTGAAGACGGTCAGAAATTCGCCGAGCTTGTGGAGATTGATCTGCGCGCCATAGCCGGTGACATAGCCGGCCTGTTCGAGCCGCTTGACGCGCGTGAGACAGGGGCTGGGCGACAGGCCGACGGCGTCGGCCAGCTCGACATTGGTGATCCGCCCGGTCTTCTGCAACTGGGCGAGGATCTTGAGATCGATCCGGTCGAGCTTTGGACCTGTCATTGTCTCCCGCCGCTCCTTCTACGCGATCGCGTCCCGGACATCCGGCTCGTCGAGCATGTCGTCGAGCGTCTTCCGGATGCGCGCGAAGATCATGTCCATCTCATCATCGACGCAGCACAGCGCGGGTGCAAGGCCGATTATATTGTCGCCAAATGCCCGGAAAATAACGCCATTTGCATAGCCGCGCGCGAACAGGCGCTCGGGCAGCCGATGTGCCGGATCGAAGCGCGTCTTCGCACCCTTGTCGGCAACCAGCTCGATCGCGCCGAGCAGGCCGATCCCGCGCGTCTCCCCGACCAGCGGATGATCGGCGAGCATCGCCATGCCGGCATCGAACCGCCGCGCGACCGCCTGGCCGTTGGCGAGAATGCCGCCCTCGGTATAGAGCCGCAGCACTTCGAGACCGACGGCGGCGCTGACCGGATGGCCCGAATAAGTGAAGCCATGGCCGATCGGCAGGTCGGGCGCGGCACCGTCGGCGATGCCCTGATAGACGGCGTCCGACATCAGCACGGCGCCCATCGGCGCATAGCCGGCGGTCAGGCCCTTGGCGACCGTCATCAGATCGGGCGAGACCTGCTCATGCTCGCAGGCGAACATCGGCCCGGTGCGGCCGAAGCCGGTGATGACCTCGTCGGCCACGAACAGGATGCCGAGTTCGGTACAGGCATCGCGCATCGCCTTGAGCCAGCCTTTGGGCGGCACGATCACGCCGCCCGATCCCTGCACCGGCTCGCAGAAGAAGGCGGCGACCGTCTCCGCGCCGAGTTCGGCGACCTTGTCGCGCAGCGCAGCGACCGAGCGGGCGATCACCGCCTGCGGATCGTCGCCATCGGCGTTGCGATAGGGGTAGGGCGACGGAATATGATGCTGCCAGCGATGCGGCACGTCGAAGAAGCGGTGGAAATTGGCGAGGCCGGTGAGGCCCGCGCCGGTCGACGAGGATCCGTGATAGCCGCGTTCGAGCGCGATGAACTGTTTCTTGTCGGGGAAGCCGGTCGCGTTGAAATAATGGACGATATAGCGGATCGCCGAATCGACCGCGTCCGAGCCGCCGAGCGTGAAAAAGACATGGTCGAGGCCGGCAGGGCTGAGCTCGACGAGCTTTTCGGCGAGCTGCACCGCGGGCTCGCTGCCGAAATGGAAATAGCCGGTGGCGTAAGGCAGGCGGCGCATCTGCTCGGCGGCGACCTCGACGATGCTCTCATGGCCGTAACCGACATTGACGCACCACAGGCCGGCAAAGGCGTCGAGCACGCGGTTGCCGTCGATATCGGTCAGCCACATGCCCTTGCCGCTGCGCAGCAGCGTTGCGCCGCGCGCCTCGTGCGCGCGGAACGACGTGACCGGATGGATCAGATGATCGCGGTCGGCATCGAGGATAGACCGGTTGGATTTCAGCATGTTCGGGTCGCTCGCCATCATGATCGTGGGAGAAGATTAATCCGCGCCCGGCGGCGGTAAGCGCCGTGTTCGGCCGACCGCAGGCTAGGAACACGGCTTTATCGACGCACCGGCGGCATTTTGTGCCGCCGGTCCCACCGGTTCACGCCAGCGCGTCGGCAACCGCCTTTCCGCAGCGTTCGGTATTGGCCGAGCCCTTGAGGTCGGCGGTGCGCAGACCGGGTTCGGCGAGCACGGTTTCGATCGCCCGCATGATCGCCGCGGCCGCCTGCGGCTCGCCGAGATGGTCGAGCATCATCGCCGCCGACCAGATCTGGCCGACCGGATTGGCGACGCCGAGGCCGGCAATATCGGGCGCGGAGCCGTGGACCGGCTCGAACAAGGATGGCGCGGTGCGGTCGGGATTGATGTTGCCCGATGGCGCGACCCCGATCGTGCCGGTGCAGGCGGGTCCGAGATCCGACAGGATATCGCCGAACAGGTTGGACGCCACGACGACGTCGAAGCGATCGGGGTTCATCACGAACTGCGCGGCGAGGATGTCGATATGATATTTGTCCCAGCGCACGTCGGGATAATGTTTCGCCATCGCCTCCACCCGCTCGTCCCAGAAGGGCATGGTGATCGCGATGCCGTTCGACTTGGTCGCCGAGGTCAGATGTTTCGCGCCGCGACTGCTGGCGAGCTCGAACGCATAACGCAGCACGCGATCGACGCCGATGCGCGTCATCACCGTTTCCTGGATCACGACCTCGCGATCGGTGCCCGCGAACATCCGCCCGCCGACCGAGCTATATTCGCCCTCGGTATTCTCGCGCACGATCCACATGTCGATGCTGCCGGGTCCACGCCCGGCGAGCGGACTGGGCACGCCGGGCATCAGCCGGGCCGGGCGCAGATTGACATATTGATCATATTCGCGGCGGAACTGGAGCAGGGATCCCCACAGCGAGATATGGTCCGGCACGGTATCGGGCCAGCCGACCGCGCCAAAGAACAAGGCATCGGGATTGCCGATCCGCGCCTTCCAGTCCTCGGGCATCATCACGCCGTGGCGGGCATAATAGTCGCAGCAGGCGAAGTCGTACCATGTCTGCTCGATCGCGAAGCCGTACAGGCTGGCGGCACGTTCGAGCACGCGGATGCCCTCGGGCATGACCTCCTTGCCGATGCCGTCGCCGGGGATGACGGCAATAGCGTAAGTGCGGCCGGTTTCGGCTGGCATCGTCAAGTCCCCATTTGCGCCGAGCCCGTCAGGGGGCCGGCATCATGTCCGGAAAGATGCGGGCTTCGACAGGTCCGGCCCGAACGGCTTTCTTTGGCTTCTAGCGTAAGAGGGGCAGCAGGCCGGGCAGATGATTTGGCCGATCCCCGGCGAACGCCGGGGCCCAGGAGTCGCGCACTCCGAGCGTGTGACTCCTGGGCCCCGGCTTGCGCCGGGGAACAGCCACAGTTTCGCCCGGGAAGCTCAGCGGACGACTCCGCGAAATCGGTGACGGGATGCACTAAAGTTCGAGCCCGCCGATATGGAAGGCCTTGGTCTCCAGATATTCCTCGATCCCGGTGGTGCCGCCCTCGCGACCGAGGCCGGACTGCTTGATGCCGCCGAACGGCGCCATTTCCATCGCGATGCTTCCGGTATTGAGCGCGACCATTCCGGCCTCCAACCGCTCTGCGACCCGAAAGGCCCGATGCAGATTTTCCGTGTAGAAATAGCTGGCGAGCCCGAACGACGTCGCGTTGGCCAGTTCGATCGCCTCATCCTCATCGCCGAAACGGAAGATCGGGGCGACCGGGCCGAACGTCTCCTCGGACGCGACACGCATCGCCCGCGTCGCGCCGGTCAGGATCGCCGGCGCGACGAACTGCCGGCCCTGCTGGCTGTTTTCCGCGGTGGCATAAAGCGTCGCGCCATGCGCCAGCGCATCGTCGACATGCGCATGGACCTTCTCGATCGCGGCGGCATTGATCAGCGGCCCGATCGTCGCACCCTCATGGTTGCCGGGAGCCACGCGCAGGTGCGACACCGCCTTCGCCAGTTTGGTCGCGAACGCGTCGTGAATGCCGTCCTGCACGAGAATGCGATTGGCGCAGACGCAGGTCTGCCCCGCGTTGCGGAACTTGCTGACCATGGCGCTGGCGACCGCGACATCCAGATTGGCGTCGTCGAATACGATCAGCGGTGCATTGCCGCCCAGTTCGAGGCTGAGCCGCTTGATCGTGTCGGCGCTCTGCCGCATCAGCAGCGCGCCGACCCGGGTGGAGCCGGTGAACGACAATTTGCGCACCACCGGGCTGGCGGTCAGCGCGCCGCCGATCGCCTGCGGCATTCCCGTCACGATGTTGAACACGCCGGGCGGAAAACCCGCGCGATCGGCCAGCCGACCCAATGCCAGCGCGGTATAGGGCGTCAGTTCGGACGGCTTGACCACCACCGGACAGCCGGCGGCAAGCGCCGGCGCGCATTTGCGCGTGATCATCGCGGCCGGGAAATTCCACGGCGTGATCGCGGCCGAGACGCCGACAGGCTCCTTCATGATCAGGATGCGGCGGTCGGCTTCGGGCGCGGGCACGCCATGTCCGCCGATGCGCCGGCCCTCTTCGGCAAACCATTTGATGAAGCTCGCGGCATAGCGGATTTCGCCCTCCGCCTCAGCCCGCGGTTTGCCCTGCTCGGCGGTCATGATCCGCGCGAGATCGGGGAGATTCTCGAGCACCAGCGCGTGCCAGCGCTCGAGCAAGGCGGTGCGGCTGCCGGCCGTGCGCGCGCGCCAGGCCGGCCAGGCGGCCTCCGCCGCCGCGATCGCGGCCAGCGTGTCGGCCTCGCCGCAATCGGGCACGGTCCCCAGGATCGCGCCGGTTGCGGGATCGTCGACCGCCAGCACGCCGCCCGACGATGCCGCGCGCCATTCGCCGGCGATCCAGGCTTGCTGGGAAAACAGCGACGTGTCTGCAAGCTCGATTGCCATCAGCCGAGCGCCTGGCTGGCGAGCGAGATCAGATGCGCGGTCTCGTCTTCGGGCAGCGCCGGTCCGCGGGTCATCGTGGTGACCCGACCGACACACGGCAAACCGAGATCGTCGAGCCAGGCCGACAGGCCGCTCCGCTCGACGAGATCGAGGCGGCAGAACATGCCGGCATTCGATCCGAGCCAGTGCGAGATCAGCGCCTTCGCGCCGTTCAGGTCAGGCGCGATCGTGGGGCCGACGACATAGCCGCGCCCGAACCGGCGGAACAGCGCGAGTCCGGCGGGCAGATCGTTGCGCGCCAGCACGACGCCCTGCGCGTTCTTGCGCAATTCGGCGAACAGCGCGTTGCGGTCCATGCCGGTGGCGCGGCTGTAGAGCGCGGGCACCAATTGCGTGTCGCTGGCGCTCATCGGGCGAACGCGCTCATCGGGCAGCAATTCCGGAATCGGCACGGCGAAGGCCGCGCCCTGGTGCTGAAAGACCGTGCCGCAGGCTTTGAAGCCCAGCTTGCGATAGAGCGACAGGCCCTCGTCGGTGGCATTGAGCATCACCGTGCGCCCCGCCAGCCGTTCGAGCATCGCGTCCATCAGCTGACGGCCGACGCCACGGCCCTGCACGGCGGGAGACACGATCACCATGCCGATCGTCGCGGCGTTCGCGCCGAAGCGCCAGGCCATCGTCGTGCCGATGACCTGGCCGTCACATTCAGCGACCAGCCCCTCGCCGACACCGAGAAAGAAGGTCCAGTCCTCCTCGCGGTGCGGCCATTGCTGTTCACGGGACAGCGCATGGGCGGCCGGAACGTCGTCGCGAATCATCTCGCGCAATCGCACCATGGCCTCGATCCCTGCTACCATGAAGTCACTCCTTACGCCTTGCGGCACAGGATGCCGCCGCCGGGTCCGGGACGTCATCCCGGATTCGCTGCCGGGACATTAAATGGGCACGACAAGCATCGGGTGCCGCCTTCGCATTGAATTCGGAAGAATATCGCGGATCGTCACACTGGGCGCTCCGTCTAATGCCGCCGCAAGCCGCTGAATGCGAACATGTCGACGCAAACAGGTCGTTGGTGGCCGAAAGCGATGCGGCGCTATTCGCCGCCCGCGAACCGGCCAATCGCATAGCCGCCGATCGGAATGTCGGTCGCGCCGGTCGCGATCAGCTCGGCCATCGTCTCGCCGACGCCCGGGCCGACCTGAAAGCCCGAGCCGGAGAAGCCGAACGCATAATAGAGGCCGGCCGTGGTCGCGCTCGGGCCCATCACCGGCAGGCTGTCGGGCATATAGCCCTCGATCCCGCTCCACACCCGGATGATGTTGAGCCGGCCCAGCGCCGGCGCGAGCCGGCGGATCTGCTTGAGCTGGCTCAGCGTGTTCTGCGGCAGGACGTAGGCGCGGTAATCCTGGGGGTAGGACGGTCCGCGCGTGCTGCCGCCCAGCACGATATTGCCGCGCGCGACCTGGCGGAAATAGACGGTCTCCGCCTCCAGCGGCGTCATCACGCCGACGGCGGGCAATATGGCGTAGGGGATCGGTTCGGTGACCGACATGGTGGGACCGCGCGGCACGATCGGCACCGGCTCGCCGAACTGGCGCGACAGGACGTCACCCCAGGCGCCGGCCGTGACGAGCAGGATCGGCGCCCGGAACAGGCGGCCATCCTCGGCGCGGACGTGGAAATCCTCGCCGATCTTTTCCGCACCGACGATACGCGTATGTTCATGGATCACCGCGCCCAGTCTCTCAGCCGCACGGGCGAAGGCGGGAGCGACGAGTCGCGGATTGGCATGGCCGTCGCTGTGCGAATAGGAGCCGGCGATGACGTCCGGCCCGAAAAAGGGAAAACGCGCACGCAGTGCATTGCCGCTGAGCAGTTCGAGGTCGAGCCCGGCGTGGCGGGCCTCTTCGGCATAATCCTCCATCTTGCCGGCCAACTCCGGCCGCTCGCGATAACAGACGCGGATATGGCCGGACTGGAGATATTCGACATCGGTGCCGAGCAGCGCCTTCGATTGCCGCCAGATCGCGATCGCCCGGTTGGCGAGCGGAAGCTGCTCGATCGGACGGCCCTGCCGGCGGACATTGCCGAAATTGGTGCCGCTCGCCTGGCGCCCGATCAGGTCGGTCTCGAGCAGGGTGACGGAGATGCCGCGCCGGCGCAGGAAGAGGGCGGCGGACGTGCCCATCAGTCCGCCACCGACGATGACGACGTCACTGGCATGTCGGGGGCTGGCATGTCGGGGGCTGGCCTGGTCCGGCTTCGTCACGCGGCATCCTCCTCGATTGCGATCGGCAGCGGCTTGACCGGGGCCTGCCCGCGCAGGCGGCCGACGCTTTCGATCGGCACCTCCGCCGCGGCGGCGATCACTTCGGCTGCGGCATGGCCGCAATAGCGGCCCTGGCAGCGGCCCATGCCGACGCGGCTGAACGCCTTGGCGCGATTGGCTTCGCGTGCGCCGGTCTCCGCGACGGTGCGGCGCAGGTCGCCCGCGCTGACGCACTCGCAACGGCAGACGATGGTATCGTCGTCGAGTTCGGCCGCCTGGGCCGCGGGCCATGGGAAGGCCTTGTTGAGACCGCTGGCAAAGCGGGCAAAACCTGCGACGGCCCCGCGCAACGCCGCCATCTCGGCCATCGGCGCTGGAATCTGCAGATCGGCCAGTGCTGCGAGCGCTGCCAGGCGCCCGCTCGCCTCGGCCGATCGCGCGCCGAGGATCCGGGCGCCATCGCCCGCCAGATAGACGCCCCTGGTCGACGCCCGGCCATCGGCGTCGCGCACGGGCAGCCACTGGCGGGTGGCGGCGTCGAACGCGAAGTCGCAGCGGGCGAGGTCGGCCAGCTGGGTTTCGGGACGGAGATGATAGCCCATCGCGACCGCGTCGCACGCGATCATCTGCTCGGTGCCGGCCGCTGTCCGGTAGCGGATCGCGCCGACGCCGGTTCCGGGATCGCCGACCACTTCCAGCGGCGTGATGCCGTTGTGGACGGCGATGCCGGCCTTGCGTAGCGCCAGGGTCAGACCGATGCCGGTCCACAGCACCTTGGGCTGCGCGAGCAGTGCCGGGAGCGCGCCGATCCGCGACGAGAAGGGCGCGGTGTCGAGCACGGCGGCCACCCTCGCCCCCGCCTTGGCATATTGCGCGGCGACCAGATAGAGCAGCGCGCCCGAGCCCATGAAGACGACATTGTGGCCGATCGCGCAGGCCTGCGCCTTGAGCGCCACCTGCGCGCCGCCCAGGCTGTAGGTGCCGGCCAGATCCCAGCCCTTGACGGGCATCAGCCGGTCGGTCGCGCCGGTGGCGAGGATCAGCGCATCATAGCGCAAGGCTTCCGACGCGGTGCCGCTGGCGGTCCAGACACGGCTGTCGGCGATGTTCCAGACCAGGGTTTCGGGGCGATAATCGATGCGGTCGCGCAGTGCGTCGAAATCGTCGTGCAGCGCCTGCGCGCGCTTCGCTTCGCTGCCGTAGAGCGTGGCGTAGGCGCGGGTGAAACCGTCGGGCTGGCGGCGATAGATCTGCCCGCCGTCGCGGCGGCTTTCGTCGAGCAGGATCGGGCGGATGCCCGCCGCGACCAGCGCCTGCGCGGCCCGCACGCCGGCGGGGCCGGCGCCGACGATGACTATGCTTGGGCTGGCCATGTGACCTCCGGCTGATTGGTGCGGATACGCAGACCGGGCGTGGCCAGCGTCGAGCATGACCGCAGGCGGTCGCCGCCTTCGGTCCACACCCAGCAGTCCTGACAGGCGCCCATCAGGCAGAAGCCGGCGCGCTTGCCATCGCTGAACTCCGAGGTGCGCAAAGTCGCCCCCGTGGTGAGGATCGCGACCATCAACGTGTCGCCCTCCAGCGCGGTGACGGCGACATCGTCGACATGCAGCGTGAGCGGCGCACGGCCGGTTTCGGCAAGACGGACGAACCGGCTCATGATACGATGGTCTCAGCCAGATGCACGCGCATCAATTCCCCCTTCATCATGATGGCACAGAATCTCGTTGCCGCCGGACAGCATCCGGCGCGGCGGCGCAGTGCGGTTGCACAGTCCGTCGATGCGAGCCGGGCAGCGCGGCAGGAAGCGGCACAGGTCGGCCGTCTCATAGGCCGCAGCCATAGGCGGCAGCGCCCGGCGGCCGGCGCCGGTAGCTTCCAGCCAGCCCTCGCGCAGCTCAGGGACCGATGCGATCAGCAGGTCGGTATAGGGATGGAACGGCGCGGCGCGGAACGTCTCGCGACTGCCGGCCTCCACCTTCTGCCCCGCATAGAGCACGACGATCTCGTCGCAGATCGCGCGCACGGTCGAGATGTCGTGGCTGATGAACATATAGGCGAGGCCGAGATCGCGGCGCAGATCCGCCATCAGTTCGAGGATCGCCGCGCCGACCACAGTGTCGAGCGCCGAAGTGACTTCGTCGCACAGGATGATGTCGGGCTCGGCAGCCAGCGCACGGGCGAGATTGATCCTTTGCTTCTGTCCGCCCGACAATTCGCCGCAGCGGCGATCGGCAAGTGCAGCGGGCAGCCGGATCAGATCGAGCAGTTCGGCGATCCGCCTGCCCTTCGCCGGCCCTTTCAGGTCATGATAGAAGGTCAGCGGCCGGCCGAGGATCTCGCCGACGCTGTGAGCGGGATTGAGGGCGGTATCGGCATTCTGGAACACCAGCTGGATCCGCCGGAACTGATCGCGGGTGCGACCGGCCAGACCGGGCGGCAGCTTTTCGCCATCGAGCAGCACGGCGCCCTTCGCGGGGGGCAAGAGGCCGGCGATGACGCGCGCGAGCGTCGACTTGCCCGACCCCGATTCACCGATGATGCCGATCGTCGCGCCGCGACCGATGCTGATGTCGATGTCGTGCAGGACGGGCACGCGCGGTTCGCCCCGCGCGTCGACCTTGCCATAGCCGGCGGTCAGCCCCCTGATTTCGAGCAGGGGCGCCGGTCCGGCGCGCGGCGATTCGCCGTCGCGGACTCCCGGCCGCGCGGCGGCCATCAGTGTTTTGGTATAATCGTCGCGCGGCGCGTGCAGCACCTGCGCGGTCGTGCCCGCTTCGCGGACCGTCCCCTTGTTGAGCACGACGATACGGTCGGCCATCTGCGCGACGACCGCGAGATCGTGCGAGACATAGATCGCGGTCGCGCCGCGATCGCGCATCACCGTCTTGAAGGCCCGCAACACGTCGATCTGGGTGGTGACGTCGAGCGCGGTCGTCGGCTCGTCGAAAATCACAAGTTCGGGATCGGTGACGAGCGCCATCGCCGCCATCAGCCGCTGGAGCTGGCCGCCGGAAAGCTGGTGCGGATAGCGCGCGCCGATGGTTTCGGGCGCGGGCAGAGCCAAAGCATGGAACAGCGCGACGGCCTTCGCTTCGGCCTGCGCGCGCGACATCAGCCGGTGCATCAGCGCGGCTTCGATCATCTGGCCCGTGATCGTGCGGCTGGGATTGAAGGCGGCAGCGGCGCTCTGGGCGACATAGGCGATGCGGTTGCCGCGCAGCGCCGCGGTCTGCGCCGCATCGAGCGTCACGATGTCGGTGCCGCCCACCCGGATGCTGCCGCCGGCGATGCGCGTGCCCGCCCGGGCGTGGCCGAGCAGGCTCAGCGCGATCGTGGTCTTGCCCGATCCCGACTGGCCGATCAGCGCCAGCACCTCGCCTTTGGGAATCGCGAAGCTGACGTCGCTGACGATCGGGACATCCTCGCCCGCGGCGTTGCGCGCGGTGACGGTGAGGCCGGTCACTTCGACATGGTTGCTCATGACCGCCGCCTCCCCAGCCCGGGCAGCGCGTCGATCAGCAGGTTGACGCCGACGGTCAGCGTCGCGATCGCGATCGCCGGCGCGATGATCGCGGGCGCGCCTTCGCCAAGGCCCGATATATTCTCGCGCACCAGCGAGCCGAGGTCGGCGTTGGGCGGCTGGACGCCCAGCCCGAGGAAGCTGAGGCCCGAGAGCAACAGCACGATGAACACGAAGCGCAGGCCGAAATCGGCCAGCATCGGATGGATCATGTTGGGCAGGATCTCGCGCAGCGCGATGTGCAGGCGCGCTTCGCCGCGCGCACGCGCGACCTGGACATAATCCATCTGGTTAAGGTTGACGGCGAGCGCGCGGGCGATGCGGTAATTGCCCGGGACATAAGTGATCGCGGCGATCAGCAGCAGCAAAATGAGCGAGGAGCCGAAGGCAGCGACCAACACCAGCGCGAAAATCTTCGACGGGATCGAGATCAACGTATCCATGAACCGCGACAGCCCCTCGTCGATCCAGCCGCCGCTGACCGCGGCGGTGAGCGCGAGGCTGGTGCCGGTGGCGCTGGCGAGCAGGGCGGCGGCGGCGGCGAGGCCGACGGTGAAGCGCGCGCCGGACAGCAGGCGGCTCAGCACGTCGCGGCCGAGATAGTCGCTGCCCAGCCAATAGCGCGCCGACATGCGGCTGAACACGTCCTGGTCGACGAAGGCGCCGGGGCTGTAGGGCGCGAGCATCGGACCGAACAGCGCGACGAGCAGCCAGAAGATCATCAGGAAAAGCCCGATGCGGCCCGACAGCGGGAGGGCGGCAAATCGGTTCATTGGCCCGCTCATTGGCTGCGCAGCCGCGGATTGGCGAGGATCGCGACGACGTCGGCGATCAGCACGAGAAGCAGATAGGCGGCGCAGAAGATCATCGCGCAAGCCTGGAGCAAAGGCATGTCGCGGCTGGTGACAGCGTTGACCATCAGGCTGGCGAGCCCCGGATAGTTGAAGATCGTCTCGACGATGATCGCACCGCCCAGCAGATAGGACAGGCTGAGCGCCATCGCGTTGACGATAGGCGCGATCGCGTTGGGCAGCACGTGGCGGATCACGATCCGGGCGGGGTGGAAACCCTTGAGCAGCGCCATTTCGACATAGGGCTGGCCGAGCTGGTCGATCACCGCCGCGCGCGTCATCCGCGCCATCTGCGCGACGACCACGACGCACAGCGCCATCACCGGCATGGCGTAGCTGCGCAGGAACGTGCCCCAGTCGGCATCGTCGGACACCATCGCGATCGAGGGCAGCCAGCGCAGCTCGACCGAGAAGATCAGGACGGCGATCGTCGCGACCAGGAATTCGGGCAAAGCGACCATCGACAGCGTCGCCACGTTGAGCGCGCGATCGAGCCGGCCGCCGCGATTCATCGCCGAAACGATGCCGATCAGCAGCGCCAGCGGAACGGCGACGATCGTCGTCAGGCTCGCCAGGGTGAGCGTGTTGGGCAGCCGATCGACGATGACCGCGGTCACCGGCAAATTGGCAACCATCGACTGGCCGGCATCGCCGGTCAGCATGCCGCCGAGCCAGGCGAAGTAGCGGACATAGCCTGGCTGATCGAGGCCGAGCTGGTGACGCAGTGCCGCGAGCTGGTCGGCCGTCGCGCTCTGGCCGAGCATTTCCTGCGCGGCGTCGCCGGGCAGCAGGCCGCTGATCGTGAAGATCACCAGCGACACCAGCAGCAGCGTGAGCAGTGCCGATCCGGTCCGCTTGAGGATGATGATCAGCGCGATGCGGGCGCCGCCGGTGGTGCGTGGACCAGCTGTGCGGGGGGCGCCGGCCATCAGCCTTCCCACCAGATCTTGTCGGCGAACTGATATCCCATGAAGCCGCCGCTCGAGACCGGATAGAGACCCTTCAGGCGGCGGTCATAGCCGTCGATCAGGCTGATGAAGACCGGGATGCCGACGCCGCAGCGCGCCCGCACGATCCCCTGCATCTCGCCATAGAGCTGCTTGCGGCGGGCCTGGTCGGCCTCGCCGCGCGCTTCGAGCAGCAGCCGGTCGAACCGCGGGTGCTTCCAGCCCGATTCGTTCCAGTCGGCGCTCGATTTGTAGAACAGGCTGAACACCAGATCGGCGGTCGGGCGCGGGTTGGTGTTGCCGAAGCCCAGCGGGTGCTTCATCCAGTGGGTGGACCAGTAACCGTCAGCCGGCACGCGATTGACCGCGAGATCCAGGCCGATGCGCGCGCCATATTCCTGCAGGATCGAGGCCATGTCGACCGACCCCTCGGCCGCCGCCGAGGCATAGACCGGCAGGCGGACGCCGGTGAGGCCGGCGCGCCCCAGATGCCATTTCGCCCGGTCGAGATCGAGCGCGGTCTGCGGCAGATCGGCGCGGTAATAGGGGTGGAAGGGCGGGATCGGATGATCGTTCGCGATCGTCGCATAGTTGCGGAACAGCGCACGGCGGATCAGCGGCCGGTCCATCAGATATTTCATCGCCAGGACGAAATGCGGATTGCCGGTCGGCAACCGATCCTGCCGCATGATCAGATCGGTGTAGAGGCCCGAGGGCGTCTCGAGCAGGCCGTGGCCGCGCGATGCCTGGATGCGGCGGGTCGAGCGCGGATTGACGGCGTTGATCATGTGGACGTCGCCCGAGAGCAGCGCGTTCACGCGACTGACCTCGTCGGGGATGCCGATCAGTTCGATCTCGTCGAGCCAGGGCCGGCCGGGCTTCCAGTAATTGGGGTTGCGCCGCCCGATCGTGCCGACGCCCGGCTTGAACTGGGCGCAGACATAGGGACCGGTGCCATTCGCACTGCTGAAATCCTTCTGCCCCGCGCGCACGATCAGGAAATGCGACTGCGCGAGGATGACGGGCAGGTCCGCATTGGGACCGGTCAGACGGATCAGCACCTCGTGCGGACCGGCGGCTTGCACCTGCGCGAATTGCTGCGCGATGGTTGCGATCTTGGACCCGGTGGCGGGTTGCTTGTGGCGCAGCAGCGACCAGACCACGTCCTGCGCGGTCAGGCTCTTGCCGTCGTGAAAGGTGACGCCCCGGCGGAGACGGAAGCGCCAGAGAATCTGGTCGCGGCTCTCGAAGCTTTCGGCCAGCGCAGGGCGTGCGACGAACGCGCGGTCGAGCTGGGTCAGGCCGTTGTAGAACATGAAGTGACGAACATAGTCGGTCGACAGCGCGCCCTTGGCCGGATCGAGCGTATCGGCGGTCGAACTCGACACGCTGGCGACACGGATGCGGCCGCCGCGCCGCGGTTGCGCGACCGCGCCCGTGCGCTGCGGCAGCAAGAGGCCTCCCGCCATCGCGAAGCCGCCACCGAGCATGGCGCGACGCGTGAAGGACAGATCATCCACGCCGCTCAATGGAGGATGTCCTGAACGCGATACCAGAGTCCGACGAACGGCAGGAACCAGGGCTTGCCGAAATGGCCGGGAACGCTGGGCCAGTCGAGATCGGCAAACGGATTTTCCTGCGGCCGCCCTTCCAGCACATCGGCCATTTTCTGGCCCATGTGCACCGACATCTGCACGCCGTGGCCGCTATAGCCCATCGCATAGAACAGCCCGTCATGCTCGCCCGCGCGCGGCAGCCGGTCGGCGGTGAGATCGACCATTCCGCCCCAGACATGGTCGATGCCGATGCCGGCGAGCGGCGGGAAAATCTCCGCGAGCGCACGCTCCAGCACGCGGCCGCTTTTCATGTCGGACCGCGGATCGGACAAAGCGAAACGGGCGCGACCGCCGAAGATCAGACGATTGTCCGGCGTGACGCGGAAATAATTGCCGATGTTCTTGCTGGTCACATAGTTGCGACGGTTGGGCACGATCCGGTCGAGCAGGACCGGGTCGAGCGGCTCGGTGGCGATGACGAAGCTGCCGACCGAGATGATGCGCCGACGGAACCAGGCGAACGGCCCCGTCGGACTCGCGCCCCCGGTGGCGACGAGGACCTGCGCGGCGTCGATCGCCCCCATGCCCGTCGCGACGCGCCAGCCGCCGCCGCCCAAGCGATCCAGCCCGGTCACGGGCGCGTGCTCGTGGATGCGGGCGCCCTGCCGCGCCACGGCCTCGGCGAGGCCGACGCCGAATTTGCCGACATGGAGTTGCGCGCTGGTCGTCTGGATCAGCCCGCCATGGAAAGCGTCGGAGCCGATCTCGTCGCGGATCCGGGCGGGCGGGACGAGCATGACATTGGGATCGACCTCGGCCGCCAGCAGGTCGTGCGCACGGGCGAGCTTGTCATAATGTTTGGGCTTGGCGGCGAGCTTCATGCGCCCGCAGCGATGGAAATTGCAGGCGATCTGCTCCTCGCGCGCGATCCGTTCGACCGTATCGACCGCGTCGACATGGGCGCGATAATAAGACCTGGCGCGATCCTTGCCGATGCTGGCGGACAGCGCGCCATAATCATGCGCGAGCCCGGCATTGCACTGGCCGCCATTGCGGCCGGAGGCTTCGCCGACGACGCGGCCCGCCTCGAGCACGGCCACCGATGCGCCGCGCCGCGCCAGCGCCAGTGCCGCCGACAGGCCGGTGAAGCCGCCCCCGATGATCGCCACGTCGGCCCTGCCCTCGACCGGCCCGTCGACGCCGCCGCCGAACGGCGGTGCGCTGGCGAGCCAATAGGATAGAGGGCTGGGCGCCGACATGCCGATCAGAGACCGACGACGGCGGGCAGGCAACCGATGTGGGGAATCTCGATGTCGCGATAGGCGGCATTGGACGGCTCGTGGCCGCGCCCGACGAACACGCGGCAGCCGAAACCGAGATCGGTGGCGCTGTTCTGGTCGTAGCGGAAGCTGGACGAGACGTGCATCATCTCTTGCGGACCGCAGCCCAGCATGTCGAACATATATTCGAACGCCTGCAGCCGCGGCTTATAGGCCTGCGCCATCTGCGCGGTGTAGACCTTGTGGAACGGCGCGCCGAGCAGCGCGACATTGCTGCCGATCTGGTCGTTCATCGCGTTGGAGAGAATCACCAGCGGAATCGTGTCGGCGATCTTGGAGAGACCGCCGGGCACATCGTCGTGCGGCCCCCAGGTCGGGACGGCGGCATAGATGCTGTCGGCATCGGCGACGCGATAGTCGACGCCCCATTTCCGGCACGTGCGTTCGACGGCGTTGGCGATGACGTCACGATAAGGCTTCCAGTCGCCGAGCACTTCGTCGAAGCGATAGGCCGAGAAATCCTTGCAGAAAGCGGTCATGTTCTCGGCCGCGATGCGATCGGCCATGAATGCGCGCGCCATCTCCGACATGCGAAAGCGCGTCAGCGTGCCGTAGCAGTCGAAGCTGATATATCTGGGTCGAAACATGGTCATCGCGCATTTTTCCCCGTTGCTGGAGCGACCGGCGGCGGCGTCTCCTTCGATGTCGCCATTACGACATGACGGCGCCGGAACATGTCTCCGATTGGCGAGCGGCCGCACGCCGGATCGCGTCTTTTGCCACTGCCTTTCGGCATAGATTGCCGGCGAACCCCGCCATTGACAAATCGGCTGCGAAATCGGCCTCGCCGGACTGCAGCGAAAGGAACTGGCGCAACAGCTTATGCCGCAAGCTCAATAACCGAGATCGCGACGGATCAGGCCATGCATCGATTCGCCCGCGCGATGACGGCGGATATTGGCGATCAGCGCCTTCACCGCCCCGTCCGCCTGCGTCATGCTGGCGATGTGCGGGGTCATCAAGATACGGCAATCGGTCCAGAAAGGATGATCAGGCGCCACCGGCTCGGGGTCCATCACGTCGAGGACCGCACCCGACAACCGGCCACTGTCGAGCGCGTCCAGCAGATCCTGCTCGACGAGATGGCCGCCGCGCCCGACATTGATGATCGATGCACCGTGCGGCAGGAGATCGAAGGTCTCCCGGCACAATATGCCGCTCGTATCGGCGGTCAGCGGCAGCAGGCAGATCAGGATGTCGCAGCCGCCGAGAAAGTCCGGCAATTCCGCGCTGCCGGAAAAGCAGGTGACGTCGTCGATCGCATGCGCCGACCGGCTCCAGCCGCGCAGCGCAAAGCCGAAGGTCTTGAGCCGGTCGAGCACCGCCTGCCCGAGATTGCCCAGACCGAGCACGCCGACGCGCCGGTCTGCCGCCTGGACCAGGTCGATCGGCGCCCAGCGGCGTTCCTGCTGGGCGATGCGATAGGCCGACAGGTCGCGATGCAGCGCGAGCGTCGCGAGCGTACAATATTCAACCATGCCGTCGGCGATGCCGGGCTCGATCATGCGCACGACCTGGACGTGATCGGGCAAGGCGCCGAGGTCGAACTGATCGACGCCCGCGCCGATCGAGAAAAGGACCTCGAGATTGGGCAGGCTGGCGATCAGGTCGGTGGGCGGCGTCCAGGCGGCGAGATAGCGCACCGCGCGCAGCGAACCCATGGCAGGCCAGATCCGGAAGTCGATGTCCGGGGCATGCCTTTCGAACAGGGCCTGCCAGACGCGGCCGCGATAGGGATCGGATTTGTAGAGCAAGGTCATCGGTCGGCCGCCATCGATTGGGGAGAGACGGGATTATACGCCCGGGACCGGAGCCGGCGGGACTGCCACCACATCAGCGGTCCGGTGAGCGACAAAGCGCCCAGCACCAACCCGGCCAGCAGGATCAGGACGTGCCCGGGCGCACCCAGCGCATCGCCGGCATGCAGCGGCAGCGCGATCACCCACAGCGCGCGATCGGCGCTGGCCGGCGTGGCAGCCGTGATGCGCATGGCATTGCTGTCGACGACCAGCTTGTGGACGGCGCGGGCATTGCGTTCCGGCGCGAGGACATTGACGGCCAGCCCGCCATCCGCCGAAAGGCGGACATCGTGCATGGCGCCGCCCGGGAATGCGCCCCGGGCGAGATCCAGCGCCCGATCGACATTCGCCGGGATGACGGCACGCTGCGCCGGCAGCGCCGTGCCGTCGAGCAGGATCGGAATCGCGAGCATCAGGCCGGTGACGGCGATGAAGGTCAGCAGCAGCGAGACGATCACGCCCGTGCTCCGGTGCAACTGGCGCAGGACCAGCCGCAACGGGAGATGGATCTGAATCGCCAGGCTCTTGCGGATCCGGCCGCGCCGGGGCCACCAATAGAAGATCCCGCTGGCGGCGAGACCGAGCAGAGCCAGGCCCGCGGCTATGACGACCGCGGTGCCGATGCGCCCGGCCAGCCAAGTATAATGGATCATCAGCGCGGCTTCGACCGGGAAGGCGGTCAAGCCACCGTGACGCAGCACCGCGGCATCGCCGGGATCGATCGAGGCAAATCGCGTCGCGCCGGTGCCGTCACGCATCTGGACGATATAGGTGGCGTCGGGTGCCGCCGGAAAGAACAGGCGGTCGACCCGGACATCGGCTTCGCTGCCCTGCGCCGCCGCCAGGATCCGGCTGACAGGTGCGGCGCCGGCCGGACTGCGGCGCACCAAGCCGGCGGGATCGATCCACTGCGCCGCCTGCGTGCGATAGACGAGAAGACATCCCGTCAGCGCCTGCATCAGCAGAAACGCCGCGGCAGCAAGACCGGCATAGCGATGGAGGCGGAGCACCGACGCCTTGGTCAAGATCATTTCCTGCCAATGAAAGGAGGCCGCCGACGATGGATAGGATCGGCGGCCTCGCTGTAGCCAATGCTGTCGATACCGGACGCTCTTCAGAAATTGAAGCTTGCCCGGACGCTGTAGGAGCGCGGGGTTCCGGGCTGAACCCAGAGGCTCGCATAGGAACTGGCATAATAGCGCTTGTTGAACACATTGCTCACGTCGGCCGATATCTTGATGTTCTCCGCCGGTTCGAACGAGGCGAGCAGCTTGACGATCGTGTAGCTCGGCAGAAAGAATGTCGTGGCGGTTTCACCGAGCCGCTTGGAGACATGGCTGACGCCACCGCCGATCATCGCATTGCGATCGCCGATCGAGAAATTCTTGAACAGCAGCAGATTGGCCTGATGCTTGGGAATGTTGACCAGCGGATCGCCCTTCAGGATCGGCTGTGCGAAATTGGGATCGAGCACATCCTCCGCCCAGCCCGCGTCGGTGTAGGAATAGGTCCCGAAAACCTCGAAGCCGGCGGGCAGCTTCGCGTTGATGTCGAATTCGATGCCCTTGCTGTCAGCCGAGCCGACCGGCTTGGAGAAGCCGGCATTGACCGGATCGGTCGTCAGGATGTTCGACTTCTTCATCGAATAGAGCGACAGCGTGCTGGTGATCCTGCCGCCGGGCGACACATATTTTCCGCCGACCTCGTAGGACCGGCTGGTCTCCGGCGCGAACGGCTGTCCGTCGAAGCCCAGGCCGCTGTTGGGCCGGAAGCCCTTGCCATAGCTCGCATAAAGCGAGATGCGGTCGGTCACCTCATAGACCAAGCCGCCCATCGGGCTGAACTTGGTATAGGATTTCCGCGGATTGGGATTGGTGATCGACGTCCGGTTGTCGATGTCCTGGCGGAAATCGTCATAGCGGCCGCCGAACCGGACCTTGAACGCGTCGGTGACGTCGATCTGGTCCTGGAAATAGATGCCCCAGGCCTTCTGAACCTCGGAGGAATCCTGGATCACCGATGTCGGGGTGGGCGGCATGATGTTGTAGTTCGGATTGAAGATGTCGATCGAATAGGACTGATCGGCCGCACTCGGGCGGTAGCGGACCTGGTACAGATCGATGTCGAACTTGTCATAGTCCGCGCCGATCCGGATATTGTGGATCAGACCGGCCGTATCGAGTTTCCCGCTGATTTCGCCGCGGAACACCATATGCTTGGTGCTGTAGTCGCGGAAGCGGCGCTGCCGCGACAGCGTCCGGCCGTCATTGTCGAGTCGCTGGCGGCTCAGCACCAGTTCCGGGTCGCTGGAAAAGCCCTCGAACGTGGTGTCCTTGTAGCCGAAGCCGAGGAGGACGCTCCAGTCGTCGCTGAAATCATGCTGCAGCTGCGCCTGGTGACCGAGCACTTCGATATCGATCGAACCGTCGAACGGCGAACCGAGGAAGCGCGATTGCGGGATCAGGCCGAGGACGCCATTGACGGCGACGACGCCGCGATCGAACGGGACCTTCTGGTTGATATATTCCAGCTCGTAAGTGAAGATCGTGTCGGGCGTGATCTGGGCGAGGATCGAGGGCGTCACGACATATTTGCGGGTGTGGATCGTGTCGCGGAAACTGTCGGCATCCTCGCCCGCGCCGTTGACGCGGACGGCGATCGTATCGGTGATCGGCAGGTTGAAATCGGCCTCGACGCGATAATTGTTCCAGCGGCCCGCACCGATGGTGAAGCTGCCGCCCTGATCGAAATTCGGCTTCTTGGTGACGATGTTGACCGTGCCGCCCGGTTCGCCGCGCCCGAACAGCGCCGAATTCGGGCCTTTCAGGATTTCGATGCGTTCGACGTTCGACGCATCGCGCGGGCCGCCATAGCCGCGGCCGCCGTTGAAGCCGTTGACGAGGAAGCCGCTGGGGAAATTCTCGTCGCCGGCAAAGCCGCGGATCGCGAAACTGTCCCACAGGCCGCCGAAATTATTCTGTTTGGACACGCCGCTGGCGAGTTCGAGCGCGCCGTCGAGGCGGGTGATGCCGAGATCGTCGAGCAATTTGGCGTCGAGCACCTGCACCGCCTGGGGCAGTTCCTTGAGCGGCGTGTCACCGAAATATTGCTGCTTGAGCGCGACGACGACGATGGCGTCGCCGGTATCGTCCGCGGCCGGCGCTTCCTGTGCGTGGATAGCGGGGGAGAAGGCGATGCTGGCCGCGCTGGCGGCCAGGGCAAATCGGAAACCGGAAGTCCTGTTCATATTGGTACCCCTTGATGGCTGTTCCCGTTATCCTGCGTAGGTTCGTGCCTTGCTCATCCCGCGCCGCCACGGAGCAGCGGCTGGATGGTCGGTGGCTCTCCGGCCCTTTCGTGTTGCGGAAGTGCCGTTTGGGCTTCCTCCACGCTGCTAAGCCTAAGAGCGCGGCGCAGGAATATTGCGTCAAACACAGGCGGGGGGACGGCTTGTTATTTTGAATCCGGTCCGAAATGGGTGGATAATGCCGGGGCGGGTTCCACCCGCCCCGCGGCCCGGGTCAGAGATATTTCAGCCACCAGATATCCTTGCGGCGCTGCTTGAGCGCGGCGAACCAGCGCGTCGGAAAATAGAGCGGCAGCACCAGCAGGAAGGCCCAGATCCAGACCGTCGACACATTGTCGACGCCGAAGACCTGCCCCTTGTTGAGGCCATAGATGGCGACGGCGATCAGATAGAGCGCCTTCAGCACATAGAGGTGGAGCAGATAGAAGAACATCGGCGCGCCGCCCAGCACGGCGAGACGCGGCAGCATCGCATGATCCTCGAGCTTTTCGAACCAGGCGAGCATCAGCGCGCCGAAGCCCAATGTCGGCATCAGGAACAGCAGCGACGGTGGATATTTGGTCAGCGCGAGGAAGCTCATCACCGTGCGGATGTCGCTGTCGGCATGGAACCAGGGCTTGTCGCCATAGAAATTGGCGAAGCGCAGCACGACGAAGCCCGCGATCAGCCCCACGCCCAGCAGCGCCAGCCGGCGGACCCGCACCGCCGGGTCGCTGGTGCGCGCGAACCACGGACCGAGGGCGTAACCGACCAGGATGACGCCGATCCAGGGCAGGATCGGATAGGTGGTCTTGGCGATCATGCCGCCGCCGAGCTCGATCACCGCGCGCTGGTGGAGAATGGCCCAAGGCGCATACCAGCTTGAATCGGGCGTCAGCCGGATCGGATCGAGCAGATTGTGGCCGCACAGGATGAGCAGGCCGATCGCCAGCTGCCAGGCGCGCGGCAAATGGATCAAGGCGGCGAGGACGATCATGCACAGGCCGATCGCCCAGATCACCTGGAGCCAGAAGGTCGAGGGCGGGAATTTCGCCGACCAGGCGAAGCCGACGAAGGTCAGTTCGAGGAAGATCAGGAACAGGCCGCGCTTGACCAGAAATGCAGAGACTTCGCCCTTGCTGTGCGACTGGCCATAGAGCCAGGCCGACATGCCGGTGAGCGCGACGAAGACGGGCGCGCAGAAGGTCGACAGCAGGCGCGTGAAGAACAGCGCCGGATCGGCGGTGCTGGCATCGACCGGATCGCTGACCTGCATGTGCAGAAACCAGGTCTCGCGGACATGATCGACGAGCATGAACAGCATCACCAGGCCGCGGAGCGCATCGATCGAGATCAGGCGGGTTCGCGCTTTGGCGGCATCGACCGCGGCATTGACCGCCGACGATGGCGCGGTGATGCCGATCGACCCTGATTGTCCCGTGATACTGGTCATCGCCTGTCTCCCTGTCCTGTCGCTCAGCCCTCGTCCGGGCGGAACATGTCCTTGTAGAAGTCGGTGGTGCGCACGGTGACGGTGACCGGCACTTCACCCTTGTTGCGCCAATACCAGCCATGGGTTCCGGCGAACGGCGCGGTGAAATCGCCCTGCGCGCCGGTCATCGCCTTGTCCGCCCAATAGCTGGTGAACTCGCCGTCGGCGGCATTCGGATGTTCGCCATGCATGTCGACCTTGAGCGGTCCGCCTTTGGCCGTCCACTGGAACACGAAACTGTCGCCCTGGGCCATGTGAGTCTTGATCTCGGCGCCGCTGTGCGGCGCCAGCGTCAGGGTCATCTCGTCGCTGCGCATCGCGGTCGACCGGGCGATGCTGGCCTGCGTCGGCAGACCGGGTTGCGCCGGCGCGGCGGGCACGGCCGTGACGGCCGCTTCATCGGCCGGTTCGGGCGATGCCATTGCGGTGAGGCCGAGGACCCGGCCGGCGCCGGTGGGATCGATGCCGGCTTCGGCGGGCAGCACGAACAGGGTGAGGACCAGTGCCGCGGCGACCGCGGCGCCGCCCATGGCCTTGGCCAGCGTAGCGGGTGCGGCGTGGACCGACGTGATCGGTGTCGTCATCTCAGGCTCCTTGCTGGACATAGCCGGTCAACTGATAGCCGATCAGCACGAAGCCGGCGGCCATCAGCGCGGCGTTGGCGACGATCGCGCTGCGGCGGAAAGAGTCGGTCATCCGCCAGACGTTCATCAGGATCAGGATCATGCCCAGCGCCATGAACTGACCGATTTCGACGCCGACGTTGAAACTGAGCAGGTTCGGGATCATCCCGTCCTTCGCCAGCGTCAGCTCCTGCAGCTTGGTTGCCAGGCCGAAGCCATGGAAGAAGCCGAAGATCAGCACCGCCGCCTTGGGATTCGGCGCGAAGCCGAACATCGTCCGGAACCCGTCGAGATTGTCGATCGCCTTGTAGACCACCGAAAGGCCGATGATCGCATCGATGAGGAACGGGTTCGCGCGGATATCGAACAGGACGCCGAGCAACAAAGTGGTGCTGTGGCCGATCGCGAACAGGGTCACATATTTGCCGACGTCCTTCAGCCGGTAGAGGAAGAAGATGACGCCGAACAGGAACAGCAGATGATCATATCCGGTCACCATATGCTTGGCGCCCAGATACATGTAGGGAATGACGTTGACGCCGGACGCGCCTTCGATGAAGGCCTTGTCGTCCTCGCCGACGCCATGGCCCCAGGCGGCTTCGCCGCTCGCGAGCATGGAGGCGCCGAGCAGCAAAGCCGGCATCCATCGCAAAGCGAGGTGGGCGATGCGCACTGCCGTCGTGGAGGAACCTGCGATCGCCATCTCGTTCGCCTTATTTCAAAAGGAAGGTCGCGAAGGTCTTGGCGCGGTCACCCTTGTCGACCAGCGTCACCACCAGTTTGGCGCCCTTGGCCGCCCTGGCGCCGGGTGCCGAGAATTTGTTGCCCGCCTGGGGCTTCAGGACGACGTCCGACTTCGCGGCGCCGGCGGTGACGGAAAGCTTCGCATCGAAGCTGGTCGCGGCGATCGGTTCGTCCTCCTCGCTGACATAGACATCGATACCCCTGGGTCCCTTGACGAGCTCGACCATGATCTCGCCGGACATCTGCACCATGCCGCCATGCTGCGGCTTCATGCTGCCATGCGCGAAGGCGGGGGCGGCCGTCAGGATCGGTGCGGCGGCGGTGAGAGCGAGGGCGGCAAGGCCCAGGCGAAGCGTGTCACGTGCGGTCATCATCATTCTCCCGGTGGGGTGAAAAGCATGTTCATTCGGGGGCATGGGGCAGCACGAACGACAGCGACGCGCGATGCTCGATGCGATCATATTTGGCCGGCGCATCGCTCGGCCCGGAATAGATCGCCATCAGGACGTTGATCCCCTGGTTGCGCAGATTGATCGTCGCGGTGCCGTCGGTCGCGGTCTTGACCGGCACCTGATCGGGATCGTTGACATAATCGCTCATCACATCGGCGCCGGCGATCGGTTTGCCCTGATAGAGCACGCGCACTTTCAGCGGCGCGTCCTTCTTCTGGGGAATGTCGGTGCCGACCGGTACGAGCTGAAGCGTGTGCCCGGCCAGCACCGGCACCGGCGCGGTCAGCGGCTGCGTCAGGTGCACGGCATATTTCATCGTCTTTTCGGCGATGATCGCGGTGGGCACTTCGTCGCGGCCCTTGTTGTGCCACTCGCCGTCCGGCGTCTTGCTCCACATGCCATAATCCATCGTGGCGGCGACCGCGGCCACCGGCGCCTCGCTGTCGACGACGGGGATCGCGCCGGCGACGCGCAGCTGCGTGACGACCGGCTTCCAGTCGCCATCATAACCCGTCACCGAGGTCAGCGACGGCATCCGCTTGACCGCGTCGAGATCGTCGGCGCCGACCCCATAGATCAGCGCCAGCTGGCGCGCGCGCTGCGCGAACCAGATGCCGTGCGCCTGCGCGGGCAGGCTCGACAGGATGGTTGCGAAGGCAGCGGCGCCGACGAATAGCGTGGAAACGGTCTTCATCAGGGATTCCTCCAGGGGATAGCGACGTCCGGATCGGAAGGAGCTTAGGTTCAAATTTCGGGGCAACATGCCAATTGCGGGCCGTGCGCCCATAGGATTGACTGAAAATCGGGGCGCAAACGACAGATTTGCGACAGAGCGGGTCGAGCCTGACGGGATCCGCCCTGATATCGTCGGATTCACCCGGCCGGGCGCACCGCCGCCAAGTTTCTTTGACTTTTCGCTGCGGAAACGACAGGGCGACTCCGTCGCGTGAATATGGACGAAGTTGGATGAAGGGCGGTATCACGGCGGCGATCATCGCCCTGTTCGGCATCTCGATGGCGCTCAACGTCGCCGGCGCGGTTCGGGCGTGGGACTGGCTCGCCGTCCCGGCGCTGCTCGCCGGCTGGTATGTCGCCGACCTGCTGTCGGGCCTGATCCACATGTATATGGACTATCGGCCCTGCCCCGCGGGCAAGGGGCTCGATCGGCTGTATTTCTATCGCGGATCGCGCGAGTCGGACGATTATGTCCGGCAGTTCCGTCAGGCCATGGCCGGTTTGAACCCGCTCGAACGCTTGGTCTACGACTTCAAGAATCACCACCCGCGCCCCGACGCGCTCGGCCGGCGGACCCTGTGGCGGCAGATCGGCTCAACGATCGTCGCCGCGACACTGCCCGTTTCGCTGCTGCTCAATCTTGCGTGGCTGCTGTTCGATCTGCCGGCCTGGTTGATGGCGGGCGGTGTCGCGGTGCTGGTCGGCGGGACCTTCGCGCAATATTTCCATGGAACGTTGCACCGCGCCGACAATCCCTGGATCGTGCACGCGATGCGCAAGGCGCGGCTGCTGATGACGCCGGCGGCGCATCGGCTGCATCATGATACGCTGCAGCGCGATTTCAGTACGAACTGCGGGTGGTCGAATCCGGTGTTGAACATGGTGTTCCGGACGGCGCGCCGACGCGGCTATTTCGACGATGCGGGACTGGAACCCAGCTAAGCGCGCGCACGCTCGTAATAAGCCCGGAGATGCAGCCGACCGCATTCCGCCCCATCAGGCGTGCGACGGCTTCCCAACGCACAACGACCGACGCCCGCCCTGGGCACCGGTCTGCGGACGCTGGCGCACCATGGACTTCAATCGCACTCCAACGCCGTTCTTTATCCGACCAGACAATATGCGAATGAGACGATCGCGAATCTATTCCATGCCACGAGGAGCGGCCGGCGCTCCGCCATGATATGATGTTCGGGAAACTTCCGGACCGTTCCGCGCGACGCAGAAACACTGCCGGACTCAGTTCGACACGGCGTTGTCAACGGTCACGATCGGCAGCACGGCAGAAGCCATGATGTTAACGAACCGCTGGAATTCCGCGACGGTCGAATTGGCAACATAGATCACGTCTTTGTCACGAACGTCAAAATTCTGCATGGCAAAATAGGTGCCCGGATCCTTCATATCGATTCGGTATATGACCGGCACCTTGCCATCCGGCCCCGTCACCGTTTCGGGCGAGCGATGAGGCACCAGCGCCGGGTCTTCCCAACGGAACAGGAACACGCCCTTTGGATCAGCCCGCATGTCCTGCAATCCCCCAATTCGCCCGAGTGCCTGCGCCATCGTCAAGCCCGTCGCCTCAAAATCGAGTTCGGCATTGCGGCCCGTCGCGCCAAGCACCGTGAAGCTGTAAGGCTGGTAGAACGCGGTGATGACATCATCGGTGCGCAACACGATATTCTGACGCGGATCGCGGATCAATGCCTCCAGCGGCATCGTACGGATGACGCCCTCACGGCTCAACTGGATTGTCATCTTGCCAACGGGCTGCCGCGTGCCTCCGGCCGCCGCAAGCGCATCGAGCAGGCGCTCGCCCTTGGGCGTCAGCGGCATGCGCATGCTGCTCGCAACCTCACCGACCACCGTGACGGTAGCCGTCGCATTGCGGACAAGACGAACCATGACCTGCGGCAGATGGGCCTTGCGGGACAGCCGCGTGACTATGTCGTTTTCGATCTCGGGCAGCGTTCGCCCGGCGACGGGCACCAGACCGGCAAAGGGAACCGAGATATTACCCGTTCTCGTCACGAGATATTCGGGCAGGCCTGTTCCTCGACTCGTCTGGAGCGAGGACGCGGTGCGGACATCGACGAGCGACGTTCCGAACAGCGTTGCCGGTGGTGCCTCCCAAATCGATATCTCGAGCACATCGCCGGGCCCGACGATGGACCCGATCGGTTGTGCGGGCGCGAACTTGGTCGCAAAATCGTCTTGCACGCGTGCCTGGTGCAGTGAGCGGGCCACCATGTCGTTGACCGTAACGATCTGAATGCCCTTGATCGATCCCTTCGCGGCGGCCGAACTGATGGCGCCGGTCGTCGGTCCCACGGCGGTGCATCCAGTCCCGAGCGGGGCCAGCGCCGACAACGCCAGCGCGCCGAGCAAATGCCTGATGAAGGTGGATCGCTGTGCCGTGTTGGGCATGTTTACTCCTGACTGTCACAAAATCTGTCGCGCCCACGTCCATAGCTACGCCAGTCGGACCCGTGACCTCGAGCCATTCGGTCAATGCCATCCGGCCGCCCGCTGTCGGGGCCTGATCTCTTGCCCTAGACGCAAGCGGGACATACCGGCGCCTCATTGCCTGTCGCGTTGGCGCTGGTATCCGGTCGGACGCCTTTCGCCAAGCCTCACTTTCGCGATCGCATCGGGGATGCAAGCCGGTTGCGCTCCTCGCGATGAGCCGGAACCCAGACCGATCGGAATGATGAGATCGGCTGCGCCGCCTGCGATGCGGTGATCGAACAATGTTTCACGCACTATCGGACAGCCGAGCGATTTGCTGTTCCTGGGGGCCAGACGGCATCGCGCTTCACCGCCGAAGCGCGGCACGTCCCGCCGATCAGCCCTTCTTTTTGACTTCCACATGCGGAACCGACATGGCCGCACCGTCTAACGGTTATGTACGCAGGGTTGACGACAAATGCAGCGATCCGCTCCCCGTCGGGCGCATCGATAAGTTGCCGCGGCATGGCGAGCGAGAGTCTCGATCATTTCGTTACCGAATTTAATTTCATCGGCATGGAAAGGGGCTTGCCTCAGTCTTGGATCATCATCGAATGTTTGTGACCGCGTTGGCGGCCCTGCCCGCTGGCGCCGGAGCGCGCGCTGCTGGACATTGGCCGCAACTCGCTCTAATCGGCGCCGCATTGCAGCGATTGGCCTTTGAGTGACGAAAAATATCAAGAACCTGTACAGCCGGCTCGGTGGCTTGTTCGTGCTGGCGGTTGTGATGCCAACCGTGGCGGCAATTCTCTATTTTGGGCTATTCGCGTCCGACGTCTATATCTCGGAAGCGCGTTTCGTGGTGCGCAGCCCGGACAAGCCTTCGACTTCCGGAATTGGCATGCTGCTGAAAAGTGCGGGTTTCTCAAATGCAGGCGACGAGATTTATGCTGCGCACGATTATGTCCTGTCGCGTGATGCGCTGAAGGCGCTCAATCGCAATGGCACGATCGCAGCCGCTTATAGCCGTCCCTCGATTTCCGCTTTCGACAGGTTCGACGCGTTCGGGTGGGGCGGCAGCTTCGAAAGCCTGTACAAATATTATCAGGGCAAGGTGAAGGTCGATCACGAGACGACCTCGTCGATCACGACCCTGACCGTCCGTGCGTTTACGCCGCAGGATGCTCACGCGATCAATTTGCAGTTACTCGAGCAGGCGGAGGCGCTCGTCAATCGGCTGAACGTCCGCGGTCGAGCGGATCTCATCCAATATGCGGAGGCCGAGGTGAATGAGGCCAAGGCGCAGGCGACTTCGGCCGCGCTGGCGCTGTCCGCGTACCGCAATCAGGAAGGCGTCGTCGATCCGGAGAAGCAAGCTACAGTCCAGCTCCAGATGATCTCGAAACTGCAGGACGAACTGATCGCAACCAAGACACAGCTGCTGCAACTGCAGGCGTTCACGCCAGACAACCCTCAAATTCCGGTCCTGAACACCCGAATCAGGGGGCTGGGCCGGGAGATTGCAGATCAGCTCAATCAGGTTGCCGGTGGTAGCAGATCGCTGGCGGCGACTGCCGCGCGGTTCCAGCGATTGCAGCTTGAAAGTCAGCTCTCCGACAAGCAGCTCGCTGCCGCCATCACATCGTTGCAGGACGCGCGCAATGAAGCGCGGCGCAAGCAGGCTTATGTTGAGCGGATCGTGCAGCCGAATACGCCAGACAAGGCGTTGGAGCCGCGCAGGATGCGGGGTATCTTCGCTACCCTGGTGATGGGGCTGATCGCCTGGGGGATTCTCAAGATGCTCGCCGCGGGGGCGCGGGAGCATATGGCGTGATCAAACCAGCCGCCTCGACCGCATGGTGGCGGGAAAGCGTCACGATTCAACGGCGTGTCGTCTGGGCGCTATTTCTCAGAGAAACACTCACGCGTTTCGGACGCGGTAATCTGGGCTTCCTGTGGCTCTTCCTGGAGCCCGCCATGTTCACGGTGGGGATCACAATTTTCTGGACGTTGACCAAATCGGTTCACGGCTCTTCCTTGCCGATCGTCCCTTTCGCGATCACCGGCTATTCGTCAGTGCTGCTCTGGCGGAACATGCCGGCGCGCCTCGTCAAGGCGGTCGAATCCAATGTCGGCCTCATGCACCACCGCAATGTTCGCTTGATCGATGTCTATGTAGCCCGGCTGCTGCTCGAGATCGGCGGGGTCTCGATGTCGTTCATGTTTCTCACCCTCACCTTCTGGGCGGTGGGCTGGACGGACCTGCCGGAAGATCTCGTCACCGTCCTGGCCGGATGGGCGCTGCTCGTCTGGTTCGGCTCCGCATTGGCCATCTTTGTCGGCACATTGAGCGAAATGAGCGACTTGATCGAACGCTTATGGCACCCGGTGACCTATTTCCTCTTTCCGCTTTCCGGTGCGGCGTTCATCGTCGATGCGCTGCCAACGAACATGCAGGAGGTCATCCTGTGGCTCCCGATGGTGAACTGTACCGAAATCATTCGCGAGGGATTTTTCGGCAGCATCTTCACGGCGCATTATGACCTTGGATATCTGGTGCTCGCCAATGCGGTACTGACGCTGGTCGGCCTGATGAACACGGCGTCCATTTCCCGTCGGATCGTGCTCGAATGATCGCATTCGATTCCGTCCGCAAGACATACCACACCAAACGCGGCCCCAACCAAGTGCTGCGCGACATAAATCTGCACATAATGCCGGGTGAGAAAGTCGGCATATTGGGCCGCAACGGCGCGGGTAAATCGACCACCATCCGATTGCTGAGCGGTGCGGAGTTGCCGACGTCCGGAACCGTCGAACGGACCATGTCGGTATCATGGCCGTTGGCTTTCGGCGGCGCTTTCCAAGGCTCTCTGTCGGGAAACGACAATCTGCGCTTCATTTGTCGAATTTACGGCAAAGATGTAAGTGAAGCGCTTGATTTTGTTAGAGAATTTGCAGATCTAGGCATCTACATGGATGAGCCGGTGAAGCATTATTCATCCGGCATGCGCGCCCGCCTTGCATTTGCGATCTCTATGGTCATCGAGTTCGACTGCTTCCTGATCGACGAAGTCGTCTCGGTCGGTGACAGTCGATTTCATGAAAAATGTCATACAGAACTTTTTGTCAAGCGTGCAGATCGCGCGTTCGTCATAGTTTCTCATGACACATCCTATATCAAAAATCATTGCGAGAGAGCTTATGTCCTACAGGCAGGCCACATGCATTCATTTAGCGATATCGATGAAGCCATAACTTATCATCAGAATAACTGAGGAGCAGCATCTTGAAGGCGGTTTTGCTTTGCGGTGGCCTTGGCACGCGTATTGCCGAGGAGACGGGTACCAAGCCCAAGCCGATGGTCGAAATCGGCGGCATGCCGATATTGTGGCATATTATGAAGATCTATGCCGGTCATGGTATCACAGATTTTATATTGTGCCTTGGGTACAAAGGGTATGTGATAAAGGAATATTTTAATAACTATTTCTTGCACAACGCCAATGTCACGATCGATCTGAAGTCGAATACGACGACTATTCATGACAGCCAGGCCGAGCCATGGTCGATCAGCCTGATCGAGACGGGTGCGGACACGATGATCGGCGGGCGAATCAAGCGCATCCTGCCCTATATCGGCGACGACGACGCCTTCTGCCTTACCTATGGCGATGGCGTGGGAGATGTCGACATCAGCGCCGTAATCGCGCAGCATCGCGCCTCGAATCGGCTGGCCACGGTCACGGCGACGCAGCCGCCGGGGCGGTTCGGCGCCATTCGCTATGAAGGCGATCGCGTCCTCGGATTCCAAGAGAAGCCTCAGGGAGACGGCGGCTGGATCAATGGCGGCTTCTTCGTCTTGTCGCCGAAGGTTGGCAACTATATCGAAGGGGACGACTCCGTCTGGGAGCGCGAGCCGATGGAACGCTTGGCGACGGAAGGGCAATTGTCGGTCCATTTCCATCACGGCTTCTGGCAACCCATGGACACGGTCCGCGACAAGCAGCAACTCGAGGGCCTCTGGGCTTCGGGCAAGGCTCCCTGGAAAAACTGGTAATTGGCTTGGCGAGTTAAAAATATGCGAATTCTGATAACGGGCAATATGGGCTATATCGGCCCGATCCTGGTCGCGCATTTGCGCAAGGCCATTCCCGGCGCCTCGATCATCGGCTATGACAGTGGGCTTTTCGGTCATTGCCTTACCGCAGCGGCGACGCTGCCCGAAGTGCAATGCGACGTGCAGCATTTCGGCGACGTGCGCGCGATCCCTGACGAAGTGATCGCGCAGGCTGACGCGGTCGTCATGTTGGCAGCGGTGTCCAATGATCCGATGGGGCTACAGTTCGAGGCCGTAACGAGCGAAATCAATTTCGACGCCTGCGCGAACATCGCGAGGCGCGCCGTCCGTGCCGGGGTGGGCCGCGTGGTCTTTGCATCCAGCTGTTCCATGTATGGCTATGCCGAAGGCGGTGCGCGCAAGGAGACGGACGACCTCAATCCGCTGACTGCCTATGCGCGTTCCAAGGTCGCAACCGAGCGCGCGCTCGAGGCGATGGCCCCCGGCAGCAGCGTCATCACGTCGCTACGCTTTTCCACGGCATGCGGCATGTCGCCGCGCCTCCGCCTGGACCTCGTGCTCAACGACTTCGTGGCCTGCGCCATGGCATCACGCGAGATCACGGTGTTGAGCGACGGCAGCCCATGGCGGCCACTGATCGACGTGAAGGACATGGCACGCGCGATCGAATGGGCTCTGGTACGCGACCCCGCCGTGGCGGGCGAGTATGTCGCGGTGAACGTCGGCACCGACACCTGGAACTGTCAGGTGCGCGATCTGGCGGAAGCGGTTGCCGCCGCCGTGCCGGGCACGAGTGTCAGCATCAATACCAACGCGTTGCCCGACAAGCGGTCCTATCGCGTCGACTTCACCAAATACCGCGAGATTGCGCCGGATCATCAGCCTCGGGTCACGCTGCAGCAGGCCATCGGCGAACTCAAGACGGGGATGGAACGGATGAATTTTGCTGACGCCAACTTCCGCTCGTCGCAGTTCATGCGTCTGAAGGTGCTGGAAGCGCACATCGCCAGCGGCGCACTCAACGAGCAGCTTTATTGGTGCCGCTGAGCCGAAGATTGCCAAACAGAGAGGCAACCAAAAATGATTTTCAATAAGACACCCCTGCACGGAGTCTATACGATCGATCTCGAGAAACGCGGCGACGATCGCGGCTTTTTCGCACGTATGTTCTGCAAGAATGAATTCGCGGAACACGCCCTAGAGACCGAGTATGTCCAAATGAACGACTCGTTCAATACAAAAGCGGGCGTCCTGCGGGGCATGCATTATCAGCTGGCGCCGTTTGCCGAAGTGAAATTGGTGCGCTGTGTCAGCGGAGGACTGTATGACTTCATCGTCGACCTTCGCCCGGATTCTCCGACCTTCAAACAATGGTTCGGTACCGAACTCACAGCTGAAAATCGGCGGATGTTGTATGTTCCCCGGGGCTTCGGACATGGCTTCGTCACGATCGAGGACGATACCGAGGCTATGTATCTGGTGACGGCCAGCTACGAGCCGGGCGCGGAACGCGGCGTTCGCTATGACGACGCTGCGATTGGCGTGAAGTTGCCAGTGCCGATCAGCGAGATTTCGGCGAAGGATGCGGCATGGCCTGACTTGAACGAGGATTTTCATCAGCTGGAGCAGCTTCGAGGCCTGCTGTGAAAATCCTGCTGACGGGGCTGAGCTCGTTCACCGGCGCCTGGTTCGCACGCACGTGCTGCGAGCACGGTCATGAAGTCCTCGGCACACTCCGGCGCTCACGCACTTCTTACGACGGCATGCGGGCGCAACGTATCGACATGGCGGTGAATGCCGGAGCCAGTTTGCTCGAAGGCTGCGCCTTCGGCGACGATCGCTTTCTAGCGGCAATCGAACCGGGACTGGACGCAATCTGCCATCACGCAGCGGACGTGACGGACTATCAAAGCCTCGATTTCGACGTTCATGCCGCAACTGCCGCAAACACGTCGCGGGCGCGGCAGGTGATGGATCGGGCCGCGGGCGCCGGCGTGGCCACCTTTGTCGCGACGGGCAGCGTTTTCGAACAGGACGAGGGGCTGGGATCACAACCGATGCATGCCTTCTCGCCCTATGGCCTTGCTAAAGGTCTGAGCTGGCAGATCATGCGATATTGGGCGGGACGGGCCGGCTTGCCGATCGGGAAGTTCGTCATCCCCAACCCGTTCGGCCCCTTGGAAGAGGCGCGGTTTTGCGCTTATCTGATGCGGACCTGGGTGAAGGGTGAAGCGGCCAGCATACGGACGCCCGCCTATGTCCGCGACAATATTCCCGTCGATCTGCTCGCGCGCGCCTATGTTCATTTCGTCGAGCAATGCGCCAGCATGCGCAGCGACGCCCGGCTCAATCCATCGGGCTATGTTGAAAGCCAAGGCCGTTTTGCCGAGCGGTTCGCGGCCGAGATCGGCGGACGTCTGGGCCTGGAAGCCCGCCTCGATCTGGCCGCGCAGACGGAGTTTCCGGAACCGGCCATGCGAATCAATGCCGATCGTACAAGCTATGGCTGGGACGAGAGGGCGTTCTGGGACTCGGCGGCATCCTATTACCGGCAGACCTATTGTTGACCATGACCGGATCGCCCGATCTCGATTGCGTCGTCGTTGGGGCCGGCGTCGTGGGCATCGCGATAGCGCGTGCCTTGCAGCTTGCCGGTCGCTCCACCTTCCTGTTGGAAGCCAATGAACGCTTCGGCATGGAGACGAGCTCGCGCAATTCGGAAGTGATACACGCCGGCATCTATTATCCGCCCGGTTCGATGAAGGCAGAACTGTGCGTCGATGGTCGCGGCAGGCTTTACGATTATTGTGCCACCCGAAATGTGCCCCATAAGCAGATCGGCAAGATCATCGTCGCGACCACCGATGGCGAGGTAGCCACGCTCCATGCGTATAAGGCGACAGCTGAGCGTAACGGAGTGACGGATCTTGAATGGCTTGACGCCAATCGAATCGCGGCGCTGGAGCCCGACATCGTCGCGGTGAAAGGCCTTCACTCTCCGAGCACTGGCATCATCGACAGCCACGCCTATATGCAGGCGCTGCTCGATGATTTCGAACTGGCCGGTGGCCATTTCGTGCGGGGCAATGCCATCGTCGGCGGTCTGATCGAAGCGAACGGTATCGAGATCATCGACCAGCCTGGCAATCGCCTCAGCGTTGGCGCGCTCGTCAACAGCTGCGGTCTATCGGCCCCGGATTTCGCCGCCCTTCTCGTCGGCTTTCCGGCAGACAAACTGCCGTGCTGCCACTATGCGATCGGGCATTATTTCCTGCTGAGCGGCAAGGCCCCCTTCAAGCGACTCGTCTATCCCATCGCCGTGGCCGGCGGCCTCGGCGTGCATGTAACACTCGACATGACCGGCACTGCCCGGTTCGGCCCGGACATAGATTGGATCGACAGCATCGATTATCGATTCGACGCCAGCCGCAAGCAAAGGTTCGTCGATGCCATAAGACGCTATTATCCCGCTTTGGACGAGGCGGCCTTGGTGCCCGGCTATACCGGCATCCGACCAAAAATATCGGGACCCCAGGAGCCCGCAGCCGATTTCTGCATACAGGGCCCCGCCGACCATGGTGTTGCCGGTCTCGTAAACCTTTTCGGTATCGAGTCGCCAGGTCTGACCTCATCGCTTGCGATCGCAGATCGCGTTGCCACATTGCTGAGCGCAACGGCGCCAAGCCAGATATCAATGGACAGAATCTAGTCATGTTTTGGACCATTTTAACAAAACTCAAACCGATTGCCGCTCCAATTTTGGAAAATTATTTTCGATTGAGAGACCGCACAAAGCTCAGATCTCTCAAGATTCGTCGTCTTAGCACGGTAAAATCTGTGATAAATCCTGAGCTTTTGATTACAGATAAGGTAGTCATATTTGCGGCCTACCCGGCGGATACGATTGCATCGATGCACATTCGACTACTCAACAGATTCCAACAAAATGGTTATTCCATAATTTTTGTCACAAATCATTCCAACCCTCAATTTGCCTTGGCGTCATGCCTCGACCAGCCTTGGACTTTCATGTTCAGGCGCCCCTTTGGTCGCGATTTTGGCGCATTTAAGGATGCTACGCTTTACCTTCATAAACTGACACAGGATACCGGACTTAGATTCAAGAAAATTGTCTATTTCAATGATAGCGTTGCAACTATAAATCGCAATGAATCCGCCATAATCACGCACCTGGATAAGAAGGAATCGGAATTTTCCGGAATCACGGAAAATTACGACAAGGGCCTTCATGTCGGTTCTTTTGTCATGTCCGTTGGTGAGCGAGCCTTTTACCACAATCGCATCATTCGTTATTGGCATAAATTCGAGAGTCTCTCGACTCGCCGGTATGCCATTGGCAGAGGCGAACTCGGCTTTTCCAAGGCGATGCGCCGCGCCGGCTTTGTCCCGGACGTGCTTTGGACACTCGCGCGAATGAAACCGGCGTTGCTGCAGAAGTCCACTAGCGAACTACTCCAGATTGCGGAAGCTATGGAGCCTCATTTTCGAAAGCAGATTGACTCACCGATGAACGTCATCGATGCGCGCCTGGTACGATTTCTCGGTCGCGACAATATCGGCCTCCCGGATAATTCGGTGGTTAACAAGATTCTAGATAAATTACAGAGCAAGAAGAAATCGCGGTCTGCGACGATCGACCCTGCGCTGGCTGCAGTGATGGCTACCCAGGCGAGTCAACAGGGTCAGGCCCCGGATTCGCGTGAGTTTCGCTTTGTTCGCTATCGTGATAATTTCATGGGCTTGTCGCGGGAATGGCAATCCCTGCAGGCGGCCGAACTGGGCCGAGAGGATCTCGTCAACCTGCTGCTCCTCCACATATTTCGCGGCAGCCAGATTCATCACGGCGCGGCGCCGTTGTTGTTTGTTGGGGCCGGGCTAATAAAAAAAGATGTTGTTTTGCGGCGGATCGTGGAGCCGTTCGATATCGAATACCTGCTCGAACGTGCAGGCGTTCCAGCAGACGAGATACCAGAGATTGTACATGATATCCTTGCGAAGGGGCATCCATATTCTCTTCGTGGATGGTCAAAATTGCTCAATGACTGGGATTTCACATGAGCATCCGTTGGACGAACCGTGATTATATCGAGCAGGCTTGTCCGGTTTGCGCCGCGGTTGGCGCAATTGCGTTCATGGAAGTCGACCACGCCGGTCGAGCCATTTGTTTTCAGCGATGCACGAAATGCCATTCGGTCTATCCTTCGCCTTTCGTGGACGATGCTTCGGATGGCGTCGGTGGCTACAAGATCGGCAGAAGCGCCGATGACATGTCGCTGAAACATTATGTTGAAGTTGGTGCCGGCGTCGATTCGCTCATCCAGCCGCTGCTCACTGTGGTCGATCGTCCGCGAGGCCGCCTCCTTGACGTGGGCTGCGGTTTTGGCTTCCTCGTGGCGGTTTGGCAGAGTGAAGCCGGACTCGACTGCGCGCATGGTATCGAACTCGCTTCTTATGGCCATTGGGGCAGGGAGCTCCTTTCGATCGATATTTCTCATACGTTACTGGGTTCCAATCCTGCCGTGGACGGCCGCACTTTCGATTATGTCTGGGCCGGCGAGGTCATTGAACATGTAGACGACCCACTCGCTTTTCTCACTCAGATCAAGTCCCGTCTGGCAGCCGGCGGGATGCTGCTTCTTACGACACCTGACGCCGCCTGCGTTTCGCCGGAAACGAGCGCCGCAGACTTGATGGCCGCCCTATATCTAGGCGCCCATCGCTTCCTGTTGAGCGCCGAGAAATTCGAATCCCTGCTTCGCAGTGTGGGATTTGCAAACGTCGCGGTGAAGCGGCGGGGGGCGACGCTGGTCGCCTGGGCCTCCGACAAGCCTTTGCCGTTCTTGCGAGATGTCGAGGTCCGGTCTGCCGCAATTACTGCACGCTATCTCGAGGCATTGACCGACAATGCCAACCCCTGGTTGCGCGGCGGAGCACTTTATCGGCTTTTTAAGTTCTCCATTAACCAGGCAGACTTTTATGCGGCCGATCGGTACTGCGATAGATTGTTAGATGTTGTTACCGATCAAATTGGACCTGAAAAGGGATGGCGTGTATTCATAAACAATATAGAGACGAAGGGCTTGGCGCGCGCAGATTTGATACGCGCCATGCCTTGCTATCTTGGGCCTTTTATGTTTTATAGGGCGATGTTGCTTCTTAACCATTATCAGAATTTTGGTGACGCATTTCGCAATTTCGACTTGGCTGGAGAGATCTGTCGATACTGGGTCGAGACGAGTCTGGAGATCGCACAGGAACCGGCAAGCCTTTTGACGGCGATCCATTTTCATCGAGAATTATGTTTGCGCCGTTTGTCTCTCGAGGGGAGAGAGTTGCTGGCATTTTCGCAAATTAATGATCCAAACGGATTTTCCACATTCCGTAAACGATATCAGGACGAGTTGCATTGGCCAGCCTGACGATCTGTTGTGTCGCATCGACCGATCCGGAACCAAGCCTGTTCGCGCTATCACATTGCCTCGACGTCCTGCCAGGCACGCCGATCAAGTTCTTTGTTTCAGAGCAGCCGAAGGCGCTGCCGGATCAAATTCAGACCGTTAAAATACCCAGATTCTCGAGTGTTGCAGGCTATTCGGACTTCATTCTGGCGGACCTGGTGCGCTATGTCGACACGAGTCACGTGCTGATCGTCCAATGGGACGGCTTTCCGCTCGACCGACGCGCCTGGCGCGACGAGTTTCTGGACTTCGACTATATCGGCGCGCCCTGGCCGCAATTCTCTGACGAGTTCGCCGTAGGAAACGGTGGGTTCTCATTGCGATCCAAAGCATTGCTGGAGGCGACGGCGAGCGACAAGGTAACACGCCATCCCCCCGAGGATCTTTGCATCTGCCGCACCAACCGTCATATGCTCGAGACGGCGTTCGGGCTGCGTTTTGCACCACGCGAATTGGCCATGCGTTTTTCCTTCGAACGGCTCTCGCCCGACGCCCCGACATACGGATTTCATGGGCTCTTCAACTTTCCCGACGTACTGCCGGATTGCTATGACGACCTGCTCCGCAGCTTTCCTGTCGAGAATTTTGCAAATCGCGATGCCCGCGATCTCGTGCTCAGATTGTGCAGTTCCGGCAGCCGGCGGGATCTCAATCTGGCACGCTGGGTCCTGAGGCGGCACATGCGCAATCGGCCAATTGCCGTTCGGGAATGGTGGCCGGCAGTCCGGGCCTGCTTGTGAGCCAGTCGTTGTCCGAGCCCGAATTGCTGCTCGATGCCAGCAGGCTGATATGGCGCGCGTCGACCGGTCGGCTGCCGACGGGCATCGATCGGGTGTGTCTCGCATATATCGATCATTATCGCCATCAGGCCCGCGCCGTCGTTCAATATGGCGCGCTACGCCATATCCTTTCGCCGATACACTCGTCGCGACTCTTCGCGTTGTTGCTGGGCGGCGGAGATCGCTTCAAGCAAGAAGCGGCGCAACTCGTTTTTGCCGCACTCGGCTCACCCAAAGGCGGCGGCAACGGCAAGCGCAGCATCTACCTCAATATCGGCCACACCGGACTCGACCGGCCCGGGCTTGACGTGTGGATTGCGCGGTCGGGTGTGCGCCCGATCTATTTGCTGCACGATCTCATTCCCGTCACTCATCCGGAATATTGCCGGGCCGGCGAACGGGAGAAGCACGAGCGCAGGCTCGACCTCATGCTGAAGACCGGTATCGGCCTTATCTGCAACTCGGCGGCGACGCGCGATGCGGTCGCCGATTATGCAACGGCGCGTCGCGTGTCGCTGCCGCCTTCCCGGATCGCATGGCTGGGCGCCACGCCGCTGACTGGGAAGGGTGACCTCGATCCGCCCACCTTCCCTTATTTCGTAATGCTGGGCACAATCGAGGGCCGGAAGAACCATCTGCTCATCCTGCAGATCTGGGCGGAAATGATCCGTGACGTCGGGCCGTCCGCCCCGCGGCTCTTGATCATCGGCCAGCGCGGATGGGAATGCGAGCAGGTCACTGCGATGCTGGACCGATCCCGCACGTTGCGCGGCCATGTGACCGAACTTCCGCGTTGCAGCGACGCAGCGCTTGCCGCTCATTTGCGGCACGCCAGGGCATTGCTGTTTCCGTCGTTCGTCGAGGGTTTCGGAATGCCGTTGGTCGAGGCACTCGGCCACGGAACGCCCGTGATCGCCAGCGACATCGCGGTGTTTCGCGAACTCGCAGCGCAGGTGGCCGACTATGTCTTACCCACCGACGGTGTCGGCTGGCGCACCGCCATCGAAGCCTATGCGCAGCCCTCCAGCCGTCGCCGCGCCGCACAACTGGCTCGTCTGGCCGGCTATCACCCGCCGACCTGGGCTGCTCATTTCGAAAATGTCGACAATTGGCTCGCAAGCCTGGTGTAAACGTGGGGGTGCGTCAGTCGGACCGTAGCACCGCATGCTGCCAATCGTCGAACAATCGCTTTTCCATCGATTCCGCAAGAATCTCGGCGGCTGAGAGGCTGGCCAGCCCACCCCGGATCAAGCAGCGCTCATGCAGCACACGCCGGAACGCCTCATAGACGTACGGATCGGGGCTCTGCGGATCGATCCAGAAGCGGTCCAGGCCGCGTTGGTGGGTGATCCCGCGGATGGCATAAACCGCATCGCCCAGCACCATCACCGGCGTGCCGGATGCCAACGCCAGCGTGCCCGACGTGCTATTGACGCACACCATGCCGGACGACGCCTCCGACAGGGCGGCCAAATCGCCACCGTCGATATGAAGGATTCGCCCTGCGCAGCCAAGTGCCCTGGCTTTGGCATGGATGAAGCGATGCCAGTTGAAGAAGGTCGAATCAAGCGGATGCTCCTTAACCAGCAGCAGCGCGTCCGCCGGCGCATGGCGGGCGAAGCTCTCGAATACGTATTCGGCAGCGGTGGCCATGTCGTCGAACGGCGAGTGCGCGCGTATCTGATAGTCCGACGTCAACTGCAGCGGGAACAGGAAATAGCGCTTGCCTTCGATCGCGCGCAACGTCTGCTCGGCCTGCCGCTTGCGCCGTTTGGCCAAGGCGAACCTGTTCACCCAGCCCAGTCCTTCGAGCATAATCGATCCCGGACGATGCGCGCGATAGAAGGGGAAGCGCAGCTTGCCGATCACGACATGGTGATAGTGCCAATAGGAATCATGCGCACGCCGGCCGAAACTCGCGGTGATCGGCGGCAGGTCGGGCAGCGGAGCCAGCGTCCGCGCCTGTTCGAGGAACCAGCGCGGATCGCGCGACAGCGTCGAGCGGCCGTTGACGCCATCGGGCTCCAGCGTCATCCAGTCCGGCCGGATATAGCCTTCCTCGAGAACATGCACGCTGACGCCACGCAGCTTCGCCATGCCGGTCGCCGCGACGTGCATCGGGCGGCAGTCTCCGAACAGCACGAGATCGGTGATCTGGTGATCGCGCAGGAATGCGTTGATGTATAACGGCCAGCGCGACCGCCGCCCACGATAGTCGATTCCTCCCTCCGGCCAGTCCCGGCGATCGCCGCCGTTCAGATTGATGCGATGAACGACACAGCCGCGCGCACGCAGCCGCTGCGCAAGCATTGCGAAGAACGGTCCCGGCGGCCCCTGCAGGAACAGGAACGACCTTTGACCGACGTCGAACGGCTTCACGCTGCCGCTCCAATGCGCGAGAAGGTCCGCCGCAAGGCCCCCTGGAAACGTCGCAGCGATACGATCGCCTCGTTCTGCTTGCGCATTCCGGTCGCCAGGCGGTGAACGAGAATGTCCGGGGGACAAGGCAACAAGGTCACGGGATCGAGATAACGCGGATAGGCCATCAAAACGGCGGCGATCAGCTCGGCGACCGTGCGCCGCCGGGTGCGCCGCGACGGCACCGCGCCGAGATCGGTGGTGAGCCCCCAGCCGGCATAGAAGGGAACGCCATGCGTCGTCACCGGTTTGTCGCGCAGCAGCGCTTCGAAACCGGCGAGCGATGTCAGCACATGAATCGCATCGACCATATCGAGCAGCGAGGAGATCGAGGCATCGCGCATGATCGCGTCCGCGAACGGCCGTGCCTCACCTTCGGTCACATGGCCTTTGCGATGCCCGGCCTCAACGTCGGGATGCGGCTTGTAGATGATGAACGCGTCCGGCTCCAACGCCCGCACCCGCCGCAACAGGCCGAGATTGCCATCGATGCCGCCACCGCCGAGCAGCACCGATCGATCGTCTTCCACTTGCCCCGGAACCAGGACATGCCGCCGTTGCCCGCCTGGCCGCGACAGACTTGCCCCCCCGGTTTCATATTTACTGAGGCCCGATTGCCGGATCATGTCGCGCAATTCGTTCGCCTGCGCGATCATCCCTGATGAAAACTCAGCCGTTTCGAGCAGGGTCTCGAGCGCGCTCGGCTGCCTCGGGTCGAAATGGGCGCCCTCGGCATCGACGACGATCGACAGCGGAGGCACACAGTTTGCGCCCAGTCCGCTCGATCGAATGAAGCCGTCCTCGACCTCGTGAAGCTTTATGCTGCCGGCTTCCGCCACAGCAAGAAATTCGCTCGGCACACGTGCCTTCCAGATCGCAAGCGCCGCACCGGGTGGCAGATCGCGCAATGTCTCGCTGGTCGCTGGCATGAAGCGTACGGCATCACCGCCATTCCATAACAAGGGCTCGACGGTCGGACGCTTCCACCGGGCGAAGCCGATCGCCGCCGCGATGGGACGGTTGGAATCGATCAACGTCCGCCAAAGACCCAGCAGTTCGATCGCGGCCAACGCATCGATCGGCGCCCCGTTGAATGGATCGACATAACGGGTATCGCCGATCACATGCCGTGCGACGCAGTCCAGCGCCCACCGGTCGGCCATATCGACGGAGTCTCCCGCGAAACAAAGCGTGGGACAACCAGCGATGGCGGCCAGCAGGGCAATCTCATCGCCCGCGTCGATCCACAGCGTGTCGGCATGGTCGAACATGTGCCAAGGATCGCAGTCACCTTCGATGACCGGAATATCGCCGGAATCGCGGCGGCCGGGGCACACGCCTTCGGGTAGCCAGAACAGCAAGCGGTCGCGAAGCCCCTCCCCGTCCGCGCGCGCGATCATCGCCCGGGCCTGAAGATCGGATGAAGGCCGTGCGATCAGCTTCGAGGTGGGGTCGAGCTTTGGCTGCGCGGCCCAGAAGGATCCACCGACACGGTGGCGGCGCAGTGCATCGAGACAATCCTGCGGATCAACTGCAAGTACGTCTTGAGCGTTCGTTGCGCGATGGGCGATCGAGCGAACGCGCGCGCCGGGGAAAGGTGGCACGCGAAGGAGCGGCGACCATTTCGGGAGCAGGTTCGCCTGCCGGGTCACGCGGCTCTCGCCGGCGCCGGCCCGACCGCCGCCGAGCGGATCGCCAGCAACTCCAACAGCAGAGTCTCCATTTGATCCAGCGGCCAGGCATTGGGTCCGTCCGACAGCGCCTGGTCCGGATCGGGATGGGTTTCCATGAAAAGACCATCGACGCCCGCCGCGATCGCGGCCCGCGCCAGAAGCGGCACGAACCGCCGCTCGCCGCCGGAGCGATCGCCGAGCCCGCCCGGCAGCTGAACCGAATGCGTGGCATCGAAGATGATCGGACATGCGGTTTCCGCCATGATCGCGAGGCTGCGCATATCGACGACCAGATTGTTGTAACCGAACGACGTCCCGCGCTCGGTCAGCAACACATTGTCCGGGGACACGCCCGCGTCGATCGCGGCACCCCGCGCCTTGGCGACGACCTGCTTCATGTCGGCAGGCGCCATGAACTGCGCCTTCTTGATGTTGACGGGAATTCCGGTTGCCGCTGCCGCCATAATCAGGTCGCTCTGCCGGGCCAGGAAGGCCGGCGTCTGGATAATGTCGACAACGTCCGCTGCGGCGCGGGCCTGCGCCGGCGTGTGGACGTCGGTGAGAACCGGCAGCCCCGTGACCTCGCGAACCTTTTCGAGAATGCGCAAACCTTCTTCGAGACCGGGGCCGCGATAGGATGCCCCGGAACTGCGATTGGCCTTGTCGAAACTGCTCTTGAAGACAAGGAACAGCCCCAGCCGGTCGGCGATTTCGCGCAGCACTTCAGCCACCCCAAGCGTCAGAGCCTCGGATTCGATCACGCAAGGGCCGGCAATAAGAAACATCGGCTGCCCCCGTCCGATGTCGCATCGTCCGATACGCATGGGCGGTCCTATGCAATGCCGCGGTTAACGAGTATAGCCTCGATCACCGCCAAATCGGATGGATTGTTGAGTTCGATGACATCCCATTCGGGCGCATCGCACACTAGGACCTCCACTGGCACGCCATTGTGCAGAAAGCGAAGCTGCTCCAGCCCTTCCAGTTCTTCGGTGGGCGCAGGCGCCGCCGCAGCATAATTGCGGAGCGCTTCGCGCCGATAGGCATAAAGCCCCAGATGCATCAGCACCGGCACATCATCGGCGATGTGATCGTCCGGCACATAAGGGATCACGCGCTTCGAGAAATACATCGCCTCTCCCTTCGCATTGACAACCACCGTCGTGCCGCCGCTTCGGCCCGCCGCTTGATCGGCGACGAGATGACAATAGGCGCTGGCCGAGCAACGCACCGCTACAGTCGAGACGTCGCAGCCAGGATGAAGCCGCATATGCTCGATCAGAAACGCCACGAACGCCGGCGGCGTCAGCAGCGCATCACCTTGGAAGTTGACGATGATCTCCGACGCGTCGGGCACGTCCGCAAGCGCTGCCGCGATCCGCTCGGTTCCATTCGCGCAATTTGCCGGCGTGTAGATGACCGAAGCGCCGAAACGCTGCGCCGCTTGCCCGATGCGCTCGTCGTCCGTCGCGATATGGACGGATGCGACGCCACCGACCTGGCAGGCCGCCTCGTAGCTGCGTTGGATCAGCGGCTTGGAAAGGCCGCCTGCGCCGCGGACAGCCGCGAGCGGTTTACCCGGAAAGCGCTTCGATGCGAACCGCGCAGGGATGACAATGGAAGCGACGGCGCGCTGCATGCGACTAATCCTGACGCTCGATCAACCGGACAGCGCCAGATCATGGATATGCAGGACCGCAACCGGCTTCATCGGGTTCTGCCCGTCCATCACGAACATGACTGTAATCTTCGCGTCGATCATCAGACGCCGCGCCTCTCCGACCGTGGTCGTTCCGAAGACGGTTTTCGGTCCGGGCGTCATCACCTCCGCGGCAGTCGCCGTCAGCATCCTGTCGAAAGCGCGGCGGAGATCGCCGTCGGTGATGATGCCGATCAGATCGCCATCGGCATCGACGACGCCGGCCACCCCCTTGCCGACCGACGTCATCTCGATGACGACGTCGCGCATGCCGGCATGGGGCGCGACCAGCGGCAACTGGTCGGCGCGGCGGGCAATCGCACCGACGGGCATGGCGTCGCGACCGATATTGCCGCCGGGATGCCATCCGACCAGTTCGTCACGCGACACGCCGCGCGCGCCCATGGCGGCGACCGCCAGAGCATCGCCGAGCGCCAGCATCATCGTCGACGAGGTGGTCGGCGCGATTCGCTCCGGACAGGCTTCCGCGACGGCCGGCAGGATCAGCGCGATGTCCGATGCCAGCGCCAGCCAGGAATCCGGCACCGAAGCGACCGCGATCATCGGAACGGCGATCGCCGATGCATAGTCGACCATCGATTTGAGTTCCGGCGTCGCGCCGGAATTGGAGAGCATCAGCAGCGTGTCGCCGTGCCGCAAGGCACCGAGATCACCGTGCGACGCCTCCGCCGGGTGCAGGAAAAAGGCGGGCGTTCCCGTTGCCGACAGGGTCGCTGCGATCTTCCGGCAGATATGTCCCGATTTGCCCATGCCGGCGACGACCACCCGGCCAGGTGTCGCCACGATCATGCGGACAGCATTCGAGAAGCGCTCATCTAGCGAGCGAGCAAGCTGCCTCAGTCCTTCAGCCTCCTGCCGCACCACGGCGATCCCTGCGTTCACCACGTTTATCTGAGGATTTGTGACGACCGAGAGAATCATATTACTCCACCGTAACATTATTTAATCGCTTGTCTGGAACCGGGCTATGACATCGCACAGTGCAACTGTCGAGAAACATCGATCAATTCACGGTGCCCCCGGCACCTTGCTGCCGACATCACGCCACGGCTGGCCGATCCAGCCGCGCAACAGATCGCGCGCGTGCCACATCAGCGGGATACGCCGCGTCGCCAGGCCGGGCAGCGTTGCCGGATCGAGCCCGGTCCACGGCAGGAACGGGTTACGGCGGCTGTAAGCCCAGATCTCCACACGGGTGGACGGGCGCGCCGAGGGGCCGCGTGCGTGGAATCCGCAGGTGTCGGCCACGATCAGCGTGTTTGCCGGGACCGCGAAGCGGCGGGGTGCAGGCAACCCCATCGCGGCGATATCGGCCGGCGTGGCCCGCATCGAGCCCCTGGCCGAAAGATGATCGACCCCCTCGGGCGCGAGGATGCTGCGCTCCTGTTCCCAGGCCAGCCGCGCGGGCGTCAGACGGTGCGAACCCGGCACGTAACAGAAGGGTCCCTCGTCTTCGGCGACATCGGTCAGGAAGAACCAGGCCTTCATCGTCGGGTGAAACGTATCGGCATGGAGATGAGTCTGGGGATCCGCCGGCGCATCGGCCCGATGGCTCAGGATAGTCTGGATATAGTATAAGGGCTCGCTGTCGTGGCTGGAGACATAGCGCAGGAGCGATCGCCAGCGCGAATCGGCAAGCAAAGCCTCGACCGCCGGAACACGCCGCAAGAAAGCCGCATCGATCGCGATGCGGCGCGTTATCGTATCGCCCTGCAGCATCTCGCGCGCCGGCGCCGCCGTCGCAAGAATCGCATCGCGCAGCCTCTCGAACGCCGGTCCAGGCAGATAATCGTCAATCTGGACGAAGCCGTTCGCATCGAACGCCGATCTGTGTTCGGGTGCCAATCTGCGCGCGAGCCTTGCCCGGCGGCTCCGCGCCACCCGATGCGCGAGCCGCATGCGCGCCACATGCAGCCCGCCGCGGTTGAGACGTTTCGACCCGATCAGAGGGTTATCCTTGAAGGATTTGGCCCCCGTTGCAAGCTGGAGCAGCCACAAGGGCGATCCCAAGGCAGTGCGCATCATCTCGACGATCATCTCTCTTTGCGGTCAAAATCGCTTCGACACATATCTGAAGACGGACTCGATGCACGCGAACCGCATCGCTCGTGCTGCCGAAGGGGCTCGTCCGTCGTCGCCAGCGCGTTCCGGTAAAGGCTATGGGCGCCACATCGCCGAACGGGCCACCCGCCCGGCAACAGCCCCCCACCCGCCATCAGTGAACATGCACGGCGGTATAGGGAATCTGGAGATAGTCGAGCACTGAACTTGCCGCGCGGGCCACCCGCGATGTCGGGCGTTTGAAGAACAGCTCGTTGAGGTTGAATCCGACGCCGAAAAACAGCCGGCGCTTGGGCGTTATTCCCTGCGCCCGATCGCTTGCGGTAAAATCCTTGCCATAATAGCCGGCGTGCAGTTCCACGAACCGCAACGGGCTCTCCTTGAATCGATCGAATCCCGCCAGCTGCAGGGCGAGCAGAAATCGCTGCTGCGCGAAATGCCTTTTGCCCTTGAACGTGTAGATGTCGGAATTCGGGATGATCAACTCGCGAAAGTCGAGCTTCTCCTTCAACCCGGGAACGGCATGGCGCAGCGCCGAAAAACTGGCGCCGGCGATGTTGGAAATGACGTCTTGGTTGGACCAGCCGCTGTAGGTCTTGTGCGCATCGAAGACTTCGCTCCAGGCCATCAGACCTGCCGCCAGTACCGCCGCGGTCACCCCGCCGCGGGCCGCGCCATCGGTCTTGCGCCTGATGCGCGCCTGGAGGAATTCGGCAAGCAAATAGGAATTGAACGCGTGCGTCAGCTTGTCGACGCCCAGATCGTTGGTCGACTTGCCGAACCATCCCTCGTTCTGAAAATGAAAGGGTTCGACATCCTTGATCAGGATGAGCTGGGTGACCGTCATATAGGCAAAAATCGCGCCGACTTCCCATTTGACGGTCCTGAACTGACTGCCAAACGACCTGTATTGGCGATCATCTCTGCCGGATGGCCGATCATCGGCCTGCTCGGGGCCGTAGGGCGAGTAGGACAGGGGCGAATAAGAGGGGGGCGAATATGACAGGGGCGCGATTTTTGCCCCTTCCGCCACGGTCCCGTCCGATCGCTGCGCCAGCGAGACATCGCTGTAATCGGCAAGGTCCCAATCCGGGACGGCCCCAAACGTCTCCGGCATGCCGCTACCGGTGGCCGGCGACAGGTTCGCGCCCGAAGACAAGGTTTTCTCCGTCCCGGGCAGCGAAATCGGCTTTTCCGCACTCCGGGACACTTGATCGGCATCAAGTGGCGCTATGGTCTGGGCATGAGCCATCCCGGAAATCGAGAGACTGCTGGTCAGCAACGCTGATATTACGCCATAAAGGCTGGACCTGCCCCGCGCCCATTTCTGCCCGCGCGCGCGCAGTATCCCGAAAGCCTGCAACTTGCGCACTCCTTACATCACCGGGGCGGTTTAGCATCACGACAGTCCGTGTTGTCAATATCGCGTCGATGGATCGCCATTGCTCGATCACCCGCGTCCTTGTCTTCATCCCGGCCGCCGAGTCGCCGCTTACGAGCGACGACAGGCGAGAGGTCGGGATAATTGCCGAGGCTCAGGAGCTTCATCTTGCCCCGGACGATACTTCATCCGCCACAGTCTCGCGCCATTGGGCTGCATCAGGAGATGAAGCCCTTCGCCATCCGACGGCTTGCATGGCTTTGGACAGGGCCTGGCGAAGTGGGCTTCATGGTCTTCGAACGCCATGGGACGTATCGCTCATCGGGGAATATGGCCGGAAATGACCCCATCGCGAATCGACGTCGAGGGATGTCCGGAGATGTGGCGTGAGTCCGGACGGACCCGCAAACCGCTGATTATGCAGAAAGGGCCAACCGCGAACATTCCCGACCCGAAGGCGGCCTCGTGGGATTGGGGCCTTGGTAGCGGAGGAGGGACTTGAACCCCCGACACGCGGATTATGATTCCGCTGCTCTAACCAGCTGAGCTACTCCGCCGCAAGGCAGCTCCGGCAGGTGCCCGCCGGAAGAAGCGCGCCTATAGGCACAGCCGACGCGAGGGTCAACTGGCGCTGAGGCGATCGAGGCGTTATGCGCGCTGCTGCCGAGTCAGCGGAGCGTCGGCGGTGAGACGGGGAGAGCGAATTGAGCAGCTATGACGTGTTGATCGTGGGTGCAGGGCATGGCGGCGCGCAGGCGGCGCTGGTGCTGCGCCAGTTGAAGTTCGAGGGCACGATCGGCCTGCTCGGCGACGAGGACGAACCGCCCTATGAGCGCCCGCCGCTGTCCAAGGATTATCTGTCGGGCGAAAAGACTTTCGAGCGGATCCTGATCCGGCCGCTGGCCTTCTGGGGCGACCGCGACATCGAATTGCTGCTCGGCCGCCGCGTCGCGACGGTCGACGCCAAGGCGCACGAAGTCACGCTGACCGATGGCAGCAAGATCGGATATGGCAAGCTGATCTGGGCGACCGGCGGCTCGCCGCGGCGGCTGTCGTGCGCGGGCGGCGATGCCGCCGGCGTCCATGGCGTGCGCAATCGCGAGGATGTCGACGCGATCATGGCCGAACTCGACGGCGTGACCGATGCGGTCGTGATCGGCGGCGGCTATATCGGGCTCGAGGCCGCGGCCGTGCTCAGCAAGCTGGGCAAGAAGGTGACCGTGCTCGAGGCGCTCGACCGCGTCCTTGCCCGCGTCGCCGGCGAGCAACTGTCGCGCTTCTACGAAGCCGAGCATCGCGCGCATGGCGTCGACCTGCGCACCGGTGTCGCGGTCGAATCGATTGCCTGCGAAGGCGGGCGCGTCTCGGGGGTGGTGCTGGCGGACGGCACGATCCTGCCCGCGCAGATGGCGATCGTCGGCATCGGCATCATCCCGGCTGTCGGCCCGCTGCTTGAAGCGGGTGCGGCCGGCGGCAATGGCGTCGACGTCGACGAATATTGCCGCACCAGCCTGCCCGATGTCTATGCGATCGGCGATTGCGCGGCCCATTTCAACGGCTTCGCCGGCGGCATGCAGATGCGGGTCGAATCGGTCCAGAACGCCAACGACCAGGCCGGCGCCGCGGCGCGCGACATCGTCGGCGAGCCGCAGCCTTATAATAGCGTGCCGTGGTTCTGGTCGAACCAATATGATCTGCGGCTGCAGACGGTGGGCCTGTCGGTGGGCCATGACGATGCCGTGCTGCGCGGCGACCCCGCCACCCGCTCCTTCTCGATCGTCTATCTGAAGGCCGGCAAGGTGGTTGCACTCGATTGCGTCAATGCGACCAAGGATTATGTCCAGGGCCGCGCGCTGGTGCTGGGCGGGCATGCCCCCGATCGCGCGGCGCTGGCCGATGCCGCGGTGCCGCTGAAGACCTTGGTGCCCGCCGCCGCCTGATCGCCCATCTTTGCCACGGAACTCCCGGCTTCGCGCTTCATTCAACGAAAGAGCGAAGCCGAGGAGACACGAGATGAGCGATCCAACCGACACCAAGCCCGTCGACGACGATGCGGTCGACCCGGCGATCAACGCGATCGGCGCGGCCGGCCAGAGCGCCGATCCTTTCGTCGGGCGCCCGGTTTCGGGCATGCCGGTCGGCGGCCCGCACAATCTGGGCAAGGAAGCGCATGAGCGCGCCGATGACGAGGCCGACGATCGCGCCGCGGACCAGAGCGAATAGCCGCACCGGATGGATGCCGGACGGAGACCGCGCTAACAGGATCGCGTGAGATCATTTTCCGCCGTCCTGTTCGCGCTGTCGCTGCTGGCCGGCTGCGGCGCGCGCCCGCCACAGTCGCTCGCCCCCGACACGCTCGTCAGGATCAGCGAAGACGAGGTCAAGGGACTCGACCCGCAGAAGGTCTCCGACCTCGCATCTTTGCGCGTCGCCGCCGACCAGTTCGAGGGACTGACGCGGATGACGGCGGACGGCACGGCCGAGCCGGGGATGGCCGGCGGCTGGCGCGTGTCTGCCGATGGGCTGGTCTGGCATTTCACGCTGCACAAGGCGCTACGCTTCTCCGACGGCCAGCCGATCGACCCGACGCTGTTCGTGCGCCTGTTCGCGCGGCTGCGCGATCCCGCCACCGCCGCGCCGACCGCTTCGCTGTTCAACGCCATCGCGGCGATCGAGGCCGGCGGCGACGACATTGTCATAAGGCTGCATCACCCGTTCCCCGCATTGCCGGAACTGCTCGCGCATCCGGCGATGGCGGCGCTGCCGCTCCATCGCATCGATGCGGTGGAGTCGCGCTGGACCGCCGAGCGGCCGCTGGTGACCTCGGGCGCCTATCGGCTGATGCGCTGGACGCTCAACGAGCGGCTCGAGCTCGACGCCAATCCCTCCTGGCATGACGGCAGGCCGCCGGTGGCGCATATCGTCTGGCGGCCGATCGAGGATCGGCTCGCCTCGCTGCGGCTGTTCGAGACCGGCGGCGCCGATGTGGTCGGCGATTTCCCTTCCGCGCGGCTGGCCTGGTTGCGCCGGCGGATGCCGCACGCGGTGCACGTCGCGCCCTATCGCGGCACCTATTATTTCGCGTTCAACACGCGGCGACCGCCGTTCGACGACGTCCGCGTGCGGCGCGCGCTCAACCTCGCGACCGATCGCGAATGGATCGCCGGCCCGCTGCTCGCCTCGGGCATGCCGCCCGCCTGGGGCATAGTGCCGCCGGGACTCGGGCCACCGGGACTGGAAATGGCGCCGCTGCGTCCGGCATGGGCCGACTGGCCGATGCCACGCCGACAGGCCGCGGCGCGCCGGCTGCTGGCGGCGGCGGGCTATGGGCCCGATCGCCCGCTGGTGTTCGACATCCGCTTCAACAGCGATGCCGACCATCGCCGCATCGCGATCGCGCTGGCGGCGATGTGGCGGCCACTGGGGGTCGAGGCGCGGCTGTTCAACAGCGAAGCCACGCTGCATTTCGCCAGTCTGCGGCGCGGCGGCTTCGCGCTCGCCCGTTCCGGCTGGATCGGCGATCTGTCGGCGCCGGAGAATTTCCTCGGCGTCCATCGTTCCGATGCCGGACCGATCAACTATTCGGGCTATGCCAACCCGGCCTATGACGCGGCGCTCGATCGCGCGACGGCAACCGCCGACCCCGCCGTGCGCACCGCGGCGATGCGTACGGCCGAGCGCCTGCTGGTCGACGATGCCCCGGTGCTGCCGGTCTATTTCTATGTCAGCCGTTCGCTGGTGGCCCCACGCGTGACGGGTTGGCGCGACAATGCCGCGAACCTACACCCGTCGCGCACCCTGATGCTCGTGAGTCGCTGATGTTCGCCCTGCCCCGCCCGTTCGCACTGGCCGCGCTGCTCCCCCTGGCGCTCGGCGGATGCGACGGCGGCGATGCCGGCCCGGTCGATGCAAGCGTGATCGGACCGCCTGCCGCGATCGTCGACCCGAGCAGGCAGACGCTCACGCCGCCCACCGCGGTACTGCTGGGCGCGGTGGCGCAGGGACTGGTGCGATTCGACGAGTTCGGCCAGATCGAGCCGGGACTCGCCGAGCGCTGGATCGTCTCCGACGATGGCATGAGCTACATCTTCCGGCTAGACGATCTGCGCTGGACCGACGGCACGCCGGTGACGAGCGAGGCGGTCGCCCGCCGGCTGCGCGCCGCCATCGCCGACACCAGCCGCAATCCCGACCGCTCGCTGTTCAGCGTCGTCGATCAGATCGTGGTCATGACCGACCGCGTCATCGACATCCGTCTCAAGGCGCCGCGGCCCAACCTGCTGCAATTGCTCGCACAGCCCGCAATGGCGCTGCTCTCGGGCCGCGACGGCACCGGCCCGATGAAGATCGAGCAGAACGCCGGCGGCGTCAGGCTGCTGGCGCCGATCGACGACGGCGATCCCGACACGCCGCCGCCGGTGGCGGAAGCGAAAGTCCGGCTGCGCGGCGAGCGCGCGTCGCGGGCGATCGTGCGCTATCTCAGGGGCGAGTCGCAGCTGGTGCTGGGCGGCACTTATGCCGACGTGATGATGGCGCGCGTCGCCGAAGCGCCGTCGCGCGAGTTGCGCGTCGATCCGACCGCGGGGCTGTTCGGCATCGCCATGCTCACCAGTGGCGGTTTCCTGGCCGAGCATGACAATCGCGTCGCTTTGTCGATGGCGATCGACCGGACCGATCTGCTGACCAAATTTGCGGTGCGCGGCTGGGCGCCGATGATCGGCCTGACCCCCGACCAGCTCGATTCGGCCGGCGTGCCGACCTTGCCGACGTGGAACGAACTCGAGATCGGCGAACGCCGGCGGCTGGCGGCGACCCGGGTCGCCACCTTCCGCGGTGCCGGTCCGCCGCCGATATTGCGGATGGCGGTGGTCAATGCGCCTGGTGCGCGCTTGCTGTTCGCCTATGTGCGCCGCTCGTGGCGGGCGATCGGCGTCGATCTGGTGGCGGTGCCCGAGGGCGCGCCGGCCGATCTCGTGGTGATCGACGATGTCGCGCCGATGGACAGCATCAGCTGGTACCTCGATCGCGTCTCCTGCGCCCGTGGCTATGCCTGCGATCCGGCCGCTGAAGAGAAGAGATTGCGCGCCCGCTCCGCTCGGTCGCTCGATGATCGCGCCGTATTCCTGGCCGAAGCGGAGGCTGCGGCGAGCGACGCTGCCTGGTTCATCCCGATCGCACCGCCTTTGCGCTGGTCGCTGGTGTCCCCGCGCCTCAGCGCGTTCCGCGAGAACCCCCGCGGCATCCACCCCTTGAATCGCCTGCGCCGGCCACCAAGATAAATGGACAGGCGCCGGTCCTCCCTTTCACCCGGGCCGGCTGCCGGGAGGATATGGATGGCCGTTTCCCCGCAACGTTTCGATCGCCTCGCCCAATCGCTGCCGCTGGGCACCGACGCTGCCTCGGTGCGGCAGCGCGTCGAGGCGATGGAAGCCCTGCTCGAGCGCTTGTTCGTGATCCCCGGCATCAACCGTCCGGTCGGCCTCGATTCAATCGTCGGCCTCGTGCCCGTGGTCGGAGACGTCATCACCGCGGCGATGGGCGCCTGGCTGGTGTGGGAGGCGCGCAACCTCGGCATGTCGAAATTCCAGCTCACCCGCATGGCCGCGCATGTCGGCTTCGACGCGCTGATCGGCGCCGTGCCTCTGGTCGGCGACCTATTCGACTTCGTCTATCGATCGAACACCAAGAATCTGCGGATCATCAAGCGTCACCTCGACAAGCACCACCCCGCGACGGCGACGATCACGGTGCCGAAGAAGGGCTGATCGGGCGGCTAACGCCCGCGCCATATTTTCAACCCGTCCGTGTCGTTTTCGCCGCGCGAAAAGGCGGCGCACGGGCGTGGCTTCAGATTGACCCCGAGGCACAGCCGGACTTCGCGCAGCCAGCCGCGTTCATTGGCATCGACGCGCAGCATCGCCGGCGTGACGCCGGGATTGGCGCGGGCGAAGGCCTGACGAAACGCGCGGACGCTGAGCGGCCGGCGTGAGAGCGCATCCATGTCGGGATAGCGAATGCTCGCGTAGAGCCGCGACGCCGCCTTGAAATAGCCGACCGGCGACCGTGCGGCACAGGTGCCGTGCTTGGCCCATTCGTGCTGCATCAGTTGCACCGATGGCGTCGCGCAGAGATTCTCGCGGACCAAAGCGGGCGGCAACGGCGGTGCCGGCCGGCACCAGCGTGGCGCGGCCGGTCCCGATGCCTCTGGCCACAGGCCGTGGAGGATGAAGCCGAAGCGATTGCCGCTGCCGCATTGCAGCCGATCGTCGGCACTGGCGGCGCGCGTGCGGCAATATTCGGGCGACCAGCTCAGGGCGAGCAGATAGCCGGCGACCGGCACGCTTCGACGTGCCTCGTCCGGTGGCGGCGACACCGCCCGCGCCGGCGGGATATCGGACGGCAGCCGGCACGACGTCGCCTGGGCAAAGGCCGGCGCGGCGAACGCCAGCAGCGCGAGCGCCGCAGCCTCAGACAGTCGCGAAATCAAGGCCGATGTCCGCCGCCGGCGCCGACTGGGTGAGCCTGCCGACCGAGATGTAGGTGACGCCGGTGTCGGCGATCGCGCGGATCGTATCGAGCCGGACGCCGCCCGACGCTTCGGTCGGCACGCGCCCCCCGACCAGCGTTACCGCGCCGCGCAAGGTGGGCGGCGCCATATTGTCGAGCAGCAGATGCGTCGCGCCGGCGGCGAGCGCGGGTTCGATCTGATCGATCCGATCGACCTCGACGATGATCCGTTCGATCCCGGCCGCCACCGCCCGCCGCACCGCCTCGCCGACCGATCCGGCGACCGCGACATGATTGTCCTTGATCATCGCCGCGTCCCACAGGCCCATGCGATGATTGGTCGCGCCGCCCATCCGCGTCGCATATTTCTCGATGATGCGCAGGCCGGGAATGGTCTTGCGCGTATCGAGCAGGATCGCGCCGGTGCCGAGGATCCGGTCGACATAGATCCGCGTCATCGTGGCGATGCCGCTGAGATGCTGGACGGTGTTGAGCGCCGACCGCTCGGCGGTCAGCAAGGCGCGGGCATTGCCGCGCAGCCGCAGCAGATCCGCTCCGGCCGACACGCGATCGCCGTCCGCCACCAGCCGCTCGATCTCGACATCGGGGTCAAGCCGGCGGAAGAAGGCTTCAGCGATCGGCAAGCCGGCGACGGTCACGGCCTCGCGGCTGTCCATCACGCCGGCGAAGATCGCGTCGGGCGGGATTACGGCGGCGGAGGTGATATCGCCGGCATCGCCGAGATCCTCGGTGAGCGTGGCGGTGACGAAGGCGTCGAGATCGAAGCCGGGCAGGGAGAAGGTCATGGCGGGGGCTTTATCGTTCAAAGTTGCGGGCAACAAGCTGGACGAATCTGGCTTTTATGGCTATGAGAATGGCCATAAAGGAACCCGCTTATGCCCTATTACAGTGTCGTGACGACCAAGGACAAGCTGGCAAGCCTGATCGACAAGGCACTGGCAGGCGAAGAGGTCATCATCACACGCCACGGCAAGCCCATCGTCGAGTTTCGGCCCGTTCAAGAGCGATCAAGGTCGATCGGAACACGAGAGGAGAGGCGGGGAGCGCTACGCGAGCGCCGCGAAAGGCCACCGTCGATCGACATCGACTCGGCGGACCGGATAAGCGAGATGCGGGATGAGGATGCACATTACGTTCGGGACTTGATCCGCCGCGATCAGGAGCGGGCGGAAAAAATCGAAGCGATGCAGCGCCTCGTGACCGAGGGGTTCGAGAGCGGAGTGTCGGATCGAAGCTTCGATGAAATTCTGGCGCATGCGCGACGGGAGGCCGGCGTTGGCGGTGGAGACGATGACCTATCGGCTTAGCCGCCAGGCAGACGATGATCTGCGCCACATTTACGTCACTGGAGTCGAGATTTTCGGTGTCGCGCGGGCCGAGGCTTATGCCGCGGGTCTCAAACGGGTGCTTGGATTTCTCGCGGACTTTCCGCGCGCTGCGAGGGAGCGGAGGGAGCTCGATCCGCCGGTTCGCGCCTATCCCTACAAATCCCACCTGATCATCTACGCGATTGAACATGGCGGTGTTTTGATCAATCGCATCGTCCATAGCCGCCAGGACTGGATGAACGAAACCAGACGCATACCCTGACGTCTCTACCGCTCAATCCCCCGTCACCCGCACCGGCCCGAGATCGCCCTGCCCCACCGAGGCGCTCGCCATCGCCAGCATCGCGTCGAGCGATTTCTTGGCGGCGAGGCGCAGGCCTTCCTCGATCTCGATGCGCGGCTGCAGGTCGCGCAGCGCGACGTAGAGCTTCTCCATCGTGTTGAGCGCCATATAGGGGCAGATATTGCAGTTGCAGTTGCCGTCGGCGCCGGGCGCGCCGATGAAATTCTTGCCCGGCACCGCTTTCTCCATCTGGTGGATGATGTGCGGTTCGGTGGCGACGATCAAAGTGTCGCCCTGCAGATCCTTGGCATATTGCAGGATGCCGCTGGTCGAGCCGACATAATCGGCATGGTCGAGCACGTGCGGCGGGCATTCGGGGTGCGCCGCGACCGGTGCGCCCGGATGCTTCGCCTTGAGCTTGAGCAGTTCGGTTTCGCTGAACGCCTCGTGGACGATGCAGACGCCCGGCCACAGCAGCATCTCGCGCCCGGTCTTGCGCGACAGATAGCCGCCGAGATGCTTGTCGGGGCCGAAGATGATCTTCTGCGTCGCCGGGATCTGGCTGAGGATCTTCTCCGCCGACGAGCTGGTGACGATGATGTCGCTGAGCGCCTTCACCTCGGTCGAGCAGTTGATGTAGGTCAGCGCGATGTGATCGGGATGCGCGTCGCGGAACGCCTTGAACTTGTCGGGCGGGCACGAATCCTCGAGGCTGCAGCCGGCGTCGAGATCGGGCAGCACGACGATCTTCTGCGGGGACAGGATCTTGGCGGTGTCGGCCATGAACTTGACGCCGCAGAAGGCGATCACGTCGGCATCGGTCGCCGCCGCCTTGCGGCTGAGATCGAGGCTGTCGCCGACGAAATCGGCAATGTCCTGGATTTCGGGCTTCTGGTAATAATGGGCGAGGATCACGGCATTGCGCTCCTTGCGCAGCCGATCGATCTCCGCGCGGAGATCGAGTCCGGTAAGGCTTCCGCCCAGTCCACCACGTGCGTCCATCTCGTCAGTCTCCCGCCTTGTTGGCGAATATCTCGGCCAGCGACCGGGATCGGTCCATCTGCTCGGCGTCCGCTCTAACCGGTTCGTCGGCGAAACGCACCTCGACTTTGGCGTCGATGCCGGCGGCCTTCAACGGCATCGCAAAATTGCGCTCGACCGCGCGGCGGCTGGCGTCGCGCGCCATCTTGATCATCATCGGCTGCTGCGCCTGCTTCTGCAGTTCCTGCCAGGCGCGCGTGCGGTTGGCGGCGTCGAGCGTCTGCTCGGCGTTGGTCAGCGCCATCAGCAGGCCGCCGCCGTCATATTCGCGGATATTGCCCATGTCGATCTGCGGCCGGCTGGTCTCGATCGGCGGCAGCGTGACGCTGAGAATCTTCCTCTCGGCATTCCACGACACGTCCTTGCGCGTCAGCTTGCCGAGATCGACCTCGTAGCGAACGAGGCCGGGCATGATCATCGTCTTGCGCGCCTTGAACACGCCGATCCGGGTCTGTTCGGAGGTAACGACCGCGACGAACTGGGCCGCGAACGCCGACATCCGGTTCTGTTCGCGAATGCCTTCGAGGCTGGCGGCGGCGATCGTTTCCGGCGTCGGCGAGACGGTGTCGTTCAGATAGCGGCCGATCGCCCGCACGCCGAACCAGCCGGCGGCGAGCGCGAGCGCCATACCCACCGCCGTCGCCAGCAGCGCCTTCGCCCAACCCGGCATCAGGCGACCAGCCGCCAGCTTTCGCCCTCCTCCGCCACGACGCCGCGATTGCGCAGGTCGATCAGGTGCGCGAGCACCGAACGGCCCGCGGCGCCGACCAGTCGTTCGTCGAGCCCCACATACATTCGTTCGACCATCGCCGGGATCGGCCGCCCACCCTCGCCGAGCAGGCGCAGGATCTGGCCTTCACGCTGCTTGCGGTGCGACGCCATGCTGCGCGCGAAGCGCTGCGGCTTTTCCACCGGTCCACCATGCGCCGGATAATAGAGCGTGTCATCGCGTGCGATCAGCCGGTCGAGGCTCGCCATATAGTCGGCCATGTCGCCATCGGGCGGCGCCACGACGGTGGTCGACCAGCCCATGATATGGTCGCCGGTGAACAGGGCGCCTGATTCGAGCAGCGCATAGCAGAGATGGTTGGAGGTGTGGCCGGGGGTGGCGACCGCCTCGAGCGTCCAGCCGGGGCCGGAAATCCGTTCGCCATCCGCGAGTACGCGATCGGGCGCGTAAGTGGCATCGAATGCCGAATCGGCGCGCGGGCCGTTATCGACCAGCACGAGCGGCGCGCAGCCGACGATCTCGGCGCCGGTCGCGACCTTCAGGGGGGCCGCAGCGGGGCTGTGATCGCGATGCGTGTGGGTGCAGACGATCGCGGTCACCCGCTCGCCTTCCACCGCGCGCAGGATCGCGGCGATATGATCGGGTTCGTCAGGCCCAGGATCGATCACCGCCACCTCGCCGCGGCCCACGACATAGGTCTGTGTGCCCGAAAAGGTGAAAGCCGAGGGGTTGGGCGCGAGAATGCGGCGAACCAGTGGCTCCACTTGTTCCGCGAGGCCGGTCGGGAATGTGTCCATGATCCGGATGTGGCGATTTTGACGGGTAAAGCAAGGGCCGGCAGGATGCTGGTCAGGGCAATCCCTCTACCGCTTGCGGTAGAGGGCAGCAGGCATATCCGCGCCGAACGCCCTCAACGATCGCGTTCGGCGCGCAGCTTCGCGAGTTCGGCGTCGAGCCCGGCCAGCGCCTTCCGGAGATGTTCGCGCTGCAGGTCCTGCGATCGTGCCAGGCCGGCGCGCGCGGCTTCCAGCGCCTTGATCGTGATCCGGCGGATTTCCTTCTCGTCCGGCGCGCCGGCACAGACGATCATGCGGCTGCGCTCCGCCTTGCCGTCGACTCTGGTCACGACCTCGGTGCGGGTCACCTTGGCGCGGCCATCGCAATGATTGCCGACGCGGATGATCCGCTCGCCGTCGTCGTCACCCATCATGACCATGTGGCGTTGCCGGTCTTGCGCGCGTTCTGCCGCGTCCGACGCGCGTTCTGCCGCGTCCGACGCGCGGTCGGCCGCATCGTCGGCAGCATCGCTCGCAGCCTCGGCAGCAGCTTCCGCAGCGGCTTCGGCGGCAGCGGCTGCATCTTCCGCATCCGGCACCTCGTCGGCATGCGTTTCGCTCGTCCACGCCTCGGTCCGGACTCGTGGAGCGACCGGCGCTTTGGGCGCAGCGGGCGCCGCGCGTGCTTCCGGGGCAGCGGGCGGCTCCGGCGCCTCCGGCGGTTCGGGCGGCGCCGTCCAGGCGGCCTTGATCGGCGCGACGGCGTCGTTGGCGGCCTCGGCTGCCGCCCCACCCGAGGCGGTCAGCGCCAGTCCGCCGCCCACCAGCACCGTGGCCAGCACCACGCCCGATACGCTGCGGCGCGACGACAGACTCCCGGCCTTCATCATCCGCAATCTCCGTTTCAGCTCGTCGCGATTGCCGAGCGTGCAGGCGGCGACCGGTGTCCGCGAGCAAGCGGACTTGACCACCGCAAGGCCATAGCTGTGCCGCTCCGACGGGGTGGCATCGGCGAGCACGAGCGCGTCGCAGGCCAGTTCCTGATCGGCGCGGAACGCGCGCCAGGCGCGGTGGGCTACGGGATTGAACCAGTGCAGCGACAGGATCGTCAGCGCGGCGAAATTGGCCGACATGTCCCAGCGCAGATGGTGGACGAACTCATGCCGCAGCGCGAGCCGCAATTCCTCCTCGCTGTAGCGCCAGCGCCAGTCGTGCGGCAGCACGATCGTCTTGACGAACACGCCGGCCGCGAACGGCCCGTCGACCGCGCGGCTGGCGCAGACTTCGATGCCGTTGCGGTCGAGCCGCGGCAGCGGCGTCGACCTGGCCAGCGTCCGGCGCACGAAGCGGCGATAGGCGAGCAGGTGCCAGGCGAAATGGACCAGGGCGCCGCCCAGCCACAGGCCGAGCAGGATCATCGGCCAGGGCAAGGCAGCCAGGGCATCGAACAATGTCGGCAAATGCTCCACCGCGGGCGCGGTGCCGGCCGCTTCAGCCGGCGCGTCGAACGACACGATGTGGATCAGGACGGGGATCTGCTCCAGCGGCGAATCGACCAGGGTCGCGGGCAGCGGCGGCAGGACCATCCGCAGTGCGGGCAGCAACCATAGCAGATAGGCGATCTGCGGGCCGAAGGCGGCGGCCACCCGCATGCGCACCAGCAGCACGATCACCATCAGCATGGTGGTGGCGACCAATGTCTCGAGGATCCAGCCGCTCATGACTTCAGCGCCTTCAGCAGCGCTTCGATCTCGGCGATGTCGGCATCGGACAAAGCGTCGCGCTCGGCGAGGTGCGCGACCAGCGGCATGATGCGGCCACCGAACAGGCGATCGACCAGCTTGCGCGATTCGACCGCGACATAATCGGCGCGTGCGACGGTCGGGCGATAGAGATAGCGGCGGCCATCCTCCTCATGGGCGAGGATGCCCTTGCCGAGCAGCCGCGACAACATGGTCTTGACCGTCCGGTCGCTCCAGCCTTTGGCCGGATCGATCCGTTCCGTCACGTCGGCGGCGGTGAGCGGGGCTTCGTCCCACAGCACCTCCATGACGATATGCTCGGCTTCGCTGATTCGCTCGGTCATCATCCTGCGCCTCCCTGACTACGGATGTAATCGACTATCGATTACAAGTGTAGTCTAAAAATGGCTGAACGGTTGCTGAACGTTCCAGGGGCGATGCGGAGCACTGGGATCGTGCGTCGGAAAAGTTTACATCGCCCCCTGATCACTAACGCTGCTTAACCACCGTATCCCGCCGGAAACATGCGCTGACACGGCTTGGCACGGCGCCTGCAGAGTTAACGATGTTCCGAAAGGTTCTGCTTCAGAGCGGCGGGACGGCAGCCATCTGGTCTGGCACCGTCCCGCCCTCGCCCGCCCTGGAATGCCACCGACATCGCCGCTGGCCGCTCGGCCGCTTCCGTTTGGTCGGGACGAGTCCGGCACGCGCCGCAAAGTCCGCGGCGATTTCCTGGATCGCGATCCACGTTAGTCCGCCATGTTTGGGCGTAGGACGCGCGCGGCTATGCAGCCACCGTCGCGCCGGCGCGACGTCCGTCGCCGCAAAGGCGCCGGCCCCGTGCGCCGGGATGGTCCGGATCGCCGCAGCGCGCGCCGCATAACCGTGCGACGGCATGAAGCGAAGGTCAGCCCCCTGCCTTTGGCCAAACGGGGAGCCGGTCCGCCTTCAATTCGCCTTGGCGAGCCCCTCGTCGGCGAACAGCTGATGCAGTTCGCCGGCCTCGTACATCTCCATCATGATGTCCGATCCGCCGACGAATTCGCCCTTCACATAGAGCTGTGGAATTGTCGGCCAGTCCGAATATTGCTTGATGCCCTGGCGGATGCCCTGGTCCTGCAGCACATCGACGCTTTCGAAGGCGACGCCGATATGTTCGAGAATCGCGATCGCCCGGCTGGAGAAGCCGCACTGCGGGAACAAGGGCGTGCCCTTCATGAACAGCAGCACGTCATTGCTCTTCACCAGCGTATCGATCCGCGCGAGGGGGTCGTCGGTCATTGTCATTGCTCCTGTGCTGGGACGGCAGTGGTGAGCTGGAGCGCGTGCAGCACGCCGCCCATCCTGCCGCCGAGGGCGGCATAGACCGCCTGATGCTGTCTGATCCGGGGAATGCCCCGGAAGGTTTCACTCACGACGCGGGCGGAATAGTGATCGCCATCGCCCGCGAGATCGGTGATCTCCACCGTCGCGCCCGGGATCGCCGCGACGATCATCGCCTCGATCTCGTCAGCCGCCATCGGCATGTTACTGCGCTTCCATGAACTGGCGGCGCGCTTCGGCGGTCTTGTCCGACAGGGCCTGCCTTATGGTCGCGTCGTCGGTTTCGACACCGGCCGCAATCAGGTCACCGAGCAGCTTGCGGACCACATCCTCGTCGCCCGCGTCCTCGAACTCCGCCTGCACCACTGCCTTGGCATAAGCATCGGTCTCTTCCGGCGTCAGCTTCATCTGCACCGCGGCCCATTGGCCGAGCAGCCGGTTGCGCCGCGCAATGATCCTGAACGCCATGTCCTGGTCATGGACGAATTTGGCTTCGAAGCCCCGTTCCCGATCGTCGAATGTGGTCATCGGCATCCCTTGCGCTGTGCGGCTGATCATCGAGCCGTCAAGATAGGACGCAGCCGCGGCCGGCGCAATGCGCGGACGTTACGGAGTCGCGATCCGGGGCGAAAGGATCAGGGCGTCACCACCAGCTTGCCGATCGCACCGCGCCCGGCCAGCATCGCGATCGCCTCCCCGCCGCGCTCAAGCTTATAGGTCGCGGTGATGTTCGGGCGGATGCGCCCTTCCGCCCACAGCGCGAACAGCTTGGCGACATGCGCGGCATTGGCGGCCGGGTCGCGCGCGACGAAGCCGCCCCAGAACACGCCGCAGACGTCGCAGCTCTTGAGCAGGGTCAGGTTCAGCGGCAGCTTAGGGATGCCCGCCGGGAAACCGACGACGAGATAGCGGCCCTCCCATGCGATCGACCGCAGTGCAGCCTCGGCATAGTCGCCGCCGACCGGATCGTAGATGATATGCGCGCCGTCCGGTCCGACCTTGGCCTTGAACGCATCCGCGAGCGCCTTCGCCTGCGCCCGGTCGAACGGCCCGCGATCGTAGATCAAAACGTCATGCGCGCCGGCATGCTGCGCCGCAGCGGCTTTCGCTTCCGACGAGACCGCCGCGATCACGCGCGCGCCGAACGCGACGCCGAGTTCGACCGCCGACAGGCCGACACCGCCGGCCGCGCCGAGCACGAGCAGGGTTTGCCCGGCAACGAGATGCCCGCGGTCGAGCAGCGCGTGCATGCTCGTCGCATAAGTCAGGAGCAGCGCGGCGGCTTCGGTCAGATCCACGCCATCGGGGACATGGAAGGCGCGGTTGACCGGAACCGCCACCCTTTCCGCCAGTCCGCCGGCGGTGGTGAGCGCAATCAGCCGGTCACCGACCGCCCAGCCCTCGACACCCTCGCCCACCGCCTCGACCGTTCCGGACACTTCGCCGCCCGGCGCGAACGGACGCTGCGGGCGGAACTGATATTTGTCCTCGATGATCAGCACGTCGGGGAAGTTGATCGCGCAGGCGGCGATTCGCACCAGCACTTCGCCGGGACCTGCGACGGGATCGTCGACCTCGGCAAGCTCGAGGGTTTCCGGTCCGCCCGGCGCGCGCGACAACAAGGCTCTCATGACGATTCCCCTCCAGACACTCTCACATCCAGGGGCGTTCGGCCGCCCTCTGCGTCTCGTAATGGCCGATCCGGTCGGCGACGCCCAGCGTCAGTCCGATCTCGTCGAGTCCCTCGGCCAGGCAATGTTTGCGAAAAGCATCGATCTCGAATTCGAAGCGGTCCTGAAAAGGCGTGGTCACGGTCTGGCTGTCGAGATCGATATGGATCGGCTCGGTCTGCGCCACGGTCATCAGCCGGTCGATCGCGTCCTGCGGAAGCACGACGGTCAGCAGTCCGTTCTTGAACGCGTTGCTCGAAAATATGTCCGAGAAGCTCGGTGCGATCACGGCCACGATGCCCATGTCGGCCAGCGCCCAGGCGGCATGTTCGCGGCTGGAGCCGCACCCGAAATTGTCGCCGGCGATCAGGATCGGCGCCCCCCGCCATTTCGGGTCGTCGAAGATGTTGCCGGGCTCGGCCCGGATCGTCTCGAACGCGCCGCGGCCGAGGCCGATCCGGCTGATCGTCTTCAGCCATTCGGCGGGAATGATGACGTCGGTATCGACATTCTTGGCGCCGAACGGAATCGCGCGGCCTTCGATGCTGTTGACGGGCTTCATGTCAGTCTCCTAGCGCCCGAGTACCGTGACGCCAACCGCCTGCGCGGCCTTCGCCAACGCAGAGTCGAGCGTGGCGAGCGGCAACGCCCGGCGCATTGCAAGTTCGAGATAGAGCGCGTCATAGGCGGTCAGTGCGTGCGCCCGCGCAAGCGGCAATATGCGCCTGAGGTAATGGGGCGCATCGAGAAAGTCGATCTCGATGCGCAGCCCTGAAAGCGTTTCGGCAAATTGCAGCGACTCCGCCGGTTCGACACGTTTACGTCGCTCTCCAACCAGCATGCCGTTGGTAACCTCGATATACCAGTGCACCGGGACGAAAAGGGTGTGATCATCGGTCTTCTCGAACACCGCTTCGGTCGCGTCGGAGCGTTCATCGGCAAAGAACCATGCCAGCGCCATCGATGCATCAACGATGAGAGCGCTCAATATTTTCGCCCTTCATCGATCAATTGTCTGATCGTGAGATCCGGCCCGAGCCGGGGACCATGTTCCGCACGCCAGGCGATGTAATCCTGCCGCGCCTTGCGTCGTTGCTCGACCGTCAGCGGCAGATCGAATGACGACAGTTTGGCGATTGCCTTGCCATGACGACGAATGATGATTTCTTCACCCGCCTCGGCCCGCGCGAGCAATTCCGAGAAGCGCGCCTTGGCTTCTGCGGTGCTGAACTCGGCGACACGAGCGTCCATATCCGACCTCCTGGAATACGGTCAGACTATAGGTCATATTTCCAAAACGGTCAATCCGCCGCCGCCGGAAAGACCGGCAGCTTGGTGATGTCCTCGGGTTCGTGCTGGATGATCAGCGTCGCCCCCAGATTGGCCGCGATCGCCTTGAAGCGCTGCAGCGATGCGAGCGTCTGCGCGCGATCGCTGTTGAACGGCGGCACGCCCTCATTGGCGAGATTCTCGTTGAAATGCGCGACGTCGCCCGACAGCAGAACCATGCCCTTGTTCTTCAACCGCACCAGCAGGCCGTGATGGCCGGGCGTGTGGCCGGGCAGGTCGATCATCTGGACACTGCCATCGCCGAACACATCCTTGTCGCCCTGCACGCCTTCGACATTGCCGCCCTCCTTCAGCCAGCCCGCGAGCGGCGCCGCATCGACGCCTTCGGGCGGGTCGCGCAGCACTTTGAGGTCCTCGTTGCCGATCAGCAATCTGGCGGCCGGGAACATGCTCGCCTGCCCGACATGGTCGAAATGATAATGACTGATGCCCACCGTCGTCACCTGTTCGGGCTTGACGTTGAGCTTGGCCAATTGCTCGGCGATCGTGACCGACAGGGTCGCGCTCAGCGCATCGGTACCATTGGTCGGCTTACCTTTCAGGCTTACCGGCAGTCCGGTGTCCCAGATCATGTAGGTTGCACCGTGGCGGATCAGATAGCAGCTCGACGTCAGCTGCTTGGTCCGGCCGGTATAGGCGTAGATATCCGAGAATTCGTTGAGATCATTGACGCGAATCGCGCCGCAATCCAGCCGCCAGAGCTGGATGTCGGCGGTCGTTGCCTTGATTTCCCTGGCCGATTCGTTCTGCCCCGAGGCCGCGACCGCTGCAACGCCGCTCAGCACGGCGCCTCCGATCAGCCCCACCATTGCCCGCTTCACTGCCTTACTCCCCAACGAGCTCCTGGCCCACAAGCTCCCGTACATCGGTGAGCCGCCCAGTGACCGCCGCCGCCGCCGCCATGGCGGGCGAGAGCAGATGCGTGCGTGCGCCGGGTCCCTGTCGCCCGACGAAATTGCGGTTGGAGGTGGACGCGCAGCGTTCGCCGGGCGGCACCTTGTCCGGGTTCATGCCCAGGCACATCGAACAGCCCGGCTCGCGCCATTCGAAGCCGGCGTCGATGAAGATGCGGTCGAGTCCCTCGGCCTCGGCCTGCAGCTTGACGAGCCCCGAACCCGGCACCGCCAGCGCCTGGCGCACGCCGCCGGCAATCTTGCGGCCCTTGAGCACCGCCGCGGCCGCGCGCAGATCCTCGATCCGGCTGTTGGTGCAACTGCCGATGAAGATGTTCTCGACCGCGACGTCCTGCATCCGCATGCCGGGGGTCAGGCCCATATAAGCAAGCGACTTCGCCGCCGCCGCCTGCTTGGAGGGATCGGCGAAGCTGGCCGGATCGGGCACGAAGCCGGTGATCGGCACGACATCCTCGGGACTCGTGCCCCAGGTGACGTTGGGCGAGATGTCGCTCGCCTCGAGCCGTACGACCGCATCATAGTGCGCCCGCGGGTCGCTGGGCAATGTCCGCCACCAGGCGAGCGCCGCATCCCAATCGGCACCTTTCGGCGCCATCGGCCGTCCGGCGAGATAGGCGAAGGTCGTGTCGTCGGGCGCGATCAGGCCGGCGCGCGCGCCGCCCTCGATCGACATGTTCGAGACGGTCAGCCGCCCCTCGAGCGACATGTCGCGGATCACCGATCCGGTATATTCGATGACATAGCCGGTGCCGCCGGCGGCACCGATCTTGCCGATGATCGCGAGCACGACGTCCTTGGGGCTGACGGCGAAGCCGAGCGTGCCCTCCACCCGGATTTCCATCGCCTTCGAGCGCTTGAGCTGCAGCGTCTGTGTCGCAAGCACATGTTCGACCTCGGACGTGCCGATGCCGAAAGCAAGTGCGCCCAGCGCGCCATGCGCCGCGGTATGACTGTCGCCGCACACCAAGGTCGTGCCCGGCAAGGTGAAGCCCTGCTCGGGTCCGACGACATGGACGATGCCCTGATTGGCATCGGTCGCGTCGATATAGCGGATGCCGAATTCCGCGGTGTTGCCGACCAGCGCCGCGAGTTGCTGCGCGCTTTCCGGATCGGCGATCGGGATGCGCTTCCCCTGCGCATCGACGCGCGCGGTCGTCGGCAGATTATGATCGGGCACGGCGAGGGTGAGATCGGGGCGCCGCACCGTGCGGCCGGCGACGCGCAGCCCCTCGAACGCCTGCGGACTGGTGACCTCATGGATGAGGTGGCGATCGATATAGATCAGGCAGGTGCCGTCATCGCGCCGGTCGACGACGTGCGAATCCCAGATCTTCTCGTAAAGCGTGCGGGGCTTGACCATGGCGGCTCCCTAGCGGAGCGACGCGTGCCGTGAAAGTACGACAGCGGCAAAAAACCGGAAACCGGTCGTTCGTGGGATCACTCCGGCTGTTCGGGCGTCGCCGAGACCAGGGTCCGCGAAGGATCCCCGTGGCTGCCGGGCAGGTCGACCTTCAGCCAGTCGCGCTGCGGCAGGCCGAACAGCATGTCCATGACCTCGAGCTGCAATCCCACCGGCCGCGTGCTCTGCGAGTTCCACAGGATGACGACGCCGGTGCGCTTGACCGGATCGAACAGCATCAGCGAGCGATAGCCGCGGACCGCACCGCGATGGCCGACCAGCTTGTGGCCGGCATAGGCATATTCGCGCCAGCCCATGCCATAGGTGACGCCGGAGATCGCGCGATCATCGATGCCGAAGCCGCGCGGCCGGCCGGTGATCGTCAGCGGCGCGTGGATCTGCCGGAGCAATGTGGGCGATACGACCGAGGCGGCAACGCCCATCTGCGCCTGCATCCAGCGGCCGAGATCGGTGATCGAACTGTTGACGCCGCCGGCGGCCGGCACGCGATAATAGCTGTCGACGACCGGCATGATCCGCCCACCGACATGCGACCGCGCCCAACTGGGCGAGGATTCGAGGCCAGCGCGGCTGATCGTCGCGGAGGTCATCCCCAGCGGCCGGAACAGCCGCTCGCGCACGACATCCTCATAGCGCCGGCCGGTGACGGTCTCGACGATCTCGCTCGCGGCGTCATAGGCGACATTCTGATAGCTGTAGCAGGCGCCCGGCGCACACATCGTCGGCACCGTCGCCAGCATCGTCCGCAGCACGTGCGGATCCTGGCCGTCCTCGAGCTTGCGGTCATAGGCGTTGCGGACGAGACCCAGCGACTGCGACAGCAGGTTCATGACGGTCGCGCGCGATTCGGCACCGCCCGGCAGCTTCAGCGACGGCGCATAGCGCGATACAGGATCGTTCAGCGACAGCCGGCCTTCGGCGGCCAGTTCGGCGACGGTGGTCGCGGCGACGCCCTTCGACAGCGACGCCCAGCGGAACACGGTGCGGGTCGTCACCGGATCGGTGGTGCCGATCTGGGTGACGCCATAGCCCTTGACGAAACGCATCTCGCCATTTTCGACGATGGCGACGGCCATGCCGACCATGTCGGGGCTGGCGATCACCTGCGACAGCCGCCGGTCGAGCCGGGCATAGTCGATCGCGGCCGATCCGCCGCTGCGCAGCACCGCCGGCACCGAGCCGGCATAGGTTTCCGCGGCGCCCGGATGCGCTTCGGCCGCGACATCGGCACGAGCGAAGCTGAAGGCGGATGCGGCCAGCGCCGCGAACAATGCGCCTGCTGCGGCCAGCGGCCAGTGACGCAATCGAGTCCTGTTGATTTCGGTCAAGCGACAACCCCGCCCGGCGTTCGTTGATTTTCCCGGTTCTAAGTGACGTTGTAACAACAATTTATCAACAGCGCAAAACAGCATGCCGCTCGCTTCGGCGCGCGCCGGACTCGACCCGGCTCTTTTGAGGGCGGGGCGCGGGAACAATCCGGCGGCGAGGCGCCGCGTTTCCGTGTTTCGCCAATGTCTTGGAGACAGGCTGCCGCCACTCTCCCTCTCCCGCAAGCGGTAGAAGGGAAAAAGCGCCTACTCCCGGAAAGCCTCGTCGTTGATCCGCGTGATCGGCGTCAGGATATAGTTCATCACCGTCCGCTTGTCGCCGAGCAGGTTGACCGTCGCGGTCATGCCGGGACCGATCGGCAGCAATTTACCGCCATGCTCGATCGTGTTCGAGGTCGTCCGCACCTTGACGACATAATGGCTTTCACCATTGCGCTCGTCGACCACCGCATCGGGCGAGATCGTAACCACGGTGCCATGCAGCGACCCGTAGATCGCGGGATCATAAGCGGTGATGTCGACCTTCGATTTCTGCCCGATCTTGATCGATGCGATGTCCTTGGGCAGCACCTTCGCCTCGATCAGCAGGCCCTTCTCGCTCGGCACCAGTTCGACCAGCGGCGACCCGGGCGAGACCGAGCCGCCGACGGTGCTGACCATCACGCGCTGCACCAGCCCGTCGAGCGGCGCGCGCACCACCGTGCGGGCAGCGCGATCGGCAAGCGCCGGCAGCGTGCTGCTCCGGGCGTCGAGTTCGGCGCGCGCGGCGGCAAGTTCCTGCCCGGCCTGGGCGCGCCATTCCTGCGTCGCCCGGTTCAACGTCGCCTGCGCCTCGCCGACGGCCGAGCCGCCACGCTGGATCGCCGACGCGGCGCCGGCCGCCTCGCTCGCCGCGACGCTCGCGGCGCTTTCCGCCTGCATCAGCGAGATGCGCGGTTCGATCCCGCGCTCGACCAGCGGGCGAATCGCATCAAGCTGCGACTTCGCCGAATCGCGCGCCGACACGCGTGCCTCATATGCCGAGCGCGCCTCGGACAAAGCGTCCTGCGCCTGCGCCACGCGCGACCGGCCGGCCGACTGCAGGCTCGAGAGATCGGCCATGCGCGAACGATGCAGCGCGCGCTCAATCTCGATCTGCCCGGCGCTCTGCGCATCGGGCGCCGCCGGGAAGACCGGCTCGCGGCCGGAGACTTCCGCTTCCAGCCGGGCGATCTTGGCGAGCAGCGCATAAGCGGTGGCCTGCCCGCTGCCCAGTTCGGCGCCGGACTGGATCGGACTGAGGCGCATCAGTACGTCGCCGGCCTTCACCTGCTGGCCGGTGCGGACCAGGATCTCCTTGACGATGCCGCCTTCGAGATTGGAGACGATCTGGAGCTGCGAACTGGGAATCACACGTCCGGGTCCACGCACGGTGCGATCGAGTTCGGCGAGATTGGCCCAGATGATGAACAGCGCGAAAAAGCCGGCGATCCCCCACAAAAGGATGTTGGACGCCGTCCGCGGCTTCATCCGCGTCGCCATATCCTCGATATGCGTTTCAGACATGCCTGGATCTACTTTCCTGAACCGTCATTTCCTGCGCCCGGCCCGTCCGGTCGGCGAATCGGGCTGGATATCCAGTTCCGGCAACAGCCGTCCCATACGCGACATCAGCGCATAGCGCGCCGTTTCGAGCTCGACTTCGGACAATATGTATTGCGCCGCCGACTGGAAGAAATTGTCTTCCGCCTGGAGCACCGAGATCAACGTACCGCGCGAAACGCGGAACCGTTCGGCGAGCACGTCGCGCGACAGCCGGCTCGCGACATAGCTGCGCTGCTGCGCGTCGCGCGCGACTTCGAGCGAGTCGACGTCGGACCAGGCGATCAGCGCGTCGCGTTCGGCCTCGATCCGCGTCCGCTGCGCGCGCGCCTCGGCGGTCGCGGCGCGCGCCTGCGCCTGGTTGGCGCGTGAGTTCCGCCCACCGAACAGGCGGTAGCGCAGGTTGACGCGCGCGCGGACGTCATAGTCGCGATCGGTTTCGAACACGCCGTAACGGCCGGCATCGATGCCGGCGGACAATTGCGGCAGATTATCCGACCGCACCGATTCGGCGTCCTTGCTCGCGGCGCGCGCCTCGGCATAGGCGGCCTGCACGGCCGGACTCTGGCCGGCGGCGGCGACAACGATGTCGCGCTCATAGGCCGGCACCACCGCGCGATCGCTGCCGCTCATGTCGGTCGGCGGCGGCGTGCCGATCAATTCCTGGAAGCGCGCCTCGGCATTGGCGAGCTGGCGGCGATAGCTGGCGATCCGCCCGGCGGTGACGGCGAGATAGGAGTCGACCTCGGCGACATCGCCGGGCGCCGAAACGCCCTGCTTGATCCGCTCGTCGACCGCCTCGCGCAATTCCTTCTGGCTCTCGGCATAGGCATCGCCGATCTGCAGCAGCGAGCGGTAGGCGAACACGTCATACCAGGCGGCGATCGCGCGCAGCGCAACCTGATCGGCAACCGAGGCAACATTGTCCTCCGCGCTCTCGATACGCGCGCCGGCGGCGGAAATCCGCTCGGCGGTGGCGCCGAAGTCGAACACCGGCTGCTGGATGCTGAGCGTGAAATCGGTGCGCTGGCGCGACCGCGATCGCTCGATGATGTTCTGCGGATCGTTGGAGAAATCGCGCGAGAGCGTGCGGAAGCTGCTGAGGTTCAACTCGCCCGACGGAAATCGCTGGGCCCTGGCCTCGCTGCGCGCGGCGACCGCCTCGGCACGGCCGGCACGGGCTTCCTCGAGCGCCGGATGTTCGCGGACGGCGACGCGCACCGCGCCGCGGAACGATTCGGGCAGGCCGATCGTGCCGACCAGCCCGACCAGCGGATCGGACTTGGGATCGATCTTCATCGGGTCGGAATCGGCGGACGGCAAGGTCGCCTGTTGCGCGGTTGCCGGTTGCGCGACACCGGCGAGCAGCAACGCAAACGCCCCGGCCCGCCAGCCGGCGCCAATGTCCCAAGCCATTCACGCCACTCCCACCTGCCCGGTCTCGCAACCGGGCCACCCGCACGGCCCCATGCCCGACCGACGCCGATTCTCCCAGAGCGAATGCGGCCACCCCATGCCGCATTCGCCGAAAATCGACGAACCGATTCGGAAGCACATATCAAAAGTCCGCCCCCGAACCCGTAATCACGGGCCGGGGGCAGAGTAACCTTGATAGGCTGAGCGCTATAGAACGAAATCGGTCGCGGTCAACGTCACGCCATTGCTGAGGATGATGTGCATGTCGGCCACGGCATCGCCATTGGTGTCGGCATAGACGTGGGTCACGCCCGAGACGACCTCTGCCCTGAGGTCGCCGCGCGTACCGACGGTGAACGCCCCGGTGCCGATAAAGTTGAACGCCTGGTTGCCGCCCACCCCCGCATTGGCGTCGATCAGCGACAGGTCGATCAGGTCACCGGCGGTGAAGTCGGTGATCGTGTCGACACCGCCGGCGGTCGCACTCTCGGTGGTCAGGTTGTAGCTGAACCGGTCGGCACCGACCCCGCCCGTGATCGTATCCGCTCCGGCGCCGCCGAAGATCGTGTCCGCACTGGTCGAACCGGTGATCGCGTCGTCGCCGCCCAGGCCCAGGATCTGCTGGACGTTGGTCAGCGCGACCCCGGAGAAGTTCAACACGTCGTTACCGGCAGAACCCTGGATCTTGACCTGCGAGTAAGCGCCACCGTCGACCGCCTCGATGCTGGTCGAAGACAGCCAGTTGATCGTCGTGGCGATCGATCCGATCTTGATCGTATCCGTGCCGGAGCCGCCGTTGATCGTATCGACACCGTCGGACGCGCTGACCAGGAAGATATCGGCCCCGTTTCCGCCGTTGAGGATGTCGTTGCCGAGTCCGCCCGAGATCGTGTCGGCGCCGGTCGAGCCGGTGATCGTGTCGACACCGTCACCGCCCTCGATGCTGGCGATATTGGTCAAGGTGACCGCGCTGAAGTCGAGCGTGTCGTTGCCCGCCGTCCCCGCGATCCTGACCTGGCCGTAGACGCTGCCGTCCACCGCCTCGATGCTGGTCAGCGAAGCCCAGCTGATCACCGTCGCGATCTTGTTGGCACGCACCGTATCGGTGCCGCTGCCGCCGTCGATCGTGTCGTTGCCGTCCGAAGCGCCGACGATGATGATGTCGTTGCCGCCACCGGCATTGACGGTGTCGTTACCGCCGGCGCCGGTGATGGTGTTGGCGCCGCCATTGCCGGTGATGATGTTGACCAGCGCATTGCCGGTGGCGTTGATCACCGAACTACCGGTCAAGGTCAGGTTCTCGACATTGGCCGACAATGTGTAGGTCGCCGACGAGAAGACGCTGTCGGTGCCGTCATTGGCCAGCTCGACCACGACATCGGCGGTGTTGTCGACATAATATGTGTCGTTGCCGCCGCGGCCCTCGAGCCGGTCGACGCCGCCGGCGCCATCGAGAGAGTCGTTGCCGGGGCCACCGACGATCGTCTCGCCGGCGGCCGTGCCGACCACCGTCTCGGGATCGACGTCGTTGACCGTGATCGTCAGCGTCCGGGTCGTGAACAGGCCGTTGGGATCGGTCGCCCGCACGATGATGTCGTGCGAGGTCGCCTGTTCGAAGTCGAGCGCCACACCGTTCGCCACCGACACCACACCGGTGCTGGCATTGATCTGGAAGCGTCCGCCGGCATTGTTGAGCAGGGTGTAGGTCAGCGCCTGACCTTCCGGATCGGTCGCCGACACCGTCCCAACCGCGAAGTTGGTCGGCGCGAATTCGTTCACCACGGCATTGGTGATGACGATGCTGTTCGGCGCCTGATTGATGTAGATCGTCACCGGCCGGTCCGTCGCGGTGATCCCCTGCGTCGCCGTGACGATCAGGGCATAGCTCGCCTGCACAGGGCCACCGGTGAAAATGACCTTGCCGTCGGTCGCGTTGATCGCGAACTGCCCGGCATCGGCACCCGACAGCGTGTAGGTGATCGCACCGAACGACACGTCGGCGTCGGTCGCATCGGCATCATAGACCTGCGCCCCGACGAGCAGCTGGTCCTGGTTGAGGATCGCGCTCGTCCCCGACTGGAAGGCGGGGAAGTTGTCGTTGATGTCGGTGACGTTGAAGGTCACCACCGCCGTGTCGGTCAGCCCCTTGGCGTCGGTCACCTGGACGGTGATCGTGTGGCTGGGCGCCGTCTCATAGTCGAGCGTCTTGCCGGCAAGCAGGCTGATCTGGCCGTTGCTGGCGTTGACCTCGAACAGCCCGTCGGGATCGCTGATGATCGCATAGCTCAGCGTATCGCCCAGCGGCGCATCGACATCGCTGGCCGTGACGGTGGCGAGCACCGCATCGGCGTCCGTCGTCTCCGCAGCGGCGAGAATCTGGTCGTTCACGACCGGCGCATCGTTGAGCACCGTCGCCGAAGCGAAGGACGGCGCGCCGCCGTTGAACTGGAAGAACTCCACGTTCGAGACCGTATCCGTCTCACCATTATAGGTGACGCGGTAGTTGCTCGGCGACAGCTGGGTGATGGTGTACGCAACCCACGGCAGCGCGAAGACGATGGTGTCGGTCCCACTGCCGCCCTCGTAGAAGTCGTTGCCGGCGCCGTCGATCAGCAGGTCGTTCTCGGAGCCGCCATTGACATGGTCGTCGCCGTCGCCGCCGGTGATCGTGTCGGCGCCCGAACCGCCGTTGAACGTGTCGTCGCCGGTGCCGCCGGTCAGCGTATCGTTGCCCGAACCGCCATAAACGAGATCGTCGCCGGCATCGCCGTTGAGGAAGTCGTCGCCGGCGCCGCCGTTGAGAATGTCGTCGCCGTCGTCGCCATTGATCAGGTCGCTGAAGCCGCCGCCGGTCAGATTGTCGTCACCCGATGTCGATGCGACCACTTCGGCTGCGCCATTGACCACCAGCGTGGCGGTCCGTGGCGTCGAGCCACCATTCGAGTCGACCACATTGTAGGTGAAGGTGATCGTCGCGGTCTCGCCCGGATCCAGCGAGTTGAAGTTCGAGGTCTGGAGATAATAGAGGCCAGTCTCCGGGTTGCGGAAGTTCACCAGCGCGTTGTTGAGCTGCCCATTGATCGTCGCCAACTCGGACGGCGTCAGTGCCGAGGAGGTGGCGACGACATTGAGCGAGGTGAAGTCGATGTCGGTGCCATCCGGATCGGAAGCGCCGGAGAGCAGGTTGAGCGTCACGCGGCCCAGGTTCGGAGGGCCGCTCGGCCCCGTCGTGTTGTCGTCGACCGGTGCCAGCACGAGCGGACTCGGCGCGATCGGGTTCTCGTTCGATCCGGTCAGTTGCAGCGTGTAGGTCGCAGTGTCGGTGCCGCCATGGCCGTCGTTCACCGAGATGTTGAAGCTCAGCAGCGGGTTGTTGCCCGTCACCAGCCCGTTGATCGCGGCGTCGTTGGGTTCGAAGCTGTACTGGCCATTGGCCTGGACCGTCAGCGTGCCATAGGTCCCGACCAGAACCGTGCTGCCACCCCCGCCGGGCGCGCCACCGACGACCGCATAGGTCGGCGTATCGATCGTATCCGGGTCGGTCGAGATGAACGTACCGGTGACCGCGCTGAAATCGTCGAGCGCCGGCGTGTCGGCAATCGGCCCGCCGAGTGATCCGCCCACGATGTCGGGCGTGTCGTTGGTGCCGGTGATCGTGATCGTCAGCGTCGCGCCGTCGCTGGTCAGCGCACCATCGGTCACCGTGTAGGGAATGATGATGTCGAGCGTCTGACCTGCGGTGAGATGGTTGTAGGCGCCGTTGGCGGGATCGAAGCTGTAGCTGCCGTCGGGATTGAACGTGAACCCGGCAGGCGCCGCATTGTCGAGCGTGTAGGTCAGGCCGCCATCATTGTCGGCGTCGCTGTCGTTGGTCGCCACGCTGCCGGTGACGACGGGACTGTCTTCGGTGGCCGTGTTGGCGTCATCGACCGCCATCGGCACGTCATTGACGCCCGCAACCGTGATCGTCAGCGTCGCCGTGTCGGTGCCGCCCGGCAGGCCGTCATTGACCGTATAGGTGACGACCACATCCTGCGTCTCGCCCTGCGCGAGCGTCTGATAGGCAGCGTTCGACGGATCGAAGCTGTAGCTGCCATTGGGGTTGAGCGTGAAGCCGGCGATGACGCTAGCCGTGCTGTAGGTCAGCGATGCACCATCGTCGATATCGCTGTCGTTGGTCGCCACGCTGCCCGTCACCAGCGTGCCGTCCTCGGTCGCCGTAGCGGTGTCGTCCACCGCGACCGGCGCGTCGTTGACGCCCTGCACGGTGAAGGTCGCCGTCGCCGGCGTCGACGTGATGCCGTCCGAGACCGTGTAGTTAACCGTCACGACCTCGGTCGCACCCTGCGCGATATGGTCATAGGCCAGATCGGTCGGATCGAAC
>Ga0268265_10000043_pt1 | contig 186081 bp, 195 predicted proteins | sample KBSSwiS52_FD_190355 | JGI IMG/M metagenome (GOLD analysis project Ga0268265, IMG submission 190355) | Switchgrass rhizosphere microbial communities from Kellogg Biological Station, Michigan, USA - KBS Switchgrass S5-2 (SPAdes) (version 2) | ecosystem: Host-associated > Plants > Roots >... | reverse complement strand
CGACGCCCATTCCCGCGTGGGTTTGCTCCCTGGCGCCTTGCTCAGTTCCCTCTTGCCGCACCTGATCGGAGTTAGCAGGGCGAAGGAGATGGCTTTGTCGAGCCGACTGATCGGTAAGCGCCGTCGGGAGCCCACCTTGCGGGCCTGAAGCGTAGCGCCGAGTCTCCGCGCCCTGATCGGGTAGAGAGCGTTGGTGCTATGACGATGTCATGTGATGATGCTGGCACAGTGGTGTCCAGCGCTTCGAAGTTTTTACCGGGGCCGGCCGTCGGCGGGATTGGCCAGACGAAGTGAGGGCGTCGGTTGTCGCCGAGAGCTTTTCCAGTCGAGAGACGGTTTCTGCGGGGGTGCGCCGGCACGCGCTCAGTCCTTCGCAGCTGTTCACTTGGCGTCGACAACTGCGCAAGGAGATGGACGAGTAGGGCGTGCCGTTGCAAGCAGCGTCCGTGTTCGTCCCCGCCATTGTTGAGGCGGCTTCTACTGTTGAACCCCTCACGTCACGCCGTCCGAACAAGCGCCGGCGATCGAAGGTGAGTGCCGTCGAGCTTGAGATCGATGGCGTGGCGGTGAAGATCAACCGCGGCGCCGATGCCGGTGTGATTGCCGCGGTGATCGAAGCGCTAAAGGCGACCCGATGATCGGACCAGGCGCCAACGCGCGCGTGATGGTGGCGACGCGCCCGGTGGATTTTCGCAAGGGGCCAGACGCATTGGCTGCGCTGGTCGGCAAGGAGTATGGCCGCGATCCGTTTTCGGGCGTGATCTACGTGTTCCGGGCGAAGCCGAGGAGGGTAGATCGAAGCCTGTGTGCGAACCGGACTGAAGCTCATTCCTTACTTTCCGCTCGCCAGCGGACTGTTGACGGGTAAATACGCGCAGGGAACGGTCGTGCCGGCCGGGTCACGGTTCGAGGCGGACACTTTCGTGAACGGAATTCTCCGCGGGAGACAGGTTTCGGACCAGCACCATGCCCAGGTCGCCGAGTTCGAGTCCTTCGCGCGTGAGCGCGGACACACGATTCTCGAGCTCGCCTTGTCGTGGCTGGCAGCGCAGGACTGCGTGGGTTCGATCATTGCCGGTGCCAGCAAGCCCGAGCAGATCGCGGCCAACGTCGCTGCGACCGGCTGGGTGCTCACGGACGACGATCTGCGCGATTTGGCGGCACTGCGGCGCTAATGCGGCCACGGCCTGCGGCGTTCCTTGCAGGCCGGTCCGGTGACGAGACGGCAGTTGCCTGTTCAAATGCATATAGATCCCTGCCTATCCGAAGGCCGGCCCAATGATTGCCTGGTCAAGGTGCCCGGCCATCAATCACATCCGTGCGACGATGCGCGTATCCGGGCGTCACGCAAGGCTGAACGCCGGACCTTTCCAGCGTCGTCGCGCACCCGCTGATGCGTGAACTCAACCGAGCGCGGGCGCTTGCTCGGCGCTAACTGGGAGAGACCGGGCGCCAGGAATTCGAACGCACTGGCCGGATCAGGGACATCGGGGGCCTGTGCCAGTTCGACGATCGCATGAATTCATTTTGTCCAATTCGCCAGGCTTGCGATGATGGATGTGAAGTCATGGCACATTGGGGCAAGTTCCCCGGTCTTTGAGGTGCGGCAGTTCCGCCGCGGTCATTGCGGCGGCTCGCGCCCCGCCTGCGCTGCCTTGAGCACTTCCGGACCGAATGCCTTCTCGATTACGTTGCTCAAGTCTGGTTGGCACATGAGTTCCATTCCTCCATCGACCGCGAAACTCTGCCCGGTGACGAACGAGCTTTCCGGCCCCATGAGGAAGCGGATGCCCGCTGCCACTTCATGCGATTCCCCCGGGCGACCGAACGGAATACAGGCGAGAAACCGCCGCATGATCTCGTCGTCGCCGAAATATGCCTGCTCGGTGGCTTCCGACCGGGTCAGTCCCGGGCGGATGACGTTCACCCTGATTTTGGCCGGGGCAAGTTCCAGGGCGGCCGCGCGAGCGAAATGCTCCAGTCCGGCCTTGCCGGCGGCGTAGGAGGCCAGGTATTTCATCGGCATGGCCGCCGCGCACGACGAGACGCAGACGATCGCGCCGCCGTCATGCATGAGGGGTGCGCCATGCCGGATCGCAAGAAACGCGCTCACCACATTGCGATCGAAATCGTCCCGCATGGTCGTCACGTCATGCATCAACAACGGCCGAAAATGAGCCGTGCCGATCGTCGCCGCGATCATGTCGAGCCGGCCCTGTATGTCGTACGCGCCCTTGAGTCCGGCACGCACGGCCGATTCGTCGAGCGCATCGCCCACCACGGTTACCAGTGTCGCATCCGGGAACTCGGCAATCAGGCGGTCGCGCGCCTGTTCCAAAACATCTGCGCGGCGTCCCATGATGGCAACCGCGGCACCATCGCCGACGCACAATCGCGCAGCGTTGAAACCCATCCCCATACTGCCACCGGTGATGAACGCGGTCATGCCTGAAAGTGAGCCGGCCGCCATGGCAAATCTCTCCATCGGTTTTTGTTCTCGCCACTCCATCAGCCATTGCCCGACAATGGAAGGGCGGGCTGTTTGGTCCCGGCAATTGCTGGTGCAGGTGTAGGTTGACCTGGCTCGATTGTCCAGCATTTGCAGATGTATGCGTAGGGGGTGAGGCCGCGCGGGGTCTTCAGTCGGCGGGCGACTATGCACTTTGGTCGCCAAGGATGAGCTGGGAACGCTACCAATCGCTTGTTGAACTGACTGCCAAGGCCCGCGCCTTGTTCGAAAATGATCTCCGGGAGGAAACAGGGGCGGCAAAGGAGGTGCCGCGCATCCTGTGGGAAATCGAGGACCTTTGCGCGAAGGCTGAAAACCGGTACGCACTTAGGGGACACGTTGCAGGCGGTTGCGAGCCCGATCCGGGATCGTAACGACCTGTCCTTCAGTCCTCTTTCAATAAAGTCTCGAAATCCCTACCGCCATAGAAAATGCCGACTACCACCACGTCGACCTCTTCGACCATGAAGGCGATCGTCACCCGGCGTCGCCATGCAAGGGTGCGTAAGCCGGAGCGAAGGTCGTCACGCGCCGTCCCCCGTTTTGGAAACTCATGAAGGGTCGCGATGTGGTCAATGATGCCATCTGTGAACCGCGCAGCGGTATCTACGTCGGCAACAGCCGCAATATAGGCGTGCAGCCGATCGAGCTGGTCGCGGGCTTCGGGTGTGAAGACGATGCGATAGGACATCGTCAGTCTTCTGTCCGCACTCAGACGTCCCGTTTGCCGATGGACGCGCGCACTTCCTCCAGCGCAATCCCTCGCGAAGGATCGGCGCGATAGGCATCATAGGCAGGGAGCGCCTGCTGCCGTAGCCAATCATCGAGTGCACGCTCACGGGCATTCAGCGCACGGAGGCCCTCGCGAATGACTTCGCTCTCGCTGGCATATTCCCCGGACGCCACCTTGGCGCGGACGAGTGCCGCCATCTCATTGGGCAGCGTCACGCTAAATTGCTGGGTCGAACGGATGGTCAGCCTCCTCCATCAGTAGGATTTAATCCTATCGGCATGGGAAATCAATGTCGCTTCCCACGAGAGCAACTCTCAAAATGGACGCCTCGAAAAATCTGGTACCCCAGGGGAACCCAGATAAGCGGAAAGGTCCGTTTTGAGACCTATTTATCCGTTAAGTCATTGAAAAATGGTGGACGCACTAGGGCTCGAACCTAGGACCCGCTGATTAAGAGTTCAGGACTCTTAGGATAACCAACGGAAATCTAAGGAAATATTGGTTCGCGAGCACGGTTTTTCGCGACATCTAGGTCAACCTGAGCCGCCCTGAGAGGGCGCGTTTCCGGTGCTCAGGCCGGTACTTTCGGAGAACCTGGATGGCCGTAATGAATTTGACCGAGGCGCGCATCCGCGACCTCGAACTGGGATCAGGCATCCATCGCGATGAGCAGGTCAAAGGGCTGATGGTCATATGCCACCGCTCCGCCAAGACGTACGCAGTCCAAGGGGATGTCAGGCGCAATGGGCGTCATATCCGCACAGTCCGGATCAAGATCGACCGATGCGACCGCATCGGGCTGAGGGATGCCCGCAACCGGGCAAAGGCTTTGATGAGCCAGATACAGTCGGGCATTGATCCGACAGCTGGACCCCCGGAAAGCGGCATTACGCTGAAGCAGGCACTGGACGCCCACCTGTCCGAAAAGAAGTTCAGCCCGCGCACGGTTGAGGGATATAACTACCACCTCGACCACTATCTGACCAAGTTCCGTAACCGGGCCGTGGCCGACATTTCTCGGCAGGAAGTGCGCGACCTGTTTGATGCATTGAAGCGGCAGCGGGGCGAGACCACGGCGGCGAGCTCGATGCGGACGCTCCGGGCTGCGATCAACACGGCCAGGAGGATCGATGAGACCATCGGCGGCAATCCGGTTGCAGCGTTGCGCGTTCCTTCACCGAAGCGCCGAGAGGTCTCCGCGCTGGACCTGGCGGCCTGGTGGCCGAAGCTGGAGGCGCTGACCCCGATCCGTCGCGACCTCCATGTGGCCATGATGCTGACGGGCGCCCGTCGATCTTCGCTACTTCAGGTCAAGCGTGACGATGTTGATCTGGAAAATGGCGTCCTCACGTTCAGGCATATGAAGACTGGCGGTCAGATGATGTTTCCGATGGGCAAGCGGCTGACCGAGCGCTTAGCAGCCCGGATGGAAGCCGATGTGCCGCTCAACAGCCCCTGGTTGTGGCCATCGGCAACAAGTGCCTGCGGTCATGTCACTGAACCCAAAGAGCCGGACCATGATCTGCCAAGCCCGCACGAATATCGCCACCATGCCCGCACACTGTTTATCGCCAGTGGTGTGCCCTATGCGGAAAGCGCGCTGCTATTGGGGCAAAAGCTGCCGGGCGCTTCCGGCGGATATGTCCATGCCGAACACCTTGTTGAACACCTGCGGCAACATGCGCAGGCGCTGGAGAATCTGGTCCACAGCGCTCCTGAATGATAGGAGCGGAAATTAGATGGTTACCCATTGTTTGTAATATTTTGGCTGCTCGCGACACCGGCTTCCCGCAAGAAATCTTGCAGGCTAACGTATTGCTCATGGAAGCGGGGGACGCGCACGTTCATCGGTGAAAAGTGAAAGCCGAGATCGGGAACCCCGTCCTGCCCCTCCTCTCGAAAGAACAGGGGGTTGATGATCTGCAGTAGATTCTGAGCTCCAGCCCTAAGATTCGTCTGTCCCCGGCAATGAGCATTAATGGCGAACCGGATCGATCCGACCAAGATATCGGAGAGGCTTGTAAAATGAGCTTGACCAATAGCGGAATAATGGAAGCCGATGATGTTTGTCAGACGAGAGGGACGTGGCCTATGCGGTAGTCGAACACCCTCCCACATTTTCTGGCGCATATGGCCATCAACAGCGTTCGCATCGTCATTGAAGCGGTCGACCAAAACCATACCTGCTCCGCCGATCCGATTGAGGATGCAGTGAAAATGATAGCAGATTGTGTTTATTCCATAGAGTCGAGCCGTGTTTGGATCGCCTGCAAGATCGTGGAGGACGACGTATGCCAGGAATTTGCAATCGTGCTGGATTGCAGCTTCAATGATCGCCTGCTTTAGATCTCGGAAGCCTGCATGGTCTAATGGAGGAACTGGAGGATTAAACTTCACATTCGCGTCTGCAGACACTCCGGCGTTAACGCGGATTTCCTCTATGCGGGTACTCAGCGCAGCGGCTTGATCGCTCGGCACGACGACGCCGCCATACAGCAGAAAGTCGCCTGGCCGGTGTTCGAGATTGCTCTCATCACAGTAAAGTAGATGCACGGTTCCACCTGATCATTGTCTTTGCTCGCCTACCGATACACGCTAATCGATCCGATCTCGACTATGGCGCTTTCCGAAAGAAATTTCTTCAATCCTTAACAACGAAGGTCGTGTTGTTAAGAAATCTGAGTTAACCAGGGTAGGCGAAGTCGAGGGTGGGTTTTACGAAACCCTTCGCGAGCGGTCGCCGGACCGTCCCTCAGTGAGCCAGCGAGAGAGATTCCGGCAATCTTACAACCCCAGGCCACTGTGTGGTCCAAGGAAGGAGATTGCACGTGCAATCAGACTCAATCGCAATGATTGAGGATGCGGTTCGCCGCGTCCTCGACACCTATAAACCAAGTCCATGGTTCGACAGCGACGGCGCCGCCAACTACCTCAGCTGCTCGGCAGGAACACTCAAGACCTGGCGCGCTCGTGGGGAAGGCCCTCGCTTTCACGTCATACAGAACAAGCTGATCCGATACCATATCGACGCCCTCGACGCGTTCGTGCGCGGGGAGGCTGTGCAATGAGTTATGAAGAAAAAGAGAGCGGGCGCACCGGAGGAGGCGGTGCGCCCGCAGGCGAAGAGCTTGGAATGGGCAGCTTCGGTAAGGACTGCGATAGCGCGAGGTCCATGCCCCAGGTACCGCCATTCGAGCCATCTCAGCTGGACCAGTATGTCAGGTTCGATCTGATACCGCTTCACTCGCCCAATGCGCTCGATGCCAAAGGGCGTTCCATCGGAAAGGTCCCGCTCAAGGGCTGGCGCATTCAGCAGCCGCTGACAATCGACGAAGCCAGGGCGCATATGTATGGTGGCGGCAACGTCGGCGTCCGTCTGCGTGACAACGAACTCGTTGTCGATGTCGACCCTCGCAATTTTGACAAGGGTGACGATCCGCTTGCTCGGCTGGGTAAGGATCTGGGCATCGATTGGTTTGGCTTCCCGACCGTTGTTACCGGATCCGGCGGCTTTCACATATACATGACCAAGCCTGAAGGTGTGAGCCTGCGTGACAGTGTCGAAGGCTACAGCGGCATAGAATTCAAGTCGCTTGGTCGCCAGGTCGTTGCTGCTGGCTCTAGTCATCCTGATACGCGCAGGCCGTACTTGTGGGATCCTCTGAGTATATCGCTCGGGGCAATATCACCAGCGCCAGCAACCCTGATCGAATTTGCCGCGCGTCCGGCAGCGCCCGCCAATGCCGATCCGGGTGGGGGCCGATCGCCAGAAGACCTTGAAGCCATGTTGCGCGGTCTCAACGTCACAGATTTCGGCGACGAGGCAAAGTGGCGGGAGCTGATGATGGCCTGTCATCACGCAACCGGTGGTGATGGCCGGGAGGAGTTCATTGCCTGGTCAACAGCGGACCCCACCTATAGCGACCATGCCGCGATCATCGGTCGCCGATGGGATTCGCTGCATTCCGATGGCAGCGGCCCCAAGTTTACTGAGCGGACGCTGTTCAAGCGCCTCGCCGAGGCGGGCAAGAGCGATCTGATACCGCGCATCAGTGCCCAGGAAGACTTTGGGGGCGATGCCCAGGATCTCCTGCCCGACACCTTTATTGACCGCCCAAAGCGCAAAGGACCGACCGATGAGTGGGTCTTCGTCATAGATGCCGAGCAATTCGTAAGGCGGAGCGACGGGAAGAAGTGGAAGCGGGAGCAGTGGAAGGCCAAATATGCGGGTCTCGTAAAAGGGGACGTGATCAGCGCCATCTGGAAGGGCGAGTTGCCGATGCGAAAGTTCGACGCGCTCGTCTATCTGCCCTGCCAGTCAGAATTCCCGAACGGCGAAAGCGGCGATACCTATAACATCTGGCGGGAGTCGGGCGTCGAGGCCAGGGCTGGTGATATCACGCCGTTCCTCAACCACATCGACTATCTGTTTCCCGACGTGACCGAGCGCGAATATGTGCTCGACTACCTCGCCATGCTTGTCCAACGCCCAGACCAGAAGGTGAACTACGCGCTACTGGTCAAGGGCAGCCAGGGAACCGGAAAGAGCTGGATCGGCCGTCTGATGACGAGGATCATCGGAATGCGCAACGTCACCCTGCCGAGCAACACGGAAGTTATGTCGCAATGGACGGTGTGGACGGAGGGCGCCCAGCTCGGCATCATCGAGGAACTGATGGCCGTCGGCCGCCGTGACATGGCGAACCGGCTGAAGCCTATCATCACCGAGCCGTTTCTGCGAATTGAGGATAAGGGATGCAGTCTCTATTCCATCCCCAATATGCTCAACCTGATGGCGTTCACCAACCATAACGACGCTGTTCCCATCGAGCGCGGCGATCGTCGTTGGCTCGTCGTCTTCTCTGATGCGAAGCCGCGTGACGATGCGTACTATGATGCACTGTTCCAGTTTCTTGACGGCGATGGGCCTGCTGCCGTCAAGGACTGGCTGGCGCATCGCTCGATCGAGCTGAATGCCAAGGGCATGGCACCCCGCACCAGCGGCAAGGACGAGATGCGCCGCAACTCAATGGGTGACGCCGAGCTGTTCCTATCGGAACTGCTGGAGGAAAAGGAGGCGCCATTCGATTTCCCCTTGGTGCGCTTTGAGGATGTCCTTGGTGCGGTGCCATCCGACATTGCTCGGCAGAGCAAGGGGCTGCGCAATCGCGTCAGCAAGTGGCTGGTGGAGGAAATAGGCGCGATTAAGCATTCCCGCTACTCGAAGCCGGACCGGCCCAACTGCTGCCTGTGGTCGCTTGCCGACCATGATACATGGGAGACGAAGGGGCCAGCCGGACGGATGGATGCCTTCGTCGCGCATCCCCAGTCCATCTGATCGTCGAAGGTAGGCAGGCCTGCGGCAAATGTAGGCAGGCGGTATACAGACCCGCCTGCCTACACCGAAAGCTTTGCATTCGCTGACGTTTTTGCTGCTGTAGACAGGTGGGCAGCTACTTTAATTGAATTGGAGATATGCAACCGTCATGAAATCACCTGGGCATTCATGGCGACTCTCGACTGTATAAAATGGACTTAAGCTGGGCCTGTCTACCTGCCTCCATCTCACACCGAAGCAATCCAGGAACGACGAAGCCCGCTCGACGATCCACCGATCGGAGCGGGCTTCTAGAATAGCATGTGGGATTCGAACCCACGGTGGACTTGCGCCCACGACCGGTTTTCAATCGGCTGCCTTCGACCGCTCGGCCAATGCTCCATACCGCCACGATACCGTGGTTTCTGGCGGACCTCCAATATGCAGCTGCTTGGTCACTGGTCAACACTGGTCATCAAAATCGCGATACCCGCGGCACAAAACGCGCGTGAACAGCGGCCGTTTTCAAGCCCCTCTGATCGTTGATCGGTGGGTCTGGGCGGCAAAGTGCCAAGGATTGCAAGGCGTTGGATCTCATCGATATTATCGAACACCGTGCCGAGCACCGGGAAACGAGCCTGGAGGCGCCCCGCCGTGGCCCCGGCCAGCCCAAATACGTGATCCCGGAGGCACATGTCGGGAAAGTGCTGGAAGCCTGCCGCCGTGGTTCGTCCGAGGTGTCCATTGCCCGCGCCCTAGGCATCAACTATCGCACATGGCTGCGCGTCCGCGCCGAGGACGAGCGGATCGCATCGGCACTATCTGAGACCCGAAAGCTGGAGGAGGACGAGCTGGTCACCCTCCTGCTCGACAAGGCCCGCGCCGGGGACACCACCTCCATCATTTTCGCCCTGAAGGGGCGGCACGGCTACCGCGACCAAGGCGCCCCGCAGGGTGGCACCGAGCAGCGCGTCAACATCCAGATCAACCTGCCTGCCGCCCAGCCCAGCATGGACGACTATATGAAGACTATCGAGGGGACCGCGTCGTGACCCAGGAGATGGCCCCCACGCCCTATCAGAGCCGCGTGCTCAGCGTGCCTGAAGACGTGGACCTGTTCCTCGGAGGCGGGCGCGGCGGCGGCAAGTCCCACTGCAAGGCGCTGCTGATTCTGCGTCATGTCGAGCAGTACAAGGAGCGCGCCCGCGTCCTCTATGTCCGCCGTACCTATAAGGGACTGGCGGACTTCGAGCTGGTCCTGCGTGGCCTGTTCTCGGCGGCCTATGGCTCCGCCGCCACCTACAATGCCACCGAGCACGTCTTTAGGCTCCCCTATGGCTATGTTGAGCTGGCGCAGGTCGATAGTCTGGGCGCCTACGATAAGGTTCAAGGGCGCAGCTTCACCCTGATCATGGTGGACGAGGTCACGCAGTGGGCCGACCCAGACGTGATCGATATGCTGCGCTCCAACCTACGCGGCCCCAAGGACATGCCCCTGCGCACCGTCTATGCGGGAAACCCCGGTGGGGCAGGACACCAGTGGGTCGCCTCCCGCTACGTGCTGCCCGGCCGCGCCTGGATGCCCTATCAGACCGAAGCGGGCGGCCGCTGTGTGCATGCGCCGTCCACCTATCTCGACAACCCCCATCTCGATGCCGACGACTATCGCCGCCAGCTTAAGGCCGCCTGTGCAGGGGATGACGAGCTGTTCCGCGCCTGGACCGAGGGCGACTGGTCGGTTGCCCGTGGTGCCTTCTTCGCGGGGTGCCTCTCGCTGGAACGCTGCGCCGTCGAGCCGTGGGACGAGGTGCCGATTGGATGGGCCAGCTGGATCGCCCACGACTTCGGCACATCGTCGCCATCGGCCACCTATGTCATGGCTCGCTCGCCTGGCGTCGAGGGGCCTGACGGTCATTATTATCCGCGTGGGTCAATCGTGGTCTTGGACGAGCTGGCGACCTCGCGCTCCAACCGCCCAAGTGAGGGCCTGGGATGGACGGTGCCGCGCCTGGCGGAAGCGATCGTCGAGATGTGCGCCCGTTGGCGCATCCCACCCGACGGTGCCGCCGACGACGCCATATTCGCTCGCACCCGCGGCTACGCGGCCGCCACCATCGCCGACGAGTTCAGCCAGCAGGGCGTCAACTTCTCGCCGGCGGGCAAGGGGAGCAGGAAGGCGGGATGGGAGCGGATGCGCACCATGCTGTCGCAGGCAGGCAAGCCGGACCTTCCCGGCCTCTTCATCTCGACGCGCTGCCGGTATGCCTGGGAGACGATCCCAGCCCTGCCGCGAGACGCCCGCGATATTGAGGACGTGGACAGCGATGCGCCCGATCATGCCGCGGATGCCATTCGCTATGGCGTGGTATGGGAGGCGCCAAGATGGAGTTCTCGCTCATTCTGAAAAACGACCGCGAACCATGAAACGTTGATAGCTCAGTGCTTGACATGCCCTCATTGGGTTCTCCGCCCCGCGACATCCGATTCGTGGGAAGTAAGGAGCAATGGAATGGCAACCACCACGCGATCGAAACCTAAGAAGGCTACCGTCAACGTCACACGCGATGACGTCGCCTACATGAGGCATTCCCATCTGGATCTCACCCCGGCTGGTGTGAAAAGTGGCGCGAAGGCTCGCGCGAGCGCACGCGAACTGTTCCTTGACTGCCGCTCGACGACCAAGGCGCTGACGGCGCTGACTGCGGGGCTGCCCAGACCGAAGGTTGAGGAGTTCTGCCGTGAATTCCTGAAGAAGCACTGATAATACTCCCGCGACTGGCCGAAATCGGTCGGTCGCGGTGATTTTTCACGGATGTTATCTGACGCGTTTCAGTTCGCCATCTTTCTTGACAAAAACAGAGAGTTTCGGCTTCGGCTCTGTCCTGATTTTGGCGATAAGTGCCTTGCGGTCTGCTTCGTATTTTAGTTCAGATTCTTTTGGCTTTCGTTTCTTACCTGCAATTAGTTTTACCGACGCCTCGTGACGAGCTCGATTTTCTGCCTTTGCCTGACCGTTTGTGTTCCTCGACTTTCGATTCTTACTAAACCAGCTGACATTTTTTGGGCCGATCAGAGTTGATCCGCCGTTGTAAGATCCTTTGCTCATACAGATGGCATGAGCGCGATCTGCAATAATTGCAAACGGGCAGCAGAACGAAAGCTTAGGTCTGCGACCGCGGCCGTGGATGATGGTCAGCGCGTCTCCCTTTCCGATCTATCGCGACACCGTGCGATCCGCCGCGTGGGCGGGTTCTCTGCGATGGCGGGAAACGATAAGCGGCCGTGCCGCGTCAATGATCGAGTCCTCAGGCAGCGCGCGATGCAACTCCGGTAGAGGAAATCGACATGGCAAAACCAAACTTGACCCTCGGCACTCAGTGGCTGTCCACATCGGACGTTCGCAATCTGCTGACCAAGGCGAGGGATAACCGGCAGGCGCAGCGGCGCCTGCCGGATTCTTTGAAAGACAAGGTCGCGCATCGTCGAGACGAGATCGCCCGGTCGCTGGGCGATCTTCCTACGGAGCATCGGTCGAACCTCATTAACAAGGCGATAGCCGTTCATCGCACTGATCTGCGGCACCAGAGCGAGGATACGCGCCTCGCTTACGTCAAGGAGGCCAGCCGCTACCGCCAAGCGACGCAGGCAGCCGCCAGCCACTATCGTTCCAGCCCGCAGATGTTGACGCGCTACACGCTCGGTTCCGAACGCCGCTCGCGCATCATGCAGCAGATTGCCGCTTCCGGTCCTGCTGAGCTGGCGTCACTAGCCGAGCTTGCGGCTTCGACCAAGGACCTGGAACTCGGCGCAGCCGTATGCTCGCGGCTTTACGAGCTGGACCCCGCGAAGCGGCCGTTCGTGGCCGCCGAATTGGCTGACATGCTGATTGGTGAGGAGTTTCGCGAGATCACCCAGGCAATCAAGGAAATCGACCGCTTGGCCTTGGAAGCGACGACTGACGACACTGCCTTCGAGACGGGCAATGCGGCTGATCCGCGCCGGGCACTGGAAATCGCGATGATGTTTGCCGACGAAGCCGACCACGACGACGACATTGAAGAAGAAGGAATTTGATAATGGCGACATATATGTTTTATGCAGACGAGCCGCATAAGCGGCGATCCGACGGGCGCAATGTTGCGCTTGCTCAGGGCAATGATCTCGGGGCGGCCCGCGCGGCCGCTGAGGCCCTGCTCGGTGAAGCCAATGCGCTGGCAAGCTTTGCAGCGGTTAACGTCAGCGCGGTTATTCCCCCGGTCGTCATTGAAGGCCATCCGCCCGTAGGTGCAGTTAACCAGTCCGTCTGGCCGACAACTACCCGCGGCGGCGGGCGGCTGAGGTCGCAATAGCATGGCTGCGCGGCGGTTTGCATGGGACCGCCGCGCAAAGCTTCAGTTCAGATTATCTTTTTCCATCCGTTCAATTCCTGGATGGAGAGACCGATAACTTGGGCGCCATCCGTGCTTACAACGCAGCGATATCGGCTGGAAATCGTCCCGCCAAATCCGTTCTTGGCATCGAAGTCCCGTTCGATCGTGGCCCTGCCCGTGTCGTTGTTCTTGGAGACCTGCCATTTCCACGCCGTGTCCACCGAACCCCGGTTGATGGCAGCAGATGTCACGAGCTGGTCGCATTTCGAAACGGCGCCTACTTCGTCGAAATTTCGCCATTGGGCGCTAACGGGTTCCAATGCAGGTGATTTGGACGCGAGTTGCCGGGTTTCCGACGTTGCTTTCGCATCGAAGATCGTTCGCGCGTCCCGCGCCTGATCCTCGGTCACCATGAACCTTTCGCGATTGGCGCAATCGACAAACCAGACCAGTCCCTTGCGGTCGGATTTCTCGGACACCCCTACAACGTCCACCTGCGTGCAGGAATCGCTTTGCGCTACCGCCACGGCCACCCACTTGGATAGCTCGTTCGCAAGTTCAAATTTGGACCTGCCGAGTTTGGTGTACATCTTAGGAAAGCCGGCCCGGTCCATTGGCGAAATTGCCCCCTTGGCAATCTTCTTTTGGATTTCAGTAAGCGCGGCAGCAAGCTGATCAGGCTTTGCCGTGGCCATCGGCGCGAGATCGAAGGGCTTGTCAGTCGATTTGTTTGTCGATGGATTCAGCACCGCCATGCCGACGAAGGCTGCGCCGCCGATACCGAAGCGGGCAATCCTCGGTAGCCCTTTGCCATTGGCGGCAAGCTTCTTCCAAAGTGGAGGAAGGGCGGCCGCAGCAGATATCAGGCCCAACGTCCCCGATCCGACGTGACCCTGGGCAATAAACCCCACACCTCCGACCCCGGCAAAGACGGCCCATATCCAGCCGAACGCACCACCAAGATTGCTATTCATCCATTTTCCCCCAGAAACCGTTCGACGACACTGTCGCCATAAGCTCGTGTGTCAACGAAATTGAGATTCATCGTCCGTGGTACGATGAGCAACAATCGCGTCCAAACTGCGAGATGGACGTGCGGAAAAATCTGGCCGTGAACATGAAACGGCTCCGAAAGGAGCGCGGCTGGTCGCAGGAGGCATTGGCCGATGAGGCAGGGCTGGACCGCACCTATGTCAGCGGGATCGAGCGGATCGTGAAGAACCCTACTATCACGGTCGTGCAGCGGGTAGCCGAGGCGCTAGAGTGCACAATGGGCGCTCTACTCGACTGACCGCCGATCAGACGTTCGGCGTTTGCTGGAGATGGATATGGGGGAAGCGAAGGCGCGGCGCGAACTTTTGAAGCGGAAGATGCTGGTCGAACTCGAGCGGCTGATGATGCCGACTTCCCCAGCCGAGGATGCTCTCAATGATGAGATTCGCGCTCTGAACTTTTACAGTATCGAGCGGCTGCCTGCCGATCAGCTTGCCTACATGAAAATGCAACCGCAGCAATGTCATCAGAATGCGGGTGTATATGCTCGTCTCGATCCTACGGGCGAGAGTCGTCATGTTTCTGGGTGGTGGAAGCGGGGCGGAATACTCTTTTTCCATTCGGTAGTCCTGACGCAGACCAAGCTACGCTGCATCACTCCGTACCCTGATCCATCTCCGCTCGAATTTGCGCCCGATTCACATATTGAATGGCGCGAAGAAAATGGTGTCATGAACGCCACAAGGCAGGACCATAAAGTACCGTTTTTGATCCGAGATTTTCCTGATCGCATCATACGCGATGCCACTGCTGCGCGTGATGCCCTTGCCGCCGGGGCTGATCCTATGTCTATTGAGGTGCCATTTTAGCGTTTCAGGATGGCAATGCATAATTGGGGCGCGGCGTCCGGATCGCAGCGAATGACAGGGCAGCATAGTGGCAATCAAGGCAAAGCAATCTCTCGTGGTTACCCAGCGAACGTCAACGCTCGAAGAATTCATCGGCGCAATGACGAAATATGCGGAGGCTTCTCCCGATTTCAAATGCTATCGCGGCCAGAGAGATGTCGCTTGGGATAATATCCCTGGCTTATATCGACCGGATCTTGCGCAGCTCGCGCAGCATGAAAAGCGCGCAATTCGCGATCTTATCTCAGTTCATCCCAATGAGTTTGCCGGGGATGAAACGATGTTTGACCGTTTGGTGCGAATGCAGCACTTCGGGTTACCGACGCGGCTGATGGATGTCTCGCAGAATCCACTTGTTGCGCTTTATTTTGCGACCGATCCTGGTCCTGACGCGGCCGCTACGGATGGTGTAGTGACAGCGTTCTCGGTCCCAGAGCAACGAGAAAAATATTTCGACAGTGACGCGGTCAGTTGCATAGCGAATCTTGCAAACATGACTGCTTCGGAGAAGGCTGAGATAATCAGACTGCGCCAGTTACGAGTCAGAGGAACGACGAGAGAGGCAGAAATTGACCGCGTCAATGGGGTAGAGGTCTATTTGCGCCTTCATCAATTCATTCGGGCAGAAAAACCACATTTCCTTCCGGCTATTGATCCAATTGACCTATTCAAGCCCAATTATGTGCATCCTAAGATGAATAATCGGCGCATATTGGCTCAAGCTGGCGGATTTATTGTTTACGGATTAACGCCACCAAGAAATATCCGTTATGCGCACGCTATTGTCGAGACGCGTTTTGTCATTCCGGAGGCGGTAAAGATGTCAATTCGCAAATATCTCGAACTTCTTGGTATAAACGAAAGCACTTTGTTTCCAGAAATTGATCGTGCGGCAACACGAATAAAGATAAGATATTCATTACTATAGACAAAATTATATATAATTATTGTGATTTTACTTCAATATGCCTGTGCAATTCGTTATGTCGACTTCCGACGTGCCCTTCATCGGTATGGGTAGTAAGTATCATCCCGATCGCGCATCCTTTGTTTTGCCGTTTTATCTGCATCAGGATCAAAATCATCATCATCGCGCTGGTCTGGTTCGCACCATAACATGACGGTTGCATAACCCTCAGACTGCATCAGCACCTGTACGTACGTTGTCGGTAGCCGGTCACCCCACTTGCTTTCTATCCAGCGACCGGCATCTGCATATTTAAGATCGGAAACCGTGCCAGGCGGGCCTTCACTATTCTGTACCGTTGCGCCCGGAATGGCCTCACCCCTTTTTACAGCAAGGCGGGGCATATTGTCAGATGTGTAAATCCTAAGAATTTGACCATTTTTGGCGACAATCATCGCGATTCTGTGACCTTGATACCTGGCGTATGCGCGAGATGCCGCTTCTCGACTCACGTCGAAGTGCTCATGTACAGCAATCATTCGCTTGAGGTCTGGATCGGACCATTGCGACAGGAATGTACGCAGATGAGGTGGCGGAAGGAGCACTGCTGCCGAAAACTCGTTTGCCTCTTTTTCCATTCGGCCCGCGCGGTTCTGCTCGCTGGCTGACCAGCGTCGCATATCCTGACTGGAGCAGAGGAACTGTCCCTCCTTGACGGGCTTGTGGGTTGGAATCAGGAAATGGCCCAATTCGTGGCCGATCGTAAATCGTCGCCTATGCCGGTTCATCCCTTTTTTTACGAGAATGGCGCCAAAACTCCGCACTTCGTCGGTGAGCAGTCCTCCCTCGAATCCCTCGGTCGTGAGCTCCTGAATCTCGCCAATATCAAGAGCATGGGCCAGTTCTTTGATTTTTACGGGGATTTGTAAATTAGGTTCCGCTTTCAAAATTTTGCCGACGATACCGAGAGGTGAACCAGAGCCATCGAGGTCTAGGCGCGTCACCTGCATAGCTTATTCTCGCCGTTTTAGTCGCTCCATCATGATCTTGATGGTTTCGCGATCATTCTCAGAAAGCTGCTTCAAATCACGCCACATGGCAAGGACTTCCGGCTCATCGTTCGTGCTTGCGGGCTCTTCCCCTACCAGTTCAGCAATACTGGTTCCCAGAACGCTGGAAAGCTTGGTCAGTAACTCGACGGTGGGATTGGTGGCCCGTTTCTGTTCCAAATCCCAGATGTGCGCTTTGGAGGCACCGACTGCATCAGCCAAATCTTGTAGTGACAGACCTTTCTTGAGACGTAATTCTTTGATTTTAGCGGCCAGCGCCATCCGCTTCTCCCAGCAGGAATCATGCAGGCCGAATCGCTTGTGCGGTTCGGCCCCAGACGAATTTGTACCACATGACCTTGACGAATTTCAAGTGTACCAGTATATCAGTACGCAATCGTTGCATGTGCGGCGGGGTAGGTGAAGGGAAATGGTAATGGGCAAGAACCAGCACGTAGTTCCGCACAATGGTGAATGGGCGGTGCGTGGCGCGGGTAACGACCGCGTTACGTCGATCCACAGCACGCAAGCTGAGGCGCAGGCTGCCGCAAGGCAGATTGCGATCAATCAGCAGAGCGAGGTTGTGATCCACCGCCCGGACGGCCGCATCCGGGACAAAGACTCCTATGGCAACGATGACTATCCCCCGAAGGGGTGAGCAGAGGGGCCGCAAACGGCCCCTCTGCTTTTTTCAAAGGACTGATTATGAGGATCAATCGTACCAGAATTCGCAATCTCGACCGATATATTGGGTGGATGCCGGATGGAACTTCGTTCCGGGTTGTAATCCCCGTGACGGATGAAAAGATGACCGCTCGCCTGGGGCTTGTCGCTGAACCGGGGAACGGAGAAACGATTCTTCCGAACATAGTTGGACCCATCACGCGTTTTAATGCGGATGGGCGCTGGGCGACGCGCAGGGAACTGCCTAAAGAGCGGCGCTATATTCGAACCGTCAGTTGGCGCTGGACCACATGGGACGGTGATGAACACGAGGATTATCGGGACATTTATCGGGATTGCTATCCACGTAATCTCATCCCGCCGCCGTCGATCGAACTGACTTACGTTGAACAAGACAGCGCAAATTATATTGTCTCGCCGACGCTAACTCGGGCGCCTGGCGATGCAGCCAGCGCGATGCACGTCATCAACATGTTTCTTGAGCTCTTCCATGCTTGCGAGATCGCTACAGCGGATTTGGCCGACCTCAGTCCTCCCGTTTTGCGGCAGGTGAATTGGAAACTTCTCCCTGCTGGCATCTACCCTTGGGATAAGGTGGACGAACACGTCGCACACGCCGTGCTTCGAATGAAAGACGATGCGAAGGGGTTGATCCTCGGCCGACAGGAGATGCTCAAGAGCCTGGGACCCGATGAATGCTGGGTGGGTGAAGGCGGCTTCGACGACTACATGGCCTATGTGTTCAAATCGAAGGAGCTGGTGGTTTTGGAAAGCTTGCGCCGAGACAATGCGCTCTACATCTTTACCGGAGACTGGCGGCCGGTCTCCCGACTGACGAAGGCCCAGATTTTGCAGAACGACCTACACCATGGGCGGGTCGTGCATTCCAAGGGCTGGCAGGCGAGGTTGGCAAGTTACTTTAACAAGCGAGCCGCATAGCGATGTTCACAGGATGAGCACCGACCTTCGAATCTCAGAAGGATGGGGCAGGTGGTGTCAGCAGACGTCTCTTCGGTGCTTATACGGTACTTGATAAGTACAAAGGGGCCTGGTGCCTCCTTGGTGGCAGCTTAAGGCCATGTTTTATAAGGAAAATATGGTGGACGCACTAGGGCTCGAACCTAGGACCCGCTGATTAAGAGTCAGCTGCTCTACCAACTGAGCTATGCGTCCGTACCCGAGGCCGGCTCCATGGAGGCGCCGTCTCTCATCGTCAGGGCGGCGCGGTTAGCATGGGCATCTGGCCCTTGCAAACAAAATTCATGGGCTAGCGCCAGCTCGAGGTCGTCCGGGCGGATTCGCGGTCGATGTTCAGGATGATGCCGACGCACATCATGATAGTCATCATCGACGACCCGCCATAGGACATGAAGGGCAGGGGGATGCCGACGACAGGCGCCAGCCCCATGACCATCATCATGTTGATCGCGACATAGAAGAAGATCGACGTCGTCAGTCCCGCCGCCGCCATGCGCGAAAACTTGTCCTCGGTGCGCTGGGCCACGCGCATGCCCCAGCGCAGCAGCAGCATGAAACCGAGGATCAGCAGCACGCCGCCCACAACGCCCCATTCTTCCGCCATGGTGGCAAAGACGAAATCGGTATGGCCTTCCGGCAGATAGTCGAGATGGCTCTGCGTGCCCTTCATAAAGCCCTTGCCGAATATGCCGCCGGATCCGATCGCGATCTTGGACTGGCTGATATGATAGCCCGCGCCCAGTGGGTCGCTCTCGGGATCGAGGAAGATCAGCACGCGCTTCTGCTGATAGCCGTGCAGCTGGCTGAATGCTACCGGGATCGCGGCGGCGAGCGTGAGCGCCGCGCCAACGAACAGCCGCATGGGCAGGCCCGCCAGAAACATCACGGTGATCCCGCCCGCCGCGACCATGATCGCAGTGCCAAGGTCAGGCTGGATGATGATGAGCATGGCAGGCAGGCCGACCAGGCACAGGGCCGGCCAGATCGCGGTCCAGGTGCGCACCTGCCGCGCAGGCAGCAGCGTATAGAAACGGGCCACCGCCAGCACCGTGGCGAGCTTCATCAGCTCGGACGGCTGGAATTGCATAAAGCCCAGGTTCAGCCAGCGTTGGCTACCCCCGCTCACCGCGCCGAGTAGCTCGACCAGCACCAGGGCAACGAGCAGGAAACTGTAGATCGGGAATGCCATGCGGCTGATCAGGGACAGGGGAATGCGCGCAATCGCCTCCGCCATGATGACGAACACGATGAAGCGGGCGCCCTGCATGCCTGCCCATGGCATCAGATGCCCGCCAGCGGCGCTGAACAGTACAACGCAGCCGAACAGGGCGATGGCGCCCAGGAGCCCGTAGAGGCGCCAGGGCAGCTTCAGGAGGGGCTCAGGAACCAGACTCATCGGCGGGGCTCGGTGCGGGTGGCGGCGGGAGCTGGGGGTGCCGCGCTCGGGCTGGCTGCGCCGAGGGGCGAGGGCGGCGGCCGGTCGGAATCATCGGCCGCCGGCGCCTGTGCGCCATTGCTGGCGGGTTCCGCCGCGTTGGCGGCATTGTCAGCGAGTTCGGGAAGGGCGACCTGCCCCTTTTCGAGGCGATAGGCGGCCAGCTCGCGATCCAGCCGCTCCTGCGGCGGGCCGCCCCATTGCTTTTCCAGGTCGACCAGGCGCTCCATGGCGCCCTGCGGGTCGAACATATAGGACATCACATCGCTGGCGATGGTCGGTGAGTCCTGGATGTGATTGGTGTGGCCGCCATGTTCGAGGATGATCCCCATGGCGTAACGAGGATTGTCGGCCGGCGCGAAGCCCTGAAACAGGGCATGATCGCGCAGTTTGAAGGGCAGTCCCGCATTGCCCCGCACGCCGCCCGCGCGCTCGGCCATGCTGATGCGGCGGACCTGTGCCGTGCCGGTCTTTCCCGCAAGGAGGATGTCGGGAACCTTTAGCCGAGCGGCGCCGCCGGTGCCGCCTGCGTTCACCACATCGCTCATCGCCTGATGGATGCGGTCGAGATTTTCCTGCCGTACGCCAAGTGACTGCGCACCGTGCCTGTGGCCGTCGGCCAGGAAATGGGGCGTGAGCATGCGGCCGGAGGCGAGACGCGATGCCATCACCGCCATCTGGGTCGGATTGACCAGCATGAAGCCCTGGCCGATGGTCGCATTGACGGTGTCATAGGCGGCCCATGGCTCCTTGTATTTCTTGAGCTTCCATGCCGGGTCGGGCACCGTTCCAAAGCTCTGGCTGGGGAAGGGCAGGTCGAACTTCTGGCCCAGCCCGACCCGGCGCGCCATGTCGGCGATCACCTCCATGCCGAACCGCTGCGCCATGGTGTAGAAATAGATGTCGCAGCTCTGCGCTATGGCGCGCCGCATGTTGATGGAGCCATGGCCACGGCGTCTCCAGCAATGGAACACGGTGTTGCCCACCCGCAGTGCGCCGCTGCAGCCAACGGTCTGCTCCGGGTCGAGACCATGCTCGAGAAGGGCCAGGGCGACCATCGGCTTGACCGTCGAGCCGGGGGGATAGAGACCCTGCAACGCCTTGTTGCGCAAGGGCACATGATCGTCTTTCGAGAGCATTTCCCATTCGAGGTGGGAAATGCCGCCGGAAAAGCTGTTGGGGTCGAAACTGGGCATCGACGCGCTGCACAGCACGTCGCCCGTCGCGCAGTCGAGCATGACGACCGCTCCGCTTTGGGTGCCCATCCGACGTCCCGCGAATTCCTGCAGGCCGGCGTCGATGGTCAGCCGGATCGACTTGCCCGGAATGTCCGACCGGGTGGCGAGGTCCCGTACGATGCGTCCATGGGCGGTGACCTCTACGCGCCGGGCACCCGGCTGTCCCGTCAGATGGCTGTCGTAAAACTTCTCCAGCCCCTGCTTGCCGACCTTGAAACCCGGGGTGATGAACAGAGGGTTATGGGACTTTTCATAGTCTTCCGGCGATGCCGCGCCGACATAACCGATCAGATGGCCGACCGATGGTCCGGCCGGATAATAGCGGGAATAGCCTTGAGACGGGGCGACACCCGGCAAGTCCATCAGGCGCACGCTGACAGCCGCATATTTGGCATAGTCGAGACCGTCGGCGACCTGAATCGGCTGAAAGCCGGCGGCATTGTCCAGCGCTTCCCCGATGCGATCGACATCGTCGGGTGACAGGGCGAGCAGCTGCGTCAGCAGGGCGATGACCCGGTCCCGGTCGCGCAGCCGGTCCGGTATGATGTCCACCCGGAAATCCGTGCGGTTGCTGGCGATGGATTTGCCGTACCGGTCGACGATCCAGCCGCGGCGGGGCGGGATCAACGTCAGGTTGACGCGATTGCTTTCGGATAAGAGGGTGTATTTCTCGTTCTCGGCGATCGCGATCCAGCCCATGCGGCCGGCCAACAGGGCGCCGATCCCGAGCTGTCCTGCGCTGACCAACATCGCTCGCCGGGAGAAAGTGAGGCTTTGCTGCGCTTCCGAGAGGGAGTTCTTGCCCAGCAGCTTCACGGCAGGCGCCAGCGATCCAGCCGGGCGCACAGGCGTGCAATGAGCGGAAACAAAAATATGCCGCAGAACATCTGCGGGACAATCCGCGTGAACGGCCCGCCACCGCCCGTTCCCATTTCCATGAATAGCCAGCTCATCGTGGTCACACTTATAATCGCGGCGGCGGCGATCAGCCAGTCCTGCACATAGTCGCGCCAGAGGAGGCGGACGCTCAGGGTGTCGATCGCGACAAGGGCCAATGTCCAGAGGCACATGGCGGTGCCGACCGGATGACCGGTGGCAAGATCGTCAAACAGCCCGAGCGGCAGACCGATCCAGAGCGGCCAGATCTCCGGCCGCATCAGGCGCCAGCCGAGCAGCATCATCAGGCCGAGCGGCGGCACAGCCGGCGACAGCGCGATCATGGGCACCACGGACGGGAGGAGCGAGGCCAGCATGACGGTTGCGATCGGGGTGCCCCGGATGCGCACGGCACTGTGGTTGCGGGCAAGTCGGGTATGAGGCGGGGGCATCAGTGCGGGGTCCGCCGCCCTGTACTGGCGTCCGGCGCCGGCCGGGGCGCCAAAGCCTCGGCCGATTGGAAGCTGTGCTGCACGGCGACCACCTCCACACGGCCCGGATTGGCGAGGGGTATCGCGATGGCGCGGTCGCCCGTGGTCCTCGCCGCGATGGCGACCGGAATATTGGGCCGATAGACGCCGCCGATTCCCGACGTCACGAATACATCGCCCGGCTTGAACGGATTACGCTCCACGTTCAGCGCGCGAATCTCGACCGTGCCATCGTCGAGGCCCTTCGAAAGGCCGGGGATATTGTCGCGCGTGCGGCGAACCGGCACGACATTCTCGCTGTCGACCAGCAGCAGCACGTCCGCCGTGTTGGGACTGGCCCATAGCACGCGGCCGACCAGCCCCTCGGGCGCGCGCACCGGCATGCCCGCCGCCACGCCGCGCCGCGAACCAATATCGAGCCGGGCAATGCGCCGGCTATTGGTGCTGCTCGAGCTGATCAGATGTCCGGTCGCGACGACACCCTTGTCCTCGTCGACCAGATGGAGCAGCTTTTTCAGGCGGATGTTCTCCTGCAGGATCGCATCTGCCTCGATCAGCTTGGTGCGCGTGCTGTCCACCTGACGGCGCAACGCCACATTCTGGGACCCGGCGTTGAGGTAAGCGCTGACAATTTCATCAAGATTGCCGACCGTGCGCACCATCGAGCGAAGGGGCAGGGTGATCGGCCGGCTCAGTTCCGCGACAGTGCCGCGCAGGACCACGAATCCCGCTGGGTCGGCTGCGGACAGGAGGACCAGGAACAGGGCCGCGATCGCGCCAGTGATCGCGACGACATAGCTCGCGAACAGGCTGTACTGCGCTTTCCGGTCGTAGCCCGAGCGTCGCTTGCGTGGAGGTGCCATCTCCACCCCGTCAGTTTATGCGGTCTGCAGAACGCCGCGGAAAATCGGATCTTCCATCGCGCGGCCGGTCCCGATGGCGACACAAGTCAGCGGATCGTCCGCGACCGTTACGGGAAGGCCGGTTTCGTCGCGCAGTTCGTCGTCAAGGCCCTTGAGCAGGGCGCCGCCGCCGGTCAGCACGATGCCCTGGTCAACGATATCGGCGGCCAGTTCCGGTGCGGTATTCTCAAGCGCGATTCGCACGCCTTCGACGATGGTCCCGATCGGCTCGGACAACGCCTCGGCGATCTGGCCCTGGTTGATCTGGATTTCCTTGGGGACGCCGTTCACGAGGTCGCGGCCCTTGATGTGGATGATCTGGCCGATGCCGTCCGCCGGCTTCTGGGCGATGCCATATTCCTTCTTGATCCGCTCTGCCGTGGCCTCGCCGATCAGCAGGTTGTGGTGGCGCCTCACGAAGGACACGATCGCCTCGTCCATCTTGTCGCCGCCGACGCGCACGGACGTCGTGTAGGCAAGGCCGCGTAGCGAAAGCACCGCCACTTCGGTCGTGCCGCCGCCAATGTCGACGACCATGGAGCCGATCGGTTCGGTCACCGGCATGTCGGCACCGATCGCGGCAGCCATCGGTTCCTCGATCAGGAATACCTGGCTCGCGCCGGCATTGCTCGCCGCGTCACGGATGGCGCGACGCTCGACACTGGTGGAGCCCGACGGCACGCAGATCACGATTTCGGGGAAACGCAGCAGCCTGCGGCTGCCGTGCACTTTGTTGATGAAATGCTTGATCATCTGCTCGGCCACGTCGATGTCGGCGATGACGCCGTCGCGTAGCGGGCGGATGGCCTCGATGCTGTCCGGCGTCTTGCCCATCATCAGCTTCGCATCGTCCCCGACCGCCTTGACGCGCTTGATACCGTTCAGCGTTTCGACCGCAACGACCGACGGCTCGTTCAGCACGATACCCCGCCCGCGCACATAGACCACGGTGTTGGCGGTGCCGAGGTCGATGGCCATGTCGTGAGAGGAGAATTTGAACAAACGGGTAAGGAAAGACATTCCAGGTCCTGTTCAGCCTGTGCGCCCAATAGTTTGACACGCATTAGGAAAAAGATTCGCCCGCATCGCCATTACCGCCACGAGATTCTCGAAAAAATAGCGGCAGCCGGCTCGCGGAAGTCGCTCGCTTGGGCTAGTCCCCTAAATATGTCAATACGCCGATTGCCCGAAGCGCTGGTCAACCGCATAGCCGCTGGTGAAGTGGTCGAACGGCCCGCCAGCGCGTTGAAGGAACTCCTCGAAAACAGCATCGATGCCGGGGCGCGGCGGATAACCGTGCGTCTGGCCGCTGGCGGGACCGATCTGGTGGAAGTCGCCGACGATGGATGCGGCATGGCCCACGAGGAGCTTGCATTGGCGCTAGAGCGGCACGCCACGTCCAAGCTGGGCGACGACCGGATCGAGATGGTCGCCACGCTGGGTTTCCGCGGCGAGGCGTTGCCGTCGATCGCCAGCGTGTCGCGGCTCACCCTGGAGAGCCGCCCGGCCCGCGTGGACGGCTGGGGCCTGGTCATGGACAATGGGGCCGAAATATCCAACGGTCCGGCGGCGATTCCGCCCGGAACGCGGGTGCGGGTCGAGCAGCTGTTCGCGCGGGTGCCTGCCCGCCGCAAGTTCCTGCGCTCGCCCCGGGCGGAATATGCCGCCTGCCTGGATGTGGTGCGGCGACTCGCCATGGCGCGGCCGGACATCGGCTTTTCGCTGGAGCATGATGGCCGCCGCGTTCTCTCCCTTCCCGGAGAGGGACGGGAGGACCGCGTCGCCGCGCTGATCGACCGGGATCTCGCCGCCAATCATGTCGTCGTGGCGCTGGGGCGCGGCGATGTGACGCTGGCGGGGGTGGCGTCGCTCCCCACCTTTCATCGCGGCGTGGCCGACCATCAATATCTGTTCGTCAATGGCCGTCCGGTGCGCGACCGGCTGATGATGGGGGCGGTGCGGGGTGCCTATGCCGACCTGCTCGCGCGGGACCGGCATCCGGTGCTCGCCCTGTTCCTGACCGTGCCGCCGGATGCGGTGGACATCAATGTCCACCCGGCCAAGACGGAGGTGCGGTTCCACGACGCGACGATGATCCGGGGCCTGATCGTCAGCGGCCTGCGGGCGGCGTTGCATGATGCGGGCGCGCGATCGGTGGAGCGGTCGGCGGTCGCTGCCACTGACTTGTGGCAACGCGAGCCGGTGATGCCGTCTTTTGGTGCGCCCTCAGCTGCGGCCTATGACTCTGCCATCGGCGCCATTGTGGCCGATGCGCCGTCGCTGTTCACCGACTTTGCGCCGTCCGGCCGGGCCGATGCGTCATCGGCGCCGGTGCCGGATGGGACTCGCTATCCGCTCGGCATCGCGCGGGGGCAGGTGGCGCGCACTTACATCATCGCGGAGGCGGACGATGGGCTCGTCGTCGTCGACCAGCATGCCGCGCATGAGCGGCTGGTGCTCGAACGGATGCGGCGCGCGCTGGGCGCCAACCAAAATGGGGGCCGGGTCGCTCCGCAGACCCTGTTGCTGCCGGAGGTGGTCGACCTGGACGAGCCCGCTTGCGACCGGCTGGAGGCGCGGGCCGCCGAGCTTGCCGAACTTGGCCTCGATATCGAGCGTTTCGGTCCGGCGGCCATGCTGGTGCGCGCGACGCCTGCCCTCCTTGGGACGGGCGACGTGCCGGGCTTGATCCGCGACCTTGCGGATGATCTGGCCGCCTTTGACGATGCGGTCACGCTGAAGGAGAAGCTGGACCATGTCGCAGCGACGATGGCCTGTCATGGATCGGTGCGGGCGGGACGGGCGCTGTCGGTGACGGAAATGAACGCCTTGCTCCGCGAAATGGAGATCACGCCCCATTCGGGCCAGTGCAACCATGGCCGCCCGACCTGGATCAAGCTGGCGCATAGCGATATCGAAAAGCTGTTCGGCCGGCGCTGATCAGGACATGCTGATGCCAACGTCACCGCGTGCCACGTTGGCCACTGCGCGCCTGGTGATCGCTCCGCCCGGGATGCTGACCCGGTCCACGACCATGAAGTTCGTCCGCCAGTTGTCCGGTGTCACGTCGCAGGTCAGATAGCCGCGCTGGTCGTTGAGGAATTTGACCTGCGGATTATTGGCGCGCATCCGGTCACTGCCGAAACGAAGATCGGACCCGTCGCCGCCTGACGAAATGGACGTGGACACGAATTCCACCGCTACGGGCCGATTGCCATCGTCGAGTATCCCCGCAAAATTCTGATGTTCGTCGCCGGTCAGGACCACCACATTGTCGAGCCCCTTGATCCGTGAAAGAAGGCGGCGGCGTGGCACTTCATAGCCGGCCCAGCTGTCCAGATTATAGATTTTCTCCAGCATGTCCGGCGTCATGCGCCGGTCGAGCGACATCATCATTACCTGCTGCGCCATGCAGTTCCATCTGGTCGTCTTGCGTTTCATGTTCCTGAGAAGCCAACGCTCCTCCTCGTTCGAGAGGACGTGCGCTGTCCGGTCGGTCATGCCGGCGCATCGGGGCTTGAAACCGTCGCCGCAGGGCTGGTCGGAGCGGTAGGAGCGGGTGTCCAGCACGTCCATCGCCAACAGGTCGCCGAAGCGCGCCTCGCGATAGGCGGTCGTCGCGCCGCCGCGCGGCAGCAGCGCCGCGCGCACCGGCATATATTCATACCACGCCTGCAACGCTGCCTGCCGCCGCAGCAGGAAGATGTCGGCTGGCGCTCCCTTGGCGTCCATGTCCGACACCCAGTTGTTGCCGATTTCGTGATCGTCAAAGCTGGGCAGCCAGCTGTGCGCCGCGCGGGCGGCCTGAAGGTCGGGGTCGGTCAGATATTGGGCATAGCGCAGGCGATAATCGGCAAGGTCGAAGCATTCCTGCCCGACATGGCTGCGCACCAGTGGCAGGGCTTGGCCCCATGGCGTTATGCCGGGCCCGGGCCGCGCATTTTCATAGATGAAGTCGCCATAATGATAAACGAAGGCGAGATCTTCCGCTGCCAGATGGCGCAGGGCGGTATAATGGCCGTCCTCGTAATTCTGGCAGCCGCACACGCCAAAGCGCAGCGATTGCGGGCTGCTGCCGGGCAGGGGAAGGGTGCGCGCCCGGCCCCGCGGCGATCGATCGCCGCCCAGCGTGAAGCGGTACCAATAGGGGCGATCGGGCAGGAGGCCGCCCACCTCGGCATGCACCGAATGGCCGAGTTCGGGCCGGGCGATAGCCTCGCCAGCGGCGGCGATGGTGGCGAAATGCTCGTCCATGGCCACTTCCCACTGCACCGGCATGGGTACCATCGGCATCCCGCCATGCCGGTCCGTCGGCACCGGGGCGAGGCGTGTCCACAGGACGAAGCCGTCCGGCGCGGAATCGCCCGAGGTCACCCCAAGGGTGAAGGGATAGGCGTGCAACAGGCCCTGCGCGCGCAGGATCGCGGGCGCGCCGATCAGGGCAAGGGGGCCAATAGCGGCGGACGAGACGAACTGCCGACGGGTGAGCATGCCGTTCCCCTTAGAGTGCGCACATGACAAGCAAGGGACACCTAGTCTCCGAGCGACACTCTTGCAAAGAGCGTATAGCCCCATGGATTGCGCCCATAGGCCGCATCGAGCGCCGCTGGCTTGCCATAGGCATTGACCGAACCGCCGACTGCGAGTTGGAAAGGACCGAAGAGGAGTGTGCGCCAGGCATAGCCCACCTGCGCTTTGGTCACCCGGAAGCGCTGGTCGTGCAGCAGATCGGCATGGTCGGGGAACAGTTCGTCATTGGCGACATTCTCGACGCGGCCGAACAGGCTGTGATGCTCCGTCAGGTCCCAATTGGCCTCGGCGAGCCATGCGGTCAACGTCTCGCCCGGATCGCGGTTCTTGGCGGAGAAGGCAGCCATGGCGGACAGTCCGCCACCGGCATAATGGACACTGGCCGTGGTGCGATGCTCATTCTGGCCGGGATGCAGCGCCTCGGGCTGCTTGAGGAAGCCATGGCTGACCTGCGCCGACCAGTTCGGCGTCGGGTTCCAGCTCAATCGTGCCGACCAGCTGTCAAGCTTGGGTGTCTCGATATCCCAGCGATCCTCATCCGGCTCTCGCCCGCGAAAGGCCGACGCCTCGACCTGCCAATGTGCCGAGGACAGGCCCGCCGTCACCACGCCATAGGTGATGTGGGTGCTGTCGAACCAGTGATGGGTGATCGGCGGCTCGGGATTATAGCGCGCGCTGCCCCGATGCATGAAGGCGCTGGGGCCGAGCGCGGGCTCGCCCACCGGCCCGCCATAGAGGAACAGGCTGGCGCCCGGCGCCACGTCCACGTCCAGACGCGCCGCCAGTTCCATGAACAGGTCGTGGGGATGCTGTCGGTCGACCAGCGGCAGGCCCCCCGCCGTCTCGCCGGTGGCGAAGAGATTGGGATAGCCGCGCGCCGACAGGGCGGGTTCGAGGCTGAACATGGACTTGAGGGCGAGGCGTGCGCCGCCGAAGTCCTTTTGCGCCGACAGCATCGCCATGGAGGTGGAATAGACCATGTCGTCACCGCGCGGGCCGCTATGGTCGGTGTAGTTGCCCTGCATCCAGCCATGCACCATTAGCATCCAGTCATCGCCGGGCATAAGGTGAAGGCCCTGCATGCTATCCTGTGTGGGTATTCGGGCGGTGCCGGAACCTTCCGCGAAGGGGCGCATCAAGTCGGCGACAATGACTTCGTTGGTCCCGTCGACAGGCGGGGGGGCTTGCTCCATCGCGCCGTGGTCCATGCCCACATGGTTCTGACCCTCCTGGGCAAGGGCGGGTGCGCAGGTCAGAAGGATTGCCAGCGCTACACCCCAACCCGTTCGCCCTGAGCGAAGTCGAAGGGGCCTGCTGAGCAGAAGCGAAGCTACTCTCGCTCCGCTCGAGAGAAGGCTTCGACTTCGCTCAGCCCGAACGGATTTCTTGAGCATTTTCAGCAAACCCTCAACTATGCAGGAAATGCATTACATCCCCGTCCTGCACCGCATAGGCCTTGCCTTCGGCGCGCAGCTTGCCGGCCTCGCGGGCCTTGGCCTCGCCGCCCAGCGCGACGAAATCGTCATAAGCAACGGTTTCAGCGCGGATGAAGCCCTTTTCAAAGTCTGAGTGGATCTCGCCAGCGGCCTCCGGCGCATGGGCGCCCTTGTGCACGGTCCAGGCGCGCGCTTCCTTGGGCCCCACGGTGAAGAAGGTGATGAGGTGCAACAGCTCGTAGCCAGCCCGGATGACGCGGGTGAGGCCGGTTTCGTGCAAGCCCATTTCCTCGAGGAACTCGATGCGTTCGGCCATGTCCATGCTGACAAGGTCGGATTCGATCGCGGCCGACACTACGACGGCCTGCGCGCCCTCGGCCGCTGCCTTTTCAAACACGCGCGCGGAGAAGGCGTTGCCGGTGGCGGCGCACGCCTCCTCGACATTGCAGACATAGAGGACCGGTTTGCCGGTGAGGAGCTGCGCCTGTTTGAGGACGCGGGCTTCCTCCGCATCGGCCGGCACGGTGAGGCGGGCGGGCCTGCCCTCGCGCAGCAGGTCGAGCGCCTGGCCGAGCACGGACGCGGCGATCTTGCTCTCCTTGTCGCCTTGCGCGGCCTTTTTCTGCGCGGCGGGCACCCGCTTTTCGAGGCTCTCGAGGTCGGACAGCATCAGTTCGGTCTCGACCGTCTCCGCGTCGGCAATGGGGTCGATCTTGTTGTCGACATGCTGGATGTCGTCATTCTCGAAGCAGCGCAGGACGTGGACGATCGCGTCCACCTCGCGGATATTGCCGAGAAACTGGTTGCCCAGCCCCTCGCCCTTGGATGCGCCGCGCACCAGGCCGGCAATGTCGACAAAGGCGAGCTGGGTGGGGATGATCTTCTGGCTCCCGGCGATCCTTGCGAGCGTATCCAGCCGCGCGTCGGGCACCGCGACATTGCCGACATTGGGCTCGATCGTGCAGAAGGGATAATTGGCCGCTTGCGCCGCCTGCGTCTCGGTCAGCGCATTGAAAAGGGTGGACTTGCCCACATTGGGCAGCCCGACGATCCCGCATTTGAAACCCATAGTCTTATCCCTGATCTATTGTGCGAGCCGCATCGCCACGTCGTTCATGAACCGCACATCGTCGTCCTTCGCCAGCCATTCCGCCTCCGCGCCGATGGCGCCCAGCATGTCAGTCAGGGCGTCGAACTCGCTCTTGTGGTAATTGCCCAGCACATGGCCGGTCACCCTGTCCTTGTGGCCGGGATGGCCGATGCCGATGCGCACCCGGCGGAACTCGGGGCCGATATGCGCGTCCATCGACCGCAGGCCATTATGGCCCGCGGTGCCGCCGCCGCGCTTGACCTTCACCTTCATGGGAGCGAGGTCCAGCTCGTCGTGGAAGGCGGTGACGTCCTGCGGCTCCAGCTTGAAGAAGCGCATCGCCTCCCCCACGCAGCGGCCGCTTTCGTTCATGAAGGTCGCGGGCTTGAGCAGCAGAATCTTTTCAGGGCCAAGACGCCCTTCGGCGGCCCAGCCCTGAAACTGCTTTTTCCACGGGCCAAAGCCGTACATCTCGGCGATCAGGTCGATCGCCATGAAGCCGACATTGTGCCGGTGGAGCGCATAGGACGGGCCGGGATTGCCGAGGCCAACCCAGAGTTGCATGCGCTCCCCCTGTTATCGCTCGGGGGTTACGCCCCTTCGCCTTCCGTGGCGGTGTCGCCTTCCTGGCTCTTGAGCGCGGTCGATGCGATGATGGTCGCGATCGTGAGATCGGGATCCTCGATCGCCGACTTCGCGCCCTGGGGCAGGGTGATGTCCTTGAGATGGATGGTCGCGCCGACGTCATAACCGCTGAGGTCGATCGTCACGTCGTCCGGGATTTCCGCCGCGTCGCAGATCAGCTCCAGCTCGTGCTGCACGACGTTGAGCACGCCGCCGCGCTTGATGCCGGGGGACAATTCCTCATTGGCGAAGACCACCGGCACGTTGACATGCACGCTGGCATGTTCCGACACGCGCAGGAAATCGGCGTGGAGCGGGCGCTCGGTCACGGGATGAAAGGCGACGTCCTTGGGCAGGGTGCGGACCTGCTTGCCGCCGACCTCGACCATGACGACCGAGTTGAAGAAATGGCCGGTGCCCAGCAGTTTGTTGAGGAGCTTTTCCTCGACATGCACGATCTGGGGATCTTCATTGTTTCCGTAAATGACGGCGGGTACGCGGCCTTCGCGGCGAAGAGCACGGGAGGCTCCCTTGCCTGCCCGATCGCGTGCCTCGGCCGACAGGGTAAGAGCTTCGCTCATGACTGTCTCCAATAGCTGTTCAGTGTATTCGCGCCGTCACGCCTCCAGGGATGACCATGACGAGCGAGGCGCGCCTATAGGCGGGGAGCTTGTGAAAAGCAAGGGGCGGGGATTATCCCAGCGCCGCCTGCACAGCGGCCACGATCGTGCGCGCGCCGACCGGCTTGGGAAAACTGGGGACCTCGTTGAAAATCCCGGCCCTGTGCTCGGGCGCATATCCCGATGTCACGAAAAACGGGATTCCCTCGTCCTTCAGCCGTTCCGCGAGCGTCTCCGATGTTTGCCCGGACCCGAGATTGACGTCGATAATGGCGAGCGCACACGGATGGCGATCTAGCAGGTCCATGGCGGCACTCACATTCCCAGCCGGGCCAATCACCTCGAAACCCGCTATTTCCAGCATTGAGGTCAGTCCGAGCCCAACGAGGACTTCATCCTCCACCACCAGGATGGAGCGGGTGTCGGCAGCATCGGGATAAGTCATCAAAGTCAGCCTCCGGGTCTTGCCGGCCAGCATTTCGAACCGGTGCGAATAGGCTGACCGGCGGATTGGCCGAATATTCGAGTCGCAGCGGGGTCCCAGCTTATGATCGTCCCTATGAGGTCGAGCGCCCCTCCTGAGGAGAATTCTGTCGGAAATTGCAAGACTAGTCAATTAGTTATGAGAGTGTTGGTAAGGGCCCCATTAACTGCTCCCTGAGCTGAACCTGCGTCCTATGCCCACTCCACTAGGCGAGCCCGTAACTTGTCGAGCGCGGCCTTCTTGATCTGGCACACGCGCGCGGCGCCGATGTCGAGCGTCGCACCGATTTCGTCGAGGTTCATTTCCTCCACGAAATAGAGTTGGAGGACCATGCCTTCGCGCTGCGGCAGATCGGCGATGCAGGCGGCGACGGCCTTCTTGAGCGATTCGCGCTCCAATATGTCGTCGGCCCGATCCTCGACGTCGGCGAACCACATCGACTGGTCCGAATAGACTTCCTCGATGCTCTGGTGCTGGACGATTTCAGTGCCGTCCACCAGTTCGCGATAGGCGGCGGCATCGAGTTCCAGGTCGGCGGCGACTTCGGCTTCGGTGGGCGCGCGGCCGGTCCGCTGCTGAATGCGTTCGCGCGCGGCGTTGATCGTCTTGCGCCGGGCCATGGCCGAGCGGCAGATGGTGGCATGGCGGCGCAGACTGTCGATCATCGCGCCGCGCACGCGCATCTGGGCATAGGTCGCAAACCCGTGGCCGCGATCCTCGAAGGCATTGGCCGCCTCGACCAGCGCCACCATGCCGATCTGCAGCAGATCCTCGATATCAATGGCGGTTGAGACCCGGCCGTGCACATGCCAGGCGATCTTGCGGACCAACGGCATATATTGTCGGGCCAACTGATCCGGTTTCGGACCTGTAGCGGTTCGCCCGTAGGTCAAGCCGGGCTGTTCCATGGCAAGGTTGCGCATGCGTAACTGCCTATCGCAAAAGGATTAACCAAGCTTTTCAGTATTGGCGCCCGCCGCAATTCTTTCGCGGTTGATGCGCTGGTCGCTGCCGACGACGGCGGCGACCTCGACGGGCTTGCCATCGGGGATTTCCAGGAAGGAGAGGACGGGCGTTTCCGGCAGATGCGGCTTGAACAGGCGACTCAATGCGCGGCGGGCCAGCGGCGAGGTGACGATCGCAAACATGCGTGCTTCGGCCATCAGCGGCCGCGCGGCCTGGGTCACATGCTCGACGATGCGCGCGGATAGCGCCGGCTCGATCGGGTGCTTGGCATCGCCGGCGACACGCATCGCCTGCGCCAGCAAGCCTTCGAGTTCGCCGTCGAGGGTGATGACCGGCAGCGGCATCCGTACGGGCACCAGGGTCTGGATGATGAGCGATCCGATCCGTTGCCGCACCGCCTCGACCAGTTGTTCGGGGTTCATGTCGGGCCGTGCCGCGTCCACCATGGCCTCGGCAATGCGGCGGAAGTCCTTGAGCGGCACGCCTTCGGACAGGAGTGCGCGGCACAACGCGGAAATCTGGGCCAGGTTCAACGGGTTGGGGGTCAGGCCCTCGACCAGCTGCGGCGCGGCTTCCTTGAGCGTGTCGAGCAGCTTGCGCGTTTCGTCCATGCCGAACATTTCGGCCGCATTGTGCGCGATCATATGGTTGAGGTGGGTGGCGATGACGGTCGACGGATCGACGACCGTGTAACCCGCGACCACGGCTTCGCTCCGCTTGTCCGGGCTGATCCAGACCGCGTCGAGGCCAAAGGTCGGATCCTTGGCGGCGCGGCCGCTGACCGTGCCTTCGAGCGCGCCGCTGTCGAGCGCGAGCAGATCCTCCGGCCAGACCTCGTCCTCGCCGACGATGACGCCCGCGATGGTGATGCGATAGCTGTTGGGGCCGAGCGCCAGATTGTCCTTCACCCGGATCATCGGCACGACAAAGCCGAGCTCGCGTGAGAGCTGACGGCGGATGCCGGTGATGCGGCCCATTAGCGGCGCATCCTTGCGCTCGTCGACTAGGCCGATCAGGCCATAGCCGATCTCCAGCCCGAGGATCGCCGAATCGGACACATCGCCCCATTCGATATGGGAGAGGTTTTCGGGCGCGGGCAGTTCGACCGGGGCGTTTGCTGCCTTGTTGGCGCTGTTGCGCAATTTCCAAGCGATGAGCCCGGCCAGCCCTGCCGCCGGCAGGATGATCAGATGCGGCATGCCGGGCAGGATGCCGAGAAAGCCGAGGATGCCCGCGACCGGGACCCATGCCTTGCCGACGCCGAACTGCGATGAAATCTGGCCCGACAGGTCGAGTTCGGAATTGACGCGGGTGACGATGGATGCCGCGGCGATCGAGAGGAGGAGGGCGGGCACCTGCGCCACCAGCGCGTCGCCGATGGCCAGCAGCACATAGGTGTGCGCTGCCTCGCCGACGTCGAGGCCGTGGCTGACCACGCCGAGAATGATACCGCCGATGATGTTGATGACGAGGATGAGGATGCCCGCGACCGCATCGCCCTTCACGAACTTCGAGGCGCCGTCCATCGACCCGTAGAAGTCGGCTTCGGTCGCGACTTCCTGCCGCCGTGCCTTGGCTTCTTCGGCGGTCAGCAGGCCTGCGTTGAGGTCGGCGTCGATCGCCATCTGCTTGCCCGGCAAGGCGTCCAGGGTGAAGCGTGCCGACACTTCGGACACGCGGCCCGCGCCCTTGGTGATCACGACGAGGTTGATGATCATCAGGATCGCAAAGACGAAGATGCCGACGATATAATCCCCGCCGATCAGGAAGCTGCCGAACGATTCGATCACATGGCCCGCCGCTTCAGGGCCGGTATGGCCGTCGACCAGCACCACGCGAGTGGAGGCGACATTGAGCGCGAGGCGCATCAATGTCGTGAACAAGAGGACCGTCGGAAAGCTGGAAAAGTCCAGCGGCTTGGTAACATTGAGCGCGATCATCAGCACCGCGAGGCTGATCATGATGTTGGCGATGAAGCCGATGTCGAGCACCAGCGCCGGGATCGGCACGACCATGAACATGACGAGCATGAGCGTCGCGAGCGGCAGGATGGCGCCCTTGGCGGCGGAGAGCCAGATTTTACCGTTGAGCTGGGTGCGTGTCATGTTGGCTTAGCGTCCAAAGGTTGCGAGCATGAGATAGGCAAGGCGGGCGGTGGCTGCCTGCGGCTGGAATTCCGGATAGTCGGTGGCCTCGCTCAGCGTCTGGCTCTGGGCGAGGCGGGCCTGTTCGATGCGGACATAGTCGGCCGGCTGCACCTGGGCGGAGCCAGCGGGCATGGAATAGCCGTTGTCATCGTCGGCATATTGCGTATCGAGCCCGGCATTGCGGGCGCCCGCATCAAGCTTGCGGGCAAAACTCGCGCGGATGTCGGCAAGGCTTCGCGCATTGCCCTCGCGATCGAAGAATATCGAGTGGTTGGACCGTGCGGCGGCGGGAAACAACGCCGCGCCGGACTCGTCGGGATTGGCGTCGGCGGCGGCGAGGAATTTCGCGGCGCCGCCGGCGCCCAGAAAATGCGCGAGATAGAGGTCGGCGGATTCGGCCGGCCGGCCAAGCTGCTGCTCGAGATAGTCGCGATTGTCCGAGGCGAACTCGGCCGCCATGACCGAAGCGGTCTCGGGGTGCTTGCGCAGGTCCATGACCTGCTGGCGCGTGTTGGGATCAGCGATGAAGTAGCGGCCGTTGGATCCGCGCCGGATGGCGCCCGCCGCCCAGCCCAGGCCGTGCTCGGCGCCATGATTGCTGACGACCGCCAGCCAGCTCTGGTCGAGGAACTGGAAGAGACCCGTGGCGCTGGACGACCGCGACCGGGCGTTGGGGTCCATGCTGCTTTCGATCTGCGCCTGCCCCATCAGATAGGCAAAATCGACACCGGTGGTGCGGCTGGCGCTGGCGATCGCATTCGCGACCCGCCCGCCCGCCGGCACATCCGCCGTGTTGATAGCACCAAAACCGACCATTGTGACGCGTCCCCTGTCTTGCTTAGAGTAAATTAAGCAAGAACCGTGCCAGAATGACTCCCATCGTCATGCTCCGCGAAGGCGGCAATTCAGGGAGGCTGGGTGCGCGCTTTGTGATTCCGGATCCCCATTTTCGCGGGGATGACAGGAGAGGGAGCTCAGGCCCTGCGTCGGTAGACGAGGGGCGCGGCCGGGCTTGCCGCCGCGCCGGCCAGGAGGTCGAGGCGCTGCGTGGTCAGGTCGCCCAGCAGCCGCGCCAGCATGTGATGGCTCTCGAAACGGGTGCGAAGCGCGGCAATGCGCGCCTTGAACTGGTCGTTGACATGCCACACTCCGATCCCGCGCACGGCCTCAAGGGCGGGCGCAAAGGCGGTTACGGCATCGGTGATGCGGTCGGTCTCGCCACTTTCCATCGCGGCGCGCAACTCCGTCGCAACGCGATCCAGCGTATCGAGAGCCGCTTCACTCATTTCAATGGTGTACTTGGGGTAGGTCGAGCGCGATCATGCTGTCGGCGATTTTCTCCGGATCGACCGGATAATTGCCCGAAGCGATGGCGGCCTTGATGCGTGCGATCTTGTCGAGGTCGACCGGCGCGCCCTGGGCCGCCAGCCGTGCGGCAGGGCTCGTCATAGTTTCCTCCGCGATGGCCGAAGTCGGCGGGGCGACGGGCGCGGTTGTGCGTGTCTGCGCGGTTTCGCGCAGCTTTACCGCCTCAATCGCGGCGCTCATTGCCTGTCCAACGGGCTTGATCATTGCTCCAACCTCATCATCTGCCGGTACCCTATATACGGCAAGGTTCAGAAAAGATTAAATGCCAGGAATCCGGACGACGCCATTTGGCTCGACACGGCCGGAAACAGGGGCTGAATTCTTGTCTTCGCGGACCCGGATCATGTCGCCGACGGCGCCGTCCTCGTCCGCTATCATCGATTTTGCGACGGTAAATGTCGCATCGCCGGCAACAAGCTGCACCGGATCACCCTTCTTGATCAGGATCACGCGCTGCTGCGGGTGGCTATAGGCCTGCGCGGCGGTCGTCGACAGGGGAACGCGAATGCGCCAGCCCAGCCGGTCGCAGCGCACGATTGCGGCGCCGAAGACGGGTCCCTCGATCGCAGGCAATTGCGGGCAGGCCGCCAGGTGCAGGCGCCGGTCCACAGGCGCAATCGCACCGCCGGGCTGGCCGATATTGGCGCCGACGGCTGTGGCGACGAGATTGTCGATACGGTCGAGATTTTCAAAACCTTGCGCCGAGGCAGGGCTCGCGGCGAAGCCGATCAGAAAATGGCCGACGACAAACAGCGTCCAGGTGACGAGAAATTTCCGCATGATGGGTTTCCTGCTCATAATGCCTCCCTTAAGCAAGGAACGTGCCAGCATTGGCGGCGTCAGGGTGAGGGATGCTCCAGCCGGATCATGAGGGTTTGCGCGCTTCTACCCTCGGCAAAGTCGCTGTCGGGCCCGGCGATCCTGATCCGGTCCGGCTGAAGCCCCGCCTGCGCAAAGCCGCGCGCGACCGCGCCTACTCGCGCGGATGCCAGATCCCAACCGTCGAAGCGCGCAGTTCCGGCGTCCGTGCCGCGTGACGAAATGTGGATCGCGCTGCCCGATATGCGGGCTTCACGGGCGATGGCGATGATCCGGGCGCTGCCAGCCGTCGTCAGCATCGCTTGTTCGGGCACGAACAGCTCGGTGGCGGGGATGTCCGCATCGATGCGGGACTGGCGGCCACCGCTTCCAAAATAGGCGTTGATGCCAGCCAGGGCATGCTCCCCTCCGGTCTGGCGATGGGCTTGCAGCAGGACGAAAAAGCCCAGCAGCAACAGGCACAGATCCGCGAAACTCAGTGCCCAGCGCGATCGTTGCGCCCGGCTCATGCCACCTCGCGCAGCGCGGATTTGCGCGAGTGTGCGGGTGAAGCTATGGACGGCGCGGTCTCGCGGCGGCCGATGGCGACCAGCCGCTCGGCAAGCTCGCGCTGCCAGGCGATCTCCAGCGCGCTCAGCCGTTCGAGGCGCCGCGCGATCGGCCCTGCGATCATGTTGGCGATCACCATGCCGTGGAACGTCGCCAGCAGGGCGATCGCCATGGCGGGGCCGATGGTCGCGGGATCGTCCATGCTGGCGAACATGCTGACCAGGCCGAGGATGGTGCCCGCCATGCCCATGGCGGGAGCAGCGTCGGCAACCGCGTCCCAGAAGCCGACGACGCGGGCATGCCGGTCGGCGCGGTCGGCAATCGCCTGTCCAGCCCACAGGGCAAAACGGTCGACATCCGCGCAATCGGCCAGACGGCGCACTGCCTCGGCCAGAAATCCGGGGCGTGCCTTGACCTGGTCGGTCCGGGGCAGGCCCTGCAATTCCGCGATGCGGTCGACAGCGTTCAATGCGGCGCGGGCAAAGTTGCGGTCATTGTCCGGATCGGCGCGGAAGAGGCGCGAAAGGGCGGAAAAGGCTGGACCAACCGCCGTCTTGCCGATCTGGACGGTGGCGATCGCCAGCGCACCTGCCACGACACCGAAAAGCGGCAATGGGTCGATAAGATGTGCAAGGCCCGGCATGGGTCTTTCCCCTGTTTCTGGGCCAAAACCTGGCTTTGCCGGAGCGAACGGCAAAAAAATGCCGCCCACCGGCAAAACATTGCCGGCGTTGCCGCCCGTCTGGCCCACGGAAGCGGAAACATGTGCCTGTATCCCATGAAATCCGCGGAAAACCGCAATTGGCACGGGACTTGCTGAACTACCTGGTGCGTGCGCATCGGGCAGTCTTTCACGGATCAGAACGGCAGCGGCGCGGGGACCTTTAGTGAGGCTGTGAATTAAATGGCGATCGAAGATCAGCTGTTCGGCATCCATGGCAAGGCATTGGCGCTGCGTTCGCAGCGACTGACCCTGATTGCCTCCAACATCGCGAACGCGTCCACGCCCGGTTACAAGGCGCAGGACATTGATTTCGACAAGGCTTTGAAAGAAGCCTCCAAGGACCAGGGCACGGTCGCCGGCGCGCTCGAAAAGGCGATGGGCTACCGTGTGCCGTTGCAGCCCTCAGCCGATGGCAACACGGTTGAGATGTCGACCGAGCAGACGCTCTTTGCGGAGAATGCGGTGAAGTACCGCACGACACTGTCCTTCCTCGAAGGGCGGCTCAACACCATCACGCGGGCATTGAGGGGAGAATGAGCATGGAAAAGCCCATGAACGTTTTCGACATCGCCGGTCGCGCCATGTCGGCGCAGCTGGTCCGACTGAATGCGACGGCATCGAACATGGCCAATGCGGGCACGATCTCCGGCAGCGAAAAGGCCGCCTACCGGGCGATCCGTCCGGTGTTCAAGCCGGTGACGGAGGGACCGGGCGTCTCGACGGTGTCGGTGGATCGCATCGTCACATCCGACACGCCCGCCACCAAGCGCCACGATCCGGGTCATCCATTGGCTGACGCCAACGGCGATGTCTGGGAAGCGGGTGTCGATTCCAGCGCCGAGCTTGTCGACATGGTCGAGGCCTCGCGCATGTACCAGAACAATGTGCAGGTTCTCCAGACCGCGAAATCCCTGATGCTCGAAACAATAAGGCTCGGCAAATGACGACAGTAAGTCCCTGGATGGTCGATAGCTCGACCGCGACGATCAACCGCAACCTCAATGTCAACAATGGCAAGATTACCGGTCAGTCGACGCTGGATCAGAACAGTTACCTTCAGCTGATGACGGCGCAGCTGAAATATCAGGACCCGTTCGCGCCGATGGACAATAGCCAGATGGTCGCCCAGATGGCGCAATTCTCGCAGCTTGCCGGCCAGACCGAGGCGAATACGACGCTCAACTCGATCGCAAGTTCGCTGAATGGCGCCCGCCTGTCGGATGCGGCGAGCTGGATTGGCAAGTCCATGCTGGTCAAGAGTAGCGCGGTCGCGCCCAACGTGGGCGGCGACTATGCGGGCCAGCTGACCCTGCCCGCCGACAGCGACGATGTCTCCATCGACTTGGTCGACAGTGCGGGAGGGATCGTCAAGACCCTCGATCTCGGCGCGCGCAAAGCGGGCGACGTGCCGTTCTACTGGGACGGCCGCGACGCGGATGGGAATCAAGTTCAGGCCGGCGCTCTTACCATGAGTGTCCGCGGCGCCAGCCCCAGCCAGACCGCGAGCTGGGCCACCATTGCGGCGGTCCAGTCTCCCGCGAGCGGTGCCGACGCCAAGCTCATCACCACCCTCGGCAGCTTCACCGCCGCCGATGCTCTCAGCCTCAGCTAGTCAATTTCCCTACAGGAGTTTGTCCAATGTCCTTCTACATCTCCCTTTCCGGGCTCAAGGCCGCCCAGGCCGATCTGGCGACGATTTCCAATAACGTGGCCAACGTGGCCTCGACCGCTTTCAAGAAGAGCCGCGCCAATTTTGGTGACATCTTCGTCGGCGCGTCGGACGGCCAGGGCCAGGGCGTACGGCTGCTGGGATCAAAGCAGCAGTTCACCCAGGGTACCCTGGAAACGACGGACAAGACGCTCGATCTCGCGATTACCGGCGAAGGCTTCTTCACGGTGAAATCGCCCCCCCCGGCAAGCCAGGTCAGCTACACCCGCAACGGTGCGTTCGGCGTGGACGAGAATCGCTTCGTGACCGACACGACCGGGGCCCGGGTACAGGTTCTGCCGGTTGACGCCGCCGGCGTCCCCACCGGCACGGCGGCTTCCGACCTCACTGATCTCGTGATCCCCACAAATTACACCGATGCGGGGGGCAACGTCGTCCAGCTATCCAGTGTCGCAGTATCGGTGAGCGGCGTCGTCAGCGCGACCTTCGCGGATGGTACGACCCAGAATCTCGGCGCGGTGGGCATGGCGATCTTCCCCAGCCAGGAAGGCTTGCGTCAGGTCGGCGACGCGCATTGGAACTCGACCCTGGCGAGCGGTACGCCGACCTATGGCGCTGGCAATAACGGCCTGTTCGGCGCGGTTCGCTCGGGCGCACTAGAACGCGCCAACGTCGACATCACCGAGGAGCTTGTGGCCCTCATCTCGGCGCAGCGCAATTTCCAGGCCAGCGCCAAGGCGATCGAAGCCTCGTCCGCGATCACCCAGACGATGGTGAATCTGCGCACCTGATGCTGCCGCAGAAAACAGGGAAGAACTGATCGATGGACAAGCTGGTCGATATTGCCCGCACCGGGCTTCGCGGCGCCATGGCCCGGCAGACGGTGATCGCGAACAATCTCGCGAACGTCGGCACGACGGGCTTTCGCGCGGAGATCATGAATGCTTCGGCCCGCTGGATCGACGGGCAGACGTTCAAGTCGCGGGCGGAGCAGGTCGACCAGGTTGTCGCCGCCGACATGAAGGCCGGCTCTGTAACGCAGACCGGCAACCCGCTCGATGTCGCGATCGGCGGCGACGGGATGCTCGCGGTCCAGGCGAACGACGGCAGCGAGAGCTATACAAGGCGCGGCGATCTCGTGCTTTCGGATAGCGGACTGCTCACGACTGGCGATGGGCATCCGGTGCTGGGTGAGGGCGGGCCGATTACGCTGCCGCCCGCCGACAGCATCAAGATCGACAAGAACGGCGCCATCTGGATCGTGCCGCAGGGCGGCCAGATCGATCAGCCGCAGCAGATCGACGTGTTGAAGGTGGTGAGTCCCAAGGGTTCGTCGGTGCTCAAGGGTACAGACAATCTATTCCGGGAAACGAACGGCGGCACGCTGCCGCAGGATCCGCTCGCGCAGGTCACCTCGGGCGCCATCGAAAGTTCCAACGTCAACGCCACCGCCACGCTCGTCCAGATGATCGAGGCGAGCCGCGCATGGCAAGGCCAGATCAAGTTGGTCGAGACGGCCAAGGATATCGACAACAGTGGTGCCAGCCTGATGCGGCTGGACAATTGAGACAGATCATAGGGAAGGACTAAGACATGAGCACCAGCGCACTTCAAGTCGCCCGCACAGGGCTCGACGCGCAGGACCTCAAGATGCGGGTCATCGCCAATAATCTGGCGAACGTGAACACGACCGGGTTCAAGAAGGATCGGGCCAATTTCGAGACGCTCGCCTATCAGCAGATCGTCGCGGCCGGCACCCAGTCGGACAGCGAGAATAAATATGCCGTGGGCCTTAATCTCGGGTCCGGTGTCCAGTTGGCCGGAACAGCGCGGGTCGACACGCAGGGCACGCTGAACACCACGGGAAATTCGCTCGACCTCGCGATTGAGGGCTCGGGCTTTTTTCAGGTGCAGCAGGCCGATGGCACGATCGCCTATACCCGGGCGGGCAATTTCAACATGTCGGCGGAGGGCACGCTCGTCACCGGTGACGGCCTTCCCGTCGTGCCGCAGATCCAGGTACCCGAGGGCGCCCAGTCGATCACGATCGGAGCGGACGGGACGGTATCGGCGGTCATGAGCGGCCAGGCCAATCCGACCCAGCTCGGCCAGATCGAGTTGGCGCGGTTCGTCAATCCCGCCGGGCTCAACGCGATCGGCAATAACCTGCTGTTGGCCACCGCCGCTTCCGGCGCCGCCCAGGTCGGCGCTGCCGGCGCGGAAGGGCGCGGTTCGATCCGGCAGGGCTCGCTCGAAGGATCCAACGTCAACACGGTCGAGGAGCTGGTCGACATGATCGAAACGCAGCGCGCCTATGAGGTCGCGAGCAAGATGATCAAGTCGACCGACGAGATGATGCAATTCGCGAACCAGCAGATCTGATCGGATAGTCTGACATGAAATACCCTGTTTCAGCTGTAGGTTGTGCGATCATCGTCGCCATTGTCGCGGGTCCCGCTGGCGCGCGCAAAAGCGAGCTGACCGCGGCCGCCTTCATGCCGACCTATGCCCCGGACGTGGCGCAACCCGCCGTGCCGAACGGGTCAATCTTTCAGGCAGCCGCTGGTTATGCGCCGCTTACCAGCGGCTCGTTGGCGTCGCGCGTGGGGGACATCCTCACCATTACGCTGGTCGAGCGCACCCAGGCGACCAAGAGCAACAGTGCCAACACCGACCGCTCCGGTAATATCGGCCTGACGCCGCCGACCACCGGGATCCTGAGCAAGCTCTTCAGCCCGAGCGACGTCGCGGCGAGCGGAGCGCAAGGCTTCAAGGGCAAGGGCGACGCAGCGCAGTCCAACGCACTGTCCGGCGAGATTACCGTCACCGTCGCAAAGGTCTTCGGCAACGGATCGATGCTGGTGCGCGGCCAGAAGCAGCTGACCCTCAATCGGGGCGATGAATATATCCAGCTTAGCGGCATCGTCCGTGCGGCCGACATCGGCCCGGACAATCGCGTGCCTTCGACCCGGGTTGCCGACGCCCAGATCAGCTATTCGGGCAAGGGTGAAATCGCGCGGGCCAGCCGGCAAGGCTGGCTGCAGCGGTTTTTCTCCATGGTCAGTCCTTTTTAGGGTGTGTGAAATGATCCAGACCGTTTTTCATGCCGTTGCCCGCATCGCGGGGTGGAGCATGGCTCTCCTGATCGTGGGGGCGCTACAATTTGTCGCGCCCAAGCCCGCCCATGCTGAACGGATCAAGGATATCGGGACCTTTCAGGGCCTGCGCGCCAACCAGCTCACTGGCTATGGCGTGGTGGTCGGCCTTGCCGGCACCGGCGACGACAGCCTCGATTATTCGACGCAGGGCGTGAAGGGCATTGTCTCGCGCTTCGGCCTTACCTTGCCGCCGGGCGTCAATCCCTCGCTCAAAAATGCCGCGGCGGTCCTGATCACGACCGACCTTCCACCTTTCGCCAAGCCGGGTCAACGGCTCGACATAACGGTTTCTGCACTGGGCAAGGCAAAGTCCCTGCGCGGCGGCACGCTCGTCATGACCCCGCTGCGCGGCGCGGACGGCCAGATCTATGCGATGGCGCAGGGCAATCTTGCGGTCGGCGGCCTCGGCGTCTCGGGGGCGGACGGCTCGCAGCTGTCTGTCAACATTCCCTCGGCCGGCCGGATTCCTGGCGGGGCGACCGTCGAGCTGGCTGTCGCGACCGGATTTGATACAGCGCCCACCCTGACCTTCAACCTCGCCGAAGCTGATCTGACGACAGCCTTGCGGGTGGCGGATGCGATCAACCTCGCCTTCAATGATCGCCGCGCCCGCGCGATGGACGCGGTGTCGATCACCATCGATGCGCCCACCGGCGCGGAAAGCCGCATCATGATGATGGGCCTCATCGAGAATATTCAGGTCAAGCCGGCAGAAGCCCCGGCGAAAGTGATCGTCAATGCGCGGACCGGCACAGTCGTCATCAACGGCGCGGTTCGTATCGCACCGGCCGCTGTTTCGCACGGCAAACTGACGGTCGCGGTCCAGGAGGCACCCAAGGTGGTGCAGCCCGCTCCTTTCTCCCAAGGGCAGACCGCGATCGAGCCATCGAGCCGGATCAGCGTGTCGGAAGAAAAGAAACCGATGTTCCTGTTTAAAGCTGGGGCGTCCCTGGCCGATATAGTCAAGGCGGTGAATGCGATCGGCGCCAGTCCGTCCGATCTTGTCGAAATTCTTCAGGCGCTCAAGCAGGCGGGCGCGATGAAGGCGGAACTGGAGATCTTGTGACGACGATTACGTCCATTACCCAGTCTGGCCTTACCCAGTCTGGCATCGCGTCCAGCGCGGCACCGGCCACGGGCAATCCGGCCAGCGCGCAGCGGGCGGAACTCGCACGCGCGGCCAAGGCGTTCGAGGCGATCTTCGTGCGCCAGCTGATCGGGTCGATGCGCGAAGCGGGACAGGGCGACGACATCATGGGATCGAGCGCGGTCGACCAGTTTCAGGATATGTCCGATGCCCGCACCGCCGATACGCTGGCCGACAAGGGTGGGCTGGGCATTGCCAATATGCTGTTGCAGCAGCTTGATCGCGCAAGTCAGGATAAGTCCGAATGAGCGGCGTTACCGATCTTTTCGCGATTGGCGCGTCCGGCACCCGTGCCTATCGCTCGGCGATGGGCGCTGTGTCGGAGAATATCGCCAACGCTTCGACCGAAGGCTATAACCGGCGATCGATCGTGCTCATGGAATCGCCGAGCTCGGCGACGACGAGCCAGTTCTACAAGCCCGGTGTCGCATTTGGCGGAGTCGACATCGCCGCCGTATCGCGCGGCAACGACCCCTATCTCGACCTTGCCGCACGTCTGGCAGACAGCAGTTTCCAGAACGCGGATACTCGCGCGACATGGATGGGTGACGTGCAGAATGCGCTCGACGACGGATCGCTCGGGGTCGGTCAGCGGCTGACCGCCATGTTCTCGGCGGTTGAACGGCTGGCGTCGAATCCCACCGACACGACGCTGCGGCAGAATGTCCTGTTTTCGTTCGAGCAAATCAATCAGGGGTTCAAGCAGAGTCTCGAAGGCCTCAACAATGTCCAGGCAGGCATAGCGTCGACGGCCACCAACGAGGTTGCCGCGCTCAACGACGCGATCAAACAGCTGGCAACGGCCAATGAGGGACTGCGGCGGGCCGTGCCGGGCTCGTCCAACGCCGCGCAGCTGCTGGACCAGCGCGACCTTGCCCTGTCGAACATCTCCAAGCGGATCGATGTTTCCGTCTCGTTCGGCGATCATGGCATTGCGAATGTCACCTATAACGGCGCCGACGTGGTCAAGACGATCGTGCCGTCGGCCTTCGGGGTCAGCGCCAACGCCGATGGCACGCTGGCCTTCACGCTTGCAGGCGCCGCGGCCGCGACGCCGCAGAATGGCAGCCTGGCAGGTCTCGCCCAGAGCGCGACCGTCACGGCGGATCGCATTACCAAGCTGAACACGCTGGCAAGCCAGTATGTTGCTGACGTAAATACCTGGCATCAAGGCGGCGTGACCGCAGCGGGAGCTGCCGGACAGCCCATGCTCTCGATCGGCGGTGATGCATCGACGATCCAGGTGCTCATTACCGATACAGCCGATATCGCCGCTGCGTCGTCGGACGGCCGGATCAATGGCAACCTGCTTGCGATCAATAGCATCCGGAGCACCGGCGGGATCGAAAACGGCTGGTCGTCGATCATCGCCGCGCAGGCAAACCTGCTAAACGCAACCAAGGCCGAACAGAGCGCCAACAGCGCGCGCAACCAGCAGGCGCAAAACGCGCGTGCCGACGTGAGCGGCGTCGACCTGGACCGCGAGGCGGCCGATCTCCTGCGTCTCCAGCAGGCCTATCAGGGGTGCGCGCGGATCATTCAGGTTGCGCGCGAAACAATGGAATCGCTGTTTGCGGCTCTTTGAGGATAAGGGAACACATTCATGGTCTTCATCACCTCCCAGTCGGTGAGCGCCGAGATTCTCCGGCAGCAGACCCTGTCGAGTGACATCGCGACCCTTCAGTCGCAGATTTCTTCGGGCAAGAAGCTCGAGTTTCCGTCCGACAATCCGCAGGACTGGCTCCAGATTTCCGCGATCGGGCGGCAGCAGTCGCTCGCCGCTTCCTGGCAGAGCAACCTCAAATACGCCCAGTCACGCGCGGCGCAGGCCTCTTCCAGCCTGAGTGACGTGAACAATCTGATGACGCGCGTCACCGAACTCCTGGTCACTTCCAACTCGAACAGCGCGGGCTCGCCAGGGACGGAGGCCGTGGCGCAGGAACTGGAAGGCATCAAGGCAACGATTACCGCGATCATGACCCAGACCGACTATCAGGGAACCCCGACATTCGACGATACCAACGGCATTGCGATCCCGGTTGGCCATGGCCTCACCGTCGACGCGGTCGGCACACGCCAGAGCATCGAGAACGGGGTAGTCACTGCAAGCGGCGCGAAGTCCATCTATGACGTTCTGGACGCTGCGATCACCGCAGTCCGCTCCGGCGACTCGGCGGCGAAAACCGCATCCTTGACCGAGGCGCGCGCCGCGCTCGATCATGTCATCGTTGCCCAATCCCAGCAGGGGGTGCGCTCGCAGCGCCTGGACGACGAAAGCAACCGCCTGCTGGATACCGACCTGCAACTGACCGAGCGCCGATCCGGCCTCGAGGACACCGACCTCACCGACGTGATCGCGCGGGTTCAGTCCAAGCTGCTGACCCTGCAGGCAGCGCAGGTTGCGTTTGCCAAAATCAATCAGCAATCCCTGTTCGATCTGATCAGATAGGGCTTTCTGCCTCCACACCGGCCGAAAACAGCAATAATATGGGCCAGGGCAACCCCGACGCTAAACCCTGTTTTCGCAGAGCCGTCCTATAGCAGTGAAGACCCGTCACACGGGCGGACCTTGGACCAGTTACACAAAGGCATGCGGGGAAATTCATGTTTGCAGCTATCGGCCTCGTCATCCTCATCGTCATGGTTTTCGGTGGCTTTGCCTTTACCGGCGGCAATCTCGAGCCGGTGCTCCATGCGCTGCCGCATGAAATGCTCATCATCGGCGGCGCCGCCGTCGGCGCGCTCATCATCGGCAACAGCGGCGCTGAGCTAAAGGCGCTGCTGGGCGGGCTGGGCAAAGTGTTCAAGGGGCCTGCCTTCAAGAAGCAGGATTTCCTCGATTGCATATTTCTGGTCAGCAAGCTGATGAAGACCCTGCGCGTCGAGGGTCCCGTGGCGCTGGAGCCGCATATCGAGGATCCCAAGACCTCGTCCATCTTCGCCGAATATCCGCGCCTGATCAAGGACAGCACGCTCGTGCACCTGATCTGCGACACGCTGCGGCTGGTGGTGGTGTCATCGGGCACGCTCGATCCGCACGCGGTGGAGGAGGTCATGGACAACAGCCTCAAGACCCATCACCATGAGGCGATCCGGCCGGCCGACAATCTCCAGACGCTCGCCGACGCGCTGCCCGCGCTGGGTATCGTCGCGGCGGTGCTGGGCGTGGTCAAGACCATGGGATCGATCGACAAGCCGCCGGAGATCCTGGGCGCGATGATTGGCTCGGCGCTGGTGGGTACGTTCCTGGGCGTGCTGCTCGCCTATGGCATGGTTGCGCCCTTCGCCAATCGCTGCCGGTCCGTGATCGAGGCGGACGCTGCCATCTACCAGGTAGTCAAGCAGATCATCATCGCCTCGCTCCACGGCCATCCGCAGCCGCTCGTGATCGAGGCCGCGCGCTCCAACCTGCCGCACGCGAACCAGCCGGCCTTTGCCGAGGTGTTCGACGGCATGCGAGGGCGCTGATCCATGGCGGGACCAGCGAAAAAGCGGGCGAACGAGCCCGAACCACGGCCGATCATCGTCAAGAAGATCATCGTCGAGGGGCATGGCGGTCACCATGGCGGCGCATGGAAGGTCGCCTATGCCGACTTCGTGACTGCGATGATGGCATTCTTCCTGCTGATGTGGCTGCTCGGCGCGACCACCGAAAAGCAGCGCAAGGGCCTCGCCGATTATTTCACGCCGACGCTCGTTTCGACCAGGGAGAACAGCGCGGGTTCGTCGGGGCTGTTCGGCGGCGACAGCATCATGGGCAAGGAAAACTATCCGACCACCGGCGGACAGGGCAATCTTGCCATCACCATTCCGCGTGACGCCACCGGCACCAAGGAGGTCGGCGGCAAGGACATGAAGAACCGCGACCGCCAGAAATTCGAGCAGCTCAAGCGGACGATCGAGGACAAGCTGGAGCGCGACAGGACCCTGCGGCATTTGCGGCGCAACATCCGGTTCACCGAGACGCGCGAGGGGCTGCGCATCGACCTGATCGACGAGGCGGACTTCGCCATGTTCGCCATGGCGACCGATACGCTCCTGCCGCTCGCGCGGACGCTGATCGCGCAGGTTGCCAAGGTCATTGCCGATGTCCCCAACGACGTGATCGTTCGCGGGCACACCGATGGCCTGCCCTATGGCACGGGCCGGTCGATGAACAACTGGCTGCTATCATCCGCACGGGCCGAAGCGACCCGTGTCGAACTCGCCCGTAACGGCGTCCGGCCAGACCGTTTTGCCCGGATCGAGGGCGTGGCCGACCGCGAGCCTTTCGTGGCCGCCGATCCCTATGACCCGCGCAACCGGCGCATGTCGGTGGTGCTCGCCTGGTCAGCGGGGCTCGACAGCAAGGTGGGGCAGGGGGATAGTACCCAGACTGGCGATACGCCGGAACAGCGGGCCGAAATCCATGCCGCGATGCTGGCGCGCGACAATCCCCGCGCCAAGATGCAGGAAATCGCGCGCAAGGCCGACATGGGGCGGTCGGGGCTCCCGGATGGCGCGGTCATTTCCAACGCGGACGCCATCCCCAAGCGCAATGGCCAAACGCCGCCGGGCAAGACCGAAGCGACGACGCACAAGGCTGAGCATTGAACCGGCGCCGGACGCTCAAAGAAACGCCCGGAGCGACTCAACAAATTCCGGCAGCCGGTCATGCTGGACCCAGTGGCCGGCGCCTTCGAAGCTTCGGACGCGCGCATCGCGGAACATGGCGGCCCGGCCGTCCTCGGCGGGGTTGCTGGCCCAGCTTTCCTTGCCGTGGACCAGGTACACGGGACAGGTGATTGCGCCCCAGATCGCCTTGCGGTCCTTGTCGGTTGGATCCCATGGCTGGTGGGCGCGTATATAGGGATCGAACTTCCAGCCATAATCCCCTGATTCGCGGCGGCGAACGCCCCAATAGGCCAGGTGCTCCGCCTGCGCGTCGGTCAGATGCTTGTTGCGCGCCTTCATGCGGGCGAGGGCTTCCTCGATCGTCGGATAGTAATGGGCATGCTTGGCGCTGAACGCCCGGCGCTTCTCGATCCACTTGCGCCACTGCAGCATCACGTCCTCGTCGGGCAGGGCGTGGATCGTACGAAAGTCCTTCATTGACGCCAGGCCCTCGATCACCACGAGACGACGCACCGTCTCCGGAAACAGGCCGGTGTAGCGCAGCGAGATCGCGCCGCCGAAGCTATGGGCGACGATGCTGACCGGGGTCTCGCCCAGATGCGCGATCAGATTGGCCAGGTCGCAGGCCAGATATTCCAAGGTGTAGACGCCGTCCGGCGACCAGGCGCTGTCGCCATGCCCGCGCAGATCGGGCGCGACGATGTGCCAATCGTCCCGAAGCTCCTCCGCCACCCAATCCCAGCTGCGCGCATGATCCTCGCCGCCGTGGATCAGCAGGAGCAACGGCGCCCCGGCATTGCCCCAGTCGAGATAATTGAGGGTCAGCCGCTGCGATTCGAAGCGGTGCGCGACCGGGCCAAGTCCGTCAGCCATTTCAGTTGCCGGTGAAGACCGGCTTGCGCCGCTCGAGGAAGGCAGCGACCGCATGCAGGCCGTCCGAGCGGGCCAATGCTGCTTCGATGGCCTCGGCCTCGGCAGCCAAATGGGTCTCGAAATCATTGCGCATGCTGGCGGCGAACAGCTGCTTCACTGCGCCGAAGGAGGCGGTCGGCCCCTGCGCGATGGCGCGGGCGGTCGCCATGGCTTCCGCATCCAGGGCCTCGTCGTCCACCACGCGGGTGATGAGGCCGATGTCGGCGGCTTCCCCGGCATTGAGGCGGCGGCCGGTATAGGCGAGTTCCTGCGCGCGGCGCATGCCCACGACGCGGGGCAGCATCCAGGTCGAGCCGCCGTCGCAGGTCAGGCCGATCGCCGCATAGGCCCACAGAAAGCTGGCCGAGCGGGCGGCGATCGCGATGTCGGCGCCCGCCACCATGCTGAAGCCCGCACCGGCGGCCGCGCCCTGCACGGCCATGACGACCGGCGCGCGGTGATCGTGCAACATGCGGACGCTGTCGTGCAGGCGGCGCGCCATCTTGCCGATCATCTCCGAAGGGTTTTCCGCCCCGACGAAATCATTGATGTCGCCGCCGACGCAGAAATTCTTGCCCTCGGCCCGGATCAGCCAGGCGCGGGTCGCCGGATCATTGGCTAGCCGCTCCACCGTCTCGGCCATCGCGTCGCCCAGCGCCATGTTCATGGCGTTGCCGGCCTCGGGCCGGTTCAGCGTGATGACCGCCACGCCCTCTTCAATCTTGCCCAGCACCAATTCCGACATCCGCCTTCTCCTCGTGTTGTGAACGCGCATAGACGAGGTGCGGTTGCCCGCGCAATCGCGTACGGCAGATGCCTTGGCCGGCCATGAAAAGACGGCGCGCTATCGATGGGCGGGGCCGAAGGTTACGAAGGTTACGGGGTGGATAAATAAATCCGCTTTTGGGGGAGGGGCTGGACCGCATGTCCCCGCAACTATCGGCTGTCGTTCCAGGGGGCGCCGGATCTGCAGCAATAAGAAAGAGCCTCGGTCATCGCTGCGCTCGGGAGCACTGGTACGGCAGGATGTGGCATGGGTGATAGGGTGTAGGACAGGGTGATGTGGCGGTGTCTTTCGACCCACTAGCGGACCCGCGGACGGAACGTTAATATCGTCTCATGCTTGGCAGAATTGACCGAAAAGAGGCTCTCAACGTGATCTCAGGTTTTTTGGCCGCTTACGGCTGGGTTTCATTTTTCTGCTTCTTCTACCTAGTGATTAGCTGGGCCGCAGTGGCACCACACAGTCCCGATCCTGCCCACGGACTAATTTTCCCGCACAACGAGCATGGATCAATCACATATTTCTCGGGGTTTCAGGGCACTAGCTGCGCTTTGCTATTCGGCACGTCACCGCTGCTCTGCCTTTTTGGTGTTTACCTGTCGCCCAAGAAAGAAGTCATTTCTAAGACCGGGAAGCTCAGCTTTTCCATGAAGTGGAAGCCGGACGACCCTCGCAAAATCCAGCGTTTGGGAATGACATTAGGAGCAGTTGTCGCGCCTCTCGTTGTCTTCTTGCTGGGACCTAATCTCGTCACCGGCTTGAACTCGATCGGTTTTGTCACTGGGTTTTAGCGCCGTCTGCTTGCCACCCTTAGCGGACTCAAATCTTTGCGGCTCTGACCCTCCCCAGCCCGCATAGAAAAGCCCCCGCCGGCAATCACCAGCGGGGGCTTTTTCAACCTTGCGGTAGTCCGCCCGGATCAGGCGCCGGCGATTTCCGCCACGTCGACCTTCACGCCCGGCCCCATCGAGGAGGAGAGGGCGACCTTGCGGACATATTTGCCCTTGGAACCTGACGGCTTGGCCTTGACGATCGCGTCGACGAAGGCGTCGAAGTTGCGGCGCAGGTCCTCGGCCGGGAAGCTCGCCTTGCCGAGCCCGGCGTGGATGATCCCTGCCTTCTCGACGCGGAATTCGATCTGGCCGCCCTTGGCCGCCTTCACCGCTTCGCCGACATTGGGGGTGACCGTGCCGAGCTTGGGGTTGGGCATCATGCCCTTCGGGCCGAGCACCTTGCCGAGGCGGCCGACCAGGCCCATCATGTCCGGGGTGGCGATGACGCGGTCGAAGTCGAAATTGCCGTTCTGGATGCTCTCCAGCAGGTCTTCGGCACCGACGATCTCGGCGCCAGCCGCTGTGGCTTCGGCGGCCTTTTCATTGCGTGCGAACACGGCGACGCGGACGCTCTTGCCCGTGCCGGCCGGCAGGGTGACGACGCCGCGCACCATCTGGTCGGCATGACGCGGATCGACGCCCAGGTTCATCGCGACTTCGACGGTTTCATCGAACTTCGCGGTGGCGTTGGTCTTGATGAGGCTGATCGCGTCGTCAATGCCGTGCAGCTTGTTGCTGTCGATCGCGGCGGCCAGCGCCTTTGCCTTCTTGCTCTGCTTTGCCATGTTCTTAGCCCTCCACCACGGTGAGGCCCATTGCGCGGGCGCTGCCTTCGATGATCCGCGTTGCGGCCTCGATATCGTTGGCGTTGAGGTCCTTCATCTTCTGCTCGGCGATCGCCGACAGGGCCGAGCGCTTGATCTCGCCCGCGCTGATCTTGCCGGGTTCCTTGGAACCAGCCTTGAGGCCGGCGGCCTTCTTGATGAGGAATGTCGCGGGCGGCGTCTTGGTGACGAACGAGAAGCTGCGATCCGCATAGACGGTGATGATCGTCGGGATCGGCATGCTCTTTTCGAGCTCCTGCGTGGCGGCATTGAACTGCTTGCAGAATTCCATGATGTTCACGCCGCGCTGACCCAAAGCAGGGCCGATCGGCGGGGACGGGTTGGCTGCTCCGGCCGGGACCTGGAGCTTGATATAGCCGGTAATCTTCTTGGCCATTGTCACTCACTCTGTAGAGGGCAGGGTGCAAAGCGCACGCGGCCCGGTTCAAGTTTAGCGGTCAAGCAGAGGGCCGAAGCCTTCCTCCCGCGTGGTTATCCGGCTCTCACCGGAATTTCTGTTTCGTCATCCCAGCGAAGGCTGGGATCTCGTGCCTCCAGGCTGAGCCCGGCTGAGGGAGATCCCAGCCTCCGCTGGGATGACGAGATATTATTTCGACAGCTCGACCTCTTCGAAGTCCAGCTCCACCGGTGTCGCGCGTCCGAAGATGCTGACCGATACCTTGACCCGCGCCTTCTCGAAGTCCAACTCCTCGACCGTGCCGACGAAGCTCGCGAACGGGCCGCCCAGCACCTTGACGCTGTCGCCGATCTCATAGTCGACATTGACCTTGTGCCGGGGCGCGGCGGCGGCTTCCTCCTTGGTGTTGAGGATGCGGGCGGCCTCGGCCTCGGTGATCGCCTGCGGCTTGCCGGACGAACCCAGAAAGCCCGTCACCTTCGGCGTGTTCTTCACGAGGTGATAGACGTCGTCGTTCATGCTCAGCTTGGCAAGGACATAGCCCGGAAAGAACTTGCGTTCCGACTGCACCTTCTTGCCGCGCCGGACCTCGGTCACGGTCTCGGTCGGTACCTCGACGGCCTCGACCAACTGGTCGAGTCCCATGCGGGTGGCCTCAGACATGATCTGGTCGCGGACCTTGTTTTCAAAGCCCGAATAAGCGTGGATGATGTACCAGCGCGCCATTATTCTCTCTGCAACTCCAATATCTGAAACGGCTGAATGCCGATTGCTGTTCAGGCCTGACCTGCGGCCAGACCGAGCAGCATGTGCACGATCCAACCATAGACCGAATCGATCCCCAGGAAAAACAATCCCAGCACGCTCGTCATGATGACGACCATGATCGCCGTCATGACGGTTTCTTTCCGCGTCGGCCAGACGATCTTGTTCGCCTCCGTACGGACCTGCCGGAAAAATTCGCCCGGAGAAGTCTTCGCCACGATCTGCCCCGCATCCTTTAATCAACCGAGAGACGAAAAAACAGACCGCTTCCAGCCAGACCAGCTGGATCAGCCCATCCCGTTCGCCTCGAATAATCGCCGCCCTTTACGCATGAACGCCGCGCCGCGCAAGGTCTGGCAGGAGTGGAGGGATTCGAACCCCCGGCATTCGGTTTTGGAGACCGACGCTCTACCAGCTGAGCTACACTCCTATGGCCGGCGAAGGCGGCGCTTTACCGTGGCAGCGGGCCAAGGGCAAGCGGCAAAGGCGCGGCGCATTTCGAATCCGTTCGAACGCCGGCATGGTGCGCTATGCCTTGCCGAGCATGTCCCCACCCATCTACGCTGTCTCCATGATCAAGGTCGCAAGCTATAATATCCGCAAGGCCCTCGGAACCGACCGCCGGCGCAATCCGGAGCGGATCATCGATGTCCTCAACGAGCTGGATGCCGACGTGATCGCACTGCAGGAGGCCGACCGCCGCTTCGGCCAGCGCAATGCGGTGCTGCCGCCCCGGCTCCTTGAAGCGCACAGCGCCTATCGGGCGGTGCCGCTCGCCGTGGGCGCGGCCAGCATGGGCTGGCACGGCAACGCCATATTGGTGCGGGGGGACGCCAAGGTTCTGGCCCATGACCTGGTCCATCTGCCCTGCCTGGAGCCGCGCGGGGCGGTCAGCGCGACCGTGGCGGTGCGGGGGCTGGCGCTGCGCCTGTTCGGCATGCACCTCGATCTTTCCGGTCTGTGGCGCAGGCGGCAGGCGGCGGCGCTGCTCCACCATGCGCAGGTCGCCAATACCCATGGGCCGGAGCTGCCCACCGTGCTGGTGGGGGACACCAATGAGTGGCGGCCGTCGGGCGGCTGCCTGCGGGATTTCGCCCGCCAGTATCGCCTGGTCGCATCGGGCCGCAGCTATCATGCCACCCGCCCCGTAGCGCAGCTGGACCGGATCATGCACAGCCCCGACCTGGTCGCCCGGGAGTGCGGCGTCCACAGCTCCTCGACTGCGCGCCACGCGTCCGATCATCTGCCGGTATGGGCGGTGCTCGACAAGGCGTGACCCCGTCCCCCTCGACATCACGGGAAATCGCGCCCATCCTGAAAGGATGCGGGAGAAGGAACTGCGGCTTGCCCTGATTTGCTACGGCGGCGTCAGCCTCGCTGTATATATGCACGGCATCACCAAGGAGATCTGGCACCTCGCCGCGGCCAGCCGCGCCTTTCGCGCCGGCGGACCCGAGGAGAGCGGCACCCGGGCGGTCTATCGCCGGATGCTGGAAGAAGCGCAGGCGGCCACCGGCACAAGGTTGCGCGTCATGCCCGACATCCTCGCCGGCGCGAGCGCGGGCGGCCTGAACGCCATCTTCCTGGCGCATGCCATCGAGACCGGCCAGTCGCTCGAGCCGCTGACCAAGCTGTGGCTCGAAATGGCGGACGTGGACATATTGCTCGATCCCGACGCGCGGCCGCTCAGCCGTTTCACCAAATTCTGGGTAGCGCCGATCCTCTGGTTGCTGATCCGGCGGCGCGGCGATTCGGTGGAGCGCACCGTTTCGCCGGAAACGCGCGAGGAAGTACGGCACAAGCTGTCCAATTTCGTGCGGGCGCGCTGGTTCGCGCCGCCCTTTGGCGGGGCGGGTTTCGCGCATCTGCTGCTCAATGCCTTTGATGCCATGGCGGTGACAGCAGGCGGTCCGCCACTGCTGCCGGAGGGCCATCCGCTCGACCTGTTCGTCACCGCGACCGATTTCGAGGGCCATGAGGAGCAGCTGACGCTCAACAGTCCGCACGCGATCGCCGAGACCGAACATCGTCTCTCGATCGGCTTTGCCGCGCATGGGCACCGGCCCCGGACGCTGGGCGATCCCGCCGAGCTTGTCTTTGCCGCGCGGGCCACCGCGAGCTTTCCCGGCGCATTCCCGCCCTTCACCGTGCGAGAGCTCGATGCCGTGCTGGCCGAGCGCAAGCGGTCCTGGCCGGGCAGGGCGGCATTCCTGCGCCGGATTCTCCCCCGGCAATATGCCGCCGGCAAGGTCGAGGACACGGCGCTGATCGACGGGTCGATCCTGGCCAACGCACCCTTTGCGCAAGCGATCGGGGCGCTGCGCAACCGGCCCGCCCGGCGGGAGGTGGACCGCCGCTTCGTCTATATCGAGCCGACCCCGCACGCGGCCGGATTTCGAATCGCCCTCAACGGCCGCCGGGAATCCGCCAGCGCGCCTGCAACCCTGCCGGGATTTTTTCGCACGATCTTCGGTGCGGTCAGCGACATACCGCGCGAACAGCCCATCCGTGACGACCTGGAGGGCATCGCCCAGCGCTCCGCGCGCATCTATCGCATGCAGCGCATCATCGAAGCGATGCGCCCTTCGATCGATACGACGATCGAGGAAACGATCGGCCAGCCGCTCTTTGTCGACCACCCCACCTCCCAACGCCTTTCGGCCTGGCGGGCAAAGGCCCACCGCAAGGCAGCGCAGGGCGCCGGCTTTGCCTATGCGGCTTATGGCCAACTCAAGCTTTCGGGCATCATCGACGATCAGACCGTACTGATCGCAGCCATTGCGGAGGATACGCCGCTTGACCTTGACGCGGTGCGCGGCCGGTTGTGGGAGCATGCCCATATCGTCGGGGCCGACATCATGAAGGGAGCATTGGGGGGCAGCGAGGCGGCCATCCAGTTTCTCCGCGATCATGATCTTGCCTATCGAATCCGCCGCCTGCGATTCCTTGCGCGCCGCCTCGCCGAAGACGCGAACGAAGGCGTGGTGGAGAGCGAAGGCCCACGCGTGGCGATGCGCACCATGCTGTACGAAGCGCTGGCGCGCTATGCGGAGCTGGAAGGCCCGGATTTCTACACCGAGCCGATGCGGCGGGAGGCGGCGCGCATTCTCTATGCGCCCGGCGTGACCTTGACCGCACTGGCCGAGATGCGCGCCCTGGAGGCGCTGGACCATCAGGTGGAGGTGCGATTTTCGGCCGCGCTTGCCGAACTTGTCGTCAGTGACCGGCGGCGCATGCTGCGCGCCTATCTCGGTTTCCCCTTCTACGACATTGCCACCTTGCCCATGCTTCAGGGCGAGGGGCTCGACGAATATGATCCGATCAAGGTGGATCGCATTTCCCCGGAGGATGCCACCGCGCTCCGGTCCGGAGGTGCGGAGGCGACATTAAAAGGCATTGAATTCAATAGTTTTGGGGCCTTCTTTAGCAAGGCTTATCGCGAGAATGATTATCTCTGGGGCCGGCTCCATGGCGCGGATCGGTTGACGGACATTGTCCTGTCGGCCCTGCCGGGGCCGCTGACTGTTCCGGTGGCCGCGTTCAAGCGCGCGCTGTTCGAAGCGATTCTCGATGAGGAGGAGGCGCGATTGACGCATCAGGCCGCGCTGATCATCCAGTTGCGCGCGGAACTGGCGGCGGCGTTTTAGATTATCGTTCAATAAATCGAACCCATCACCGTTCGGGCTCAGGGCGAAGGGGACTGAGTTAACGCGCGATCCTCTAGCTATCCTTAATTTCCGACCACACTTCCTTGATCTTGCTGAAGAATCCTGTGGATTGCGGGCATTCGTCGCCGGTTTCGGTCTCGCGGAATTGCTCCAGCAGTTCCTTCTGGCGCGCGGTCAGCCTGGTGGGTGTCTCCACCTCGATCTGAATGACGAGGTCGCCGCGTCCGCGCCCGTTGAGTACCGGCATGCCGGAACCACGCTGGCGGATCTGCTTGCCCGACTGGATGCCGGACGGGATGTTGATCGGACTGCCGCCGCCGTCGAGGCCGGGCACGGAGATGGTTCCCCCCAGCGCCGCCGTGGTGAAACTGATCGGTACCCGGCAGAAGAGATTGGTGCCCTCGCGCTCGAAGATCGCGTGGCGGCGGACATGCAGGAAGATGTAGAGGTCGCCCGCAGGCGCGCCGCGCGCACCGGCCTCGCCTTCGCCGGACAGGCGGATGCGCGTGCCTTCGTCGACGCCGGGCGGAATATCGACGCGGAGCTGCTTGGGCCGGTCGACCCGTCCTTCGCCGCGGCAGGTGCGGCAGGGATTCTTGATCCGCTGTCCCGCGCCGTGGCAGGACGGGCAGGTGCGTTCGACCACGAAAAAGCCCTGTTGCGCGCGCACCTTGCCGTGGCCGCCGCAGGTGTTGCAGCTCTCGACGCTGGTGCCGGGCTCGGCGCCGTTGCCGTCGCAGGAATCGCAGGTGGCCGATACCTCGACGCTGATGGTTTCCTGCTTGCCGTGAAAGGCGTCTTCCAGCGAAATCTCAAGATCATAGCGCAAGTCCGCGCCGCGCCGGGTCTGTTGCCGTCCGCCGCCACCACCGCCAAAGCCATTGCCGAAGATGGTCTCGAAAATATCGCCGATGTCGGAGAAGCCGCCCGCGCCAAAGCCGCCATGGCCGTTCCCGCCGCCATTGCCCATGTTGCGAAAGGCTTCATGGCCGAAACGGTCATAGGCGGCCCGTTTCTGCGGGTCTTTCAGGCAGTCATAGGCTTCGTTGAGCGCCTTGAAGCGGGCCTCGCTGTCCTGGCATCCGGGATTCTTGTCGGGATGAAAGCGGATCGCCTGCCTGCGATAGGCGCTTTTGAGCGTGGCCGCGTCGGCCGTCCGCTCCACTTCCAGCAGTTCGTAAAAATCCTGTTCTACACTCATGCCACCCCGGCCCTAATATTATGAAAGGGGTCCGCGCTGTCCTTGATTGCAGCGCGGACCCCCGATCTCACATCAGCCCTTATTGTCTTCGTCCACTTCCGAGAATTCGGCGTCAACGACGTCGTCATCCTTCGGGCCGGCGCTCTCGGCGGCCGGAGAGGCGGCGGCAGCCTGTTCCTTCTCGTAGATCGCCTGGCCGAGCTTCATGGCGACGGATGCCAGTTCCTGCGCCTTGGTCTTCATCGCCTCGACATCGCCGCCCTCGATGGCCGACTTGGTCGCTGCGATGGCGGTTTCGATCTCGCCGCGCAGCGACTGGTCGACCTTGTCGCCATGCTCTTCCAGCTGGCGCTCGGTGGTGTGGACGAGGCTCTCGGCATTGTTCTTGGCCTCGGCCGACTCGCGGCGCTTCTTGTCTTCCTCGGCGAAGCGCTCGGCGTCCTTGACCATCTGGTCGATGTCGGCGTCGGTCAGGCCACCGGACGCCTGGATGCGGATCTGCTGCTCCTTGCCGGTGCCCTTGTCCTTGGCCGACACGTTGACGAGGCCGTTGGCGTCGATGTCGAACGTGACCTCGATCTGCGGGACGCCGCGCGGTGCGGATGGAATGCCGACCAGGTCGAACTGGCCGAGCAGCTTGTTGTCCGCCGCCATCTCGCGCTCGCCCTGGAACACGCGGATCGTCACGGCCTGCTGATTGTCGTCAGCGGTGGAATAGACCTGGCTTTTCTTGGCAGGGATGGTGGTGTTGCGGTCGATCATGCGGGTGAACACGCCGCCCAGCGTCTCGATACCCAGCGACAGCGGCGTGACGTCGAGCAGCAGCACGTCCTTGACGTCGCCCTGCAGCACACCCGCCTGGATCGCCGCGCCCATGGCGACGACTTCGTCCGGGTTGACGCCCGTATGCGGTTCCTTGCCGAAGAATTCCTTCACGGCATCACGCACCTTGGGCATGCGGGTCATGCCGCCCACCAGCACCACTTCGCTGATCTCGCTGGCGGTCACGCCGGCGTCGGCCATCGCCTTGCGGCAAGGCTCCATCGTGCGCTTGATCAGCTCGGCGACCAGGCGTTCCAGATCGGCGCGGGTGAGCGCCTTGACGAGATGCTTCGGCCCGTTCTGGTCGGCGGTGATGAAGGGCAGGTTGACCTCGGTCGTCTGCGCCGACGACAGCTCGATCTTCGCCTTCTCGGCGGCTTCCTTCAGCCGCTGGAGGGCGAGCTTGTCCTTGGTGAGGTCGATGCCTTCGGCCTTGCGGAATTCCTCGGCCAGATATTCGACGACCTTGGCGTCGAAATCCTCGCCGCCCAGGAAGGTGTCGCCATTGGTCGACTTCACCTCGAACACGCCATCGCCGATTTCGAGGATCGAGATGTCGAAGGTGCCGCCGCCAAGGTCATAGACGGCGATCGTCTTGCCGTCCTGTTTGTCCAGGCCATAGGCGAGCGCGGCCGCGGTCGGCTCGTTGATGATGCGCAGCACTTCGAGGCCGGCAATCTGTCCGGCGTCCTTGGTCGCCTGACGCTGGGCGTCGTTGAAGTAAGCCGGCACGGTGATGACGGCCTGCGTGACCGTCTCGCCGAGATAGGCCTCGGCGGTTTCCTTCATCTTTTGCAGGATGAAGGCGGAAATCTGCGAGGGGCTGTAATCCTGGCCGCCGGCCTTGACCCAGGCGTCACCATTACCGCCCTTGGCGATGGCATAGGGGACGAGCTCCATGTCCTTCTTGGTCATGGGATCGTCGAAGCGGCGGCCGATCAGGCGCTTGACCGCGAAGATCGTATTGTCGGGATTGGTGACGGCTTGCCGCTTGGCGGGTTGGCCGATCAGTCGTTCACCGTCCTTGGCGAAGGCGACGATGGAGGGCGTCGTGCGCGCGCCTTCCGCATTTTCGATCACTTTGGGCTTGCCGCCATCCATCACCGCGACGCAGCTGTTGGTGGTGCCGAGATCGATACCGATTACTTTTGCCATTTACGTCCTCTTTAACCCCAGAATGTTTCAGCGGTTTGCGGCCCCATCCCGCAACGGTCGCCGGAACGAACCCGCTTCGGGGGCCGATATAGGTGGGCTTTCGCGCAGGACAAGGCACATCGAGCGTCCGCTGTGACGGCCCAGACCATAATCCGCGCGCTTATCCCCGGTAACCGGTCCCCTAGCCACAATCCACTGTGGTAATCGCGCGGTGCCCACCCTAGATAGCGGCCAGCCGACTCGCGCCCACGGCCGGGTTATATGATGTCCTGCCAAACGACCAAAGGACCAGATGCGCATAGCAATCGCCTCCGATCATGCCGCCGTTGCCCTGAAGGCGGAGCTGGCCGAATGGCTGCGTGCGGCCGGCTATTGCGTCGAGGACCTTGGTCCCGAGGATAGCAGCAGCGTCGACTATCCCGACTATGGCTATGCGCTCGCGCGGGAAATTGCCGAAGGTCGCGCCGATCGCGGCATTGCGCTGTGCGGATCGGGCGTGGGCATCTCGATCGCGATCAACCGCATCCCCGCCTGCCGCTGCGCGCTGGTGTCCGAACCGCTTTCGGCCCGGCTGGCGCGTGAGCATAATGACGCCAATGTCGTCGCGATGGGCGCGCGCCTGATTGGGCCGGACATGGCCAAGTCGATCCTGACCGCCTTCCTGTCGACCGAATTCGCCGGCGACCGGCATGCCCGGCGCGTCGAAAAACTCTCCAATCCGCCAAGCGCCTGAAAGGATCAAGGATCATGGCTTCAAACCCGGTTGCTGCGGCCGCCAATGATGTGCCCGCAGGCTTCTTTTCAGCCGATCTCGCCCAGGCCGATCCCGATGTGTTCGCCGCGATCAGCAACGAACTGAAGCGCCAGCAGGACAAGATCGAGCTGATCGCGTCCGAGAATATCGTCAGCAAGGCGGTGCTGGAGGCGCAGGGCTCGATCTTCACCAACAAATATGCCGAGGGCTATCCCGGCAAGCGCTATTATGGCGGCTGCGAATATGCGGACATCGTCGAGAATCTGGCGGTCGAGCGCGCCAAGGCGCTGTTCGGCTGCCAGTTCGCCAACGTCCAGCCCAATAGCGGCAGCCAGATGAACCAGGCGGTGTTCCTGGCGCTGCTCCAGCCCGGCGACAGCTTTATGGGCCTTGACCTCAATGCAGGCGGGCACCTGACCCATGGCTCGCCGGTCAATATGTCGGGCAAATGGTTCAAGCCCATCCCATACGGCGTGCGGTCGGACGATCATCTGATCGACATGGAGGCCGTCGCCCGCATCGCGCGGGAGAACAAGCCCAAGCTGATCATCGCGGGTGGCACCGCCTATTCGCGCATCTGGGACTTCAAGGCGTTTCGCGAGATCGCCGATGCGGTGGGCGCGATCCTGATGGTCGATATGTCGCATTTCGCGGGCCTCGTCGCCGGCGGCGCGCATCCCTCGCCGTTCCCCCATGCCCATGTCGTGACCACGACCACGCACAAGTCGCTGCGCGGGCCGAGGAGCGGCATCATCCTCACTGATGACGAGGCGATCGCGAAGAAGGTGAACAGCGCGGTTTTCCCCGGCATGCAGGGCGGCCCGCTGATGCACATCATCGCGGCCAAGGCGGTGGCGTTCGGCGAGGCGCTGCGGCCCGAGTTCAAGAGCTACGCCCACCGCATCGTCGCCAATGCGCGCGCTTTGGCCGCCTCGCTGCAGGAGGCGGGGCTCAACATCGTGTCGGGCGGCACCGACAACCACCTCATGCTGGTCGATCTGACGCCGATGGACGCCACCGGCAAGGCGGCCGAAAAGGCGCTCGACCGGGCGTGGATCACCTGCAACAAGAATGGCATTCCGTTCGACACCCGGTCGCCCTTCGTCACCTCGGGCATCCGTCTCGGCGCGCCTGCGGGCACCACGCGCGGCTTTGGCGAGGCGGAATTCCGCGAGATCGGCGGTCTCATCGCCAAGGTGGTCGACGGCCTCAAGCGCAATGGCGACGAGGGTGACGGCCAGGTCGAGGCGCATGTGCGCGAACGGGTGCAGGCGCTGACCGCGCGCTTTCCGATCTACGAGGGGTAAGGGTCTTTGCGCTGTCCCTTCTGCGGCCATGAAGACAGCCAGGTAAAGGACAGCCGCCCGACCGAGGACGGCGCGGCCATCCGCCGCCGCCGTCAGTGCGAGGCCTGCGCGGCGCGCTTCACGACCTTCGAGCGGATCCAGCTGCGCGAGATCATGGTGCTGAAGTCGGAGGGGCACTCCGAGCCGTTCGACCGGGAGAAGCTGGCGCGCTCGATTGCTATCGCTTGCCGCAAACGGTCGATCGATCCCGTCCGGATCGAACGGCTGGTGAGCAGCATCCAGCGCCAGCTCGAGACGAGCGGCGAGGGTGAGGTCACCACGCGTCGCGTCGGCGAACTGGCGATGGACGGCCTGAAGGCGCTCGACAGCGTGGCCTATATCCGCTTTGCCAGCGTGTATAAGGACTTCACCGAGGCGCGGGACTTTGAGGAGTTTGCCGGGTCGATCCGGGAGGTGAGCGGGGAGTGAGGGGACATCATCGATATCCGTTCCTCCTGAGTAGCCATCACCCATAACACCGTTCGCCCTGAGCGAAGTCGAAGGGTTCTATCGAGCGAAGCGAGATCCACGCCACATGGCCTTTCACGTCTACATTCTGCGCTGTGCCGATGGGACCTATTATTGCGGGCACACGGACGACCTCGAGCAGCGCATCGCGCAACATCATTCCGGCGAAATCAAGGGCTATACGTCGGATCGTCTGCCCCTGGAATATATGTGGTCGGCCGAATTTGAAACGCGCGCCGAGGCGCTCTCCGCCGAGATGCAGATCAAGGGCTGGTCGCGGAAGAAGAAGGAGGCGCTGATTGCGGGGGATTGGGTTGGGCTCAAGGCGGCTGCCATCTCGAAAAGTGCGTCGGCCTCGGCTTCGCTCGGCTCTCCCCTTCGACTTCGCTCAGGGCGAACGGAAGAGGGGAGTGCTCAGTCCCTAATCAGGACGAACGGGGAGGGAGAGGCGGAAGGTCAGATGGAAAGTCAGACGGAAGGAGAGGCAGGTCAAACCACCTCCCCACCCCCCGTCATCGTCCTCGTCCGCCCTCAGCTCGGCGAAAATATCGGCAAGGCAGCGCGGGGGATGCTGAATTTCGGGCTGACCGAATTGCGGCTTGTCGCGCCGCGGGATGGCTGGCCCAACCCGGACGCGGGGCCATCGGCCGCGGGCGCTGATATCGTGCTTGAGCAGGCGCGGGTGTTTGCGACCCTTGCCGAGGCCGTTGCCGATTGTCCGCATGTCTATGCGACGACCGTGCGCAAGCGGGGCATGACCAAGCCCGTCGTTACGCCGGAGCAGGCCGCGTCGGAGATTCGCGCGCGCCCCGGCCGCAGTGCCATCGTCTTCGGGCCGGAGCGCTCGGGCCTCGACACCGATGAGGTTGCGATCGCCCGCGTCATCCTGACCGTGCCGGTCAACCCTGCATTCACGTCGCTCAACCTTGCGCAAGCCGTGATCTTGGCAGCGTATGAATGGTCGAAGGGTGCGGACCTGGCCCAGCCGACCCTCACCGAGCTGCAAGAGCCCGCGTCGCAGGAGGAGTTGGACGGCATGATCGACCAGCTTGAGGCGATGCTGCTCGAATCGGGCTATTATTTTCCGCCGGATCGCGCCCCGGCGACACGGCGCACGCTGCGCAATGTGCTCACCAAGCCGGGCTGGAACAGCCTTGAAGTGCGCACACTCCGGGGCGTCCTGTCCACGATCGGGGCGCCGCGCCGGCGGGATCGCTGACCCGCGTAACCGATTTCCACGCAATCCCGAATGCTATAGCATGGGCGCGAAACGGAGGCGCGCATGACCGAAGCCGAGCCGATGAAGACCGAGGAGCCGGAGGGCGGGACGCTGGTGCGCCGTCATCGCCTGTCGACGCGTCTGTGGCACTGGGTCAATGCGATAACGCTTTATGTGCTGTTTTCCAGCGGCCTCGGCATATTCAATGCGCATCCGCGCCTCTATTGGGGGCAGTATGGCGCCAATTTCGACCAGCCATGGCTGCAGCTTGGGCGTTTCAAGGGTTGGCTGACGCTGCCCGGCCATTATGACCTGGCCATGTCGCGGCGGTGGCATCTGAGTTTTGCGCTGGTGCTCGGCTTTACGCTGCTGGTCTATATGCTCTGGAGCCTCGTCAACCGCCACATCGCGCGCGACCTGGCCTTCCGCAAGGGCGAGCTTTCGCCCCGCCATGTCTGGCACGACATAAGCGAGCATGCCCGGCTGCGCTTTCCGACCGGCGCGGCGGCGCTGCGTTATAATGTGCTGCAGAAGGCCAGCTATATCGGCGTGATTTTCATGCTGTTGCCGCTGATCATCCTGACCGGCCTGACCATGTCGCCCGCCATGAATGCCGCCTGGCCATGGCTGATCGACCTGTTCGGGGGCAGGCAGTCCGCGCGGTCGATCCACTTCATCGTGGCGTGGCTGCTCGTCGCCTTCTTCCTCGTCCATATCCTGATGGTGGTCCTCGCCGGGCCGTTCAACGAACTGCGATCGATGATCACCGGCTGGTATCGCCTGCCAAAGGTGCGCCTATGAGCCTGATCCTGACCCGCCGCGCCACATTGGGCGGCCTTCTCGCCGGGGGATCTGCGCTCCTGACCGGCTGCGACAAACTCGCGGCAAACGAGGATTTCCGACGCGTCCTGTTCTCGGCGGAGAATATGCACAGATGGATGCAGCGCGCGCTGAGCGACCGCAATGCCCTCGCGCCGGAGTTCCGCCCCGACCAGAGATCGCGGATATTCCGGTCCAACGGCACCGCCAATCCCAATACGGAGGCCTATAAGGCGCTGTGGCGCAGCGGTTTCGACGATTGGCGGCTGGTTGTCGATGGCCTGGTGGCGCGGCCGCTCTCGCTCAGCCTCGCCCAGCTCCACGCCATGCCGCACCGCGAGCAGATCACCCGCCATGACTGTGTCGAGGGCTGGAGCGCCATCGGCAAATGGCGCGGCGTCCCGCTTTCGACCGTGCTCAAGGCCGCGCAGGTCAGCGACCGCGCACGGTTCCTCGTCTTTCACTGCGCCGACATGATGCGCGCGACCCAGCCCTATTATGAGAGCATCGACCGGCTCGATGCCTTCCATCCCCAGACGATCCTGGCGTTCGCGCTCAACGACCGGCCGCTGTCGGTGGCCAATGGCGCGCCCTTGCGCCTGCGGGTCGAGCGGCATCTGGGATACAAACACGCCAAATATTTGTTACGCGTTCAGGCCGTGGAAAGCCTGGCCCCGATCTATGGCGGCAAGGGCGGTTTCTGGGAAGACAGTGCAGGATATGAAGCATATGCCGGTATTTAGCCGTTTTCATGGCAGCGAGTTACCGATGCGATGAGCGGGTGGATATTGGACAAGGCCCTGCGCCGTCTCGTCCGGCAGGGCGTCTTGACGGTGATCGATCACAAGGGCGGGACGAGCACCTACGGATCGCCGCACCCGGACTTTCAGGACATCACCATCCGCCTCGCCGACGGGCGGGTCGGGCGCGACATGGCGACGGCGCCCCGCCTCGGCGTGGCGGAGGCCTTCATGGATGGGCGGCTGATCATCGAACGGGGCGATATTCTGGGCTTCATCACCCTCGTCCAGAAGAATAATCTCTGGGAGAGCCAGCGCTCGATCGATCGGAAAAGTCCTCTGAGGCGCTTCTGGGGCGGCATCACGCGGGGGGCACATCAGTTCAATCTGCCCGGCCGGTCGCGGCGCAATGTCGCCCATCATTATGATCTTGATGCGGGTCTCTACGACCTCTTCCTCGATGCGGACCGGCAATATAGCTGCGCCTATTTCGCGCGGCCAGACATGACGCTCGAGGAAGCACAGGAGGCCAAAAAGGCCCATATCGCCGCCAAGCTGATGCTCTCCCCTGGGCAGAAGGTGCTCGACATCGGTTGCGGCTGGGGCGGGATGGCGCTGTATCTCAACCGCCATTTCGGCGTGGATGTCACCGGCATCACCCTGTCCACCGAGCAGCTTGCCATCGCCCGCGCGCGGGCCGAGGCGGCGGGCGTCACGGACCATGTGCGCTTTGAACTCATCGATTATCGCGCGATGCGCGGCCAGTTCGACCGGATCGTGTCGGTCGGCATGTTCGAGCATGTCGGCGCACCGCATTTCCGCGAATTTTTCCGCACATGCCGCAATCTGCTGGCCCCGGACGGCGTGATGCTGCTGCACACCATCGGGCGCATGGGCGGACCGGGCAATACCGATGCCTTCACCCGCAAATATATCTTCCCCGGCGGCTATATCCCGGCCCTGTCCGAGATCGTCGCGGCGAGCGAGCCCAATAATCTGGCCGTCACCGATGTGGAGACGCTGCGCCTCCATTATGCCCTGACGCTGCGCCAATGGTATGCCCGCACGGTCGCGAACCGGGAGAAGGTCGAGGCACTTTATGACGCGCGCTTCTATCGCATGTGGACCTTCTATCTCGCCGGCGCGGTGGGTGCGTTCGAGAATGGCGGGCTGGTCAATTACCAGCTCCAGTATACGCGCAATCGCCGTGCCTTGCCGATCACCCGGGATTATATGGTCGCTGAGGGCTGAATCTTCCGCTATCCGCCGCTGCCATGGACGCCCTCCTGACCTCCACCATATTGGTCGCGCTCGCCGAAATGGGCGACAAGACCCAGTTGCTCGCGATCGTGCTGTCGACCCGGCTGCGCAGGCCATGGCCGATTGTGGCGGGTATATTCTGCGCGACGATGGCCAATCATTTCCTGGCGGCGCTGCTGGGGCACTGGGTGGCGGGGATCATGCAGGCGCCGTGGTTCCGCGTCGCGGTCGCGGCAGGGTTCATCGGCATGGCCCTGTGGACGCTGATCCCGGACAAGCTGGATGAGGAGTCCAGCCACGCGCCCACCGGGGCAGGCGCCTTCATGACAACATTGATTGCCTTCTTCCTCGTCGAGATGGGGGACAAGACCCAGATAGCGACCGTGGCGCTGGGCGCGCGGTTCGCGAATGTCTATGCCGTGACGGCCGGAACGACCCTTGGCATGATGATCGCCAATGTCCCGGCCGTGTTCCTGGGTGAAGCGCTGGTGAAGCGCATTCCACTCGCCCCGATGCGCTACGCGGCGGCGGCGCTGTTCCTGGCCATAGGCGCCTATATGCTGATCGAGCAGCTAGGCTGAATTCAGGGTGGGTAGCATTTTCGTGCAATCTCGCGGCGATTATGGGTGATAGGCAAAAGACCGAAATATTCTTAGTCTTTACCCCCGGCCGTCTTTGAGTCGCGCTTCACTCACGGGGGTTCTATGTCACGCAAAATTCTTTACGTATCTGCCGCCCTGGCAGCGAGCGTAGCAGCCTCCGCCCATGCGGCGCCCGTCAACCAGGTTTCATATGCCAGCCTGACCGGTACCCAGTTGGTCACGTTCGACGATCTGGCGGGCGGTAGCGCGCCGGGCACCAACTATGACAGCATCGTCACGTCGAACGGCGTCGGTCTCGGCGAACATTTCGTCGGTCAGACCGTGGGCGTTTCTGGCAGTTTCGATACCTTGTCGGGTTCGCCGACCGGACCGCTAACCCTCGCTGTCGGGACGCCAGGTCATAATCTCAATATCTTCTCTTTTTCGACCAACGTCCTGACCGGACTGGGCCCAGCTGGATTTCCCAGTTTTGACGCCATTGGCGAAGGCGCCTTTGCCGTGCAGTTTTCATCGGACCAGTCGGAATTCGGATTCCAGCTCGTCGGCGGCGATGGCGGTACCGCCTTTGTCAGCTTCTTCAATGCGGCGGGCGGTCTTATCGACTCGATCTCCCTGTCCTCCCTTGCGAACGCCGACTATGGTTTTTCGCGCGATGGCGGGGTGAAGGACATTCGCGGCATCTCGATCTCGAACAATGACCTGGGCGGCATCGGCTTCGACAACCTCAAGTTCGACGTGAAGTCGATCTTCGTCCCGCGTGTGCCCGAGACGTCGACCTGGGCGATGATGCTGCTTGGCTTCGGCGCGGTTGGCTATGCGATGCGCCGCCGCCAGGTCGGCTTCGGTTCCATGCGGACTGCCGCGGCCTGAAGCCACCGGCCATGACAATCGCGAAGGGCGCCCGTTGCGGCGCCCTTTTTGCATGGTGCGCCGGCCGATCAATTGCATCGCCCGACGGATTCGCGTAGCGCGCGCGAAAGTCAGCTACTCGTGCAAGGGATTCCATCGTGTCAGACAAGATCAAGCGCGTCGTCCTCGCCTATTCCGGCGGCCTCGACACCAGCGTGATCCTGAAATGGCTGCAGCAGGAATATGGCTGCGAGGTCGTCACCTTCACCGCCGATCTGGGGCAGGGCGAGGAGCTGGAGCCTGCCCGCGCCAAGGCCAGGCTGATGGGCGTCAAGGACGAGCATATCTTCATCGACGACCTGCGCGAGGAATTCGTCGGCGACTATGTGTTCCCGATGATGCGCGCCAATGCGCTCTATGAGGGGCTGTACCTGCTCGGCACGTCGATCGCGCGGCCGCTGATCGCCAAGCGGCAGATCGAGATCGCGAAGATGGTTGGCGCGGACGCCGTCTCCCATGGCGCGACAGGCAAGGGCAATGACCAGGTCCGCTTCGAGCTGGGCTATTATGCGCTGCAGCCCGACATCACGGTGATCGCCCCGTGGCGCGAATGGGATCTGACCAGCCGCACCGCGCTGATCGCCTTTGCCGAAAAGCACCAGATTCCCGTGCCCAAGGACAAGCGCGGCGAAAGCCCATTCTCGACCGACGCCAACATGCTGCACACCTCGTCCGAGGGCAAGGTGCTGGAGGATCCGTGGGACGAGGTGCCGGACTATGTCTATTCGCGCACCATCAATCCCGAGGACGCGCCCGACACGCCCGAGATCATCACCGTCGACTTCGAGCGCGGCGACGGCGTCGCCATCAACGGCGTGGGCATGAGCCCGGCGACGCTGCTGGAGACGCTCAACGACTATGGCCGCCGTCACGGCATCGGCCGGCTCGACCTGGTCGAGAACCGCTTCGTCGGCATGAAGTCGCGCGGCATGTACGAGACGCCGGGCGGCACCATCTATCACCTCGCCCATCGCGGCATCGAGCAGCTGACGCTCGACCGGGGCGCCGCGCATCTCAAGGACGAGCTGGCCCCGCGCTATGCCGAGCTGATCTACGATGGCTTCTGGTTCTCGCCGGAGCGCGAGATGCTGCAGGCGGCGATCGACCATAGCCAGGAGAAGGTCTCCGGCACCGTGCGGCTCAAGCTCTACAAGGGCAATGTGAGCGTGATCGGCCGCAGGTCGCCTAACAGCCTCTACAGCGAGAAGGTCGTGACCTTCGAGGACGATGCCGGCGCCTATGACCAGCGCGACGCGGCGGGCTTCATCAAGCTCAACGCGCTGCGCCTGCGGCTGCTGGGGCGGCGGGATCGATAGTCTCCGGCCGGTCAGACCCGGCAACTTTACCGTCATTCCCGCCTTCGCGGGAATGACAATGAAGGGGGAATGACGAAAAGCGCCGATTGCGATGCGCGCTTGCGCACAAGCTGTTATCAGCGTCGGAACCACCAAATGCTTCAGGTGCCCTCCGCAATGTTAATCGAACCATCGGTAATCTGGACCATTGACTTCGACCGGGGCCAGGCAAGTATTTGCCCGCCCGACACCATCGGCTGCCGCGCCGAAACGGGCGATTTTCGCTGGTTGCATCTCGATCTGGTCGATCAGGTGACGCGGTCATGGATTGCCGCGGCCGAGGGCATTCCCGACGAAATGCGGGCGCTGTTGCTGGGCACCGAGCACCATCAGCGGTTCCAGGTTGCGGACGGCTATTTGGGTTGCGTACTCCATGACGTAGAGCGCGACTTCGATCGATTCGATACCGAACGTACCGGTGTTCTGCGCTTCGTCCTCGGTCCTCATCTGATGATCACGGCGCGCCATACGCCGATCCATTCGGCCGACCTTGTGCGTCGCCATGTCGAGCGTGACGGCGTGCCGGTGCGCAATGCCGCCGACGCTCTCAACCTCCTCGCCTCGTCGATCGTCGAAAATGTCACGACCCTGGCACGCGAACAGGGGCGTATCATCGAAGTGCTGGAGGACGACCTGCTCGATGAACGCAAAAGCTTCGATCATCGCCGCCTGATCCAGTTCCGGCGGCGCGTCGTGCAGTTTCACCGCCTGCTGAGCGGCATGCGCTCTGTCTTCCACCGGATGGAGCAGGATAGCGACATGCCCGAGCCGTTGCGGCCGACCATCGAGAAGCTGGCCCAGCAGGTCGGATCCGTGGACGACGAGATGCTTTCGTTCCAGAGCCAGCTCCGGTTGCTGCGCGAGGAAGCGGACCTGCAGGCATCGCAGCGGACCAATCAGAACCTCTATCTGCTTTCCATCCTGTCCGCCGTGCTGCTGCCCGCGACGCTGGTCACGGGCTTTTTCGGGATGAATACCGGCGGCTTGCCGCTGGCGCATGGCGGTGTTGGCACGTTCATCGCCGGACTTGTGGCGGTGCTTGCCTCGGCCTTTGTCTATGCCTTGCTTCGCGCGATGGGGTTGGATCGTCACAACTGATCGCGCGCAAAAGAGATTGTGCTTTGCATAAAGTCACGCACAGTGGCGCCCATGTCCAGCCGAACCGCCGTCCGTAAAACCCTTGTTCTGCCGTGGCGCTTTGCACTGTTCCTGCTGCTCTGCTTTTCCGCGCTGCCGCTGATGGCGGTTCTGCCGTCGCATCTGGCGCTGATGGTCGGTTTCGATATTGCGGCGCTGGGCTTTCTTGCCAGCCTCCGCTCGCTCTACCGCCACGACCAGACGGTCATGCGCAAGCACGCCCGGGAAAACGATGCCAACCGCGGCGTGATGCTGCTGGTGACGAGCATTGTCAGTTTTGTCCTGCTCGTCCTGATTGCCAGCGAACTGACTCAGAAGGGTGCGCTGGCGCCCATGGTAATCACCCTCATCCTCTGCACATTGGCGCTTGCATGGATTTTCTCCAACATCGTTTACGCGCTGCATTATGCCTTTCTCTATTACAGCAGCGATGCGAGCGGCAACGACCTGGCCGGGGTTGAGTTTCCGGGCGATGCGGAGCCGGATTACTGGGATTTCACCTATTTCGCGTTCACCCTCGGCATGACGTTCCAGACATCCGACGTCGGCATTAGTTCGCGCAGGGTGCGTCAGTTCGTGACCTTCCACTGCCTCGCCGCCTTTGTCTTCAACCTCGGCATCCTGGCGTTCACGATCAACGTCCTGGGGGGCGGATAGGGCGGCGTCCCGGCACCGGTTCCTTAACCATTCGCGGCTAAGCGTGGCGGGCGATGGTACAGCCGAAGGAAACTCGCCCGAAATCCGCCGTCAGCAGCGGCGTCGGTCTGGCCGGGATGCTCGGCCTCGGCCTGTGGATCCTCGTTGCGCGCCATTACGGGATGGACGGCCCCCATGCGGGGATAGCCGCCGTCCTGGCGTGCGGCCTGCCGATGGTGCTGTGGTCGGTGCTGGTCGACAAGGTCCACCGCCGCCCGACGACAGGGATCGACTGGGCGCGCCCAAAGCCGCTGCGCGAGACGTTCGACATCAGCCTCATCAAGATCGCCGGGCTCTGGGCGACATGGGGGGTGATCGCGCTCTGCTACATGACCGCGCATTGGTATTGGCAGGGCCCGTATCGCTACGCCATGGACCTGTTGGCGATGACCGCGCCCTGGCTGGCGGCGCTGTCCATTCCCTATGTGTTCTGGCTCGACCGCAGGCTGATCGAGCCGCGTGACGGTGCCTATGCGCTCGGCCAGTGGCTGCTTGGGGGCGCGGCGGGCGAACCGGCGCCGGGGGCCATCGCCGATCACGCGCGCGCCTGGGCGGTCAAGGGCTTCTTCCTCGCCTTCATGCTGTCGATCGTGCCGGGCAATTTCGCCGATATGGTCCACTGGCACGGTATGGTGCAGCGGCCGGCCGATCTCGCCAACTTCCTTATCGCGTTGATGTTCGTGGTCGACGTCGCCTTTGCGACGGTTGGCTATATGCTGACCTGCCGCCCGCTCGATGCGCATATCCGGTCGGCCAATCCCTATCTCGAAGGGTGGCTGGCCGCGCTGGTCTGTTACCCGCCCTTCGTGCTGATGGGGCCGGGCGGGCCGCTCTATTATCAGACCGATACGCGCGACTGGTCGGTCTGGCTGGCGGGGCATGACGGCCTGTTGTGGGCCTGGGGGTCGGCGCTGGTGCTGCTGACGGGCGTCTATGCCTGGGCCACGGTCGCCTTCGGCCCGCGGTTTTCCAACCTCACCCATCGCGGCATATTGACCCACGGTCCCTATGCGCTGACCCGGCATCCCGCCTATCTCGCCAAGAACGCCTTCTGGTGGCTTTCGGTCCTGCCGTTCCTGGTGACGGACGGCAGCCCAGTGACGGCCGTGCGCAATACGGCCCTGCTGGGCGTTGTCAGCGCGATCTATTACTGGCGCGCCCGCACCGAGGAACGGCATCTGTCGGCCGATCCCTATTATCGCGCCTATGCCATGTGGATGGATCGCCATGGTCCGATCCCGCGCCTCATGGCGATCATGCGAAGGGCGAGCGACGCGGGGTTGCGTCGGCCGGCCTGATCGCCCACCTTTGTTGGCGATGGACGATCTTTTCCACGATAGCACCACTGCTCCGCAATCCGCCGCAGGACCGCTCGCTGACCAGCTGCGGCCAAAGACGCTGGGTGAGGTGGTGGGGCAGGCGCATCTGACCGGCCCGGATGGCGCCATCGGCCGGATGGTCGCGGCGGGCAAGCTCTCCTCGATGATCCTGTGGGGGCCGCCCGGCACCGGCAAGACCACGATCGCGCGCCTGCTGGCGGATGCGGTGGGGCTTCGTTTCGAGGCGATCTCGGCGGTGTTCTCCGGCGTCGCCGACCTCAAGAAGGTCTTTGCGGTGGCGCGCGAGCATATGCGCTCGGGCAAGCGCACGCTCCTGTTCGTGGATGAGATCCACCGCTTCAACCGCGCGCAGCAGGACGGCTTCCTGCCCTATGTCGAGGATGGCACCGTGACGCTGGTCGGCGCGACTACCGAGAATCCATCGTTCGAGCTGAACGGGGCCTTGCTCTCGCGCGCGCAGGTTCTGATCCTCAATCGGCTCGACAGCGATGCATTGGGCGCCCTGATCGCGCGGGCGGAGGTGCTGGTGGACCGGCCGCTCCCCCTGACCCCGGAGGCACGCGACGCACTGATCGCCAGCGCGGACGGGGATGGCCGCTTCCTGCTCAATCAGGTCGAGACCCTGTTTGCGGTCGGCGTGGAAGAGCCGCTCGATCCGGCCGGGCTGGCGGCGTTGCTCCATCGCCGCCTCGCCATCTATGACAAGGATCGCGACGGGCACTACAACCTCATCTCCGCGCTGCACAAGGCGCTGCGGGGCTCCGACCCGCAGGCGGCGCTCTACTATCTCGCGCGGATGCTGGTCGCGGGCGAGGAGCCGCTCTATGTGTTGCGGCGGCTGGTGCGCTTCGCCAGCGAGGATATCGGCCTGGCCGACCCGCAGGCGCTGGTCCAGTGCCTCGCTGCCAAGGATGCCTATGACTTCCTTGGGTCGCCGGAGGGTGAACTCGCCATCGTGCAGGCCTGCCTTTATTGCGCGACCGCGCCCAAGTCGAACGCGGCCTATGCGGCGCAGAAGGCCGCGTGGCGCACCGCGAAGGAAACGGGGTCGCTGACGCCGCCCGCCAACATCCTGAATGCCCCGACCAAGCTGATGAAGGAGATCGGCTATGGCGCGGGCTATGCCTATGACCATGATGCACAGGACAGCTTTTCCGGCGCGAACTATTGGCCGGACGAATTGCCGCCGCAACAATTCTACACGCCGACCGAATGGGGACATGAGAAGCGCATCGCCGAGCGCATGGCCTGGTGGGACGAGATCCGCGCCAGGCGGCGGGGCGAGTGAGCGCACGGTGAATGGCAGGTTCGGGGCCTTCGCGGCGATCGATTGGTCCGGGGCGAAGGGCCGCCGCCACAAGGGGATCGCGGTTGCCTTGTGCGCCCCCGGGAGCGCAGCGCCGGTGCTGGTGTTGCCGGATGCCGGCATATGGTCGCGTGAGGGGGTGGCTCGCTGGGTCGTTGCGCAGGCGGGGCGCGAGCCGACGCTGTTCGGGTTCGATTTCAGCTTCGCGCCGCCGCTGGTCGAGCGGGGTGCCTATCTGCCGGGCGAAGCGCATGTTCCGTCCACCGGGCCGGGCTTCTGGGCCTATGTCGATCGGCTGTGCGCGGATCAGGCGGACCTTGGTGCGGCGTCCCTGCTGGAGGACCACCACCGCCGCCACTTCTACTTCGGCGCCCGTGATGGGGTGAAGGCCGATTACATGCATCTGCGCCGCTGCGAAGCGCATTATAATGCGGGCGGTGGCGGCAAGCCGTCGACGGTCTACGATGCGATCGGTGCGGCACAGGTCGCCAAGGCGAGCTTTGCCGGCATGCGCCTGCTATACCAACTATACGGTCAAATGCCGGTCTGGCCGTTCGATGGACGGGTGCCGCCGGATGTTGGATCGCTGATCGTCGAGATCTACACGAGCATCGCCGCGCGCGCGGCCGGGCGTCCCAAGGGGCGCAGCAAGATGCGCGACGGGGCGGCGCTCGACGCGGCCTTGGCGGAGGTGGGGTCGCAGGCGCATGTCCCGCTCGCCCGCTACGACGACCATGCGACCGACGCGATCCTGACCGCCGCCTGGCTGCGCCATGTCCATGCCGATCCGCGCCTTTGGGCACCGTCCGACCTGACCGACCTGATCGCCCGCACCGAGGGCTGGACGTTCGGCGTGGTTTGAGGCTATGGGCTCAGCCGGAGCATTTCATGGCGTCGCCGGCTTAGCACAGTGGTAGTGCAGCGGTTTTGTAAACCGAAGGTCGCGGGTTCAAATCCTGCAGCCGGCACCACGCCTCCCCAAAAGCTTGAAACCTGAGAAGCTTGAAGTAGCTGCTGATCCCCCTCATGCGGAGCGCGAGAAAATGCTCCGCATCGCCCGCGCCAAACTTGACTATCATCGGCCAGGATGTGCCTTTGAGCCATAGAAAAGCTTGGCGCTGTGTAAATAAGCCTTGCTCGTCTATCTCAATCTTTTTAGTAGAAATATCACATCGACCCCTGCCAAGGCGCATGAGGCCAGGGCGGCCGCGCCGGTTTCGTGCCGAGAGAGGAAAATGTGATGAACCAGGATTTGGCCGCTCCCGGTACGACGGCCGACGGCTATTGGCATCTCGACGCCATCGTCGCGCAGTTGAGCGATATTCGGCGGGCGTGGCGCGCGGCGCAGGCGCATCATGCGGAATATGGCGCGGAGGGCTTTCCCTCGCGCGGGGATCTCGGGAAAATCATGGAGGCGCTGTGCGGGGTGCTGTTTCCGCTGCGCCTCGGCCCCAATTTCGTCCGCCTGCACAATGAGGACGTGTTTGTCGCGCAGACGCTGCAAACCGCGCTGTCGCGCCTCTATGGCCAGATCCGGCTGGAGTTGATCTATGCCATGGCCGATGCGCCGCAGAGCGCGATCGACGCCCGCGCGGCCTATATCATTGGCGCCTTTGCGCAGCAGTTGCCGGAGCTTCGCATGTTGCTCGACACCGATGTCGAAGCGGCCTTTCGCGGCGATCCGGCGGCCCGCAGCGTCGACGAGGTGTTGATCTGCTATCCCTCGCTGCTGGCGATCATCCATTATCGCCTCGCGCGCAGGCTGCATCTGCTGGGTGCCCCGCTGGTCGCCCGGATCGTCTCGGAGGTCGCGCACGGCAAGACCGGCATAGACATTCATCCCGGCGCCGAGATCGGCGAGAGCTTCTTCGTGGATCATGGCACTGGCGTGGTCATTGGCGAGACCGCGATCGTCGGCGCGCGCGTCCGGCTCTATCAGGGCGTCACGTTGGGGGCGCTCAGCTTTCCCGCCGACCGGAACGGCGCACTGGTCAAGGACATGCCGCGTCACCCAATCGTCGAGGATGATGTCGTCATCTATGCGGGGGCGACGATCCTTGGCCGGGTCATCATCGGCCGGGGATCGGAAATCGGCGGTAATGTGTGGCTGACCCATAGCGTGCCGGCCGAAAGCCGGGTCGCCCAGGCGCGCGAACAGAATAATCTCACCCGCATCGCCAGCCTGTCGGCGCCGCACCGTACCGGCCCGCGCGAGCCGCAGGGCCATGTTGGCGAGTGAACGGGCCGGGGACTGAACGGGAAGGCAGCCTGGGAGCAGAACTGCCTTCCCGCCATCACAGCGCGCATCGAGTCGATGCAGATGCAATTATAACTCTATTCAATCGGTAGATAACGATTGCGCGACGAACCGGGCGGGAGCTGCGACTGAGGCCGGCTTGTGCTGATCCGATGGCAACGCGGAATCGTGCTCCTGCCTGCGCAGGAGCACGGCGCATGTTTCAGCGGTACAGTTGCGCGGGGAATTGACTGCTCAGTCGTCCTGCGGTTTCAGGCTGTCGGCGCCGCGCTCACGTTCCGGCGGATGAGTGCCGGTCGCGGCATAATAGACCATCTCGGCGATGTTGGTCGCATGGTCGCCGATCCGCTCGAGATTCTTGGCGATGAACAGGATGTGCGCGCTTTCCGAGATGGTCTTGGGATTTTCCATCATGAAGGTGACCATGGTGCGAAACACGCTGTTGTAGAAATCGTCGACGGCGCGGTCGCGGTCGATCACGCCCAGTGCCTTGGCCGGGTCGCGCGCGGCAAAGGCGTCGAGCACGTCCTTCACCATTTCCCGCGCGATCTGCGCCATCGAGGACAGCAGGGACAGCGGCGCATCGCTTTGGCTGTGGCTGACCAGCGGTACGCGCTTGGCGATATTCTTGGCATAGTCGCCGATCCGCTCGACGATGCCCACGATCTTGAGCACGGCGATGATCTCGCGCAGGTCGTCGGCCATGGGCGCGCGCAGTGCGAGCGTCTCGACGACCAGCTTCTCGATCCGCGCCTCCAGCGCGTCGATCACCTTGTCGTTGTTCACGACCTGCGTGGCGAGCGCGTCATTGCCCGAGGCGAGCGCTGTCATCGCCTCGGCAATGGCCGCTTCCGCACGGCCGCCCATTTCGGCGATCAGCGCGCGCAGCTCCCCGATTTCCTTGTCGAACGCCTTGACGGTGTGGTCGGACATGGCCTTAACTCCCAATAATCCTGGCGTCAGCCGTAGCGGCCGGTGATGTAGTCCTTGGTCCGCGCTTCACGCGGATTGGTGAAAATGTCGGTTGTCGCGCCGAATTCCACCACCGTGCCCAGATGGAAAAAGGCCGTCTTCTGCGACACGCGCGCCGCCTGCTGCATATTATGGGTGACGATCACGATGGCATATTTTCCGCGCAGCTCGTGGATCAACTCCTCGATCTTGGCGGTGGCAATGGGATCGAGGGCGGAGCAGGGCTCGTCCATCAGGATGACTTCCGGCTGCACCGCGATCGCGCGGCCGATGCACAGCCGCTGCTGCTGACCGCCGGACAGGGCGGTGCCGCTCTCGGCAAGACGATCCTTGACCTCCTCCCAGAGGCCCGCGCGGCGCAGCGACTGCTCGACGATCACGTCCATGTCCGCCTTGTTGGCGGCCAGGCCGTGGATGCGCGGGCCATAGGCGATATTGTCGTAGATCGACTTGGGGAACGGGTTGGGCTTCTGGAACACCATGCCCACGCGCGCGCGGAGCTGGACGACGTCCATGTCCGGTGCGTAGATGTCGTGCCCGTCAAGCGAGATATTGCCTTCGACCCGGGCGCTCGCGACCGTGTCGTTCATGCGGTTGAGCGTGCGCAGGAAGGTCGATTTGCCGCAGCCCGAGGGACCGATGAAGGCAGTTACATCCTCCAGCGTGACGTCGATCGACACATTCTGGATCGCTTGCTTCTCGCCGTAATAGACGTTGACGTTACGCGCCGACATCTTGGTCGTCGCTGATCCTGTTTCAGCCATGGGGTTCTTTACCACCGTTTCTCGAACTTGTTGCGCAGGTAGATGGCGATGCCGTTCATCGCCAGGAGGAAAAGCAGCAGGACGATGATGGCGGCCGACGTCTTCTCGATGAAGGCCGCATCGACCTCGTCCGACCAGAGAAAGATCTGGACGGGCAGGACGGTCGCCGGCTCCATGATCCCCGTCGGCGGCGTCGGGATGAAGGCGCGCATGCCGATCATGAGCAGCGGCGCGGTCTCACCCAGCGCACGGGCCATGCCGATGATCGCGCCGGTCAATATGCCGGGCAGCGCAAGCGGCAGGACGTGGTGGAACACGACCTGCACCTTCGACGCGCCGACGCCGAGCGCGGCGTCGCGGATCGAGGGCGGCACCGCCTTGATGGCGTTGCGGCCGGCGATGACGATGACCGGCATCGTCATCAGGGCGAGCGTCAGGCCGCCGACCAGCGGCGCCGAGCGGGGCAGGTGCATGAAATTGAGGAAGATCGCGAGGCCGAGCAGACCGAAGATGATCGAGGGCACGGCCGCCAGATTGTTGATCGACACCTCGATGATGTCGGTCCAGCGGTTCCGCGGGGCATATTCCTCCAGATAGAGCGCGGTCAGCACGCCCACCGGAAAACTGAGCGCCGCGGTCACCGCCATGGTGAGAAGGGAGCCCTTGAAGGCGCCCCATATGCCGACCATGGCCGGATCGGTCGCGTCCGAGGCTGTCAGGAATTGCAGGCTGATCCCGTTGATGCCGCCGGCCAGCATCGACCACAGCAGGATGACCAGGAAGCCCACGGCCATCAACGTCGCGACAACGCCCGCCATGGAGAAGAATTTCTCGAACAGATAGCGCTTGCGCAGCCGTTTGCGCATGGCGTCTGTTGTCCAGTCGGTGGGGCCCAGCACGATATCGGCCGTGCGGTCGGACATGTTACTCATAGGCCTCCCGATAGCGTTTGACGATGGTCAGGGCGACCACGTTCAGCAGCAGCGTGATGATGAACAGGACGAGGCCGAGCGCGAAGGCCGAGAGGGTCTTGGCGCTGTCGAACTCCTGATCGCCGGTGAGGAGCTGGACGATCTGGGTCGTCACCGTGGTGACGCTGGCAAAGGGATTGACCGTCATGTTCGCGGCCATGCCGGCGGCCATCACGACGATCATGGTTTCGCCAATGGCGCGGCTGACGGCAAGCAGGACGCCGCCGACGATGCCGGGCAGGGCGGCCGGGACCAGCACCTTGCGGATCGTCTCCGACTTGGTGGAGCCGAGCGAGAGCGCGCCGTCGCGCATCGCGCTGGGCACCGCGGCGATGCTGTCGTCAGCCATGGACGAGATGAGGGGAATGATCATCACCCCCATGACGAGGCCGGCCGCGAGGGCGCTTTCCGACGTCGGGTTCTCCATGCCGATCGCGATCGCGAGTTCGCGCACCAGCGGGCCGAGCGTGAGAGCGGCGAAATAGCCGTAGACCACCGTGGGGATGCCCGCGAGAATCTCGAGCAGCGGCTTGAGCCAGGCGCGCAGGCGGGACGAGGCATATTGGGTGAGATAGATCGCGCACATCACGCCGATCGGGATGGCGACGATCATGGCGATGATCGCGCCGATGAAGATGGTGCCCCAGAACAGCGGGACGGCGCCGAAGCCATTTTCCTCGCCCGCCACGACATCGTTCGCGGGCGACCAGTGGGTGCCGAAAAGAAACTCGTGCACGGGGACAAGGGCGAAGAAGCGGCTGGTCTCGAACAGCAGCGACAGAACGATGCCAAAGGTCGTCACCAGCGCCACCAGCGAGGCCAGGATCAGGCAGGCGACGACGACGTTCTCGACCTTCTGGCGCGCGCGGAAATCAGGCTTGATCTTGAGAAAGCCGATGGCGAAACCGGCGACGATCAGCACCGCTGCGATCCCCATGCCAAGCATCGCATAGGTCTGGACGGCCTGCCCGATCGGCTTGGCCAGGGCATAGGCCTGGGGGTTGAACGCGGCCTCCAGCGTGCCGTTGGCCAGTCCCATGGCTTCGGAGATCAGCGAATCGCGGTCCATCGCGGTGGTTGGCAGGTTCTTCGCGGCGGGATTGGCGAGCACCGACGCCATCACCAGCCGATCGGCGATGAATGGCCAGATGCAGAGAAACAGGAGTGCCGGACCCATGGTCCACAGCGTGAGATAGCTGGCATGTTGCGATGGCAGCGAGTGCATGCGGCCGCCTGCCGTGGCCGCCATCGCGCGTGCGCGGTATCGGCCGAAAATCCAGGCAGCCATGCCTATCAGCGCCGTGACCAGAAACATGTGCGAGGGAGTCACGGCCAGGCCTTTCGCAGGAATAACGAATGTAGCGGTTGGGGTACCCGCTACGGTGGCGGGTACCCCAAGCCGTATCAGAAGTCGAGTTGGGCGCGTACCGTAACCGCGTCCACGTTGAAGCCCTGCTCGAGATTGGTGCTGGGCGTCGATGTGAGGACCGATGCGCCGAAGGGGCCACCCTTCACATGCGTACGGGCATATTGTGCCACGAACTTCACATAGTCCATCGGCAGCCAGATCAGGCTCGCCTCATAGCCGGTCTGCACGCCGCCGTTGATGTAGTTGCTGGCGGCCGTGTAGGTGTTGGCGGCCGTGACGGGCAGGTTGCCGACGACGTCCGACAGGTCCGTGCGATCATAGCGGGCGTTGATCTGGAACGCGCCCATGCCACCCTGATCGATCGGGTGCAGCACCTTGGTGCGATCCCATTTGAAGCCCTTATAGCCGCGGGTTTCGCCGGTCAGGAAGTAGCCAACCTCGGCATAGCCGCTGTTGAACTTCGGATCGCTGATCGGGAAGCGGGCCGCGCCGCCGGTGCCGTTGTTCAGGCTGAACACAGTTGCCGGATTGTTGATCCCGCGCACCCATGCATATTGGAATTCACTGGCGAAGTGGAACGACTTGTAGATGAACGCCAGTTCGCCGCCCAGGATCTCGTCACCCTCGGACGCGATGCGGCCGGTGTCGACGAAGCGCTGGTCAGTGATCTGCGTGTAGGGGCGCATGCGATAGCGGGTCGACTGGGCATCGCTCGAGTTGGTGCGATACTGGAAGTTGACGCCGAAGTGGGCCTGAACCGGGCCGATCCACGGGGCATAAGCAGCGCGGGCGCTGGCCTGCCAGGTGTTGTTGCCAAAGGTCGCCGGGTTCTCGCCGATGTCCTTGCCCCAGATGCCCGCCGCAACCATGAAGGGTGCCTTGGTGCTGGTGTAGGATGCCGACAGGCCGAGACGGCGGCCGTAGCCGAAGGCGTCGGTCATGCCGGCGCGCTCGGTGAAGCTGGTGAAGCGATTGGAGGTCAGCAGTTCAAGGCTGGACAACGGATAATGATGTCCGACCGTGATGAGGACGGGCGAACCCGGCTTCTGCCAGGTGATCACCATATCCTCATAGTTCACGCCGGCCTGGCTCAGTTCCAGCTCGAACTTGTAGCCGAAACCAGCCGGGGCCGAGCCTTCCGCGCCGATGATGAGGCGGCGGGCACGCATGTTCCAGCCCAGGTTGTTCGTCGTCAGGGCGCCGGCGCCGAACGCGGCGCTGCCAGCCGCGACCGTCGCGGTGGAGCCGTGCGGCAGCGACACATAGCCCGCGTCGAACTGGAGCACGCCCTTGGGCTTGAAGCTCCAGCCCGTGTCGGGATCGGAGAAGCTGGGCGCACCCTTCCACACGGGTGCGTTCTTGGCTTGGGTCTTCTTCACTTCATCGAGCTGCGCCTGCATGGCTTCGATCTGCGCCTGGAGCAGCGCCATCTTGGCGTCGGCGTCAGTCGCCTTGGCTTCGGCGTCGGAGACCGTCTGCAGCGATGCATCGTCCGGCGACGGCGCGTCGGCCGGCGGCTCTGCCATCTGCTGGTCGGTGGTTGGCTGGGCGTGCGCGGCCACGGGCATGATCAGCACCGCGGACGCGAGCAACAGTCCCTTCGTCATCGAAAATTTCATAAGATACTACCCCTTTATTCTTGTCGGAATGCGATCTTTGATCGCTTATTTCAGCCCAGCAGCGTTCATTGGCGTCATCGAGGTTGCCATGCGCTGCGCACGGACGCGTGCGGCGTCAGGTGAGGAAACGATGCCCAGCGACTTCAGATAGCCATTCGGACCAAAAGCCGTTTCGCGGACATATTCGGCCACGAACTGGCGGATGCCCGGAATTGCCTGAAGGTGGGCGTTCTTCACATAGATGTAGAGCGCGCGGGCACCGGGATATTTGAAGGTCGAGATCGTCTGATAGGTGGGTTCGACCCCATTGATCGAGACGCCGCGCAGGCGGTTGGCATTCTCTTCCAGATAGCTGTAGCCGAAGAAGCCGACCGCGACCGGATCAGCGGCAAGCTTCTGGACGATCAGATTGTCGTTCTCGCCAGCGTTGATATAGGCGCCATCCTCGCGAATGCCCTTGCAGATCTTGTTATACTGCGCCTCATTGGTCTTCTTCATCGCGGCGATCGTCGGATTGGCGGCGCAGGCCGGTTCCATCAGCAGATCCTCGATCGAGGAGCGGGTGCCCGAAGTCGTCGGCGGACCAAAGACGCGGATCGGAAGAGCGGGCAGGCTGGCGTTCACGTCCTTCCAGGTCTTGGCCTTGTTGGGCTTGCCCCAGGGATTGGCGGCGATGGCGGCATAGACGTCCTTGACGGTGACGTTCTTGAGCTGGCCACCGGTTGCCTGCGCCAGGGAAAGGCCATCGAGGCCGACCTGGATCTCGGTGATCTGCGACACGCCATTGGCGCCGCAGGTCTTGAATTCGGCGAGCTTGAGACGGCGCGATGCGTCCAGAATGTCGGGGTGCTGCGCGCCAACGCCGGCACAGAACAGCTTGGCGCCCGCGCCCGTGCCGGTCGACTCGACGATCGGCGCCGGAATGTTGCGGTTCGCCGCCGCGAATCGCTCGGACACCGCTTTGGTGAACGGATACACGGTCGAAGACCCGACAACGCGGATGTTACGGCGCATTTGCGTGGAGGCCGGTACGGCCAAGGTCGCAGCGGCCGTCGCGGCCAAAATCAATTTTGTTCTGAATTTCATGTCGCACCTGATCTTGCGGGCGCCATCTCCCCAGTGGAGGCGCGCTGTCAGGGCCCTAGTCAGCTAATGAGACATGTCTGTGACTCTAATATTGCAAATATGTGACAGTGACGTCGGGTGCGCAGCCGGCCGCACCTTCAGGCCGACGTCGGCACCACCCGGTTTGCGACAAGGCTGTCGACCACGGATGGATCCGCCAGCGTCGAGGTGTCGCCCAGCGCGCCGACCTCGCCTTCCGCGATCTTGCGCAGGATGCGGCGCATGATCTTGCCGCTGCGGGTCTTGGGCAGGCCCGGCGCGAACTGGATGGCGTCGGGCGTGGCGATGGGGCCGATCTCCTGCCGGACCCATTGGCGCAGTTCCTGCCGCAGGGCATCGCTCTCCGGCTCGTTCACGTTCAAGGTCACATAGGCGTAGATGCCCTGGCCCTTCACTTCATGCGGCATGCCGACCACCGCTGCCTCGGCCACCTTGGCGTGGGCGACGAGCGCGCTTTCGACCTCGGCGGTGCCCATGCGATGGCCGGAGACGTTGATGACGTCATCGACCCGCCCGGTGATCCAATAATAGCCGTCCTCGTCCCGGCGGCAGCCGTCGCCGGTGAAATATTTGCCCTTGTAGGTGGTGAAATAGGTTTGGAAGAACCGTTCGGAATCACCCCAGACGCCGCGCATCTGGCCCGGCCAGCTGTCGGTGATGCACAGATTTCCCTCGGCCGCGCCATCGAGCACCTTGCCCTCACCGTCGACCAGTTGAAGTTGCACCCCGAACATGGGCTTGGTGGCGCTGCCGGGCTTCAGGGGGATGGCGCCGGGGAGGGGGGCAATCATTGCGCCGCCGGTTTCGGTCTGCCACCAGGTGTCGACGATCGGGCAGCGGCTGTCCCCCACGACGCGGTAATACCATTCCCACGCCTCCGGGTTGATCGGTTCGCCGACCGTGCCAAGGAGGCGGATCGAGCTGCGCTTGTGCTGCTTCACCCAGTCGTCACCCTCGCGCATCAGCGCGCGCAAAGCCGTGGGGGCGGTGTAGAAGATGTTGACGCCGAGCCGGTCGCAGGTCTCCCAGAAGCGGCCATGGTCGGGATGGTTGGGCACGCCGTCGAACATCACCGTCGTGCCGCCATTGGCGAGCGGGCCGTAGACGAGATAGCTGTGCCCCGTGACCCAGCCGATGTCGGCGGTGCACCAGAACACCTCGCCCGGCCGGTAGTCGAAGATATATTGCCAGGTCATCGCGACCCACAGCAGATAGCCGCCGGTCGTGTGCAGCACGCCCTTGGGCTTGCCGGTGGAGCCGGAGGTGTAGAGGATGAACAGCGGGTCCTCCGCGCCCATCGGCTCGGGCTGACATTCCAGCGCGGCGGCGGCGCGCAACTCGCCATAGGCATGGTCGCGGCCGGTGGTCATCGGCACGTCGGCGCCGGTCCGCTCCACCACGATCACCGACTTGACGCAGGGACATTGCGCGACGGCGGCATCGACATTGCGTTTGAGCGGGATCTTCTTGCCGCCGCGCACGCCTTCGTCGGCGGTGACGACCAGCGAGGAGTCGCAGTCCTGGATGCGTCCCGCCAGGCTGTCCGGCGAGAAGCCGCCGAAGACGACCGAATGAATCGCGCCGATGCGGGTGCAGGCGAGCATCGCCATCGCCGCCTCGGGCATGTTGGGCATGTAGATGGTGACGCGGTCGCCCTTGCGGACGCCCTGGCCTTTCAGGACATTGGCGAAGCGGCAGACTTCCCCATGCAGCTGGGCATAGGTGAAGCGCCGGGTCTCGCCCGGCTCGTCGCCCTCCCAGATCAGCGCGGTCTCGCCGCCGCGCGTCGCCAGATGCCGGTCGAGGCAGTTGGCGGACACATTGAGGACGCCGTCCTCGAACCAGCTGATGCGGAAATCGGATTCGTTGAAGCTGGTGTTCTTGACAGACGTAAATGGCAATATCCACTCGAGCCGCTTGGCCTCTTCCCGCCAGAATGCCTCCGGGTCGGCGACCGAGCGGGCATACATTTCCGCATAGCGTTCGGCGTTGATGATCGCGCGATCGGCCAGGTCGGATGGAACGGCATAGGTCGTGGTCATAGAATGTCTCCCGGTGCGATCATAACCGCCTGCGCGCTGTAGGGAATGGCAAAGATTCCGGACGGACGGTGCGTTGACCGAAACGCATAAGGCCGACAAGTGATCAACTGCAGCGAGCGAAAATGAAGGAGAGACGTCGGGATGGTCGGGAAAGGCATTTTTGAGGGCGTTCGGATCGTCGAACTGGCGCCATCGCGCGTCTCGTCGCAGGACGCGGGCCGGTTCGCTGCCCCGCGCCAGTCGATCGTCGGCGCATCGCGCGCGGCGATCATGGGATTTGTCCGTAATCTTGCCACCGAAGTCGCGCGCGATGGCGTGCGGGTCCACTGCGTCTCGCCGAGCTTCGTCGACGATACCGATGGCGCTAGGCGTCTGGCGGAAGTAAATGCCGACCGGATGGCAAGCGCACGGCGCCGGCGCGCGGCGTATCACCGGACAGGTCATCAGCGTCAATGGCGGCGTTAACGCCTGAGTATAGCGAGGCGAAAAATCATGAAACAGATTGTGCTGCGCGCGTACCCGACTGGCCATCCCAAGGCCGAGGACTTTGCCGTTGAGACCGTCGACATGCCGGTGCCCGGACCGAACGAGATCCTCGTCAGGACGCTCTGGCTGTCCCTCGATCCGATGATCCGCTTTGCGCTCGACGAGAAGCTGCTGACCGGCGTCAGCCATGTCGCGATCGGCGAGCCGGTCTATGGCGGGGCGGTGTCCAGGGTGGTCGCCTCGAACAACCCGGATTATGCCTTGGGCGACTATGTGGAGGGCCGGACCGGCTGGCGCGAATATGCCGCCGTCGAACCCGCCAAGCTGTTCATGGGCATGCGTAAGGTCGATCCGGAACTGGCGCCCGTGTCCACCGCGCTTGGTGTGCTCGGCATGCCGGGCCAGACTGCCCATGCCTGCGTGATTGCCATCGGCCGGGTTGCGGCGGGCGAGACCGTGGTCATCTCCGCAGCGGCGGGCGGGGTGGGGTCGATTGCCGGGCAGATCGCCAAATTGCTCGGCGCGCGCGTCGTCGGCATTGCTGGTGGGCCGGATAAATGCGCGGCTGTCGTGGGCTTGGGCTTCGATACCTGTGTCGATTACAAGGCTCCTGATTTCGCGGAACGCCTCGCGGCTGCCTGCCCAGACAAGATCAACGTCTATATCGACATGGTCGGCGGCGATGTGACGCAAGCGGTGCTGCCGCTGCTCACTTATCGGGCGCGGATGCCGGTGTGCGGCTTCATCGCGCATTATGGCGTGGGCCGCGAGGGTCCGGGACCGGATCGCCTGCCCGGCTTCATGCGCACGATCATGTCCAAGGGGCTGGAGGTGCGCGGCTTTGGTGGCGCGATGGAGGGTGGTCAGGCGGCGCTCGACGACCTGTCCGAATGGGTGCGCGAGGGCCAGATCCGCCATCCCGAGACGATCGTCTACGGGCTGGAGAACGCACCGGCCGCCTTTGCCGGCATATTTGGCGGCAACAGCAATATCGGCAAGCTGCTGGTGCGGGTCAGCGCGGACTGATCCCCGCTTGATCGCGAACGCGGGGACGTACAGTAGGAATCTTGCACCAAATGTCTGCGGGAGAGCCATGCATGTCCGAATTCCGTCTGCTCATCAACGGACGCCTCGTGCCCGGCGACCGATCGAGCCCCGTGCTCAACCCGGCGACCGAGCAAGCCGTGGCGCAGTGCCCGCGCGCATCCGAGGCGCAGCTGAACGAGGCGGTCGCTGCCGCCAAGGCCGCGTTCCCGGCCTGGGCCGCGCTCGCCATCGACGCGCGGCGGACGGTGCTGATGAAGATGGCCGACCGCATCGACCAGCATCGGGATGAACTGGCCCGGCTGCTGACGCAGGAGCAGGGCAAGCCGCTCCGCGAGGCAACCGGCGAGGTTATGCGTGCGGCCGGCTTCTTCCGCTATTTTGCCAGCCTCGACCTGCCGGTGAAGGTGGCCGAGGACAGCGCCGACCGGCGCGTCGAGCTGCACCGGCGGCCCTTGGGTGTGGTTGCCGCGATCATCCCGTGGAATTTCCCGGTCATGATGGTGTCCTTCAAGGTGCCGCCCGCGCTGCTGGCCGGCAATACGATCGTGCTGAAGCCTTCGCCCACGACCCCGCTCGCCACGCTCAGGATCGCCGAGCTGGTGGCCGACATGGCGCCGCCCGGCGTGCTCAACGTGATCGCGGACGATAACGACCTCGGCACCGCGCTCACCGCCCATCCCGACGTGCGCAAGATCAGCTTCACCGGATCGACCGCGACCGGCAAGAAGGTGATGGCATCCGCGACCGACCTGCTCAAGCGCTTCACCCTGGAGCTGGGCGGCAATGACGCGGCGATCGTGCTGGACGATGCCGACCCGGAGACGGTCGCCAAGGGGCTGTTCTCCGGCGCCTTCGCCAATGCGGGCCAGGTCTGCCTGGCGATCAAGCGCGTCTATGTCCATGACAGCATTTACGACGCCGTGTGCGATGCGCTGGCAAGGCGCGCCGACGAGGCGGTGGTCGGCGACGGGCTGGAGCAGGGGACGCAGATCGGCCCCGTCCAGAACAGGATGCAATATGAGAAGCTCAAGCACTTCCTGGAGAGCGCCCGGCGCGATGGCACGATCATCGCTGGCGGAACATTGCTCGACGGGCCGGGCTATTTCATCCGCCCGACCGTGGTGCGGGACATCACCGACGGCGCGGAACTGGTCGATCAGGAGCAGTTCGGGCCAGTCCTCCCGCTCATCCGCTATACCGACCCGCAGGACGCGCTCGCCCGCGCCAACGCCTCGCCCTATGGTCTCGGCGGATCGGTCTGGTCGTCGAGCGTGCCGCGCGCCCGGGAGATCGCGGCGCGCATGGATGCCGGCACCGTCTGGGTGAACAGGCATCTCGACCTCATGCCCTACATCCCGATGAGCGGCGCCAAGCATAGCGGCATCGGCGTGGAGTTCGGCGAGGAAGGGTTGGCCGAGTACACCCAATTGCATGTGCTGAACCTACCGGGCGGATGAGACCATGTTGGCATGGCCTGCTGCAAGGCGTATATTGCGCCACAGGAGTGGATCGAGTCGATGCGCACTATGTTGCTGGCAGTTCTGCTATTGGCGTTGCCGGGCTCGACCGTTGCCCAACCGACCGCCCGCTCCCAAGGCCGTCACGTCCCGGTAGAGCTTTCCAGTTTCAAATTCACGCCGTCGACGATCATTTTGACGCATGATCAGCCCTATGTGCTGGATCTGACCAACAGGTCGTCGGGGGGCCATGATTTCGCTGCCACCGCCTTTTTTCAGGCTGCCCGGATCGATCCGGCGGATGAAGGGCTGATCCACAAGGGCAAGATCGCGCTGAAGCGCGGTGAGTCCGTCAGCATCCGGCTGGTAGCGCCCCCTGCTGGCGAATATGAACTTCACTGCTCCCATTTCATGCATGCCGGCTTTGGCATGAAAGGGACGATCCGGGTCGAGTAGCAGCGGGCGGGCTGTCTGTTCAGCGCGTTCCTGATCCTGGGGCTGGGCCCCTATCCCGAGTGGGGCAGCGAGCGGGCGGATGCCCGCGCCGGCGCTTCAGGCCACAAAAAGTGGTGCACCCAACTGGATTCGAACCAGTGGCCTCCGGATTAGGAATCCGATGCTCTATCCTGCTGAGCTATGGGTGCATGCTGCCTTCCTACGGACGCAGCACGCAGTGGTCAACGCGGTGAAAGCGTAATGAGGGGCTTCAGTTCTGCTCGCTGGGCGGCACGACCGGGATCGGCAGGGGGGCGATGGCGATGCCCTCCTCGATAAGGGCCCGCGCCTCATTGGCGTCGGTGACGCCGTGGATCGAGGCGGGGGCTTCATCGCCATAATGCATGGCGCGCGCCTTGTCCGCGAAGTCCTCGCCAACCCAGGCGGACTTCTCCAGGAGCCGTGCCTGAACCTGGGCAAGCCGCTCGATCACCGCCTGCAGCTTGGCCGCGTCTTCGGGGCCCATGGTGGCGACATCGCGCGGCTGCATGGGCGTGCTCTCGCGCGTTTCGCGCCGATTGCCCTTGGCTGAAACGGCGGGGGCCATCACCGCCTTGTCGATCAGGCCATTGCCGCAGGTCGGGCAGGAAACGAGGCCACGCCCCTGCTGGTCTTCATAATCCCGGGAGGAACCGAACCAGGCCTCGAACACATGGCCGTGCGTACATTGCAGATCAAAAACTATCATAATCTCGTCACATCGGGATTTGCACGGCGATGGTCAAGGGCGGGTATGCGTTGTCGGACCGTATTCACCCGTGCCAGATCGAGATCGAGCGTCGCAATGCCGGGCGCTTCGTCCATGTCGAGGAGCACCGCGCCCCAGGGATCGATCACCAGGCTATGGCCATAGGTCTCCCGCCCGTCGGCGTGGGTGCCGGTCTGTGCGGCGGCAATGACGTAGCAGCCCGCCTCGATCGCGCGCGCGCGCAGCAGCACGTGCCAATGCGCCTTTCCGGTGGGCACGGTGAAGGCGGCGGGCACGGTCAGGATCTGCGCGCCCGCATCGCTAAGGGTGCGATAGAGGTCCGGGAAGCGCAGGTCATAGCAGATCGAAAGGCCGATGGGCGCCCAAGGCGTATCGACGAGGACGGCGGTGTCGCCAGCCGCATAGCTCGACGATTCGCGCCAGCTCTCGCCCGTGGGCAGGTCGACGTCGAACAGATGCATCTTGTCGTAGCGGGCCCGGATCGCGCCGGTGTCGTCGATGACGAAGGCGCGGTTGCGCCATTTGCCGGGCGTTGCCGGATCCGCGACCGCCAGCGATCCGATCGATACCCACAGGCCAAGGGCGGCCGCTTTCTCCCGCACGCCTGAAAGAACAAGGTCATCGGCCTCCGCGACGATGGTTGCTGATGCGCGCTTTCGATCGCGGTCGAGATAGCCGGACATTTCCGGCGTGAAGAGCATCTCCGCATCCTTGCTCTTCGCCTGGCGGATGGCGTCCATGATCGTAGTGAGATTGGCGGCCGGATCAATGCCCGTCGTCATCTGGAGGACGGCGATTTTCACCGCTCAGGCGAGCAGCGGATCGAGGCCGCCCTTTGCGTCGAGCGCCTGCAGCTCGTCGCAGCCGCCGATATGCCGGCCGTCGATGAACACCTGCGGCACCGTCATGCGTCCGTTCGACCGCTCGACCATCTCCCCGCGCTTCGGGCCGCCCATGGTGATGTCGAACTCTTCATAGTCCACGCCCTTGCTGTCGAGCAGGGCCTTGGCCCGGTAGCAGAAGCCGCAAAATGCCTTGGTGTAGATTTCGACCTTCGCCACGCACAAATTCTCCCGGACTAGATGATGGTGATTTCGGAAGGCCGCGCGCTCTTGTCAATGCGCAAGCTGCGGCGCGGCGTTATCTGCCTCGTCGAGTACCCGCGCCCAGCATAGGAGGTCGACCCGCGCCGCGCCCGCCGTGCGCAAGATACGCGCGCAGGCGGACGCGGTGGCGCCCGTCGTCCAGATGTCGTCGACCAGGACTACATGCCGGCCGGCTATGCGAGGCTGCTGCTTCTTTCCTACCGCAAAGGCGTTGCGGACCAGGCGTCGGCGCTTGGCGGCGCTCATCTTTCGCAGCGGCGGGGTGCGTACCGTACGCACCAGCGCCTCGTTCGCTGCGGTGCCGCCCGTCAATCGCGCGAGGGCGCTCGCGATCAGGGCTGCCTGGTTGAAGCCGCGCGACCACAGGCGCCAGCGATGCAGGGGGACCGGCACGAAGATCAGCGCCCGTGCATCGAGGCCGTCCAGATGCCGCGTCATATAGCGTGCAATCAGGCGGGCATGGCCGGTTCGCCTGCCATATTTGAAGCGCAGGGCCACGGTGCGCGCGACCGCGCCATAGGCCATGACCGCCCGCGCCCTGTCAAAGGGGGGCGGATCGGCATGACATGCACCGCAGCGCGCCTCGGGCCCCTCGTCGAAGGCAAACGGCAGGCCGCAGGCCGCGCAGCACGGATCGCCCAGGAAATGCACCGACTGCCAGCACGGGGTGCAGAAGCTGTGCTGGTCCGCGACAATCTCGCCGCAGGCGGGGCAGCGCGCGGGCAGGGCGAAGTCGAGCACGGAGAGTGCGGCCGTGCGCAGCTTGTCAATGGCGGTGTCGCTGGGCATGGCGATGCTTGTTTCACGGGCGCGGCGCGGGCACAAGGCGCCGCATGGCTATACCCGTCCTGTTCAACATGAGCTTGCGCGCAATGCGCCGCGACCGCGCCGCTCCCGGCTTTGCGCGCCACGCCTTTCTGTATGAGGCGGCCGCGCACGAGATGCTCGACCGGCTGGCGGATGTGCGGCGCGATTTTCGCGAGGCGCTGGTGATCGGTGCGCCGACAGATATCCTCCCGTCCGCGCTGAAGGAACGGGGTCTCAGGGTGACGGTCGCTGACCCGGGGCCGCGTATGGCCGCTATGCAGGGCGGTTTCTGTTTGTGCGAGGATGCGCCCTTGCCCTTTGCGCCCGCCAGTTTCGACCTGATCTTGAGTTGCGGCACCATGGACAGCGTCAATGACGTGCCGGGCCTGCTGGTTCAGCTGCGCGAGTTGCTGCGCCCCGACGGGCTGCTGCTCGCGGCATTTATGGGCGCGGGGTCGCTGCCGCGTTTGCGCTCCGCGCTGCTGGCGGCCGATGGGAACAGGCCAGCCCAGCGGATCCATCCGCAGATCGACGTGCGCACGGCTGGCGACCTGTTGATGCGCGCGGGCTTTGCGCTGCCGGTGGCGGACGTGCAGAGCCTTGATGTCGGCTATGACGGGCTGCTCGGCCTGCTGGGCGATTTGCGCGGCATGGGCGCGGCCCAATGCCTCGTCTCAACGCCACCGCCGCTGACGCGCGCTGGCCTGGTGCGCGCGATCGAGGATTTCGCGTCGGGCGCCGATGCCGATGGCCGCACCCGCGAGCGGTTCGAGATCATCCAGATCAGCGGCTGGCGCCCCGACCCGTCGCAACCCAAGCCCGCCCGGCGCGGCTCGGCAACGGTATCGCTCGCGGAGGCATTGAAGACTTAAAGCAGCGCGTCCAGCAGGGCGATGAGCGGCAGGTCCGCCGGCGGCATGGGGAGGGCGAACATCGCGGCGGGATACTCCCAGCGCAGGTCGCTTGCCACCAGCGCGCGCGGAATGCCCCGCCATTTGCGGCAGACATAGAGCAGCAATAGCAGATGCGTGCCATTGTCGAGCCGGGCACTCGCAAAGGTCGCCGGGGCCAGACAGGCTGCCTCGGTATCGATGCCCAGTTCTTCGTGCAGCTCACGGATCAGGGCGGCCTCGGGGGTTTCCCCGGCTTCGATCTTTCCGCCCGGAAATTCCCACAGGCCGGGAAGCGATTTGCCCGGCGGGCGCTGCTGCAGCAATATCCGTCCGTCCGCATCGATCAGCGCCGCCGCGACGACCACCGCAGTGCTTCCAGGATCATTCATTGAAAAAGCCTTTTATTAACGATCTTTGGCATAAGCTATCGGCTAGCCCATGGATCGCGAAGGGAATAGCTGTGCCTGGACGGCTGAAATTACTGAAAACGGACGCGAAAGGCGCGACCGCCGTTGAGTATGGACTGATCCTGGCACTCATTGTTCTGGCGATGATGGCAGCTCTCACCAACTTGGCGACGCGGGTCAACAACATGTGGTACAATGTCGCTAACAAAGTTAACGCCAGTTAACTGTCTTATTTTTACATGTCTCCGAAGTTCTTAGGAATTTATAAACCGTCCACGCTTTACATAGGCTGTACTGGTTCAAAATACCATTGGCCGGGTGGGTGATTTTTCTGAAGCGTAGGGAGATTAACATGAAAGCTATCCGCAAGTTCCTTAAGAACAACAAGGGCGCGACTGCCATTGAATATGGCCTGATCGCAGCCCTGATCGCTGTTGCAGCCATCGGTGCGATGAGCAGCCTTGGCACCAAGCTGACCAACACCTTCAACAAGGTTGCAGGTAACATGTAATCTATTTGGGCGGACAAGAAATTTGCTTGTTCGCCCAAATATCGTGTAGCCGCGGTCGCATAATAATTTAAATTCTCTTCAAACCTTGGGGGATTTATGAAATCCGCAATCTATAATTTCTTCAAAGACCGCAAGGGCGCGACCGCGATCGAATACGGCCTGATTGCGGCCTTGATCGCTATTGCCGCCATCGGTGCGATGAGCAGCCTCGGCACCAAGCTGAACAATACCTTCAACAGCGTTGCCGGCAACTTGAATTAATGCCTCTTGGCATCTGCCAGAACGTGGCGGCGAGACACATGTCTCTGCCGCCATTTTCATTTTTGCCGTCCTTTAACTGCCTATGGTCAGGAACTTCTCTGCCCGCTGGCGCCGCAGTGCATCGGCTGAGAGCCGCGACAGGTCCTTCAGTTCCGCGATCAGCGCATCCTTGAGCGATGCGATCGCGGCGGCCCGGTGCCGGTGGGCACCGCCGACGGGTTCCGGCACGATCCGGTCGCAGACGCCCAGTTCAAACAGGCTCTGCGCGGTGACCTGCATGGCGGTGGCGGCATCGCTCGCCCGTTCCGCCGTGCGCCAGAGGATCGAGGCGCATCCTTCCGGTGAAATCACCGAATAGATCGCGTGCTCGAACATCAGCACCCGGTTGCCCGCGGCCAGCGCGATGGCACCGCCCGATCCGCCTTCGCCGACCACAGCGGCGATCATCGGTACTCCAAGCGCCAGGCATTGCTCGGTCGAGCGGGCGATGGCTTCAGCCTGGCCGCGCTCCTCGGCCTGGACGCCGGGAAAGGCGCCCGATGTATCGACGAGGGTGATGACCGGCAGGCCGAAGCGGTCCGCCAATTCCATCAGGCGGATCGCCTTGCGATAGCCCTCCGGCTTGCCCATGCCGAAATTATGCTTGAGGCGCGAGGTGGTGTCGTCGCCCTTTTCATGGCCGATCACCATGATGCGCTGTCCGCCGAGCCGCGCAAAGCCGCCCAATATCGCCTGATCGTCGCCAAAGGCCCGGTCGCCGGCGAGCGGCATGAACTCGTCGAATAGTCCCGCGACATAATGCTTGAAATGCGGCCGGTCGGGGTGCCGCGCGACCTGCGTCTTCTGCCAGGGCGTCAGCTTGCCATAAAGCTCGGCGAGCATCCGTTCGGACCGCTGCTGCAGCTTTTCGATCTCGTTGTCGATGTCAATGGCGCCGTCCTGCGCCGTTTCGCGCAATTCGGTGATCTTTGCCTGCAGTGCCGCAATCGGCTTTTCAAAATCGAGAAAACTGATCATCAGCGGGCGTTAGTTTGACCGCGCGGGAAGGTCAACGAGTGGATGGCGCGCATTGACCAGCGCGACCAGATGCGCGGCATCGACATGGGTGTAGATCTGGGTGGTCGCGATGTCGGCATGGCCCAGCATCGACTGGAGCGCGCGCAGGTCCGCGCCGCCCTCCAGCAGATGGGTCGCAAAGGCGTGGCGCAGCACGTGGGGGCTGATCGCGGTGGGATCGATGCCGCTGGCGACGGCGAGATCCTGGACGATCTGGTAGAGGCGGATGCGGCTCAGATATCCCTTGCCGGACGGGAACAGCCAGGCGCTGTCCTCCGGCACATGCGCACGCCAGGCCGCGACTGCCGCGCGGGCGCGGTCGGAGATCGGCACCAGCCGCTCGCGCCCGCCCTTGCCGCGCAGGATGAGGAAGGGCTGGTCGCTTCGCAGCGCGCTGCGTGGCAGGGACATAAGCTCGCTGGCGCGCAGTCCCGATCCGTAGAGAAGCTCGATCAGGGCCGAGAGCCTGAGATCCAGCGGGGCGGGATTGGCGACGCCGAGGCGCTCGGCAATCGTCCCGAACAGGCGCTCGATATCGGCGTGGGACAGACATTTCGGCAGGGAACGCCGCACGGTGGGACGCGCCAGCGCCGTCGAGGGATTGTCGGTGCGCAGCCCTTCGGCTTCCAGAAAGGCATAGAAACCGCGCAGTGCCGATGCCTTGCGCGCGACACTGGAGGCGGCGAGCTCTGCCCAATGGGCGGACAGGCTGCGCAGGCCGTCGGGACTTGCCTGGACGAGGTCGCCAATATGCGCGGCGGCGTCCTCAAGGTCGGTGCGATAGGCGATCAGGGTGTTGCGCGCGACGCCGCGTTCCGCTGCCAACATGGCCAGAAACTGATCGATCGCGCGCTGTGACATGATCGGATCAGGCCCTGGACCATTTTCGAGATGGGCATGAATGCCCTTCGGCTCGGAAAATGGTCAGATTCAATGAATAGAGCATTTTTAGCCGCAAAACCGGATCCCACTTTTGCGGAAAATGCTCTATCACAGCCGCGTCATCGCCTCGGCTGCGATCATGCGGGCTTCCGGGTCCAGCCCGACCTGCCGCAACGCCGTCAGGATCACCGCGAGATGCTGGGGCGGCAGCAGCGCCCATGCGGTCGTCTGGAGGCCGACTGCGGCGAGCAGGGCGACGGTGCCCTTTTCCCTTCGCATTGCGGCGTTCGCCAGCTCGCGCGCCCAGCGCGACTTCGTGGTGGCGGGCATCGCCAGTTCCTCGAGGACCGCCGCCGCATCATTGCCCGAAAGGCGGCCAAGGCCGATCAGTGCGGCCGTCAGCATCTTGCTGGCGACCTTGTCCTCGCTCTCGTCGGCGCTGATGAAGGCATCGACCTTGCTGCGCGTTATGCCCGCCGAACCGTCGGGCAGGCCAACCGCGAGCAGCGCCCAGGCCCGCTCCTTGCCGGGATCGTCCATGGCGTCGACCGTGCGCACCCACTGTGCGGCATTGCGGTCATAGCCGCCTGCGAACATCGCGGCGAGCAGCCAGGGCGTGTCCGCGCCCGCATCGGCAGAGGGCGGCAACGCGGCGGCGGCGCGCGCGAGGGCGGGCAGTGCGGCATAGCTGACGCCGCCCGCGCCCATGGCGCTGCCATCGGCGGGCGCCATGGTCCAGAAGGTGCGCATGGCATCGACACGGGCCGGAAATGTCTCGCCCTTATAGGCGGTGCGGAACGTGTCGAACAAATCGTTCGGCACGTCCTCGTCATTCTCCACGGCGCCAAATTGGGAGTAGAAATCCACGAGTGCGGCGCTGGAGAATACGCCCAGCCGGGCGGCCGTGGCGGCGCCGGGCAGGCGCTGCACGAGGGAAAGCATCGGCGCGCGCGCTTGCCAGGCGCGCATCTGGTCGCCGGCCGTGGCGTAAAGCGGTGCGGGAATCTCGACATTGGTCGCGGTGGCCAGGCCAAAGCGCCACGCGTCGAGGGACGATACGCCATCCCATTCGATCTTGACCGAACGGCGGCTGTTGGGACCCGCGCCGACCGTCTTTTCGGCGAGTCGATAGTCGATCCCGTTCATCTTGCCCTGATGGGCGACCTGGTTGAGGAACGAGGTCGCGGTGCCCTGTTCGCCGGCAAAGGATGCGCAGATCGCCTGTGCCATCTGCCAGCGCGGATCGCTGGACGCCTCCGCCGCCTCTGGCAGCAGGGGACAGAAGCCCGCGGGATCGGCCGTGGCGAGATAGGTCTGCATCGCGACCTCATAGAGGCGCGGTGTGTAATTGCTGGCGTCGACGCTCTGGATGACGAGCCGCGCCGCATCCGCCTCGCCCATGCGCAGCAACAGCGCCGCGCGCTCGGCGGCGAGATCGGCGCCGTTGACGTCCGCAGGCGTTGCGATGCCGGACAGCAGCACCCGCCGCAGGAGGATCGATGACCAGCGCGACACGAAGGGCGCGTGGGACGCGCGCATCAGCCCAGTCATGAATTGCCCGCGCACGCGGCCAAAGGCCTGCGGCGAAACGCCGCCGGTCGTGGCTGTCAGCGGCCCGATCTGCGCCAGCGAGCGCCGCGCCGTGGGGGGCATGTCATATTCGAGGGGCGACGTTGTGTTCGTGAGTTCCGCTGCATTCTCCAGCGCGGATTCGTCGGGAAGCGCCAGCGCGCCCGAAGGTGCCGGCGCGGCTGCGGCACCGTTCTGGTCCGGCCTGGGCGTTGAGGACTCCGGCATCAAAGGCTCGGGCTGACGCGGTTCGTCCGCACCGCCAAAGCCTGGCGGCAGCAATGATTCCGGTCCGCTCTGGGCGATGACAGGAATTGCGCCCGCCAGCAGCACTGCGCATCCGACGCCCAGAAATGCCAGATCCGCGCGGCGCATCAGCGGCCCAGCCGCTCCGTGGGTATGGCCTTTTCGACATGCTGCTGGGGCTGCGGCCCGCCGCGATGCCAGAACCAGGCCAGGGCGCCGACCAGCAGCGCGATGACGATGACCGATGGCAGGATCAATGGGTTGCGGCGACGACGGTTATATTGCGAGGTGCGACTAATCTTCATATGTACGATGCCCGGCGGGGCGCTCCCGTCTTTTCAAATCGTGAATTTGCCTCTTGCGCGGCTGGCTGTATAGCCGCGCGCATCATGCAGCGAAACCGCAAAATGACCCCCCACGACACAGCCCGCTCGCTGGTGCTGGTCGGAATGATGGGCGTAGGCAAAACCACGGTCGGCCGGCGTCTCGCATTGCGGCTGGGGCGTCCGTTCGTCGACGCGGACGAGGCGATCGAGCTGGCCGCCGGCATGACCATCCAGGAGATGTTCGATCGCTATGGCGAGGCGGCGTTCCGCGATGGCGAGCGGCGGGTGATAGCGCGCCTGATCGAGGGCTCGCCGAAGGTGATCGCAACCGGCGGCGGTGCCTTCGTGCATCCCGAGACGCGGGCGCTGATCCTGGAGCGTGCGACCGCCATCTGGCTGGATGCCGACCTCGATGTCCTCGTCGAACGCGTGTCGCGCAAGGAAGGGCGGCCGTTGCTCAAGGGCCGCGATCCCCGGACGGTCCTGAGCGAACTGGCGACAACGCGAAATCCCTATTATGCTATGGCCCCTGTTCACGTGGTCAGCACGTCGACGCCGCATGAGGCGACCGTGGACAGCATATTGGAGGCACTGGAATCATGCGGGTGATCGGCGTTGGGCTGGGTGAGCGAAGCTATGATGTCCTGGTGGACGATGGCTTGCTCGATCGCGCGGCTACGCATCTGGCGCAGTTCGCGACCGATCGTCCTTTCACGGTGGTGACCGACGAGCGCGTCGCCCAGGCGCAATGGCCTCGCCTGAAAGCGGCGCTGACCCGTGCCGGGCTCTCGGCCGAGGCGGTCATATTGCCACCGGGTGAAGCGACCAAGAGCTGGGCGCAGCTGGAAAAGCTGATCGACGCCCTGCTGACGCGGGAAGTCGAGCGCGGCGATCACATCATTGCACTGGGCGGCGGCGTGATCGGCGACCTGGTCGGCTTTGCCGCGGCGATCCTGAAGCGCGGCTGCGGGTTCATCCAGGTGCCGACGACTTTGCTGTCACAGGTCGACAGCAGCGTCGGCGGCAAGACCGCGATCAATGCGCGGGCGGGCAAGAACATGGTGGGAGCGTTCCATCAGCCCGCGCTCGTCCTCATCGATCCGACGACGCTCGACACGCTCGACCCGCGCGAGACGCGGGCGGGCTATGCCGAGGTCGTCAAATATGGGCTGATCAGCGATCCGGCCTTTTTCAAATGGTGCGAAACGGACGGCCAGTCCCTGCTGGACGGCAATAGCGATGCCCGCGCCTATGCGATCGGCGTGAGCGTCGCGGCCAAGGCCGCCATCGTTGCCGGCGACGAACGCGAGACGAGCGGGCTGCGCGCGCTCCTCAATCTCGGCCACACCTTCGGCCACGCGCTGGAAGCCGAAACCGGATATTCGGACAAGCTGCTTCACGGCGAGGCCGTGGCGGCGGGCATGGCGCTGGCCTTTCGTTTTTCCGCGTCGCTTGGCCTGTGCCCGCAGGAGGATGCGGTGCGGGTCACCGATCATTTGCGGGGTATCGGCCTGCCCCATGATCTGGCGAGCGCGGGGGTCACCGCGAGTGGAGGCGCGCTGGTGCGGCATATGCTGCATGACAAGAAGCGGTCGGGCGGCAACCTGCCGTTCCTCCTCGCCAAGGGGATCGGGCAGACCTATCTCGCCCGCGATGTCGATCTTGGCGAGGTGCTACGTTTTCTCGATGCCGACCGGGCTCAGGCTCCGCGCGCGAACCCGTAGGCGGCCCATAGCCAGCCGCCGATCAGCAGGACGCCGCCGATCGGCGTGACTGCTCCCAGCCAGCGCGGCGCGCCCATCGCCATCGCATAGAGGGTGAGCGCAAAGATCGCGGCGCCGACGAGCAACACCAGTGCCGGCCCGCGCGCCTGCCCCATCAGCGCCAGCGCCGCGACAGCATGGACCAGCTGGTACATGCCGCCGGTACGCAGCCATTCCGCCGCCTGCGGGGTGGCCGCGCCATGGGCGCCAAAGGCACCGGCCGCGACGGCCAGCGCGGCCGAGAGGGCCGCCAATAGCGGCAAGAGTGCTGTTCCGATCATGCTGTCCCCCTTTTCTTTACGCATTATCGCCCAGCGGCGCGTCGCCGGGCAATGTCATCATCCGGGCTGGCCCGAACATCAGATCCCTGCCGGTCATCAGATCGCCGCCGGCAATCTGGCGGTCGAGCCGTTCGCGGTCATTGTCGCGATATTGTCGCTCGACCTCGATGATCTCGTCCTCGGGCAGGCCGAGCGCACCCAGTACCTCGACGCCCATGCGGATCGCGGATTCGAAGACCTCGCGCGTGACTCCGGCCACGTCTCCCCCATCGAGCGCGATCAGCTGCCGCCGGTCGAAGGCCCGCACGAAGATCGCGGCCTGCGGAAAGGCATCCGTAATGGGACGAAGCGCAGCGGTGCCGAAGGATCGGTCGTCGGTGCAGAAGGCGATGACATTGGCCTCCCCGGCGCCCGCCCGGCGCAGCAGGTCGAGGCGCGTGCCGTCGCCATAATAGACCTTGGTGTCGAAGCGGCTGGAAAGCTCGATCTGCGCGGGCTTCTTGTCGATCAGGGTCACCCCGCAGCCGGTCCCCATCAGCAACTGCGCGACTGTCTGCCCGAACCGGCCATAGCCCACCACGATGGCACGGGCAGGGGGCGCGGCCTCCGGGCCGTCGAGCCGATCCGTATCAGCGGGCGTGGAGAATTCGAGGCGCCGCGCGACCATGAGGAGGAACGGCGTCGTCATCATCGACAGCGTGACCACGGCGCTGAACATCGTCGCTGCTTCCGGGGCAATCAGCATCGCATCGCGCGCCTGCGAGAAAAGCACGAAGCCGAATTCGCCGCCCTGGCTCAGCAGCAGACCAAGGCTGATGGCGTTCGTCGTCGACATGCCGAACAGCCGGGCCACGCCTGCGATCAGGGCCGACTTCGTTACGACCAGCAGGACCGCCATGCCGAGGATGAACAGCGGATTTGCGGCAATCACCGAGATATCGAGCAACATGCCGATCGCGACGAAAAACAGCCCGAGCAAAATGGTGCGAAACGGTTCCACGTCCGATTCGATCTCGTGCCGGTAGGGCGAATCGGCGAGCATCACGCCTGCGACGAAAGCGCCGAGCGCGGGGGACAGGTTCAGGGCATGCATGACTGCCGCGGCGGCAAGCACCGTGAACAGTCCTACGGCGACGAACAGTTCGCGCTCCCCGAACCGCCCGACCAAGCGGAGGAGCGGGCGCAGGACAAATCGCCCGACCAGCACCAGCCCGGCGATGGCGGCAACGGTGTTGACAGCGACGATCCAGCCCGGCGGTCCGGCCGCCTCCCCCGGACTGCGCGACAGGCTGGCGATGATGGTGATGAGCGGCACGATCGCCAGATCCTGCAGCAGCAGGATCGAGAAGGCTTTCTCCCCGAAGGGCGAATTGATGCGGCCGCTCGATTTGAGGCTGGGCAGGACCTGCGCGGTGGAAGAGAGCGCCAGGGGCAGTCCGAGCGCGATCGCGGCGCCCCAGCTGAATTCCGTGGAGAGGAAGATGAGGACCGCCAATACCGCGCCGCACAGCACGACCTGCGCCACGCCAAGCCCGAATATGTCGCGTTTCAGCCGCCACAACCGCGCCGGATTGAGCTCGAGCCCGACGAGGAAGAGCAGGAGCACAATGCCGATCTCGGCAATCGCCATCTTGCTCGCACCGCCGCCGACCAGACCAAAGCCATGTGGCCCGACCAGCGCGCCCGCGACCAGATAGCCGAGCACGGCGCCCAGCCCGAGCCGCCGGAACGGGATCACGCAGGCAAGCGCGGCGGCAAGCATGATCACGCCGTCGCGCAGCAGCAGGTCGATCGCGTCGGCGCCGTCAGCCATGCGCGCGTCCGTTCCCCGCTGATGCGTCCGTTGCCGCGTCCATCGCCGCCAGGGCTGCGTCGAAGGCCAGCAGGATCGAGGGGTGCCGTGCGGGATAGGCGCGCGCGGCCGCGAGTTGTTCCATGCCCGGCCATTCCGGCAGGCGTTCGCTCCGGCCTGCGAGATAGTCGGCAAGGGCCGATCGCGCGGCGAGGAATGCGGCGGCCTGCTTGCCGGCGGCGTTGCCAGCCATGATCGCAGCCGATGCCTGTCCGAGTGCGCAGGCGCTCACCGAAAGACCTAGGGTGGACACGCCGCCGTCGGGGTCCAGCGTCAGGTCCACGCGCACCCGGCTGCCGCAGGTGGGGGAGCGGCGCTCAGCGGACCCGTGCGGACTGCCGAGCGGCGGCCAGTTTCCAACCGAGGCCGCGAGCCGCAATATGTCGATCGTGTAAAGCGCTTCAGCCATGCATCCATGTAGTCATGTGTGCCGCGGAACGAAAGGCGCAGCGTGTGAGGCGTCACACCCTCTCCGTTCAATTCATCAAGCTACTGGCGCTGCGTGGCAGTGCTGGTGCCGCTACCGACGATGCCGCCATGCCGGCGCCGTTCCGCCAGCCATTCGCTCATCGCTTTCCCGCTGGCGTTGAGGAGCGGATAGGTGCGCGAATTGCGCATCCATCCGGGTCGGCGGGCATCGGCGCCATAAAGCGTGTCATAAAGGATCGCGAAACCGACGAAGGCGACCGTCGCGATCAGTAGGCCCTTGAGCGCGCCGAAGCCGAGGCCGAGTATGCGATCGACAGGCCCAAGCAGCGATTTGCGCGCGGTAACGCCGATTTTCCTGGCGAGATATTTTCCCAGAAACCAGGTCAAGCCGAATACCAGCGCGAGGGCGAGGGTCGCGGCGCCCCCTTCGGTCCCGATCAGGCCGGTCAGGAGGCTGGTGACAGGCGCGTGAAACAGCCGGACCGCGATGATCGCGAGCGCCAGGGCGATCATCGAGAGCGCCTCGGACACGAAGCCGCGACTGAAACCCATCACCCCATTGCCGCCGATCAGGAGCAGCACCATTATGTCCATCGCTGTCATGGCAGACTGGCTAGTTCCGCCCGAGCATCTGGTCAACCAGCGCGCCGAGCGTCGCATAGTTGCTGAGCGCCAATCCGTCGGGCGCCTCGGTCGCCGAGCCGGGGACATAGGCGCGCGTGAAGCCGAGCTTGTGGGATTCGCGCAGACGCAGGCTCGCATGGGCGACGGGGCGGATTTCGCCGGACAGCGCGATCTCCCCCATCAGCACGGCGTCCGACGGCACCGGCCGTTCGGCCAGCGCCGAAACCAGCGCGCCAGCGACCGCCAGGTCCGCCGCCGGATCCTGCAGCCGATAGCCGCCCGCGACGTTGAGATAGACCTCGCACGAGGAAAAGCTGAGGCCGCAGCGCGCCTCCAGCACGGCGAGGATCATGGCAAGCCGTCCGCTGTCCCAGCCGACCACGGCGCGGCGCGGGGTTGCTCCGCTGGCCAGCCGGACGGTCAGCGCCTGAATCTCGACCAGCACAGGCCGCGTTCCTTCGATCGCCGGAAAGACGGTCGCGCCCGTTACCATTTCGGCGCGGGTGGTGAGGAACAGGGCGGACGGGTTGCGCACTTCGCTGAGGCCAAGCTCGCCCATTGCGAACACGCCGATCTCATCCGTGCCGCCAAAGCGGTTCTTGACCGCGCGCAGGATGCGATATTGATGGCTGCGCTCGCCCTCGAAGGCGAGCACCGTATCGACCATATGCTCCAGTACGCGCGGGCCAGCGATGCTGCCATCCTTGGTCACATGTCCCACCAGGATGAGCGCGGCACCATGGCTCTTGGCGAAGCGGATCAACTCATGGGCGCTTTCCCGCACCTGGCTGACCGTGCCCGGTGCCGAATCGATGACGTCGCTGTGCATCGTCTGGATCGAATCGATGATGACCATGGCGGGTGCGGAAGCGGACAGGGTGGTCAGGATGTCGCGCACCGACGTGGCGCTCGCAAGCTGCACCGGGGCATCACCAAGGCCGAGCCGCCGCGCGCGCAGCCGCACCTGGTCGGCCGCCTCCTCGCCGCTCACATAGACGACCGAGCGGCCCGTCCGGGCGATGCAGGCCGCCGCCTGTAGCAGCAGGGTCGACTTGCCGATGCCCGGATCGCCGCCAATCAGGGTCGCCGATCCACTGACGAGGCCGCCGCCGAGCGCCAGGTCGAACTCCGCTATGCCAGTCGAAAGCCGTTCGGGTAGCACCACGTCACTGTCGAGCGCGACCAGCGAGATGGTGCGGCCACCGCCGCGCAGGTCGTGCCGCGCGGCGAACACGGTGACCGGCGCCTCCTCGACGAGGCTGTTCCAGCCGTTGCAATCATCACATTGCCCCTGCCAGCGCGGCGAGACGGACCCGCACTCCTGGCATACATAGGTACGTTTCGCCTTTGCCATGGAGACCTCATACCAGAACGGAACGGGAACGCCAGTTCAGAATCAGCCCGCCGAGCGCCGCGCCGCGATCAGGCGCAGATAGGTGTCGAGCACGGCCTGGTTGATCGGATCCCATTCATAGCGCGCCGCCTCCTCGGCGGCGGCCTGCGCGTGGCGGGCGCGCATGGCCGGATCACGCACATAGGCTTCAAGGTGGCTGGCAAAGGCGGAGACCGCACCCGGTTCGCTCAGGAATCCGGTGACACCGTCATGGATGATGCTGGCACTGCCGGTCGCGCGCGCGCCGAGTGCGGGCACCGCGCAGGCCATCGCCTCGAGCGTGACATTGCCGAAGGTTTCGGTTTCCGAGGGATTGAAGAGAACATCCATCGCGGCGACCGCACGCCCGAGGTCCGACCCTGCCTGAAATCCCGCGAAGACGGCTTCAGGCACTCGTCGCTTGAGCCAGTCGCCTGCTGGTCCGTCGCCGACCACCAGCACCCGGTGCGGCACCCCGCGTCGCTTGAGTGCGTCGATCGTATCGGAAAAGACGTCCAGCCCCTTTTCCATGACGAGCCGGCCCAGGAACCCGATCACGACCTCCTCGTCGGCGATCCCCAGGGCCCGGCGCCAGCCCATGTCCCGGCGGCCGGGATGGAACAGCTCGCGGTCGATGCCGCGCGACCAGATCGAGATGTCGTAGCTCATCCGCTGCTCGCGCAGCACCTGCGCAAAACTCTCGGATGGCGCGACCAGCGCGTCGCAGCGGCGGTACAGACGCCGCAGCAACGCGACCATGACCGGCTCCAGGAAGGAGAGATTATAGTAGCGGAAATAGGTCTCGAAATGGGTGTGGACGCTGGCAAGCACCGGCAGATCGCGCGCCCGCGCCCAGCTCACCGCGCGGTGAGCGCCCGGATCGGGGCTCGAGATATGGACGATATTGGGCGCGAAACGGGCAAGATCGCGGCGCACGGACAGGGAAAGCCCGAGCGGGACGCGATATTCCGCCCGGCCCGGTATCGCGATGCTGGGCAGGCTGACCAGATCGCCGGTCGGCGCAAAGGCGGGCTCGCGCACGGTGGGCGCATAGACGCGCACCTCGGCGCCTTGCCGCATGAGATAGCCGACCAGCGCGTTCAACGCCCGGTTCGCGCCGTCCCGGACATAATTATAGTTGCCGCTGAAAAGTGCGATGCGGAGGTCTTTGGCGTCCATTGCGGGCGCTATAGCGAGGGTGCCTGAAAAGACAAAGGGAACGACACGCAATGGACGTTGGCATGGCTCCGGCCGTGATGCTAATGCGCGGTCATGCAGTCTCTCGATCTTGTCGTCGATGCCATGCTCATCGGCGGGCCGCGTCTGATCGCGCCGGGCGTGATGAGCGCAATGGCCAAGGAGGCGGTTGCCGGCCCGGTGCGCATTGGCTGGCTGGGCCTGGAGGGCGACCATCAGGCCGATCCGTTTCATCATGGCGGCCACGACAAGGCGATCCATCTCTATCCGTTCGACCATTATGCCTGGTGGCGCGAGCGGCTGGGCGACCATGTGCTGCTGGACCGGCCTGGCGCCTTTGGCGAGAATCTGTCGGTGCGCAGCGCGATCGATGCCGACTTCTGTCTGGGCGACCGGTTCACCCTGGGCAGCGCGCTGGTCGAGGTCAGCCATGGGCGCAGCCCGTGCAGCAAGCTCAATCATCGCTTTGGCGCACCCGCCATGGTCGCGGATGTCGTCCATTCGGGGCGGGCGGGCTTCTATTTTCGCGTGATCCGCGAAGGGGATGCGGCGGCGGGCGACAGGCTGACGCTGGTGGACCGGCCCCTGCCGGAATGGGACATGCGGCGCGTGTTCGACCTTGTCGTTGCGGGCGGCCACAAGCGCGACCCGTCGGGATTGGCGGCGCTCGCGGCCTTGCCGGTACTGGCCGAGGCGTGGCGCCGGCGGGCGGTGGAAATCGCACGTTAGAAACTTGCCAGCGTGGCGGCATTTGTCAGTGGTCATTCAGGAATATATCAATAATGTCCGCTCCCATGTCCTTCCCAAGGCGCGCAGCCGCCCTTCTCCTGCTTGCCGCCCTGACGGGTGCGCACCCCGTATTCGCGCGGGCCGATCGCCCGGTCCGCGCCCCGGTGCAGGCCCCGACCAATGTTAAAGTCGCGCCGGTTCGGCAGGCCGTCGCCGCGCCGCGTCCCTGGCTGTACGAGAATAGCGACGTCCCCATCGATCCCGCCTGGCACTTCGGCACACTGGAAAACGGCCTGCGCTATGCGATCCGGCGCAATGGCGTTCCGCCCGGTCAGGTATCGATCCGGGTGAGGGAAGATGTCGGCTCGCTCATGGAGCGGCCCGACGAGCGCGGCTTTGCGCATTTCATCGAGCATCTCACCTTTCGAGGATCCCGCGAAGTGCCGGATGGCGAGGCCAAGCGCGTGTGGCAGCGGCTCGGCGCGACGTTCGGCAGCGACAGCAATGCCCAGACGACACCCACCGGCACTACCTTCGCGCTCGACCTGCCGCAGGCGGACGAAGCGGGCCTGAACGAGAGCATGAAGATCCTCGCCGGCATGTTTGCCGCGCCCAATATCGTGCCGCAGGCGGTCGATGCGGAACGCGCGGTCATCATGGCGGAAATGCGCGAATCCTATGGCCCGGCCGTGGTCGTGGGAAATGCCGCGCGCGAATTCTACTTCGCGGGACAGCCGCTGGCGACCGCCAATCCGATCGGCACGACCGCTTCGCTTGCCGCCGCCAGGGCCGACGCGCTGCGCGCCTTTCACGATCGCTGGTACCGGCCGGAACGCACTGTAATCGCCATTTCGGGCGATATCGATCCCGCTGCGATGGAAGTGTACGTCAAGCGCCATTTCTCGGGGTGGAAGGCGGCGGCGGTCGCGACGCCGCTGCCCGATTTTGGACAGCCCGATCCCAAGGCTCCCCAGACGCGCGTCCTGGTAAACGCGCAGTCGCCGACCTCGATCGGCCTTGCCTGGCTGCGGGGCTGGCATCCCAAGGCCGACACCATCGCCTATAATCAGGGCAAGCTCATCGACACGCTGGCCCTGCAACTCATCAATCGCCGCCTTGAGCAGGCCGCGCGGGGCGGAGCCAGTTATTTGCAGGCTTCGGTGGATCAGCAGGACGTCAGCCGCTCGGTGGATGGCACGTTCGTGACTATCACGCCGCTCGACAATGACTGGAAACGGGCACTGGCGGATGTGCGCGCCATCATAGCGGATGCCACTGCAACCCCGCCGACCCAGGCGGATACCGACCGCGAATATACCCAGTTGGAAACGGCCTTCGCGATAGCGGCGGATAATGCCGACACGGAAGCCAGTTCGACCCAGGCGGAAACGCTGATGGGGGCGGTCGATATCCGGGAAACGACGGTGACGCCGCAGGCTGCGCTCGACATCTTCCGGTCGGCGCGTCCCTTGATGACTCCAGCCAAGATGCTCGAGTCGACGCGCCGCATGTTCACAGGCGTAACGCAGCGGGCGCTTCTGACGCTTCGCGCGCCGGAGGAAGGATCCGAACAGGCGCTGGCGGTGGCCTTGGCCGCGCCGGTCGCCCCGGCCAAGGATGTGCGCCTGGCCGGCGGATCGGTCACGATGGATGCCTTGCCCAAGCTGCCGCCGCCCGGGACGGTCGTGTCGCGCGAGGCCATGACCGCGCTTCGGATCGAACGGGTCACCTTCTCCAACGGCGTGACCCTGATCCTGTTCGCCAATGGTGCCGAGCATGAAAAGGTCCGCATCAACGTGCGCTTCGGCAATGGCCAGCAGAGCTTCGCGCCCAATACCGACGCGGCGTTGTGGGCGGCGCCCTATGTGCTGGCAGCCAATGGTATCGGCAATCTCGGGCAGCGCGAGCTCGATGAGTTGACCAATGGGCGCCGGATGGAATTCAAGTTCAGCGTCGGCGAGGACGCGTTCAAGCTTTCCGCAGTCAGCCGGCCTGCGGACTATCGTGACCAGCTACGGCTCTATGCGACCAAGCTGGCCTATCCGCGCTGGGATCCGGGCCCGCTCGCCCGGATGAAAGCTGTCCTCATCGCGGCCGACAGTGCGAGCATGAGTTCGCCCGATGCGCTGCTCAACCGCGACCTGAACTGGCTGCTGCGCGACCGGGACTTGCGCTTTGCGCCTGCCACGGCCGACCGGATCAAGGCGCTGACGCCGGAGAAGTTTCGGGCGATCTGGGAGCCGCTGCTGGCATCCGGCCCGATCGAGGTGCAGATTTTCGGCGATGTGAAGGCCGATGAGGCGATCGATGCGGTCGCGGCGACATTTGGCGCGCTGCCACCGCGCCAGGCGGTGACGCCGCCGTCCCGCAACCGCAAGCTGCGCTTTGCGCGTCACGTCAAGACGCCGGTTGTTCTGCGTCACGACGGCGATGCCGAGCAGGCCGCCGCGATCATCGCCTGGCCCACCGGCGGCGGCTATGCCAATATTCGCGAAAGCCGCCAGCTTGAGACGCTGGCGCAGATCATCAACGACAGGCTGTTCGAACGGCTGCGGTCGATGGATGGCGCGGCCTATAGTCCCAATGTTTCCAACTATTGGCCGCTCACCTTTGCGAAAGGCGGCAATATTGTCGTGTCCAGCCAGGTCAAGCCGGAGCGAATCGCGCTGTTCGTGACCATGGTGCACGACATCGCACATGATCTTGCCGTCACGCCGGTCACCGACGATGAACTGCGTCGGACATTGGCGCCCATGCGCCAGTTGCTGGAGCGCGCGAGCACCGGCAATGCCTTCTGGATGGCGCAGACCGAGGGGGCAAGCCGCGACCCCGCTGTGATTTCCGCGATGCGAAGCTTTGGCAGCGACCTGCTCCAGGTGAAGGCGGCGGATATACAAAAGCTGGCCGCCAAATATCTGGTGGAACGCAAGAGCTGGTCGGCCATCGTGCTGCCGCGCGACACGCCGGTCCCGCCGGATCTCGCGGCGATATGGCCCAAAGCGGGGCGATCGGGCGTTGCCGCGCGCTGAACGCTTGCGTTGCGCGGCCGCACGTCCCACATAAGATTCCATCCAGCACCTAGCTCAAGTGCCGTGGGCTCAAGTGCCGGCGGGCATGGCACAGACCAGGATTTTGAATTCGCATGATTATCGAGACGGAAGTCACACCCAATCCCGCGACCATGAAGTTCCTTCCGGGGCGTACCGTCATGGCGTCGGGCACGCGCGACTTCACCACGCCCGAGGCGGCCGAGGCATCGCCGCTGGCTGAGGCGCTGTTCGATCTTGGCGATGTCACCGGCGTATTCTTCGGGCAGGACTTTGTCGCCGTCACCGTGGGGCCGGGCGTCGCCTGGGCCGACGTGAAAGGCGATGTCGTCACCATCATCCTCGAGCATTTCCTCACCGAACAGCCGATGTTCCAGTCGGGTGACGCCAGCGGGATCGCTGTCGCGGGCGACGATGAAGAGGATGCGGGCTTTGCCGATGCGCCGGAAGATGCCGACATCGTCGCGCAGATTCGCGAACTCATCGAGACGCGCGTGCGTCCGGCGGTCGCCAATGATGGCGGCGACATCATCTATCGCGGATTTGACCAGGGTACGGTCTATTTGAAGATGCAGGGCGCCTGCTCGGGCTGTCCGTCCTCGACCGCTACTCTCAAGCAGGGCATCGAATCCTTGCTCAAGCATTATGTGCCGGAGGTTACCGAAGTACGGGCTGTCTAAAAGGCTATGCGCACGCTTGTCATCGATTGCGCGACCCCCGCGCTGTCCCTGGCCCTGTTCGATGAGGATCGGTGCATTGCCAGCCGCCATGCGGTGCTCGGACGCGGTCACGCCGAGGCACTGGTCCCCCAGATTCAGGAATTGCTGGCGAGCGGGCGGGCCGACGCCATTGCCGTGGATGCCATTGCGGTGGATGTTGGCCCGGGAAGCTTCACGGGCATTCGCGTCGGCCTGGCTGCGGCGCGAGCGCTGGGCTTCGCCTGGGGCGTGCCGGTATCGGGCTATGGCTGCCTGGCCCTCTGTGCCGCGATCGCGCGGCGTGATCGCCCGGCAAGCGAGGAGCCGATCGCCATTGTCATGATCGGCGGCCATGGCGAACTATTCTGGCAACGCTTTGAGCCCCTGACACTTTCGCCGCTGGGCCTTGTTGCGTCAACCGCCCCCGATGTGCTGGCAGCGCAGCTCAGCGATCCCGTCGTCCATGGTTCGGGTGCCGCTGCACTTGTCGACGCGCGGGGATGGGGCGAGGCGTTGTCCTGCCTGCCGGACGCGCGGGCGTTTCCGCTGCTGCCGCGCGGCATGGCGCAATTGGCGCCTGCGGCGCTCTATGGCCGCGAGGCCGATGCCCAGCCGATGGCGGCAAGGGATGCGGGCGCATGACCGCGCTGCCGCTCGTCATGACCGTACACGACGTGGCCACGTCCGTGCTCCTCGCGGACTGCATGGCGGTCATGGATGTGGCTTTCGACCCCATTTTTGGCGAGGCTTGGACAGCCGAACAGATGCGCTCGATGCTGGACCTGCCCGGTACGCGCCTGATTGCCGGCCGAGTAGGGGATGTCATGGTCGGCTTTGGCCTGATCCGCTCGATCGCGGGCGAGGCGGAGCTGTTACTGCTGGGCGTTGCGCCTGCCGCCAGACGATGCGGCTATGGAAGAAACATTCTTGATCGCTGCATAGCCATTGCGGAAATCGATGGGGCCACGACAATGTTTCTGGAAGTACGGGAGGGCAATGACGCGATCGCTCTCTACAGGAGTGCGCACTTCGAGCAATATAGCTGCCGACGCGATTACTATCTGGGGCGAGACGGAGAACGCCGATCCGCCCTCAGTTTCCGGCGCGCTATTGCAGCACGCTAACCAGATTTAGCGAATCTTGCTTGCCGTTTTCATTTCTGTTACCTAAAGAAGTATTGCAGCAAGTAAAAAACTTGCGGTCGCCCATGAAAGAAGAAAGGACAAGACCGTGACGGAGAGTTCCGCTCAGGACGAATTAATGGTTACACTCACAGCAGATATCGTTGCTGCCCATGTGTCGAACAACAGCGTTGCTGTTTCCGACCTGCCTCTGCTGATCCAGAATGTGCATGGCGCTCTCGCAGGTTTGTCGGGAGAACAGGCCGTACCTCAGGTCAAGCAAGAGCCGGCGGTTTCGATCCGCGCTTCAATCAAGCCGGATTACATCGTCTGTCTGGAAGACGGCAAGAAGCTCAAGATGCTCAAGCGCCATCTGATGACCCACTACAAGATGACGCCGGAAGACTATCGCGCGAAATGGGGACTGGCTGCCGATTATCCGATGGTTGCGCCGAACTACGCTGAACAGCGCCGTTCGCTCGCCAAGAAGATTGGTCTTGGCACCTCGCGCCGCCGGGCAAAGTAGAACAGGGCCGGACTGGGTAGGGGGCGGATTCCCATGGGGATATGCGTCCGCTGCCCAGTCCGGCAGTTTCTTTTCAGACCTGGCCTGCATGGTCTTGGCGTAACCTTGGGCTTTCGCTAGAGTGACGCCATGGGCCGCAACATCGATATCGAAGCACTATGTGCAGAACGCGGACTGCGTATCACGGAGCAGCGCCGGGTGATTGCCCGCGTGCTCTCCGAGGCTGAAGATCATCCGGACGTCGAGAGGCTCTATGACAGGGCTGTGGCGCTCGATCCGCAGATTTCGATCGCGACCGTCTATCGGACGGTTCGCCTGTTCGAGGAAGCGGGCATATTGGAGCGTCATGACTTCGGTGACGGGCGTGCACGCTATGAGGCCGCACCGGAAGCGCATCACGACCATCTCATCGATGTCGAGACAGGGCGCGTGATCGAGTTTGTCGATCCCGAACTGGAGCAACTTCAGCGGCGGATCGCCGAACGGCTCGGCTTCCGGCTGGTCGACCACCGCATGGAGTTATACGGGGTCGCGCTCGCCCGTTCCAAGACCTGACATTTTGGCGGCGACGCTACGCCTCTGGGCGCGATTACTTGCGCTGTGCGTGCTGACGCTTGTCTGTGTGCCGCTCCATGTCATCCACAGGCTTGCCACGGGCCGGTTCACCCCTTGGCCCCGATTTTTTCTCGGGACGGCTGGACGGATCGCCGGCATGGACGTGCGCATTTCCGGAGATTTGCTCAGCCGCGACGTATTCTATGTTGCCAATCATGTGAGCTGGGTCGACGTCCTGGTCCTCGGCGGCGCCAGTGGCTGCGCCTTTGTGTCAAAGGATGATGTCGGGCGCTGGCCAGTGGTGGGCTGGCTGGCCGCGCAGAACAATACGATCCTGGTGAGCCGCGTGGACCGCAGCGGCATCCATGCCCAGATCGGTGCCGTCCGCGCCGCCATGGCGGAGCATCAGCCCGTGGCGCTGTTTCCCGAAGGGACGACCGGGGACGGCCATCACCTGTTGCCCTTCAAGCCATCGCTGTTTGCCGTTCTCCTGCCGCCGCCCCGTGCGATCCGGGTCCAGCCGATATTCATCGATTACGGCGCGTTGAGCGGGCACATGGGCTGGTCTGGGGCAGAGCCCGTGGCGGTGAACGTCCGCCGGATACTAGGCCGCAAGGAACGGACGCCGGTGACATTGCATTGCCTGGAGCCGTTCGATCCCGGCGATCGCCCCGACCGCAAGCTGTTGGCGGCCGAGACGCGCATGCGCATCGAGGCCGCGATGCTCTCTTTGCGCGAGGACACACCCGCTGTATAGCGCCGCGATGCCTGCCACCACATCACCCAAGCCAGCGCCCCAGACCTTTCGCGTCAAATCCTTCGGCTGCCAGATGAACGTCTATGACGGCGAACGCATGACCGAGATGCTCGCCGCACAGGGGCTCACCCAGGCGGGGGAGGGCGTAGACGCCGATCTCGTCGTCCTGAATACCTGCCATATTCGCGAAAAGGCCGCCGAAAAGGTCTATTCGGACATTGGCCGCCTGCGCCGCGACGACGGTTCGCGGCCGATGATCGCGGTCGCCGGCTGCGTCGCACAGGCCGAGGGCCCCGAGATCACCCGGCGCACGAAGAGCGTCGACATCGTCGTCGGACCGCAGGCCTATCACCGCTTGCCGGAGTTGATCGCCAAGGCGGCGGCGGGCGAGGTGGCGCTCGATACCGACATGCCGGCTATCTCCAAATTCGACGCGCTGCCGGCGCGTGGGCGCAGTGCCCGTGTCTCCGCCTTCCTCACCGTGCAGGAAGGGTGCGACAAGTTCTGCACCTATTGCGTCGTGCCCTATACGCGCGGCGCCGAAGTCAGCAGGCCGTGGGGCCAGATCATGGACGAAGCGCGGGCGCTGGTCGATGCCGGAGCGCGGGAAATCACGCTGCTGGGGCAGAATGTCAACGCCTGGGCGAGTGAGGACGAGGCGGGCCGGCGCCAGGGGCTTGACGGCCTTGTCCGTGCGCTCGACCGGTTGCCGGGCCTCGCGCGCATCCGCTATACCACCAGTCATCCCAACGACATGACCGATGGGCTCATCGCGGCGCATGGCGACGTCGAAAAGCTGATGCCGTTCCTCCACCTGCCGGTGCAGTCGGGCAGCGACCGCATCCTGAAAGCCATGAACCGCAGCCATGACAGCGCATCCTATCTGCGCCTGCTCGAGCGGGTCCGGGCGGTCCGGCCCGACATTGCGCTGTCCGGCGACTTCATCGTCGGCTTTCCCGGCGAGACCAATGCCGATTTAGAGGCGACGCTGAACCTCATTCGCGCGGTCGGCTACGCCCAGGCATATAGCTTCAAATATTCCGCCCGGCCCGGCACGCCCGCCGCCGAGATGGATAGTGCCGTCACGCCCGCCGTCATGGACGAACGGCTCCAGCGGGTGCAGGCGCAGATCAATGTTGGCCAGCTTGCTTTCAACCAGGCGAGCGTCGGGCGCGTCACCGACATATTGCTGGAGAGGGACGGGCGCCATGCCGGTCAACTCGTCGGCAAGTCGCCCTGGCTGCAGTCGGTGCATATCGAGGAACCAGGCGCTGCGATCGGCGACATGCTGCGCGTCGAACTCTTGTCTGCCGGACCGAACAGCCTTGCCGGCGCGGCGACCGTTGCAGCGGCTGCCTAGGGTCGATCCGTCATTGCGCATCGCCGGAGGGAGCGACCCGGAAGCCCTAACTCCGCAGCAATGCTATGCCGCACGGCTTCCTCGGCTGGGCGATGGTCGATCACCCAGCGCACGTTTGCGACGCATCGGTTCGATACCGTCATGCGGTGCGCCTGGCGGCACCTCATGCAGGCTCTGGAAGATCCTGGTGGGATCGCCCCCCTGCAGTGGCACCATGCGCTGAACACCCGCCAGGGAGAACGCATCTATCAGCCGGCGCCGAAGAGACAGGAATTGACTATAGCAGATGATAGCCAAGCTGAAGCACCCGCTATCATGGCGCGGGTCCCGGTCAGGGCATTGCCGATAATCCGGCTGGCGTGTCACGCTCCCGACCGTTTCAGAAGAATTGCACTGGCAATCCGCGCCGGCTGGCCCCATCTTCTCTTCGAATCGACGCCGCCGAAAGGATATGATGAGTCGCAAGCCTGTTCCCGCCCAGTCGGGTGACCGCAGCCGCATAGAAGTGGTGTTTGATCGTCCGCAGCTTCTGGGCACTTTGTTCGGTCAGTATGACCAAAACCTGGTCTCGATCGAAAACAGGCTTGGCGTCTATATCCTCGCTCGGGGCAACAAGCTCCAGATCGAGGGTGAGGCATCGGCTGCGGCGCGTGCCCGCGACGTGCTGACCGGTCTCTATAACCGCATCGTGCAGGGACAGGACATCGACTCAGGCGTGGTCGAGGCGGTCATCGGCATGTCCTCCGAACCGACGTTGGAAGGCATCATCCGCCATGATGTCGCGACGCCGCCGTCGATCATGATCCGTACGCGCAAGAAGACGATCGTGCCCCGCTCGGTCACGCAGACGATCTATATGGAAGCGCTGGCGCGCAACGACATCATCTTCGCCCTGGGGCCGGCAGGCACGGGCAAGACCTATCTCGCCGTCGCGCAGGCGGTGAGCCAGATGATTACCGGGACGGCTGACCGCCTCGTCCTGTCGCGGCCGGCGGTCGAAGCTGGCGAGCGGCTCGGCTTCCTGCCGGGTGACATGAAGGACAAGGTCGATCCCTATCTGCGCCCGCTCTACGACGCGCTCTATGACACGCTGCCCGCCGAACTGGTGGAGCGGCGGATCGCGAGCGGCGAGATCGAGATCGCGCCCCTGGCGTTCATGCGCGGGCGTACGCTGGCCAACTCCTTCATCATCCTCGACGAGGCACAGAATACGACCGTTGCGCAGATGAAGATGTTCCTGACCCGCTTTGGCGAGAACAGCCGCATGGTCATTTGCGGCGATCCCAAGCAGGTCGACCTGCCGCAGCCCGGCGTTTCCGGCCTGGCCGATGCCGTCGGGCGGCTGGAGGGCGTGGAGGGCATCGCCACGATCCACTTTACGGCCGCGGACGTGGTCCGCCACCCGATCGTCGGGCGGATCGTGCAGGCCTATGAGGGCCCGAATGCTTGAAGTCGTCCTGGACAGCCTGCCCGGCTGGGGCGATACCGCGGAGGCGTGGACGGCGCTGGCCGAACGCGCCGCGCGGGCCGCGATCAGCGAGACGGCGCATGGCGACATCCTGGAGCATCCCGCCACCTTCGAACTGTCGGTCAAGCTGGCCGACAATGCCGAGGTGCAGGCGCTCAACGCCGCCTACCGCAACAAGGACAAGCCGACCAACGTCCTGTCCTTTCCGATGCTGCCGCCTGACTTCATGGATGCCGCCGCGCTCACCGACGACGGCGAGATTTTGCTGGGCGATGTCATCCTCGCCCATGAGACATGCGCGGCGGAAGCCGAGGAGAAGGGCCTCGCCCTCGACGTGCACGCTGCCCATCTGATTGTTCATGGGGTGCTGCATCTGCTCGGCTATGACCATGAGGAACATCCCGAAGCCGCCGAAGAGATGGAGGAAATGGAGACACATGCCCTTGCGTCGCTGGGCATCGCTGATCCATATGCGTGAAGCATAGGGGCCGCTGCCGCGCCCCGCCAACAGGGACCGACAAAGCAATGGCAGACGCCACCAGTTCTTCCTCAAGCCCCAAGGAAGGGGACAGTAGCAGCGAAGGCGGCCGAATATGGCGGGGCTTGCGTGCCCTGTTGTTCGGCGACAATGAAACCAGCCTGCGCGAAGAACTCGAACATACGCTCGAGGAATATGAGGAAGATGAAGCGCATGCGCTCGCCAAGGGCGACCTGACCCCGGTCGAGCGGCAGATGATCAAGAATCTGCTGCATTTCAGCGATAATACGGTCGATGACGTCGCCGTGCCGCGCGCCGATATCGTCGCGATCTCGCAGGATGCGAGCTTCGCCGATCTCGTCGCCCTGTTCACCGAGGCGGGGCACAGCCGCGTGCCGGTCTACAAGGATTCGCTCGATACGATCACCGGCATGATCCACATCCGCGATGCCTTCGCGATTCTTGCGGGCGGTCCGCCATTTCCTGCGACGCTGGACGAGCTGATCCGCCAGCCGCTCTACGTGCCGCAAAGCATGGGGGTGCTCGACCTGCTGGCGGACATGCGCGCCAAGCGGACGCATCTGGCGATCGTGCTGGATGAATATTCAGGCACCGACGGCCTCGTCACGATCGAGGATATCGTCGAGGAGATCGTCGGCGACATCGAGGACGAGCATGACGATGAGCCCGAGGCGATGCTGGTCCCCCATGAGGATGGCAGCTGGGACGCGGATGCGCGCGCCGAGCTTGAGGATGTCGCGCGTGAGATCGACCCGGCGCTTGCCGAGGTCGAAGAGGATGTCGATACGCTCGGCGGGCTTGCCTTCGTCATTGCCGGGCACGTGCCGGTGCCGGGCGAAATGCTGGACCATGGGTCAAGCGGCTGGCGGATCGAGGTGCTGGAAGGCGACAGCCGCCGGGTGACACGCCTGCGCCTGCATCCACCGGTTGCGGTGGCGGAGGCGTAGGGGCGGCGGCCCTCTTTTCGTCATCCCAGCGCAGGCTGGGATCTCATGACACTAGGCGCAACATGGCCCGAGGTCCCAGCCTTCGCTGGGACCTCGGTTTTGCCCGTTACCGCGCAGGACCGCTCCCGGTCTTGCGGACGGCGTTGCGATGGGCGCCGACGGGGCCGCGGCGGCGGGCATGATGTGCGCCCGGTGCGCGTTCTGCACCGTCAGCGGAGGGCGCGCGATGTTCGCCGCGGGCCCCATTGCCGGAGGGACGACGGTTCTGGCGCTCGCCCCTGTTGTGCTCTGGGCGCTCGCGGTGCCCAGCCGGGGCAGCGGCCGGTGCCGGCAGGTTACGCACCGCTTCGGAGAAGTTCTCCGGCAGCGGCACCATCTCCAGGCGCACCCGGGTCGCCTTCTCAATGGCCTTCAGATAGGCGCGCTCGTCATCGGCGACGAAGCTGATCGCGACGCCTTCCTTGCCGGCGCGAGCCGTCCGTCCGATCCGGTGGACATATTGTTCCGCGATATTGGGGATCTCGAAATTGATGACATGGCTGATCCCCGACACGTCGATGCCGCGCGCGGCGATGTCGGTCGCGACCAGCAGCTTCACTTGTCCCGACCGGAAAGCCTGCAGGGCTGTCGTGCGCTGCGACTGCGACTTGTTGCCATGGATCGCCACAGCCTGGATGCCGGCGCCCGCGAGATGGCGCACGACGCGGTCCGCGCCATGCTTGGTGCGCGTGAAGATGAGTGAGCGCTCGATCGCTTCGTCACGCAGGGTGAGGGTCAGCAGCGCCTGCTTCTCCTTCTGGTTCACATAGGTCGCATATTGGCGGACGCGCTCGGCCGTGGTCGATTGCGGTGCGACCGAGACCTTGACCGGATCGGTGATGAACTGGGTGCTGAGGTCGGCGATCGCCTTGGGCATGGTTGCGGAGAAGAACAGGCTCTGGCGCTTGGCCGGCAGCAGCTTCGTGATCCGCTTCAGCGGCACTATGAAGCCGAGGTCCATCATCTGGTCGGCTTCGTCGAGCACGAAGATCTCGACTTCACGCAGGCTGATGGCCCGCTGTTCGATCAGGTCGAGCAGGCGGCCCGGCGTTGCGACAACGATGTCGACGCCGCTGCGCAGCTTGGAGATCTGCCGATTGATTGGGACGCCGCCAAAGACGGCTTCGACGGTGAAGGGGAGGAAGCGGCCATAGTCGCGAAAGCTCTGCGCGATCTGTGCGGCCAGTTCGCGCGTGGGCGAGAGCACCAGAACGCGGCACGAACCCGACTGGGTCGGCTTCGGCGTGCGGTTCAGATAGTCGAGGGCGGGCAGGGCGAACGCCGCTGTCTTGCCGGTGCCGGTCTGGGCGATGCCGCACAGGTCGCGCCCGGCGAGCAGGGCGGGAATCGCCTGGCTCTGGATCGGCGTGGCGGCGGTGTAATGCTTGGCGGCGAGCGCCTTGAGCAGGGGCTCAGCGAGGCCAAGCGTCGAAAAGTCGGTCATGTATCTTCCAGTATATAGAGGCCGTCGTCGCGCAGCCGAACGGGCTTCGCGCGACGCATCGCGGCGTCGTGGAAACAACCCGCGTGATGAGGGAAGCTTTGGGCAATCTTGCTTGCCTGCATGCCTGGCCGGTCCGGTTTTCCGATGCGGAGTCACGAACGATCACGCTACCAGTGCGCATGCGTCGCGGGCTTATTACTGCAAACGGGGAATTAGGCAAGCGTTTTGCTCGCTCCGGCGAAATATCAATTAGCAATTTACGCCGGTTTAACCAAGTCCGGCTAGCTAGAACACAGATTGGAGACTAAAATGTCGGCTGTTCATATGAATAACGAGGGACTTGGCGGCAAGCTTGCCAAGTGGAGCCGTGGCCTGCTTGCCCGCGAAGCGGAAGCAGAAGCCAGCGCGCCGCAGCCTCGTGAGCAGAACAATGCCCGCTCTCGCCGGGAGGTTGAGCGCCGCCGCACGCTCTATGATGACATCGGCAGTTTCCTCTTTGCCCATGACCTGGACCTGACGCCGCTCAATTTCGGGCTCGCCCATGACTATATCACCGGCAATGACCTGCAGATCGAGAAAGCCGTTCGCGCGATCCTGCAGGACAGGGGCAAGCTGTCGAATGGCCTGGCCGAAACCATCGTCGCGCAGCAGCGGGTCGAGGAGATTTCGCCCGATGGCCTCACGACCATGCTCGCGCAAGTCGAAGAGAATGTCGAAGAACTGACCGTGATCGCGGATCAGTCCACCGCCTCGGCCAAGGATTATGGCGCCGCTCTCCAGCGCGAGGCGAGCGCACTGGCCGGCGACGCCCAGGGTAGCGACGCGATTGCCAAGCTGGTGACGATGACCCGCACCATGATCGAGCATACGCGCGAGGTCGAAGGCAGGCTGCGCGAGGGGCAGAAGCAGACCAGGCTGCTCCAGAAGAATCTTGAAACCGCGCGCAAGGCTGCCGAGCAGGACCATCTGACCGGACTGCCAAATCGGCGCGCCTTCGAGAATACGCTGCGCGAGGAGGCCAGGGCCGCTGGCGAGAATGGCGAGCCGCTGTCCGTTGCATTCTGTGACATCGATCATTTCAAGAAAATCAACGATGCCCATGGCCATGACGCAGGCGACCGCGTGCTGAAATTCATCAGCGGGCTGCTGGCCAATATTTCGGGCGAGAAATGCCATGTCGCGCGGCACGGCGGGGAAGAGTTCGTCATGCTGTTCCGGGGCAAGACCGTGGCAGAGGCCTGCCAGATCGTCGACGACGCGCGGCAGGACATGTCCGAACGCCATCTGGTCGACCGCAAGTCCGGCGAACGCATGGACCAGGTCACCTTTTCCGGCGGCGTTGCCGATGTCTTTGCCTATGAGGAGCCGCGCGACGCGCTGAAGGCCGCCGACCGCGCGCTGTACCTGGCCAAGGAGCATGGCCGCAATCGGGTGTATATCGCCCGCGATACGGACTGACTTCCAATCCCCCTCCCCGGCAGGGAGGGATGCCCCATGCGTTCAGGACTGGACGCTACCCTCCCCGACACCCTATAGCGGGACGATGGCGCAACGCCCTTCCCGCACCGGCACGGCCGCGAAATCTCCAAAACGCCAGCCGGGCATGCCCACGCGCGACGCGGTCATGGCCTTTATCGAAAGCTCGCCCACGCCTGCGGGCAAGCGCGAGATCGCGCGCGCCTTTGGCCTGCACGGGCAGGAGAAGATCGCGCTCAAGACGCTGCTCAAGGACATGGCCGATGAAGGCCTGATCGACATCGGCCCGGCGCGCGCCTTTCACAAGCTGGGCGGCGTGCCCAAGGTGACGGTATTGCGCGTCGTCGCGGTCGAGGGCGGGCAGGCGATTGCGGTGCCCGAACGCTGGGAAGCGGAAGGCACGCCGCCGCCAAAACTGCGTGTGATGGAGCGCGGCCGCAAAGGCGCCCTCGGAATCGGCGATCGCATCCTTGCGCGCACCGAAGAGGCCGGGCGCGGCTGGATCGCGCATCCGATGAAGAAGCTGGCGGACGCGGCCGAGGCGCTGCTGGGTGTGCTGCGCCTGGATGAGGCGGGCAAGCTGTCGCTCAAGCCGGTCGACAAGCGGATCCGCTATGAAACGCCGGTCACCGATGCGGGCGAGGGGAAGGTGGGCGACCTGGTCCTCGCCGAGGCGTCCGGGCGGCCGCCGCGCGTGACGGCGCGCGTCACGCAGGTGTTGGGCGATCCATTCGAAGCGCGATCCTTCAGCCTGATTGCCATCCACAAATATGGCATTCCCTACGCCTTCTCCGCCGAAGCCGAGGCAGAGGCCGCGCGCGTCCACGACCTGCCCCTCGAAATCGATGCGCGAGAGGATTTGCGTCACCTGCCTATTGTCGCGATCGACCCCGTCGATGCGCGGGATTTCGACGATGCGGTGTGGGCGGCGCCGGATGAGGATGCGGGCAATCCGGGCGGTTTCCGCGCCATCGTCGCTATCGCCGATGTCAGTTTCTATGTCCGGCCGGGCAGCGCGCTCGACCGGGACGCTCGCAAGCGGGGCAACAGCGTCTACTTCCCCGACCGGGTGGTGCCGATGCTGCCCCACGCGCTGTCCTCCGACATGTGCTCGCTCCGGGCCGGCGAGGATCGCGCGGCGCTCGCCTGCCATCTGGTGATCAACAAGGGTGGCAAGGTCACGGGCTGGCGATTTACGCGCGCGGTGATCCGGGTTGCGGCCAATATTCCCTATGAGGCGGCGCAGGCGGCGATCGACGGGCAAGCGGATCATCCGCTGACCGAGACCGCGCTGAAGCCGCTCTGGGCCTGCTGGCGGCTGCTCGCCAAGGCGCGCGATGCCCGCGCGCCACTCGACCTCGACCTGCCCGAGCGGCGCGTGGTGATCGATGAAACGGGGCGGATCGTCAGCATTGCCGTGCGCGAACGGCTCGACGCGCATCGCCTGATCGAGGACTATATGATCGCGGCCAATGTCGCGGCGGCCAAGGCGCTGGAGACGAAGAAGGCGCCGGTCATGTACCGCGTGCATGAGGCGCCCAGCCGTGACAAGCTCGTCGCGCTCAAGGATTATCTCGACACCTTCGAGATTAGCTTCGCGCTCGGGCAGGTGGTGACGCCGGCCATCTTCAACCGGTTCATCGCGCAGATCGACCCCGACCATCCATCGCGTCCGCAGATCATGGAGCAGATACTGCGGACCCAGATGCAGGCCTATTATGCGCCCCGCAATTTGGGGCATTTCGGTCTCGCGCTCGGTTCCTATGGGCATTTCACCTCGCCCATCCGCCGCTATGCCGACCTGCTGGTCCATCGATCGCTGGTGGGCGCCTTCGGGCTTGAGATGCCGGTGCCCAAGGACAAGGCGATTGCGCGGGGGACGACCCTCTCGTCCCATGACCTGCAGGACATGGTGCCGATCGGCGAGATGATCAGCCAGTTCGAGCGCCGCGCCATGTCCGCGGAGCGCGAGACGGTGGACCGTTATGTCGCTGCCTTCCTCGGCGAACGGGTGGGGGAGGTGCTCGCCTGCCGGATCACCGGCGTCCAGAGCTTCGGCTTTTTCGCGACGGTCGCGGAGCTAGGGGGCGATGGCCTCGTGCCGGTGTCGACATTGGGCGCCGAGCGCTTCCGGTTCGACGAGGCCGCGCAGGCGCTGGAGGGTGAGCAGAGCGGCGACCGCTATATTCCCGGCCAGCTGATCGATCTCAGGCTGGTGGAGGCCGATCCGATCAGCGGGGCGCTGCGCTTTGCCCTGCCGGATGGCGGCAGCATGCCCGTGCCGATGGGCCGAATGCCGGGGCGCCAGATCAAGCGGCGCGGGCGGCCCACCAATGTCCGGCACATCGGATCGAAGCGGGGGCGTCACAAGGGCTGAATTTACAGAGCCAGCGCTGACAGGGCGATGCCCATCAGCGCCGAGACCGCGAGCACGGTCAGCATGCCGAGGCGCAGACGGAATATCATCAGCGCAGCCGCCACCGCCACAACCAGCACCCGCCAGTCGAGGCTACCCCATGCGGGCTGGTGCAGGCGCATGATTCCCACCTTTTGTTCAACCACCTGGCCGAACAGGACGTGGAGCGTGAACCACGCCGCCAGATTGGCGATGACCCCCACCACGGCTGCCGTGACCATCGCCATCGCGCCCTGAAGCCGGGCGGCATGTTCCAGTCGTTCCATCCACGGCGCGAACAGGAATATCCACATGAAGCAGGGCGCGAAGGTGACCCAGGTGGTCAGCGCGGCGGCGAGGATGCCCGCTGTCAGCGGGGAGAAAGGAGCGGGCGTATGGAATGCTCCGAGAAAGCCGACGAACTGCGTGACCATGATCAGCGGGCCGGGCGTTGTTTCCGCAAGGCCGAGTCCGTCCGCCATCGCGCGGGCATCCAGCCAGCCCATGTTCTGCACCGCCTGCTGCGCCATATAGGACAGCACCGCATAAGCGCCGCCAAAAGTCACGACCGCCAGCTTCGAGAAGAACAGGCCGATCTTCCAGAGGATGTGATCTGGTCCAAGCGCGATCAGTACCAGCACCATCGGCGCGGCCCAGATTGCCAGCCAGAGCGCGGCAGTGCCGAGCGTCCGCCAGACCAGTCTTGGTGCGGGAGGGGTCTTGCCCTCCATGGGCAGTTGGCGCGCAGTCAGGGCGAAACCAAGCGCAAAGGCGATCGCCACGATCGCCGGAAAGGGTGCGTTGAACAGGAACAGGGCGATGAAGGACGCGACCGCCACGCCGCGTTTAAGGCTGGTGCCGAGCGCGCGTTTGCCGATCCGGATGACCGCCTGGAAGACGATCGCGAGCACCGCTGCCTTGATCCCGAGGAATAGTGCCGCCACCGGCGCAAGATTGGCCGCATAGGCATAGAGGATCGACAGGCCGAGCATCACCGCCGCGCCGGGCACGACGAACAGCAGTCCCGCCGCCAGGCCGCCCAGGGTTCCATGCAGCCGCCAGCCGATCCATGTCGCCAGTTGCTGCGCCTCGGGTCCGGGGAGGAGGGTGCACAGGTTCAGCGCCCGCAGAAAGGCAGCCTCGTCGACCCATTTGCGCCGGTCCACCAGTTCCTCGTGCATCAGCGCGATCTGGCCCGCCGGACCGCCGAAGCTGATGCAGCCGATGCGACCGAATACGCGCAGCAGCTCGGTAAAGGTGGGTGGCGCCGGGGGCGGCTGGCCAGGGCTGTTAGGGCTTCTCATTCGCTCGGCCGGGTGGAGCTCAGAAATCCGGTTCGTCGTAGTGCCTGGGTGGCGCCAGCACACCCATCCGCTCCGACAGCAGCGGGCGGAACGACGGGCGCGACTTGATGCCCGCATACCAGCGCTTGGTGGTGCGATGGCCTTCCCAGTCGATACCGCCCAGATAATCCGCCACCGACAGATGCGCGGCGGCTGACACATCGGCCAGGCTCATCGTGCCGCCGCCGATCCAGCTCCGGTGATCGAGCAGATAGTCGACATAGTCCATATGCTGGTTCGCGCGCTTCATTGCCTCGCGCAAAACGCCGGAATCCGGGGACGCTTGATGCAGCATGCGCTTCTTCATGCGCTCGTAGAGGAGGGGCGCGACGACATCGCCGAAGAAATTCTGGTCGAACCAGGCAACGAGCCGGCGGATTTCAGCGCGCGCGGCGGCCGATCCCGAGATCAGCGGGAACTGGTCGACCGTTTCCTCGAAATATTCGCAGATCGCCTGACTGTCGATCAGCGTCAGGCCGCGTTCGGCCGAAACCATGATCGGGGTGGTGCCCGCCGGGTTCATATCCAGGAATTCGTCGCGCATCTCCCAGGGCAGCTCGCGCACCAGGTCATAGGCGACGCCCTTCTCGGCCAGGAGCAGGCGCACCTTGCGGGAAAAGGGACAGAGCGGGAATTGATAAAGTTGCCACATGAACTGTCTTCAATAACCAGCACAGGTGCCATCGAAAAGGGAAATACGAAGCGAGGGCGGGAACAGAAACAATGGCCTGCGCATTTTTGACAGGAGGGCGCAGAGGAAGCCTCTTATGCGGTTCAGCATCAGACAAATCGAGGCGGCAATTGCCGTCGTCGTCGCAGGAACGGCGGTTGGCATGATGCTGGCCGCCTTCACGATGGGCGGCATGTGGCCATCTTCGCCTGTTTCGACGGGCGCAGGGCCGTATCGGGCCGAAGCCCCAGCCCCGGTCGTTCCAGCCGCGCCGCCCGAACGCTATGTCTGCAAGGGCTGCTTCCCGACGTTGGCCGAGCGTCAGGCGCAATATTATGCAGGCGTGGACATGGGCGGCGTGCGGTACGACGAGACTGCTCAACTCGAACCGCTGCCACCCTATCAGCCGGTTCCTTTTGTCGACGAAAAGAACGAAAATGCCGAGGCGCAGCCGCAGGCGGACAACCCGCCGTCCGAACCGGCCGGGCCGACCGCCGAGGTCGCGTACTGGTAGGCGGGCGCTTACTCGGCCGCCGCCATCGCCGCTTCATTGTCGTTGAGCGGCTGACCCAGCCGGTTCAGCATCTCGCGCGGGCATACCTGCCAGAAGTCGCCGCGCCGCCGGTCCCAGTCCTGCAGGATGCGCTTGGCCCATTTGCTGTCGGTCCGCTCGGCATGCTCTTCGACCAAAGTCTTTAACACATGTTCCCAATGGGTGCTTGCAAGTCGTTGCCAAACAATGCTTTCCGGGTTTGCCCGCTGCGCGAAGCTGCCGTCTTCGTCGAGGATGAAGGCCATGCCGCCCGTCATGCCGGCGCCGAAATTCGCGCCGGTCTTGCCCAGGATAACGGCAGTGCCGCCCGTCATATATTCGCAGCCATTGGCGCCGCAGCCCTCGACCACCACCTGCGCGCCGGAGTTGCGCACGGCGAAGCGCTCGCCCGCCTGTCCCGCCGCGAACAGCTTGCCCGCCGTCGCGCCATAGAGGACGGTGTTGCCGATGATCGTGTTCATCTCGCTTTCGAGCGGGCTGGAGACCATCGGCCGCACGGCGATGATGCCGCCGGACAGGCCCTTGCCCACATAGTCATTGGCGTCGCCGAACACCTCCAGCGTCACGCCCTTGCACAGGAAGGCGCCGAGCGACTGGCCCGCCGTGCCGCGCAGGCGGACATGAACATGGCCGTCCGCCAGCACGGACATGCCGAACTTGGCGGTGATCATGGCCGACAGGCGGGTGCCGACGGCGCGATGCGTGTTGCGCACCGTATAGGTCAGCTGCATCTTCTCGCGCCGTTCGAACACCGCCTTGGCATCGGCGATGATCTGCGCGTCGAGGCTGTCGGGCACCTCGTTGCGGAAGGTGGGCAGGTTGAACCGGCGTTCCTCGTCGGCGGCGTCGACCTTGGCCAGGATCGGGTTGAGGTCGAGGTCATCGAGATGGTCCGCGCCGCGGCTGACCTGCTTGAGCAGCTCGGTGCGGCCGATGATCTCGTCCAGCGAACGGAAGCCGAGCCGCGCGAGGATCTCGCGCACTTCCTCCGCGATGAAGGTCATCAGGTTGATGACCTTTTCCGGCGTGCCGGTGAATTTCGCCCGCAGCCGTTCGTCCTGCACGCACACGCCCACCGGGCAGGTGTTGCTGTGGCACTGGCGCACCATGATGCAACCCATGGCGACGAGCGAGAGGGTGCCGATGCCGAACTCCTCCGCGCCGAGGATCGCCGCGATGACGATGTCGCGGCCGGTCTTGAGGCCGCCGTCGGTGCGCAGCTTGACCCGGTGGCGAAGGCTGTTGAGCGTCAGTACCTGATTGGTTTCCGCCAACCCCATTTCCCAGGGCAGACCGGCGAACTTGATGCTGGTATGCGGGGATGCGCCGGTGCCGCCGACATGACCGGCGATCAGGATCACATCGGCATGGGCCTTGGCGACGCCCGCCGCTACGGTGCCGATCCCGGCCTGGCTGACCAGTTTCACGCAGACCCGCGCGCGCGGATTGATCTGCTTGAGGTCATAGATGAGCTGGGCTAGATCCTCGATCGAGTAGATGTCGTGATGCGGCGGCGGCGAGATCAGCGTGACGCCGGGCGTCGAATGGCGCAGGCGCGCGATCATGTCGGTCACCTTGAAACCGGGCAACTGGCCGCCCTCGCCGGGCTTGGCGCCCTGGGCCACCTTGATCTCGATCTCCTCGCAGGCGCCCAGATATTCGGCGGTGACGCCAAAGCGGCCGGATGCGATCTGCTTTACGCCCGAATTGGCGTTGTCGCCATTCTCGTAGGGCGTGAAGCGCGACCTGTCCTCGCCGCCTTCGCCGGAGACGGCCTTGGCGCCAATCCGGTTCATGGCGATCGCGAGGGTTTCATGGGCCTCGGGAGAGAGTGCGCCCAGCGACATGCCGGGCGTCACGAAGCGCTTGCGGATCTCCGTGATCGCCTCGACCTCGTCGATCGGGATCGCGCGGTGGACATGGTTGAATTCGAGCAGGTCGCGCAGATAGACCGGCGGCAGGTCGCGGACCCCGCGTGAAAATTGCAGATAGCTCGAATAGCTGTCGGTCCCCACCGCCGTTTGCAGCAGGTGCATGAGCGGCGCGGTAAAGGCGTGGGTCTCGCCGCCGCCACGCTGGCGGTAGAAGCCGCCGACCGGCAGGCGCACGACCGCGCTGTCAAAGGCAGCCTCGTGCCGGGCCTTGGCGCTGAAGTGTAGCGAGGCATAGCCCTCGCCGGAGATTTTCGAGGGCATGCCGGGGAACAGGTCGTTCACCAGCGCGCGCGACAGGCCGACAGCCTCGAAATTATAGCCGCCCCGGTAGCTGGAGATGACCGCGATCCCCATTTTCGAGATGATCTTGAGCAAGCCCTCGTTGATGGCCGTGCGGTAGCGCTCGAGACAGGTGTCGAGCGCCATATCGCCGAACAGGCCGCGCGCATGGCGGTCGGCGATGCTGGCTTCGGCTACATAGGCATTGACGGTGGTCGCGCCCACGCCGATCAGCACCGCGAAATAATGCGGGTCGAGGCAGTCGGCCGCGCGGACATTGACCGACGCATAGGAGCGCAGCCCCTTGCGGACGAGATGGGTATGGACAGCCGCAGCGGCGAGGATGGTGGCGATCGCGATCCGGTCCGGGCCGATGGCGACGTCGGTCAGGAAAATCTCGGTCTGGCCGGCGCGCACGGCATGTTCCGCTTCCTCGCGGATGCGGGCGATCGCCGCGCGCAGGGCGGAGGGGCCGCCATCGGCCGGATAGGTGCAGTCGATCTCCGCGACCGCCTTGCCGAAATAGCGCTGCAGCCGCGACCAGTCATCCGACAGCAGAACAGGGGAATCGAGCACCAGCACATCGACATTCTGGGCCTCGTCCTCGAGGATGTTGGCCAGATTGGAAAAGCGCGTCTTCAGGCTCATCACATGGCGTTCGCGCAGGCTGTCGATCGGCGGATTGGTGACCTGGCTGAAATTCTGGCGGAAGAAATGGCTGGTCGTGCGCGACTTTTCGGAAATGATCGCGAGCGGCGTGTCGTCGCCCATCGACCCGATGGCTTCCTTCGCGTCCTCGACCATCGGCGCCAGGATCAGTTCGAGATCCTCCAGCGTGACATTGGCGGCGATCTGGCGGCGCAGCAATTCGCCGCGCTCCCATTGCGGGCGCGCGTCATGGGCGGGGGCGGGCAGGTGGCTCGCGTCGCGAAAGCCCTTCACATAATCGGCATAGGGCTTTTCGGCGGCGATCCGGTCCTTGATCGCGCGGTCCCGATAGACTTTGCCCTCGGCGAGGTCGACCGCGATCATCTGGCCCGGTCCCAGCCGGCCCTTGGCCATGATGGTGGATTCAGGCACCACGACCATGCCGGATTCGGAGCCGACGATGAGCAGATTGTCGGCGGTCAGCGTATAGCGCAGCGGGCGGAGCGCATTGCGGTCCATGCCGGCGACAGCCCAGCGCCCGTCGGTCATGGCGAGCGCGGCCGGCCCGTCCCACGGCTCCATCACCGACGCCAGATAATTGTACATGGCGACATGCGCCTGCGGCGTTTCGCTGTCGACCTGCCAGGCCTCGGGCATGAGCATGAGCTTGGCGGTCGGCGCGTCGCGGCCCGCGCGGCACAGCGCCTCGAACACGGCGTCGAGCGCGGCGGTGTCGGATGCGCCCGCCGGGATCAGCGGCTTGATGTCCTCGCTATTCTCCCCGAAGGCGAGGGCGGCCATCTTGATCTCGTGGCTCTTCATCCAGTTCTTGTTGCCGCGGATCGTGTTGATCTCGCCATTATGGGCGAGGGTGCGGAACGGCTGGGCCAGCCACCATTGGGGGAAGGTGTTGGTCGAATAGCGCTGGTGAAAGATCGCGACGCGGCTCTCGAACCGCTCGTCGGTCAGGTCCGGGTAGAAGATCGAGAGCGATTCCGCGAGGAACAGCCCCTTGTAGATGATCGACCGGCAGGACAGCGAGCAGATGTAGAAGTCGCTGATCTGCGCGGCGACGACCTTCTTCTCGATCCGGCGGCGGATGAGGTAGAGGTCCCGCTCGAACGCGGCGAGGTCCTGCGTTTCGGGCATCGGCCCGGCGATCATGATCTGCTCGATCTCCGGCCGGGTCCGCTGCGCCTTTTCGCCGATCACCGAGACATCGACCGGCACCTGCCGCCAGCCGTAAATGGCATAGCCCGCGTCGATGATCTCGCTCTCGACGATGGTGCGGCAGGTTTCCTGCGCATTGAGGTCGGTGCGCGGCAGGAAGACCATGCCGACCGCGAGGCGGTTGGGCTTTGCCTTGTGCCCCGACGCAACAATGGCGTCGTCGAAGAAGCGTAAGGGGAGGTCGACATGGATGCCCGCGCCGTCGCCGGTCTTGCCATCGGCGTCCACGGCGCCGCGATGCCACACCGCCTTGAGCGCATCGATGGCGCTTTCGACCACGCGGCGCGACGGCTTGCCATCGGTCGCGGCGACGAGGCCGACCCCGCAGGCGTCGGATTCGAACTCGGGGCGGTACATGCCATGCTCCGCGAGGCGGAGGCGTTCGGCGTCCATATTCCTGGTCATGCCGCTACCCTTTCAACGCCCGCCTTGGCCTTCAGATAGCGCTGGATATGCTCGGTCACATCCCGGCCATCGCGGATCGCCCAGACCACCAGCGAGGCGCCGCGCACGATGTCGCCCGCCGCGAACACGCCGTCGAGGCTGGTCATCATCGTGCGGTGATCGACGCGCAATGTGCCCCAGCGGGTGACGGACAGGTCGTCCGCGCCGAACATCGCGGGCAGTTCCTCCGGATCGAAGCCGAGCGCCTGGATGACGAGGTCGGCCTCCAGGGTGAACTCGCTGCCGGGATCCGGCTCGGGCGAGCGGCGGCCGGAGGCGTCGGGCAGGCCGAGGCGCATCTTGGTGGCCTTGACGCTCGAAACCCTGTCGCCGCCCTCAAACGCCACGGGCGCGGAGAGCCAGACGAATTCGACGCCTTCCTCTTCGGCATGGGCGACCTCGCGCTGCGATCCGGGCATGTTGGCGCGGTCGCGGCGGTAGAGGCACTTCACCGACTTCGCGCCCTGGCGGACAGCGGTGCGCACGCAGTCCATCGCGGTGTCGCCGCCGCCGATCACGATGACGTCCTTGCCCGTCGCCAGCAGCGAGCCGTCCTCATGCTCCGGCACGGCGTCGCCAAAGCCCGCGCGATTGGATGCGGTGAGGAAATCCAGCGCCCTGACTATACCATCTATACGGTTACCGGGCATCTCGATGTCGCGCGCCTTGTAGACGCCGGTCGCGATCAGGATCGCATCGTGCCGTTCGCGCAGTTGCGCCAGCGCCGCGTCCCGGCCGACCTCGAAGCCCTGGTGGAAGATGATCCCACCCGCCTTGAGCCGCTCGGTCCGGCGGGTGATGACGAACTTCTCCAGCTTGAAATTGGGGATGCCATAGGTGAGCAGGCCGCCCGCGCGGTCGTGGCGGTCATAGACATGCACCTCATGCCCCGCCGCGCGCAGATATTCCGCGGTGGTGAGACCGGCCGGCCCGGCGCCGATCACCCCGACCGACTGGCCGGTGGGCGCGCCCGGCACCAGCGGCTCGACCCAGCCTTCGTCCCAGGCGGTGTCGGTGATGTATTTCTCGACGCTGCCGATCGTGACGGCGCCATGGCCGGAAAACTCGATCACGCAATTGCCTTCGCAGAGCCGGTCCTGCGGGCAGATGCGGCCGCAGATCTCCGGCATGGTCGAGGTCATGTTGCTGATCTCATAGGCCTCGCGCAGGCGGCCCTCTGCGGTCAGGCGCAGCCAGTCGGGAATGTGGTTCTGGAGCGGGCAATGGATCGAGCAATAGGGCACGCCGCATTGCGAGCAGCGTGCGGACTGCTCCTCGGCATTGGCCGGGGCATAGTCGCTCGAAATCTCCGAAAAGTCGTGGGCGCGCTCGGCGGCCGGGCGCTTAGCAGGATAGCCCTGCTCGCGCACGACGAACTTCAGCATAGGATTTTCGCCCATCACAATGCTCCCAAGGTCTGAATGCCGCGAGCATATAGACGCCAAGGCCCAGTGTCACGGCGATTGCGTCATTTATGGCAACTTCACTTACCTAAACGAGCCACAACGACGCCATATGTTAACGTTTTGCGTGAGGGGGAGTGTTATATATGACCGGTTCGGACCTATCTAACCCCGAGCCACACCAGCGCCGCTACCCCCGCGACGATCCGGTACCAGGCAAAGGGCGCAAAGCCATGCCGTGTCACGATCGCGATGAACCCCTTCACCACCACCAGGGCGACGATGAAACTCACGACGAACCCGATCGCGATCAGGCCATAGTCGCCCTGCGATATCTCATGCCGGTGCTTGACGAGTTGAAGGGCGGTTGCGCCGACCAGTGTCGGAACCGCGAGGAAGAAGCTGAACTCGGCGGCGGTCTTGCGGTCCACGCCCATGGCCATCGCGCCCAGGATCGTCGCGCCCGACCGGCTGATGCCGGGGATCATTGCGAGGCACTGGATCACCCCGATCAGCGAGGATGTGCGCGAGCCGACCGCGGAGACGCCATCATAATGCTGCGTCCGGGCAAGCCGCTCGACCACAAGGATGGCGATGCCGCCGATGATGAGCGCCCAGGCGACCACGCGCCCGTTCTCCAGCAGCGCCTCAATCGGATCATGAAAGGCGAGGCCGATCACAACCGCCGGTATGAAGGCGAGCAGGACATTGCGCACGAACCGGAGGGAGGCCGGGTCCAGCCGGAGCAGGCCCTTGCCCACCTCCATGAATGTGCGCCAGTACAGCACGATGATGGCCAGGATGGCGCCCGGCTGGATCGCGATATTGAACACGTCCCAGCGCGCCGCATTATAGCCGAGCAGTTCGGTCGCGAGAATAAGGTGCCCGGTCGAGGAGACGGGCAGATATTCGGTTATGCCCTCAACAATGCCCAGAATGATCGCGGTCAGTGTCAGACCCATGGCGAGCGCCTCTTATATTTGGGAGGATGAGACAGGTATTTGGGGGGACGAGACAGGCCGTTGCCAGCCGCCGCAGTTTGGCGATCAGGTCCGCGCCTGGTCGCCGAACCGGCCGTGCTTGCGATAGGCGGTAAGCCATGACGGCGCCACGGCGTCCATCGGCGTCGGCTGGATGCCAAAGGCGGCAAGGCCGGGCAGGGCGGGGTCGGCGACATTGTCGCGGGCCAGCATCGCGAGCTGGTCGCGCGTGATTGGTGCGCCGGGTGCCCAGCCCGTCAGGGTCGCGAGCAGCCGCGCGATGCTGTCCGGCACCGGCACGAATGTCGGATGGCGGCCGATCATCTCGGCGAGCCAATGGTTGATCTTGGCCATGGAGAGGATATCCGGGCCCGCCAGCGTACAGGTTTTGCCGGCATGGGCGGCAGGATTGGTCACCGCGTCCGCCATGGCATTGGCCACGTCGCCCACGAACACCGGCTGCAATTTCGTCTCGCCCGCGATTATCGGCACCACGGGCGTCGCCCGGATCAGCGCCGCAAAACGGTTGGTGAACTGGTCGTCGCGGCCAAAGATGATCGAGGGGCGCATGATGGTCGCAGCGGGGAAGGCGGCGCGTACCGCCGCTTCGCCCGCCGCCTTGGTGCGGCCATAGGCGGATGGGCTGTCGGCGTCCGCGCCGATCGCCGACATGTGGACGAGCGCACCGACGCCTGCCGCCGCGCTCGCCGCCGCGACATTGCGCGCGCCGGCGACATGCACGGCCTCGAAATTGCCTTTCAGCACGCCCACCAGATTGACGACCGCGTCGGCGCCGGCGACGGCGCGGGCGACACTGTCCGGCCTGGTGATATCGGCCGTCACGAACTGGCTCTGGCCGAGCCCGCCCAGCGGCTTGACGACATAGGCCGCGGTCGGATCGCGCTGGGCGATGCGTACGCGCCAGCCGCGCGCGAACAGTGCCTGTGCCAGGGCGCGGCCGACGAAGCCGCCGCCGCCGAATAGGGTGACGAGTTTGCTGTTATTCATCGGCGTCGCGATGTCCCTGCTGCACCGGGCGGCGCCCGGCTGATCCGCCCGCCTCATTGCCCCAGCGCCGCGGCCGTGACAACCATGCGTGAACGCGGCCGCGTGGCCGGACGTGCAAATTCATCCATTCACCGGTCGCCGCGATTGACAAGCGCCCAAACGAACGGCTAAGCGCCCGCTCCTACCCGCAGCTCAGCTGCCCGTGCCCAGATGGCGGAATTGGTAGACGCACCAGCTTCAGGTGCTGGCGATCGCAAGGTCGTGGAGGTTCGAGTCCTCTTCTGGGCACCAAGGGCTCTCTAAGGGTCTGAAACTAAAAGAGAATGGCAGAAATCCCAGCCATTCGCAAGCCCGAGTGATACACAAATGCACTCTACATCCCGCCGATGTGGGAGCATCTCATGGGGGCTAAGCGGGCGGTGCCTTACATCCATCGGCATCCCAAAACCGCAGCATCACCGATCCGGGAGCCGTCGAGCGCCAGAAGGCCGCAGAGCATGAATATGATGTGATGATCGCCAAGGCTCGCAAGGCGTCGGCGGCTGGCGTCAGGCGCAACGATCATCATGACTGAAACCACCTCGCCCGCATATGCCGGATTGGCCGTCGCCGAACTGATCCAGTCCGGCCACGGTGCGGATGACGCGATAGAACGCGCACCGGGCGTCTATGAAAGCCGCGGGATCGGGAACAGCTGCCTGCGCTGGGGACGTTCGCAAGCTGCTGCCGGCCGAAACACCGACCGTATCTCCCATGAAACGTGAACGCATCATCAGGGAACGCCGCGCCGCCTACCAGCAGCGCCCGCTCTGGTAGCCGGCGGTCTGTCGTCAGAACATCCGATGTGGCTCGGGCGCAGATTGGCGGAGAGCCTTACTATTGCTTTAACGCCAACTTGCCAGGCGCGGAGATTTGCATGGCTTGGCCCGCCGCGCGCCCACAAGTTTACTTTTAGGTTATTTTCGATATTCCACTAGACTTTGGATGATAATCATAGAATCATAGGAAAACATAATCGAGTCGCGCTCTATTGATGGCTTTCTAAGAAGTCAGTGTGCCGGGGGGCTCGATCATGACGTTCGTTGCATTACCATCCAATCCGTCCACGCGCCGATGGAACGTTTTTCTGATTGGTTCTGCCTGTGCGGCGCTGCTGGGCAGTTGTGTCGCCGGTACGAAGCCTGTGGACGGACAGGGCTGGTCCCGAACCGAGCAACTCAACTGGTATCACGGCAATCAGGGCTCGCGGCTAATCCCGAAACAGTGGCTGATGGCGCTGGAGGAGGCCGGGTCCAACAAGCCCTTCTTCACGATCGCGAATATGCAGGGGCTGGGCTATCTGGCGCCCGATCCGGACGATACCACGGGCCTGCCGATCGGTTTCGCGATCGATAGCAGCGACGACACGCCTTTTGTCCGTTCCAAGCTACACTGGCGTGCCGGCCAATCGAGTTCGGAACCCTGGGTCGGCATGACATGCGCTGCCTGTCACACGGGACAGATCGAAACGGAAGACGGCATCAGCATCCGCATCGACGGCGGCCCCGGCCTTGGCGACTTCCAGTCATTCATCGAGGCGCTCGACGCGTCAGCCCGCGCAACACTCAAGGACCCTGCCAAATTCGCGAGATTTGCAACCGCTGTGCTTGGCCCGCATGCTCCGGGCGAAGAGGGGGATTTACGAAGTGCGCTCACGGCATTCATGGCCTGGGAAGACCGGATCGAGGCCCTCAACAACCCCGCCGGTCCTGATCGCGTAACGCTTCGCTACGGACATGGCCGGCTCGATGCCTTCGGTCATATCTACAACAAGGTGGCGGCGCTCAGTGGTGCTGAAGATCAGTTCACCGCGCCTGCCGATGCCCCCGTCAGCTACCCCTTCCTGTGGAACATCACGCAGCATGACCGTGTGCAATGGAACGGTATCGCGCCCAACAAGGGCTTGAAGCTGCCGAGCGGGCAGGTGTTCGATCTCGGTGCACTGGGCCGCAATGCCGGCGAGGTCATTGGTGTATTCGCCGATGTTGCGGTGACCAAGGCCTATCCGGGCCTTTCGGGGTATAAATCCTCGATCGACGTTACCAATCTGGACGCGATCGAGAACCAGATCAGCCGGCTTCTGCCGCCGAAATGGCCGACAAGCCTGGGCACGCTTAACGATACCAAGGTTGCGGCGGGACGGACATTGTTCGCGGCGCATTGCGCCTCCTGCCACGCGCCGCTCGATCGCACGGACCTGAAGACGCCCATCGTCGCCGTCATGACCCCGATATGGAGTGGCTCCAGGGCGGTGGGCACCGATCCCTGGATGGCCTGCAACGCCTTTACATTTCGCGCCCGCACGGGGAATCTGGCGGGCGTGCCCACCAGCTATGTCGGTGGGGGAGAAAAGTTCGCGCTGATCGCGGACGAGCGGCAGATGCTGACCACCACGGTCGTCGGATCGCTGGCCGGCAAGAAGCGGCAGATCGCCGCGACCTTCGCAAAAGCCATGTTCGGCATTCCGCGCAAGATCGAGGGAGCGGCGGGGCTGGTCGAACCGGAATTTGCCCAGAAGTCGCCAGAGGAGCGCGAGAAGATCTGCAGGGCCAATGCCGCCGACCCGCTGATGGCCTATAAGGGCCGGCCGCTGGGCGGGATCTGGGCGACAGCCCCCTATCTCCACAATGGTTCGGTCCGCTCCCTCTACCAGCTGCTGCTGCCACCGGCCCGACGGGACAAGCAGTTCGCGGTCGGCTCGCGGATCTTCGATACGCGGGAAGTGGGCTTCAGAGCCGGCCCCGGCAAGCCGCCTTTCGAATTCCATGTCCTCGACAAGGCCGACCGGCCGATCCCGGGCAATTCGAACGCCGGACATGATTATGGCAATGGCCGCTTCAACGACGACCAGCGCATGGAACTGATCGAATATATGAAGTCGCTCTGACATGCGTCGGTCGCGCTTCCCGCTTCGGTTATTATTGGCCTGGCTCGCTATCGTTGCGACCATGGCGGCGCCCGGCGCCCGCGCAGCCCCAACCCGTTTGACGGCGGCCGATTATGCGCAGGTTCGCGCCCATCCCGAGGACGAGGACAGCTTTTCGGCCTTTCTCGCCAAGCTTCCGACCTTCGAGGTCAAGGAAGGCGGCGTCCCGCATCTCTATTATGTCTATGAAGGCGACCTGCCGATGACCCGCGACGAGGTTCGGGCGGCGGTGATCGGCGAACGGCGCGGCGACGATAGCAACAAGGCCCTGGTATCGCCGGAGCTGATCGTCAACGTCGTGGCCGGGAAGGCGCAGTTCTGGCCAGCCAATGCGCGGACGCTCACCTATGCGGTCGATCGCAGGAGCTTTCCCGACGCCGCGAGCTATGACGCAGTGGTCAAGGCGATGGGAGAGGCGTCGGATGCGTGGGTGAAGGCCTGCCCGGCCTGCGGCCTGTCGATCAACCATATTGTCGAGCGCGATCGCGCACCCAGAGAAGGACAGACGACCTTCATCGTCCGCTACAAGCCGGAGGCGAGCAGCTTCATCGCGCTTGCCTTCTTTGCCGGTGCCGACATCGAGAAACGCTATCTCTATGTGTTTCCGCCCTATCTGCGGACACAATATGACAGGGTCGGCGTGTTCCGCCATGAACTTGGCCATATCCTTGGCTATCGTCATGAACAGATCAGCAAGGACGCCGGGTGCCAGCAGTCGGAAAGCGGGGATTGGCAACCTCTCAGCCCCTATGATCCGCGATCGGTGATGCATTATTACTGCAACGATCCGGTGTCGTTGAATTTGGCGCTCTCGCCTGTCGATATTGCGAGCCACAAAGCCCTCTATTCCGGCGTCGCGCCTTTGAGGCCGATCGTGCATGGCGACGGTGCGGCAGGCGCAGCCGGATTGCAGGTCGTTTCATTTGCCACCAGCAGCGGCGCGATGCCGCCAACCTCCGCCCGGCCCGATAATCACGACCTGCCAGCCGTGCACGTGTCGTTCGTCGGCGGGACGGTTGCAAAGAACCTGGCGGCGGTGCTCAACCGGCTGGCGACAAGGCCGGCACTCCTGCCCACGGAGCGCGTGGCCCTAGCGGCGGGGGACAATCCATCCAAGCTTCTCAAGGCGCGCGGGATTCCGGTCCCCGGCAGGGAGTTCGACCAGCTTCTCGATCTGCTGAACGGCGCGAATTTCAGCAGCCGGACGCTCAAGGTCGGCGAGACGATCATGTTGCCGAAAATCACGGTGACCATGCGCCGGACGGTCAGGACCTTCACGCCCGAGGATCCGACCGAGCAGCGGCAGAAGCAAGACCTTCTAAGGGGCTGGCAGACCAAGGATGTGCTGGAGCGGACCGTCAATGGATTGAGCCGCGTGGAATTCGACGCCTATGACCTGGTGATCGGTTATCAGACCGACAAGGACGTCATGGCCGCGATCGACCGGCTGACACTTATGTCTGGCCAGTCGCTGCGTTCGCGCAATGTCGTCATCGATGCAGAACTCAGCGAGGCGCGTCCTGCAAAAGCCTATTCCTTTCCCGCCAATTATGAATCGATCTGTCGCGGTCCGCCCGGCGCCATGCCGCCGCCTGTTCACAATTATGACGAACTGCTCGACAATGATGCAGAGCTGTCGGCCCTGATCGACATGATGGGCACGCCGCCCGGCAAGCCCACGGTCTATGTCATCGATACCAAGATCGCGCTCAATCCCGCTCTGCTGGGCGCGGACATCGACATACCGCAAGGCGGGCCGGTCGTGGCGCCTGAATGGCGCTGTAACTGGATGGGCTTCGTCGAGGCGCTGCATCATGGGACGCACATGGCCGGTATTATCGCCAGCCGGAATGGCCAGGGCTTTGCCGGCCTTGCGCCGACATCGCAGATCAGTTCGTTCGAGTGGTATCGCGCCAATGGCGACACGCCGCCCAAGCTGGTCGAGGTGAGCAGGCGGGAGGATAATTTCGCCGCGAAGGTCGATCTGGTCACGGGAATGCCGGGGCTCAGCGTGTTCCTGATCGCGAGTGAGTTCAAGCCCTATCCATCCACGCTGCTCAATCCCGACAGACAGCTTCCCAGTATCGAGATACGGCGCGACTTCAGCCTGGCGCACAAGGCGGTTTTTGCCGGGCGCCCCCTGTTGATCGCGGCGGCCGGCCAATCCGAAAATGGCGAGGCGCCAGTCGGGCTGACGACCAAGTCACCGCATGCCCCGCAGGGATTTGGCGACCTGGAGAATGTCGTCGTCGTCACGGCCTGCGTGATCTGCCGTCATGACAAGGTGACATTGCTGCCCTCGGCCTATTATGGCATTTCGCCCGATCCGATCGTTCATCTGGCCGCGCCCGGCGGCGAACCGATCCCCGGCTGGATCAGCAGCGAAGGCGTGGGCGCCGCACCCGGCACGAGCCCGGCGGCTGCCTATGTCACTGGCGTGGCAGCCGAAATGATCGCACGCTATCCCAATGCCTATGTGCAGGCCGAACAGGTGAAGCGGCGCCTTCAGCAAACCGCCTGGCCCGCTCTCCCCGCCGCGGATCCGACCGCCGATGCATGGACAAAGATCGCTGCAGGCGTCGTCGATTATCAGCGGGCGCAACTCGACCCCACGAAGAGCTGGGCGCATGATGCAAATGGCTGGCACGCCATAAGGATCCGGCGCTGGTCGGGCCCGTTGAAGGTCAATGACCCCAATAGGGGCGAGGTGTCCTTCCTGCCATCCCGTGTGCTGCGATTGCTCCGGCTCTCGGACGCCGGCGACGATTCGACCTACGCCCTTTACGCCGATACGCCGACACCGCGGGTGCGCGGCCTCGTTCAGCGCTGGGGCCCCGTCTCGCTGGCCGACACCAGCACCATGATCGACATTTGCGGGGGCAGCAGCATAAAACTGTCCGAAATCAGCGAACTGATCGTGACGACCTTTCCGAGCCAGTCTGACAATAGCTGTGGCTAGAATGCGCTGCATCTGGCTCGCCGTGCTGGCCCTTCTGCCCAGCGCTGCACCGGCGCAAAATGTTTGCCGCCCATCCGAACTTGTGACGCGTTTCGGCGATTGGAAGGCTTTGTCCATTCCGATCAGGCTGTCGGCCCCCAGCCAGGATATCACGCCGAAAACGCGGGACGGCCAGCTAGCGGCCTCCATGCGACTGCTGATCGCCGCGCCCAATCCCGGCGCCAAGCCATGGTCGCTAGCCATCCGCGATCGCGATGGTCATCTCCTGTCCCAACTCGAGCGGTCGGACTTCCCCAGCGCTTCAAGCACCCTCTGGACGGGTCGCCTGACGGGATCAATGGTCACCGTGACCTTGCGCGGCGGCGATGCCGATACCTTCGTCGAAGTTCGCGGCGCCAGCGCGAGCGGTCCGCCCAACTCGGACCAGAACGGCTTTTCCATCAGCGGTGCCACGGCCCAATGGCGGGACTTCTATACCGGTGCACCACATAGCCATGCGCCCGCGCCGCCCAATCGCAGGGACCCCGCCGAAGCGGTCGGCATCTTCGTTGACGACACATTGGCGCCAGCGGCCGCGGGCCCGCCAGGCACGCGTACCTCCTGGTGCTGCACCGGCGTGATGATCGGCCGCAATCTGTACCTGACCAACTGGCACTGCGCCGGACCCAAGCGATTATGGGATGGCGAGGTGCGCGGCAATGCCGTCATCGACCTCGCATGGGAAAATGGTCCCATCCGCCGGCAATTCAGCGTCTCGGAAGTCGTGGCGCAGAACGAAGACCTCGATTTCGCGATCCTGCGTATCCAGCCGGCGGCGGGTGCCGACGGCGGCGTTCGCACGACATTTCCGGTCCAGATTTCCACGGCCCCGATCAGCCCCGGCCAGTCGATCTACATGATCCACCATGCGCAATGCCAGCCCAAGCTGATTTCCGACAATTGCCATGTGCAAAGTGCTTCACGCGCTGCCTGGACCGATCCGCTCGGCGGGGCGGGGGCCAAAACGGAAATCACGCATGATTGTGACACCGAACCCGGCGCTTCGGGCGCACCGATCTTCGATCCCCAGGGGCGGCTTATCGCCCTGCACCATCTGGGGCATCAGAAGGCGGCATCGCCGATGTGCCCGATCGACAACGTCAACAAGGCCGTGAAGATGAGCGCGATCAGCGACTTCATCAGGGCCAGCGTCGATCCGAAATATCAAGCACTTGTGGTGGAACTGGGGTGGTAGGAGGTACGGCTGTGGGACCGTTTCGATTGATCATGCTGTGCGCGGCGGTGCTGGTCGGAGGGTGCGCGATCAAGCCCGAGACCACGACCGGGTGCAACATCCAGCGGCGTGAACTTGCCGTCAACGATCCACTCTCGAGCATTGCACCCGGCATGGCGGCGCCCAAGGCGCGGGAGGGGACGCTGGCTTATGACCTGGCCCAGGCGCTCGCGGCCCGGGCCATGGTGAGCACCGGCAATGGCGAGGACGCCATGCTGTTCATGTCCGGGGGAAGCCAGAACGGGGCCTTCGGCGCCGGCCTGCTGCGGGGATGGCAGAAGAAGCGCGGCAAGCTGCCGGAATTTGCCGTCGTGACCGGGGTGAGCACAGGCTCCATCCTCGCGACTTTCGCCTTTGTCGGCGATGGCGACGCGGCCGTCAGGGGCTATACGATCGCAAGCGAGCGAGAGCTGCTCCAACCCTATATCAAGGCGGGCAGCGGCGGCATTGGCGCTAGCGCCGGGCTGACCTTGCTGCGGCGAGGCGCCCTCGCCAATCTCGTACCGCTGCGATCGCGCATATCGACCGCGCTGACCGATGACGTGCTGATGGCGGTCGCGAAAGGCAAGCAGGACAAGCGGGCCCTTTTCATCGGTGCCGTGGACGTGGACAGTGGCGAAGCTGTCGCGTTCGACCTCACCGATCTTGCGGCGCGATGGGCGATGGCGACGGATGATCCACCGCTCCGTGCAAAGCTCAAAAACTGTTATGTGGAGGCCATTCTTGCCTCTTCGTCCGCGCCTATCGCCGCGCCGCCGGTCTTTATCGACAATCGCATGTATGTCGATGGCGGTGCCCGGTTCGGCGTATTTTCCGACGAAATCGGCAAGGTGATACAGGACCGTGCGGGCGCCGCCGGACTGGCGGAGCCGGCGACGACCTATGTCATCATCAATGGCGACCAGAAGATCAACGCCCTGTGCCCATGGGAAAGCTGCTCACTGGACGCACCGCCGCCCAATTCGATCGCTGGCATGACGCATCGCGAATGGAATTTTCTCGACCTTGCGCAGCGGTCCGAGCAGATTCTCGTCAATCAAGTCTACCGGTTTTCAGCCGATAAGATAAAGGCGCGTGCCGACAATCAGGGGAGGCTTTTCCGCTTCTTCAAGATCGGCGACGATGTCGGCCGCTTCGAAATCGCGTTGCCGGATTCCGGTGATACCACGCCGCGCAACTGTGGCTACTGGGCGGATTGGGACCGCAATACGCTCCGTCCCCTTCAATTCTATCCGCACTATATGCGTTGCCTCATCGGCTATGGGAGCGCGACGGCGGAGCACCAACAATGGTGAATTGTCTTGCGTAACCCCAACCGCGCGGGCCAGGGAGGCTAGCCCATAATAGCCCCCTCATTTTGGCGGATAGGGAGACCGATTGGGCTCTTCGTACTTGCGCGATAGCAAATTCTACCAGATAAATAGAAAACCGCTGGCGCGGAGTGCACGGCCGGCGACAAGCTCCGGATATGAAGGCTCCACATTTTCCCAGGAGAGATGTGATGTATCAAGACCATGATTTCCCGACTCGCGTCCTCCTGGTCGAAGATGATTATCTGGTCGCCGCCGATATTTGCGAGGAGATCAGGGAGCAGGGCATGGAGGTTGCCAGATCAGCGGCGAGCGTCAATGCGGCGCTCGAGGCGCTGTCCGACGACATCGGATTTGACCTGGCCATTCTTGATATCAATCTCGCCGGGGAAACGGTGTATCCTGTCGCTGACGAACTGGTCGCGCGCGACCGGCCGTTTATTTTCCTGACCGGGTATGAGAAGGGGTTCATCCCCCCCTCACACGCCGCGGTTCCACGTTTTTCCAAGCCGCTTACCCAGGCTGCCCTTCAGGCAATGCTGCTCTACGCCCGGAAATTCGCCCGGATGGCTGTCAGCTAGACCGGATCACCTCAGCCGAACAGCTTGGCTGCGGTCTCCGCAACACGGCGGCCCAGATATCGCGCACCCCCGAGTTCGTCTTCGTCAGGCTGCCGGCTGCCGTCACTGCCGGCGATAGTGGTGGCACCATAGGGCGCTCCGCCCCGGACCTTGTCATGGCCCATCTGCCCGGTGTGACCATAATCGAGCCCGACAATGGTCATGCCGAAGTGCAGCATGTTGGTGATCAGCGAGAACAGCGTCGTTTCCTGGCCGCCGTGCTGCGTGCCGCTTGCGGTGAAGGCAGCGCCCACCTTGCCATGCAGGGCGCCCCGCATCCACAGGCCGCCCGCCTGATCGAGGAAACTCGCCATCTGCGATGACAGACGCCCGAAACGCGTCCCCGTGCCGATGACGATTGCGTCGTAGTTTTCAAGCTCCGCGATCGTTGCAACGGGCGCCCTTTGATCGAGCTTGTAGTGGCTGTTGCGCGCAACCTCCTCGGACACAAGCTCGGGAACGCGCTTGATATCGACCTCGGCGCCGCCCTCGCGCGCGCCGGCGGCGACCGCCTCGGCCATCTGTTCGAGGTGCCCATAAGCGGAATAATAGAGAACCAGTACCTTTGTCATATGCTTCATCCTTGTGCAGAGAGCCATGCAAGCTCGGTTGTCGGTCAGGCGGCATCCACGAGAACGATCTCGCTATCTTCAAGGGCCGTCACGGTCAGGGTCTCGACATCATTTATAGCCGCTCCATCCCGCGCATTGAGCCGCACGCCGTCGACCTCGATCGCGCCGCTGGCGGGGACGAGGTAAGCGCGGCGATCCACACCGAGGTGATATTCGGCCCGCTCGCCCGCCTTGAGTGTCGCGCCCACGACCCGGGCGTCGGCGCGGATGGGCAGGGCGTCTTCATCATTCGCAAAGCCCGAGGCGAGCACGACGAACTGGCCAGCGCGGTCGCCCTTGGGAAAGGGCTTCGTACCCCAGCTGGGCTGCTTTCCGGTCTCGCCGGGAAGTATCCAGATCTGGAAGATGCGCGTGGTCACGTCCTCGAGATTATATTCCGCATGCTGGATGCCGGTTCCGGCCGACATGACCTGGACGTCGCCTGCCCCGGTTCGGCCCTTGTTGCCGAGATTGTCTTCGTGGGTGATCGCGCCTTCGCGGACATAGGTAATGATTTCCATGTCGCGATGGGGATGGGGCGGAAACCCCGTCTTGGGCGCGATCGTGTCATCGTTCCACACGCGCAGGTCGCCCCAGTGCATGCGTGCGGGATCATGATAGCCGGCAAAGGAAAAGTGGTGCTTTGCATCGAGCCAGCCGTGGTTCGCGCCGCCGAGTTGGGTAAAAGGCCGAAGTTCGATCATCTGATGTCTCCTGCTGGTGCCGTTGAAGGCCCGTTGGACGTCAGATAGGGGTTGCAGGGGTCGGGTAAAACCTGGATAAATACCTTCGAAATGTTCTATGGAGTTGAAAGGTGGCACAGCCGGGCACGCCGACGTTAGATCAGCTCCGCATTTTTCTGGCTATCGTGGATACTGGCAGCTTTGCCGCTGCGGGGCGCAAGCTCAACCGGGCGGTGTCCGTGATCAGCTATGGCATCACCAACCTCGAACAGCAGCTTGGGCTCACCTTGTTCGAGCGCGAAGGTTCACGCAAGCCGGTGTTGACCATAGCTGGTCGCGCGCTCCTCGCCGAGGCGCGAACGATCTCGCTGGGAATCGACGGCCTGCGCGCCAAGGTCAAAGGGCTCCTCGAAGGCCTGGAGGCCGAGGTCGATCTGGCCGTGGACGTGATGTTGCCGGCACAGCGGCTGGCGACCGTGCTGCGCGCCTTTGCGGAGGCGTTTCCGACCGTCTCACTGCGGCTGCATGTCGAGGCATTGGGGGCCGTCACCGCGATGGTGCTCGACGGCAGGGCCGTCATTGGCATTTCAGGGCCGCTGTCGGCAGGGGTCGAGGGTGTGGACGGCAAATCAGCTGGATCGGTTATCCTCTTGCCGGTGGCGGCGCCGGACCACCCGCTGGCGCGAATGGACAAGATCCCGCCAGGAGCCGGACGAAACTATACCCAGCTCGTCCTGACCGATCGCTCGCAATTCACCGAGGGAAAGGACTTCGCCGTGATGGGATTGCAAACCTGGCGCCTCGCGGACCTGGGAGCCAAGCATGCGTTGCTTCGGCAGGGCATAGGCTGGGGTAACATGCCTCTGCCGTTGATTGAGGCGGATCTGGTCGCTGGCACGCTGATGCGACTGAACATGCCGGACCATCGCGCCGGAACCTATCCGTTCTCCGGATTGTGGCGCCGCGACAGGCCTCCGGGTCCGGCAGCCTCCTGGCTGCTCGAGCGGTTCGTCACTCTGGGTGAAGCCGATGGCGCGGAAAGCGGCATGTCCGGATTATGACGCCTTAGTCAGCTGATCTTGCCCGGTGCACGGTTCGCCGTGCCAAAATAGTGACACCAGGGATCCCGGACCGACAGCCAACTGGGCGGGGCACCACCATCTTCCAGGGCGCAAATGAATTCCAGCTGTTGTTCAGAACATAGCACCCCATTGGGGCCGAATATGGCCTGACCGCCAAATAGTCTCCTGCCGGCGAGAAATTTGCACCGCGTTTCGCACGCGCTCAGGCCGGTAGCGATAACGTTGCCTCTCGGCCCCTTGATGCTGAATTCCACTGAAAACCTCCGTGCTTCTGCTAGATACTGCCGAGGCATCTCATGTTTGACAGCGCAGTATTGCTCTAGTGAAACAAGTAATATCTGTTAATGTTCCAAAAAATGATCTACATGTCAGTAATAAATTCCAAATAATATTTAGACATTTCTAAGAATTTATTGAAAAATTGGAGGGAATTAATCAAGATAATCGCGATAAATCGTGAAATTTAATGAACCTATACTGAATGACGGGTTGGTATCCGTCCGTCCGATAGGACGCACGCCGCGTCCCTCGTTCCAAGCCGATCCGCAGGCAACAGGCGCCGGGAAGGGTCGGTCTGCTCGATGCGTAGAACCAATCGCGGCGCGGGACGTTGACCCCTACAGCAATATGGAGGTTAACATGCGCAATACACTACTCAGGGCGGTGAGCCTCACCGCCGCCGTAACCCTTGGAGGGTGCGCGCACGAGACGACGCGTGATGCGCTGCGCGGTGCCGGATTCGGCGCGGCCGGCGGCGCGGTGGCCGGGGCCTTGATCCCTGGCCTGAGCGTCGTCCAAGGTGCCGCAATCGGTGCCGCCGGCGGTGCAGCGGTCGGTGCGGCCACCTCGGAGGGCCAGCGCAGATGGCATCGCGACCGCAGTGGCCGGGAATATTATATCGATAGGAACGGGAACCGCGTCTACCGCTAGGAGCGGCGCTGCGCCTGATATCCATCGGGAGTGGGCATCAGGCGTGGGCATCGGGAGCGGGCATGGCTAGCTCCGCCAAACGATCGTGGGAAACCGGCAGGATCGGCCCGGCGATTGGCGTGGTGGCGATCCACGCCGTGCTCGGCTACGCGCTGATCGCGGGCCTGAGAGTGACGCTGCCCGCGCGGTTCGCCGACGATTCGATGATCGTTGTGGACCTGAAGCCGCCCCCACCGCCGAGGCCGCCCGAACCGCCTGCGCCAAGGCATAAGCCCGCCAGGCAGGCCGGCGGCACGCCGGCCCCGAAAGCGCACCCGCACGTCCCGGTGCCGATCCCGGCTGAACCGGCCCCGCCTCGCCTGATCGCCGTGCCGCCAGTCGTAGCCAGCGGCAACCCGGCCGGGAGCGGCACGGGCGGGGCGGGCTCTGGAGCAGGCGGGGCCGGCTCGGGGGCGGGGCAGGGGGTCGGCACCGGCGGTGGGTTCTCCGGCGCACGGCAGATCCACGGCCGCTTCCGCAATTCGGACTTTCCGGCCTCGGCCAAGGGCGCGGGGCGGCTCAAGATCGGCGTCCGTTTCGCGGTCGGGCCTTCCGGCCGGGTCGATCGATGCGAGGTCACCCGGCCGAGCGGCTATCCCGAGGTCGACGCGATGACCTGCCGCGTGATCGTCGACCGCTACCGCTTCGACCCTGCGCGTGATGAACAGGGCCTTCCAGTCACCGAGGTATTGGAAGAGGATTATTCGTGGCGGATGGATTAGAAGACCGCTGCTTTCTTCCCATTCATTTTATCTATATACCTCATCCCATTGGTTGTTTCCCGCGAGGCGAGTCGAAACAGGCCGGGTTACATGGCTAGGGACCGCCCGCATTGGAGCGGAGAGCCTATGCCTGTTGCGATCGCCATTGCCGCACTCGTGCTCGGCTCGATCGCATTTCACCTGTTCAGTCCGTGGTGGCAGACGCCGATCGCTTCCAACTGGGGCTCGATCGATTCCGCGCTCGACATAACGCTGTGGATTTGCGCGATCGCCTTTGTGTCGCTCAATCTGTTCATGGCTTATGCGCTGCTGCGCTTTCACCACAAGCCCGGCAATCGGGCGCATTATGAGCCCGAAAATGCCTCGCTGGAAAAGCGCCTGACTTTCTGGACGGCGATCGGCATCGCCGGGATGCTGGCTCCTGGCCTCGCTGCCTGGAGCAAATATGTGAACGTGCCCAAGGATGCCGCCATCGTCGAGGCGGTCGGCCAGCAATGGCAATGGGCGTTCCGCTTTCCCGGCCCGGACGGTGTGCTTGGCACCGCTGCGGTCAAGCATATGACGCCCGACAATCCCTTCGGCCTCAATCCGCTCGACCCGTTTGGGCGCGACGACATATTGGTCGAAGGCAATGAATTGCATTTGCCGGCGGGCAAGCCGGTGAAGATGGTGCTGCGCTCCAAGGACGTGCTGCACGACTTCTATGTGCCGGAATTCCGGGCGAAGATGGACCTGGTGCCGGGCATCGTCACCTATTTCTGGATGACGCCTACGGTGCCGGGCAAATATGAGATCCTCTGCGCCGAGCTGTGCGGCATCGGCCATCACGAGATGCGGGGAACCGTGATCGTCGAACCGCCCAGGCAGTTTGCCGCCTGGCTGTCCCAACAATCGACCTTTGGGCAAATGATGGCGCAGGCGAGTCCAACCTCGCTCACCGCCCTGCTCGCCAATGCCAATGGCTGCATCGCGCCGGCTGAAAATCGGGGGATATATTGATGGCGACAACCATAGCAGACGACCTCAAGCCGCTGCATCATCCCAAGACATGGATCGGCAAATATGTCTGGAGCCAGGACCACAAGGTCATCGCCATCCAATATAGCCTGACCGCCATCGGCATCGGTCTGGTGGCGCTGGTGCTGTCTGTCCTGATGCGGCTGCAACTTGGTTTTCCCGGCGCGTTTCCGGCGATCCAGCCCGAAAATTACCTGCAATTCGTCTCGATGCACGGCATGATCATGGTGGTCTACCTGCTGACGGCCCTGCTGCTCGGCGGGTTCGGCAATTATCTCATTCCGCTGATGGTGGGCGCGCGGGACATGGTGTTCCCGTTCGTCAACATGCTGAGCTATTGGGTCTATCTGCTCTCCGTGATCGTGCTGGTGTCGGGCTTCTTCGTGCCGGGCGGGCCCACCGGCGCGGGCTGGACGCTCTATCCGCCCCAGGCCATCAGCGAGGGGACGCCCGGCCATCAATGGGGCATCGTCACCATGCTGGCCAGCCTCACGATCTTCATCATCGCCTTCACCATGGGCGGGCTCAATTATGTGACGACGGTGCTGCAGGCGCGCACCCGGGGCATGACCCTCATGCGCATGCCGCTGTCGGTGTGGGGGATCTTCACCGCCTCGATCATGGGCCTGCTGGCTTTTCCGGCGCTGTTCGTGGCGGCGATCATGATGATGCTCGACCATCTGGCGGGCACCAGCTTCTTCATGCCGGCGATGCAATCCATGGGGCAGGCGACCAGGACGGTCGGCGGCAGTCCGATCCTGTTCCAGCACCTGTTCTGGTTCTTCGGCCATCCCGAGGTCTATATCGTCGCGCTGCCCGCGTTCGGCATCGTGTCCGACCTGATCAGCGTCCATGCCCGCAAGAATATCTTCGGCTACCGGATGATGGTGTGGGCGATCGTCATCATCGGCGCGCTGAGCTTCCTGGTCTGGGCGCATCATATGTATGTGAGTGGCATGAACCCCTATTTCGGGTTCTTCTTCGCGACCTCGACCCTGGTCATCGCCATCCCGACCGCGATCAAGGTCTATAACTGGCTGCTGACCCTGTGGCGCGGCGACATCCACCTGCGGGTGCCGATGCTGTTCGCCATCGCCTTCATCTTCACCTTCATCCATGGCGGGCTGACCGGGCTGTTCCTCGGCAATGTCAGTGTCGACGTGCCGCTGTCCGATACCTTCTTCGTGGTCGCCCATTTCCATATGGTGATGGGCGTGTCGCCGATCCTGGTGATCTTCGGCGCCATCTACCACTGGTATCCCAAGATCACCGGGCGGATGTGGAACGAGACGTTGGGCAAGATCCATTTCTGGATCACCTTCCTCGGCGTCTACGTCATTTACCTGCCGATGCATTATCTGGGCATATTGGGCGTGCCACGCCGCTATTATGCGCTGGGCGAAACTGCCTTCATCCCGCATTCCGCCCATGTCGCGAACGAGGTCATCAGCCTTGCCGCCTTCGTGGTGTTCGCGGGGCAGTTCATCTTCTTCTACAACATGATCTGGAGCTATTTCCGCGGCCCCAAGGCAGACCCCAATCCCTGGGGCGCGGCGAGCCTGGAATGGCAGACGCCCGACACCCCGCCCAAGCATGGCAATTGGGGGCCAAAGCTGCCGATCGTCTATCGCTGGGCCTATGACTATAGCGTGCCGGGCCATGCGCGCGACTTCATCCCGCAGAATGAACCGCCGGCATGAGCCTCATCAGCCGCCTCGCCGAGAAAAGCTGGCTGCCGCCGGGCGGGGAGGGCTTTGCCGATCCGGCTGATTATCGGCCGGCTGCGTCGACCGTGGGCCTCTACCTGTATTTCGGCGTCGCCACCGTCATCTTCACCTTGCTGATCGCGGCCTATCTTGTGCGCATGGGGGTGCCGGGCATGGAGCATGGCGGCGCCGGTGACTGGCGGCCCATGCCCGAGCCTCCGCTGCTCTGGATCAATACGGTCGTGCTGATCGGCAGCAGCCTGGCCTGGGAGGCGTCGAGCCGCTCGGTAGCGTGGGAACGCATGCGTCTGATGACGGTGGCGGGCGGGGCGCTGGGCCTCGTCTTTCTCGCAGGGCAACTCCTGCTCTGGCGGCAATATCAGGCGGCAGGCTATTTTCTCGCGGCCAATCCCGCCAATGCCTTTTTCTATCTGCTGACGGCCCTGCACGGCCTGCATCTGGCGGGCGGCATTTTCGCCTGTGCCCGCACGCTTGGGCAGATGGGCGCAGGGACGACGGATAGCGCGCGGGTCTTCCGCAATGTCCGGCTCTGCGCGATCTACTGGCATTTCCTGCTTCTGGTTTGGGTTTTGCTGGCCGCACTGTTAATATCGACCTGAAAAAGGCGGGATGAAATAGTCATGTCGCAATTGATGATGGAGAGGGAAGCACATAACGAAGCCGCGCAGAGCCTGCGCGACATCGCGGCTGACTGGTCGGCGGATCAGGAAGTCTTTCGCCATACCCATTGGGGCAAGGCGATGATGTGGATCTTCCTGTTGAGCGACACCTTCATCTTTTCCTGCTTCCTCACCTCCTACATGACGATGCGCGCCTCCGCGACGCTGCCCTGGCCCAATACGGCGGAGGTGTTCGCGCTCAACATCGGCGGCCAGCCGATCCCGCTCATCCTGATCGCGATCATGACCTTCGTGCTGATCAGTTCCAGCGGTACCATGGCGATGGCGGTCAATTACGGCTATCGCCGCGACCGCCGGACGACGGCGGCATTGATGGTCGCCACAGCGCTGTTCGGCGCGACCTTCGTCAGCATGCAGGCCTTCGAATGGACCAAGCTGATCTTTGAGGAAGGGGTGCGGCCATGGGGCAATCCGATGGGGGCGCCGCAATTCGGGGCGAGCTTCTTCATGATCACCGGCTTTCACGGCCTGCACGTCTCGATCGGGGTGATCATGCTGCTGATCGTCGCGTCAAAGGTGTGGCGCGGCCATTATGACCGGTCGGGCGACTATTCGGCGGTCGAGATCGCCGGGCTCTACTGGCATTTCGTCGACCTGGTCTGGGTCTTCATTTTCGCCTTTTTCTATCTGTGGTGAAGGGGAGGGGAGGGACATGAAGCTCGATACGTCCCATGCGCGGCAAGACGCGGTGGTCCATGCCAGCGGACAGCAGCATCCGATCGGCCTGTACCTCAAGGTCTGGGGCTATCTGTTCGTGCTCAGCACCTTGTCCTACCTCGTCGACTATTTCCATTTCCAGGGCATCATGCGTTGGACGCTGATCATCACCTTCATGCTGCTGAAGGCGGGCCTGATCGTATCGATCTTCATGCACATGGCTTGGGAGCGGCTGTCGCTGATGTACGCCATATTGGTGCCGCCACTGGTCCTCCTCGTGCTGGTCGGCATCATGACCATCGAATCCGATTATGTCTTCTGGACGCGCGCCATCTTCCTCGGCGGCGGGGGCTGACCGTGGACCGGCGCCGGCGGATCGCCGGTATTTCCGTTGCAGCAGCCATAGCCCTGATCGGCGTCGGCAGCTGGTTTTCACACCGGCTGATCCCCATCATCTATCCGGGCGAGCTGGCCTACAAGCCGGATGATGCGCCCCCGTCCGTCGATCTCGCGGCGGTTCAGCGCGGCTGGCCCGGCGGTCTGGACCAGCCGGGGGAGCGCAACAGGCTCGCGGTCTATATGCATGACATTGAACATCAGGCACCGGCGTCGGCCGCCAAGCCACGGGCCATCGCGGCTCCGGCCGCACCCGTTGATCTGGGCAAGCTCCTCGCCAGCGCCGACGCGGATGCCGGCAAGGGCAAGGCGCGGGTCTGTGCGACCTGCCATGATTTCGCGCCGGGCGGCCCGAACCGCGTCGGTCCCAATCTCTGGGGCGTGATTGGCCGCAAGGTCGCGTCCCACCCCGGCTTTTCCTACTCGCCCGCCATGTCGGCACAGCAGGGGGCCTGGACCTTTGACCGGCTCTTTACCTATCTGGCATCCCCGGCCCGCGCGGTGCCCGGCACCAAGATGAGTTTTGCGGGCCTGGGCCGTCCGGAGGATCGCGCTGCCGTCATCAAATATCTCGCGACGCTCAGCGCGAAGCCCCTGCCGCTACCTCAGCCGCAACCAGCGGGGAAAAGCGGGACGGCCAAGTGAGCAAGCCTGCACGGCTTATCACTTGGCCGCGTCATCCCTCTCAGCGTTCCACCGCACGGGTATAAAGATGCCAGGTGGCATATCCCAGCACCGGCAGGACCACAGCGAGACCAACGAGTGCCGGAAGCGAACCCAGCACCAGCAATCCGACCACGATCAGCCCCCAGACCGCAATGGTGAAGGGGTTTTCATAGGCCACGCGGAACGACGTCATCATCGCACGCTTCCAGCCCACCGGCCGGTCGACCAGCATCGGGAAGGAGACGACCGAAATTGCCAGTGCCAAAATCGCAAAGCACAGCCCGACCAGATTGCCGACAATGATCATGGTCCAGCCCTCGGAGGTCGAGAAGACTTCCCGCAGGAATGACCCGACGGATTGGGGCGCTTCCGGCCCCAGCGTCACGGCATATATGTACCATGCCGCAACGATCCACATCGCGAACAGGAAGGCCATGACACCCGTCAGGGCCAGGAGCGACAGTCCGGCCTGACTTCGCTCCACGTCCAGGAAATGCCGCCACCGGGAATCCAGTCCCAGCTCACGTCGCCGGGCCAGTTCGTAGAAGCCGCAGGCCGCTGCCGGGCCGAGCAGGATCGCGCCGGCCACCAACGGAAAAAGGAGAGGCAGCACCGATGCATGAAGGGCATAGAAGCCCGCCAACGCGATCGCGACCGGGTAGATGAACCCGACAAAGACAAGATCCCCACGCTTGGCGAGGAAGTCTTCCCAACCCTGGGCAAGAACCACGCGCAAGTCGTGCAGACCTATTTTACGTATACGGATTTCTTCTCCGGCTGGGACCATGCCAGCTTGCTGCGCTATTGCCATCGACCGCTCTCCTGTCTTGTTGCCATGACGGGCGGTACTTCTGGTCTGCCGGGCTTGTGCCCAGGACACGATCCCGGCAGGAGGACCGTCTCACAGCTTACTGACAGCATGATAGTCCTTTCGGACCCGTCAAAGCAAGCGCGTAGCTAGGCTTTCACATGCCGCATCGTCATTGAGTGAGTGAAGCGCGCGGCAGGATGCGTGTTGATGGTGATGTGGGCAATTTTTCGGTCAGGCAGGGTGTAGGCACGCCGCACCTCCAGCGCCGCCGATCCTGCCTGGGCCTTCAGGCCTTCCGCGAGCGCTGGCGAAGTGCTGGGCGCAGCTCGAGGCGGCGAACCTCATGGTCATGAAGGCCGCCACCCTGTTCGACAAGGGCGAGGATTGCGGCGTCGAGGCAAATGCCGGCAAATATCTCGCCGCCGAGACAGCGTTCGAGGCTTGCCATACCGCCATGCTGACACTGGGCGGCATGGGCTATGCGCAGGAATATCATGTCGAGCGCCTGCTGCGTGAAATCCTGATCCCCAGGACCGCGCCGGTCAGCCCGCACATGATCCTGAACTTTATCGCCGAAAAGGTGCTGGAATTGACGAAGTCCTACTGACAAAGGGGTTCGCGCATGCTGCCCTATTGTTGTCATTCCCGCGCAGGCGGGAATCCATCTCCTGACCGTTCCGCCTGACGCACGCCTGGGAGATGGATCCCCGCCTTCGCGGAAATGACGGAAAAGGGGAGGGACGAAAGAAAACGGGAAGGTTGAGATCGATGGCAAACGAAGGCGAAGTTTTTAGCGCGCGCTCATGGCTGTTCGCGCCGGGCGACAGCGACAAGAAGATGACGAAGGCGATGGACGGCACGGCCGACATCGTCCTCATCGACCTCGAGGATGCCGTCGCGCCGGAGAACAAGGAACTCGCCCGGACCATGGTGCACGACTTCATCAAGGCCAATCCGGCGCAGTGCGACCGGCTCTGGGTGCGGATCAATCCGATGGACGGCCCCTATACGCTGGGCGACCTGGTCGCGATCATGCCCGCCCAGCCCGGCGGCATCATGCTGCCCAAGGTCTATGGCCGCGCCGATGTCGAGCGGCTCGACCATTATCTCTCCGCGCTGGAGACCGCGAACGGCATCGCGCCGGGCTCGACCAAGGTGATCGTGCTGATCACGGAGACGGCCGAAGCCATGTTCCACACCGGCGACTATAAGGGCGCGCCGCGCGTCGTCGCGCTGACCTGGGGCGCGGAGGATCTGGCCGACTCCATCGGCGCCAGTTCCAACAAGAATCCGGACGGCGGCTACAGCTTCACCTATGAGCTGGCGCGCAGCCTCACCTTGCTGGGCGCGGCCACGGCGGGCGTCACCCCTATCGAGACCATTCAGGGCGACTTCCGCGACCTCGACGGCCTCAAGGCGCGCGCGGAGAAGGTCCGCCGCGACGGCTATCGCGGCATGCTCGCGATCCACCCGGCGCAGGTGGATGTGATCAACGCCGCCTTCACGCCGACCGAAGAGGAAATTGCCGAGGCCCAGGAGATCGTCGACCTTTTTGCCGCGAACCCCGGTGTCGGCACCATCGGCTTCAAGGGCGGGATGCTCGATCGGCCGTACCTCTCTCGCGCGCTGCAATTGCTCAAGCAGGCTGGGCGAACGTGACCGTCGTCACCGACGCTGCCGGGCTGGACCTCTCCCGGTTCCTGCGTCCGGGCCACCGCATCGTCGCCCTCGACGGCGCGGGCATCCCGTCGGCGCGCTACAACGAACTGGCGGAGGTCTGGGAAGATCCGCAGGTCAAGCACCGGCAATTACGGGCGACCACGCCGCATCCCTATGCCGAGGCCGGCACGGTCGACCTGATCGCGAGCCCGATGCCGCAGATGTCGGCAAGCCCCGCCACCATCAGGCGTCCGCCGATGCTGGGCGAACACACGCGCGAAATCCTGCACGAGCTGGGCTATGATGACGCGCGCATCGCCGCTCTGCAGGAGAGCAAGATCATCTGAGCATCGTCTGGCGTGGCATCGAAAGCCGGGCAACCAATTGATAAGTAGCGATATCAGAGGAAGAGTGCGACCGGTCCGAAGGTCCGATTCCCGATCCACAGTCAGAGATTTGTCGTGGATATGCATCTGTCTATCGTCATACAGCGCATTTTGACGGTGACGTTACGAAACCTGACTTGATTTAATGCACCACAAACGTGCATGCCATATATCTTGCGCCAAAGGGCCAAAGCTTGCAGGTTGAGCTGTCCCATTTCGGTTACGCCAGGCGCTTAGCTTCGCTGACGGTCGGTCCACCTCATGGAGCGAGATATGGCATTATATTATTTCGACATTGAAGATGACGGGCGGGATTTCGACGAGGAAGGCAAGGAGCTTGCCAGCGATCACGAGGCGCGCCTCTACGCGGTGGGCTTTGCGGGCGAATATCTGCAGCACAATCCGCGCGTGGTCTGGGATGCAAATCAGTTCCGGGTGGTCTTGACCGACGCGGACCGGCACACGCTGCTCACCATCAGCATTACCGCCCGATCAGAATAGGCAAGGCGGGAGCGGCGCGGGGGCGCCATGACCGATGGCTGCGGCAAGTCGGCGCGGATGCCTTTCGGTTGGTCGCGTAAATCAAGCGCGGGAAAAGGACGGGCCGGAACCATAAACAATCGAGCGCATTCAGTGGCGGTTGCCCACTATAGGAGGAGGCGTCCCAATGAAGAAGCTCTTTGTCTGTTCGATCGCAATGCTTTTGTCCGCAGGTAGCGCGCACGCGGCGGCGATCCTTGGTCTCTATAATACCGGCGTGCAGTCCGGCGGTGCGGGTTGGGGCGCCGGGGCCGGCCAAAAGCCCGGTAATGGCGCAGATCTGCACTGGGATTTGGACGTTGCCCCACAGGCTTTCACCGGCAACCCTATTGCTTCCACATGGATTAGCAACAGTGCTTCCCTGGCTTCCCGCTGGCTGACGCCCGCACCAAATGGCTTGACCTCGTTCGATCCGGCCACGGATGGCGTCTATACCTATTCTACAACCTTCAATCTGTCGGGGCTCTCGCCGACAGCCAGCTTCACGGGGCGCTTTGCAGCGGACAACACCGTGGACTCAATCCTTTTGAACGGCCAGCAGATCGGTTCCGGTGGAAACTTCAGCGACTGGACGTCATTTGCTGCGAGCTCAGGATTTGTTTCCGGCCTCAACACGCTGGAATTTGTCGTACGCAATTTCGGTCAGGCGAGCGGTAACCCGACAGGACTGCGCGTCGAGTTTCTGACCAGCAACACTGGCGTCGTCGCCGAACCAGCGAGTTGGGCGATGATGATCATGGGCTTTGGGGCGGCAGGCTTCGCGATGCGTCGCCGCCGCCGGAACCTTTCCGTCAGCTTCGTCTGATAGGGTTGCGGACAGCCAGAGGGGGCCGTGCCGGTGGCGCGGCCCCCTTGTTATGGATCGCCGGGAAAGACGACCAGAGCGCAATCACGCATGGCGCTGCGCGGTCCGCAAGTCGGTAACGAAGCGTTGAAATTCATGTTCGGCCTGCGTACGGTCCCTGAGTCTCAGGAGGGCGCTGGGATGGATCGTGACCCAGGCGGTTTCGCCCCCCGGCAGTTGATGCGGCCCGCCGCGCATCTTGCCGATCGTCACGACATGGCCAAAAAGACTGCGCGCTGCCGTAGCCCCGAGTGCAACGATGACACGCGGCCGGATCATACCGATCTCCTGATCCAGCCACGATCGGCAGGCCTGGATCTCCCCGGCATTGGGCCGCGCATGCAGCCGGCGCTTGCCGCGCGGTTCGAACTTGAAGTGCTTGACCGCATTGGTGAGGTAGATGCGCTCCCGCAGGATTCCCGCTTCACCAAGGGCGCGATCCAGCACGCGTCCCGCAGGTCCGACAAAGGGATGACCGTCGCGATCTTCCTGATCGCCCGGCTGCTCGCCGACCAGCATGAGCGATGCATCCAGGGGACCTTCGCCGAACACGGTCTGGGTGGCAGGCGCAAAGAGCGGGCAGCGCGTGCATATCATCGCCTCCGCGCGCAGCGCCTGCCATTCGCTATTACCTAGTCCCATTTGACGACGCCGCTGCTGTTCGGAACCCGACGGCTATTCGCAGCACGCCGTCCCGGCTCCAGGAAGCTATTTGCCCGCGATGCTTCTGCCCGCAAGCAAACTCAGGACCAGCAATATTACGAACACGGCAATGGCGATGAAGAACAGGATCTTCGCGATCTCGACAAAGGCGCCGCCAATGCCGCCAAAGCCGAGCACTGCCAGAACAATTCCTGCAACAAGAAAGATGAGGGCCCAACGTAACATGACAACCTCCTGAACGCCCCGGAATATAACCGGTGAATCCGCCGCAAGTTCCGCTCGGTGCTCTAGCGGCGAGTAAGCAGCCGCTGCACGCTGACATGGGCGCTGCGGTGTTCGTCGGTGGTCTCCTTCTCGAGGGCGGCGCGAATGTCCTGCAGCTCGCTGTCGGTGAGATGCTCGATCCCGATGAAGGTGTTGCGTGCGTCCGTGACCGCCCTGATCAGCTCGTCGAGCTTTGCCTGGATGGCAGCCGCGTCGCGGTTCTGGGCGTTCTGGATCAGGAACACCATCAGGAAGGTGATGATTGTCGTCGCCGTGTTGATGACGAGCTGCCAGGTGTCGGAATAGCCGAAAATCGGACCGGATGTTCCCCAGATTACGATGAAGGCGACGGCGAGTATGAAGGCGAGCGGCTGTCCCGCCCCGGCTGCGAGTGTGGCTGCAAACCGCGTGAAAATCCGATCCATGGAACCTCCCTACGTTGCCGGAGCCGTTATCGGCATCGCTCTTGTACGCCGCCCGTCTCATGCAGGAAGTCGGATCAGCCCAAATTCCTCTAAAAGAAAGGCCCGCCCTGGTTTTCCCGGGGCGGGCCTGCTTTGATTTACCAGGGATAGGTCACGCCGTAATAGTCATAGACCTGGCGGCTATATTCACGGTCATGGGTCGGTTCACTGTCCTCGCTATAGTGCGGTGCATCCTGCAGAATCGACTTGTCGAGGTCGACGACATAGCCGCCCTGACTGGTATCATAGGTCAGCATGCTCCACGGCAGCGGATAATAGTCCTGGCCGAGGCCGAGGAAGCCACCAAAGGACAATACGGCATATTCAACCTTGCCCGACATCTTGTCGACCATGAAATTGTAGATCGAGCCGAGCCGGTCTCCCTGCCGATTATAGACAGCGGTGCCTTCCACCTTGTTCGATGCAATCAGCCTTGTCGTTTCGTCAGTAGCGATATCATGAGCCATCGGTACTCTCCTTTCCGAATGCCGAGTCCAACGGGCCCTTCCTGCCAAGGTTCCCATCGTTGCAGGTACAGCCAAACGGTCTGCCGCAATTCGGTTCAGCCCACCGGCTCGCCATGTTTCAGTTGCGCGCCCACCAACGAGCGGGACACAGGCGTGGGCAGGCCCTTGGCCGCGAACTGCGCCTTGAGCTCTTCCTTGCGTGATCGCATCCGTTCACCAAGCATATTCAGGTCTTCGCCGGTCGCGCGGGCCTGAGCGAACAGCCCTTTGCCAGGCCGCTCCTCTTCCTTCACATGATGTTTGATTTCTTCGGAAAGGACGCTGACCTTTGCGTCGTAGAACGGTGCGCCGGGTTCGCTTTCAAGCAACTCGGCGATGAGCATTTTCGCGCCGTCATGCTCGACATGCGCTTCATCGAGCAACTCGTCTTCGACCCGTCCGCGGAACGTGGGATAAAAGAGCTCTTCCTCGATCAGGCAATGGATGATGAGCTCGGTACAGATGTCCTTGACGATGGGTGTCTTGCGCGCATCATCACGGGTTTTCTCGAACCGCTCGAACAGGCCTTCGACCTTGCGGTGATCCTCCTTGAGCAGGGCAATAGCGTCAGGCTGCTTGGTAGGCATGGAATCTTCTCCTTTGATCCGCTCGCGTCCAACAAGTCTTCACGGATCAAATCGTTCCTGCCTCTTGATCGCCCGGCAAACGCGGCGATCGAGTGGAACATGGCGACAAATCAGGGGTTCCGAAAGGGCGGGGGTGTTCGACCGTGCATGTCAAACTTGACGGCATGATGGGAAGGAGAGCCTCTATGAACAAGCAGCGTTTCACGCCCGCCGCCTGCGGACTATTTGCAGGAATAGCCCTGGCGACCTGCGCACCATCCGCCCTGGCGCAAACCAGCGCCGAGGACATAATCGTCACGGGCCGCTACGGCCAGATGCCTGACAGCGTTCGAACCTTGTCGCAAAGCGTCAGTTATGCGGACCTTGACCTCAGCACCCGGGCCGGCCGGGAGATCCTCCATCGCCGGGTGAATCTTACCGCGCGTTACCTCTGTGAGAAGCTGGGCGAGTCAGCAAGTTCGAGTGGGCCAGCGCCTTCCTGTCAGGATGCCGCCGTCAAGGATGCCATGAGCCGGGCCGGCACGCTGGAGGCCGGCTTCGCCCCGCGCGGCACGACCTGGGTGGCGCGCTCGCCATGGCAGCCGCCTTATCCGGCCGATTGGGAAAGGGATTACTCCAACCGTTAGGCTTCACCTCGGAATGCCCTCCCCACAAATAGTCATCTGGACCAGTCCGATGGCATAAGAAAGACCCGGCGGAAAGGCCGCCGGGTCAGTTGGTGCTGATAATGCAGCACCCTCGGGTCGCAGAATTCTTCTAAAGCATGAGCGACGGCGTCTCATTGATCTAGATCACGTGGGGCTGAAAAAGGGACCAGCCGAATGGCAATTAAGTATAGGTGGTCGCCTGGGCATGATTGCTCGAGGGCCGATGCCTAGGCATTGGTGAGCATTTGGACGATCCGATCCGTCGAATAGCCGGTCAGATCCTTGGCGATCTCCGCGACCAGGCGATCCCTCACCGTCTTGTGATAATGGGATCGCAATTCGCCCAGCGTCCGGGGCGGGGCCACGACGATCAGCGCATCATATTCGTGTCGCAATGCCCGCCCGTTCAACTCTTCCGCTGCCCGGATGGCGAAGCGGTCCTCGGTCTGCTGATGATAGTCAGCCTCCGTCACCGACGCTTGTCCCTGTGTGCCGGTCGCGGGGCGTCGACCGCTGAGGTCAGTCTTCTGAACATGGTCCGGTGGGTTGGGCTGCTCCTCGCCATATTCGACGGTCAGCTGCGGCGCGTCGGCCGTCCCGCTGTTCCGCAACAGCAGCATCTTGCGGCCATCGGCAACGAGGATGAACATATTGGTTGGCAAGAGCATGTCATGTCTCCGGGGTAAAGGGACCAGTCCTTCGGTGGACGCCCAATTCCGGAACTCAGCCGGAACTCAGAGGACCGGGCGTCCGGCCGGCGCCCGGTTCATAGTCTATTTGCGGCCGCCAGATGCTTGCGCATGGCTGTGCAACGAGCAAGGCCGGGCCATGTTCCCATGGTCGGAAGGCCTTTGCTCGCGCGCCGTCGGTCATTGAGCAGCAAGCCAGAGCCGCTCGCTCGCCGCCATCAATTCCGAAATCGGCGCCGGCTTCTCGACGAAAATGCTGTCCGGCACCTGCCTGGCCGCGATCGGCGGATTTGCGGACGCGTATATCACCGGGATATGCGGAAGTTCCGCCCGATAGATTTCGGCAACTTCCCAACCCGTCATCGGCCCGGTCAGGCGGATATCCGTCACGAGAATATCCATCACATAACCCTCCGCGAGAAAAGCGACCGCTTCTTCTCCCGAGCTTGCCTCCAGGACGAACCATCCCGCGGTTTCCAAAGCCTCGGCGATTTCCATCCGGACCAGCCACTCATCCTCGACGACCAAGGCTATCCGCTGGCAGCTCATTGCAGCAAAAGTCTCGCGAGACTGGCATAGGCGATGAAAAAATTAGGCATATCCGTATCTTGTGACCCTCCCCCAATTCCAGGCGGCAGGAATTCGGATTACCCACGGGAACCATTTGGTACACGCATGGTTCCGCTGGAAGATAAGTTGATGGGGCCGCCGACGATGAAAATGCCATGCCATGAAGCGCTGCAATGACGGGCATGGCCGCATCCATTGGCGCGAACGCCCTGTTCCGCCCCACAGATGCGGACAGCCATTTTCGCCAGATAGCGGAAAATTTGCCGACACCGCTTTACACGACGGACACCGCCGGCCGGATCACCTTTTTCAATGAGGCCGCTGTTCAGCTCTGGGGACGCCGTCCCAAGATCGGCGAGGATCGGTGGTGCGGGTCGTGGCGGCTTTATTGGCTCGACGGGTCGCCGATGGCCCATGACGAATGCCCGATGGCGGTCACCATCAAAACTGGTGCGCCCGTCCGCGGCGCAAAAGCGATCGCCGAGCGGCCCGATGGCACCCGTTACACTTTCGTCCCTTATCCGGCGCCGCTGTTTGGCCCGTCCGGGGAACTGCGCGGAGCCGTCAACATGCTCATGGACGTCACGGAGCACGACCGGGCGGAGGAGGCAACGCAGCGGCTGGCCGCCATTGTCGCCTCTTCAGACGACGCGATCATCAGCAAGACGCTGAACGGGATCGTCATGAGCTGGAACGAAGCCGCCGAGCGGATGTTTGGCTATGCGCCCGATGAGATTATCGGCCAATCGATCCTCAAGCTCATCCCCATCGATCGCCACGGCGAAGAAGTGGAAATCGTCTCACGCATTCGTAACGGCGAGCGTATCGAGCATTATGAGACCGTGCGCCAGCGCAAGGACGGCAGCCTGTTCGATATTTCGCTCACCATTTCCCCGATCAAGCGGCAGGACGGAACGATCATCGGCGCTTCCAAGATTGCCCGCGACATCAGCGAGCGCAAGCGTGCCGAAGAAGCGAAGGCGTTGCTTCTCGACGAGATCAAGCATCGGGTGAAGAACACCTTGGCGACGGTCCAGGCGATTGCCACCCAGAGCTTTCGCCAGGCCCCGCCGGATGAAGTGCGTGCCTTTGTCGCGCGTCTCCATGCCTTGTCGGACGCCCATAATCTGCTCACGGAGCAAAATTGGGATGCCGTGGAGATTGGCAACATCGTCGCGCGGGCCCTGCTGCCTTTCATGGACGGGGACCGGGCACAGATCGCCGTCTCCGGCCCGGCGGTATCACTTGATTCCAGCACGGCGCTCCTGCTCGCGATGACGCTGCACGAATTCAGCACCAACGCGGTAAAATATGGCGCCCTGTCGAACGGGACGGGCACGGTCGAGGTTGCCTGGAGCCTCAACCAGGCGGCAGGGGAGCGGCGCCTCATCCTCGAATGGCGGGAGCGGGGCGGGCCGGTGGTCAGGCCGCCAACGCGCAAGGGATTCGGATCGCGCATGATCGAACGCGCCCTGAGCGGCCAGAAAGGCAAGGTCCGTTTCGACTATGCGCCGCAAGGCTTGAGCTGCGTACTGGAAATCGCTCTTTGATGGCGGCTGGACGTTTCGGCTCGCTGCAACTCTTAAAGACCTCTGGTTATCTTGTTTCGACCGTCAGCTGCTGCTTGCCTGCCTCACCGGCGGCGCGCTCACGTCGATCATCGGGATGTTTTGCCGCTGGCTCTCCTAGGAGGTCGAGCATCGGCGCAGGAACAAGTGAAGCGCATGAGCGCGCAATCACGGGCCGGAGCGATATGTGGTGACCTCGGCCAGAATGATCAGAAACGCCTGCTGCTCATCGGTCCAGCTCTGCAGCGGCGACCACCGCCCCGCGTGCAGCAGCAGCTGCGCCTGTTGAGGGGTGTATTTATGGCTGTTTTCGGTGTGGATGCTTTCGCCCTTGCGGAGCGAAAATCGGCGCCCGCTGATTTCGAAGCATAGGTCGCGCAGCGCCTCGAGATGCATTTCGATCCGGTTCCATTCGGGGTTCCAGCGGGCGGCATGCCTGAACCGATCGACCGGAATATCGGCCTCCAGTTCGCGATTGATACGGTGAAGCAGGTTCAGGTTGAATTCGGCCGTGACCCCCTCGGCATCGTCATAAGCGGCGATCAGCACCGCCGGGTCCTTCACCCTGTCGAACCCGATCAGCAACTGCGCGGATTCGCCCAGGGTATCCCGCATGGATCGCAGCAGATCGACAGCCGTGGGCGGAGTCAGGTTGCCAATGGTCGAGCCGGGGAAAAAGCCGAGGGTTCTCTGGTCGTGAAAGCCATCGGGCAAGGCTACGGGGTGCATGAAATCCGCTTCGACCGGGACGATATGCAGGCCGGGAAATTGCGCGGCCAGCTCATCGCTCGACTGGCGGAGGAAATCGCCGGATATATCGATGGGCACATAAGCACTAGGCGCTACGTCGCGCAGCACATGGCGGGTCTTGAGGGAACTGCCCGATCCGAATTCGACGAGGATGCGGCCCGGACCCGTCAGCACGCCGATGTCCGCCCCGTTGGCCTTCAACAGGGCAGTTTCGACGCGGGTCGGATAATATTCGGGCAGGGCGGTGATCTGTTCAAACAGGTGCGACCCGCGCAGATCGTAAAACCAGCGTGCCGGAATGGATTTCGGGCATTCGGAAAGGCCCTTCAGCACGTCGTCCCGGAAGCTGGGATCAACATCGCCATCGTCGCGGGCCGCGATCTTCAACTGCCCTTGCAAGCTCATCTCAAATATCCCTCGCCAGGCGCAGTCCCGTGAACTGCCAACGTTGATGCGGGTAGAAAAAATTGCGGTAGGACGCGCGCATATGGCCGCGCGGCGTGGCGCAGCTTCCGCCCTTGAGGACGAACTGCCCGCTCATGAACTTGCCATTATATTCGCCGACCGCGCCGGGGGCGGCGCGAAAGCCCGGATAGGGGCGATAGGCGGACCCGGTCCATTCCCACACATTGCCGAACAATGATGTAAAGCCGGCTTGGGGCTTTACCGGCCCCGCCTGGTCGAGCTGGTGGCCGCCCGCGCTGTCGGCGGATTGGGCGGCTGTCTCCCATTCCGCCTCGCTCGGCAGCCGCGCGCCCGCCCAGCTCGCAAAGGCGTCCGCTTCATAGAAGCTGATGTGGCAGACAGGTGCGGAGGGCTCGACCGGCCGCCAGCCGGAGAGCGTGAAGTTCTGCCATCCCCCGGCGTCGGCCTTCCAGTAGAGCGGGCTGGCGATGGCGTTCTGCCGTATCCAGTCCCAGCCATCCGCCAGCCAGAGTGACGCGGTGGAATATCCGCCGTCCGCAATGAAGTCGATCCACTCTCCGGCGGTGATCGGGCGGTCGGCGAGTGCGAACGGCTGGAGAAAGTGCCGGTGCGCCGGTGTCTCGCAATCGAAGGCGAACCCATCACTGCCATGGCCGATCTCGACGACCCCAGCCGACATGGAGCGCCATTCTAACGGCGCGACCGTGCCGACTTCGGGGTCGGTGCCCTCCAGCCCGGCCCACATGGCGGGGCCAAGGGGGTTGCAGGAGAGCAGATGCTTGATGTCCGTCAGCAGCAGTTCCTGATGCTGCTGCTCGTGGTTCAGGCCGAGCGCGATCAGGTCGGGACAGCGTTCCGCCAGCATCGGCATGGCCTGCATGATCGCCTCGTCGATGCGTGCCCGGTAGCTGATCACCTCCGCCAGCGTCGGCCGCGTCAGCAGCCCACGGCGATCGCGCGCGACACGGTCCCCTTCCGCCTCATAATAGCTGTTGAACAAATGCGCCCAGCTGGGATCGCACAGGCTGTAGCCGGGCAGATGGTCGCGCAGGACGAACATTTCGAAAAACCAGCTGGTATGGGCCAGATGCCATTTTGCAGGCGATGCATCCGGCATTGATTGGGCCGTGGCATCCGCGTCGGACAGCGGCGCAACAAGGGCAAGGCTCAGGTCGCGCACCGTTGAATACTGGTCGAGGAGACGGCGGGCACCCTGTTCGTTTGCCACGGCCTCCGCCATCGTCGTGCGCGTCATGCTCTGTGTGTCCCTTTGATCTCGACAGCATCCCGAACGCGCATGGCGGCGGATTTGATCCTTTCGATCGTGCAGTGTTTAAGGGATGTGGCCGGCCAATCACAGCACAAATGGATGGGTGTCCGCGTCGCCATTCCAACCATGGGCGCCGATCAACGGCACGAACCGGACACCGCCAAGGTCCGTCTCCTCAAAGTCGTCCGGGCCGGTTCGGGTGATCCGCAGCAAATTTTGCTGGTCGGCATCTCCGACCGGAATGATCAGCCGGCCGCCGATAGCAAGCTGCTCGCACAAGGGCCGCGGCACTGACGGGCCGCCAGCCGTGACGACAATCACGTCAAACGGCGCCTTTTCGGGCCAGCCCTTGGTGCCGTCGCCGGTCTGGATCACCACATTGTCGTAGCCCAGGCGTGCCAGGCGTTCGGACGCCAGATCGGCCAGTTCCTGATGCCGGTCGATGGCATGGACGCGGTCCGCGATCCGGCTCATGACGGCGGCGGAATAGCCCGAGCCGGCGCCGATTTCGAGTACGCAGTCGCCTGGCTGGATCGCGGCCGCCTCGATCATGAGGGCGACGATGAAGGGCTGTGAGATGGTCTGGCCGGCCTCGATCGGCAGCGGCGCATCCTCATAGGCGAACGCGGCGAGCGGCTCGGGCACAAAGGCCTCGCGCGGGACCGTCCTCATCGCTTCGAGCACATGTGGGTCGGTCACGCCGCGCGCGGCTATCAGCCTGATCATCGCTTCGCGCCGTTTCTCGGTCATCCCATCATGGCTACTCTTCAGAGCTGAGGTCGGATGCCCAGGTGAGCGCCGGTCCCTGCTCGTCCGGCCCAAAGGCGCGGATCTTCACGAACGGGACAAACGGATTGGCGACCAGCACCAGCGTCTTCAGCCAATGCTTGTCGGTGATCACCGCTTCCTTGGGAAAGCGCCTCAGTTCGAACAGCTTGCTGAAGGAATAGCGCAGGTCCTTGAGCCCCGCCCGGATCGAAATGTCGTGGAAACCCGTCAGGTCCGCGAGGATGCCAATCCTCTCATGGTGCAGCAGCCGCGCCTCCAGGTCGGCGATCAGCCGGTCATAATCCTCTTCGGTCAGCGTGCCGGAGAGCTTGTAGGCCCCGACATGATCGGGCGATGTCATAATCTCGAGCATGGTCGCACCTATGCTTTCGCGTGCTTGCGCCGTGTGACCCAGCCCTTGCGCGCCGCCGCTGAGCGCTGTTCGGCTGATCCCGATTTATGCGCCTTGCCGCCGCGCGATGACGAGACATGGGTGTCGGGCTCGCCGCGTCCTGATCCGGACTTGTTGCCGCCGCCGGATTCCTTGTTCACCGTTGCCCAGGCGCGCCGCTCGGCTTCCGCCTTTGGAACGCCGCGATCCTCATAGCCTTCCTCGATATGCTCGGCTTTGCGCTTCTGCTTGTCGGTATAAGAGTCCTTGTCGCCACGGGGCATGATCCTTCTCCTCGGTTGTTGGGGAACCGCGCGAAGGAAAACGCTCGAGAGACGAGCGATATCCCCGAAGTCGCAGGGATATCGCCGAAATTTTAAGCTGGTGCGCCGAACCGCGCGTCAACACGACTCAGGGGATGGCGACGTCCAGCTTCAGCACGCGATTGGTCGGCGACGTCGGTACCGCGTGGAACATTTCTGCGCTCAGCTCCTTGGCCTTGCGCCTGTATTCCGCAGCCATGGCCAAGTGTATCTTGCGGGCAGGAATGTCGTCGGTCGCGGCTGCAAGCTGTTCGTGCATCTGCGCGCGCTCAATATAAACGGACGGATCATCTGTAGTGAACATGGGGCCACTCCTGTTCGTCTGTTCCTCATCCAAGCACGGCCCTCGAAGAGAGCTAGGGGAAAGCAGAACCATCCCTTGTCAATGGCGGAACCAGATCACCTTCTGATCTGCGTTCCATATGGCCGATCGACATAGGTGACCTGATCTGGGCCCTTTGCATACTTTCCGAGCAACGTCTGCTGCTCAATCAAACGCGGCAATTTAACGTCCCCGGGAGCAAAAGGAAAGCCGATTTCCGCTCGGCCGGTCTAGGCGGAGCCAGCCGATCTTGGCTGCGCCTTATGTTGCTTGAGGACCGAACCACCCTCGCGGCTGACTTCGTTGAGGCAAACTTCATAGCCCCAGAGATTCGCGAGGTGTTGCAATACCTTGGCGACATCGCCGTCAGCCAGCATGATGCCGTGGGCGACATTATGCTCCAGGATCAGGCGGCGGTCGCCGGTCATGTCGACATCGACGATCTGGATGTCGGGCTCCTGCCAGCCAATGTCGTAATGCCGGCCCAGGGCGCGGCGAATTTCCCTATAGCCGCGCTCATTGTGGATGGCGTCCACCTTGATCGTCGGATCCGCCTCCGTATCGGTCAGTTTGAACATTTTCCACGAGCGGATGAAGCGGGGACTCAGGAATTGCCCGACAAAGCTCTCGTCGCGGTAGTTCGCCCAGATATCCTTGAGCACCGCGTCCGGATCGCCGCTCCCGGCGATGTCGGGAAACCACTCGCGATCCTCGGCGCTCGGGTCGACGGCGATGCGGGCGATGTCCTGCATCATGCCAAAACCCAGGGCATAAGGGTTGATGCCGCCATAGTGCCCCGAATTGAACAGCGGCTGGTTCACGACATTGGTGTGCGACTGGAGAAATTCCATGAACGAACCATCCGTGATCTGCCCGCGCTGATGGAGCGCCGTCATGATCCGATAATGGCAATAGGTGGCCGCGCCCTCGTTCATGACCTTGGTCTGGGTCTGCGGATAGAAATATTGCGCGATCAGGCGGATGATGCGGAGGATCTCCCGCTGCCAGGGTTCGAGGCGCGGCGCCGACTTTTCCAGGAAATAGAGGATGTTCTCCTGCGGGAGGTTGAGCGCCGCCCGGCGGTCGTCGGCTGGGGTCGGTGCCTGCTTGCGCTCCTTGGGCAGGGTGCGCCACAAATCGTCGTAGATGCGTTCCTGATGGGCATGGCGCTCGGCTTCGCGCTGGGCTTCGGCCTTCAGGTCACGCGCCTGGGCGCGGGGGTAGCGATGCACGCCCTGGTGCATGAGCGCGTGCGCGGCATCGAGCAGGCGTTCCACCGCGAGCTGGCCATGGCGCTCCTCGCAACTCACGATATATTTCTTGGCGAACTCCAGATAATCGAGAATGCCCTCCGCATCGGTCCACTGCCTGAACAGATAATTGTTCTTGAAGAAGTGGTTATGGCCGAACGCGGCATGCGCGATGACCAGCGTCTGCATCGTCGCGGTATTTTCTTCCATGACATAGCTGATGCAGGGATCGGAGTTGATCACCAGTTCATAGGCAAGGCCGCGCATGCCCTTGCGGTAGAGCATGTCGTTGGCGAGGAACTGCTTTCCGAACGACCAGTGCTTGTAGAACAGCGGCATCCCGATCGAGCTATAGGCATCGAGCATCTGCTCGGCCGTGATCACCTCGATCTGGTTGGGATAGGTGTCGAGCTTCAGGTCCTGGAGCGCGATCCCCTCGACCGCGTCGAAAATGCGGCGCAGCAGGTCGAAATTCCAGTCCCCGCCTTCGAACAGGGGTGTGTTTGTGGCTGCGGTCATCCAGCCAATGTCCGCTTATGCGTACTTTGCCGCTGGAACAGCTCCCGAAAGACGGGATAAATTTCGCGGCGGTGATGGACCTTGCGCATCACGAAGCGCCCCTTGGCCGTCACGCCGCTGGCATAGGCCTGCCAGAGGTCGCTTTGGCGGGGCAGGGGGCCGTCGCCCAGCGGATCCTCGTCGCGGCCGACCTCCAGATAGGCGAAATATTGCGTGATCGGCAGGATCGCATCCTGCAACAGGCTGACAGCCTTGGGGTTGTCGCTCGACATATTGTCGCCGTCGGACGCCTGCGCGACATAGATGTTCCAGTCCGACGGCCGATAACGCGCGGTGACAACCGCCATCATCGCCTCGAGCGCGCTGGATACCAGCGTTCCGCCTGTCTCCCGGCTGTTAAAGAATGTATCCTCATCCACTTCCTCGGCCCGGTCGGTGTGGCGGATGAACACAACCTCGACATGGCGATAGTTGCGCGTCAGGAAGAGGTGCAGCAGGGCGTAAAAGCGCTTGGCCAGATCCTTCATATGCTCGGTCATCGAACCCGAGACGTCCATCAGGCAGAACATTACCGCCTGGGGCACCACGCGCGGCGTGGGCTCGTAGCGGCGATAGCGCAGGTCGATCGGGTCGATATAGGAGACAAGCCGCCGCCGCCGTTCCAGCGTCTCGAGTTTCGCGCGCAGGCTTTTCAGCTCATCCGTCTCCTTGCCGAGACCCTCCAGCCGTTTGATCTCCTCGTCGAGCAGGCGCATCTCTTCCGTGCTGGGCCGCTTCATCGCGATCCGGCGCGAAAGCGAGTTGCGCATCGTGCGCGTAACCGAGAGGCTGGAAGGCGAACCGCTGGTGGTATAGCCGGCGCGGCGGATGCCCTGCGTGTCCCCCACGATCAGCCGTCGCTTCGCCAGGTCCGGAAGCTCCAGGTCATCAAGGAAGAGATCGAGGAATTCCTCGCGGGTGAGGACGAACCGGAATTCGTCCTCGTCCTCGCCTTCGCCAGCCTGCGATCCGCTGCCGGCGCCGGAGGGCGGCCGCGGGATGGTGTCGCCCTCGAGATAGTCCTTGTTGCCGGGCAGGATATAGTCGCGGTTGCCGCCGCTGGCCGCACGGCGAAGGGTCGGCTCGCTCACCTCGTCACGCGCGATGGTGACTTCGCTTTCCTGGTCGAGATGCTTGATGCTGCGATCGCTGAGGCTGTCGCGGACGGCACGCTGGACCAATGCCTTTGCCCGTCGCAAGAATCGCTGCCTGTTGACCAGACTCTTGCCGCCGGGGTTCAGGCGTCGATCGATAATATGCATCAGCGCGTCACCCCGCCTCCATCACCCAGCCTGCTTCACCCTCATATACCATTCGACCAGTCGCCGGACCTGCCGTTCCGTATAGCCGCGCGATACCATGCGATTCACGAACTCGTCATGCTTCTTCTCGCTTTCGCTGTCCTTCTTGGAGCCGAAGCTGATGACCGGGAGCAAGTCCTCCACCTGGCTGAACATCCGCCGTTCGATCACTTCGCGGATCTTCTCATAGGATGTCCAGGACGGATTGCGCCCGTGGTTGCTGGCGCGCATCCGCAGCGCGAACTTGACCACCTCGTTGCGGAAATCCTTCGGGTTGGCGATGCCCGCCGGCTTTTCGATCTTGGTCAGCTCCTGGTTGATGATCTCGCGGTCGAGAAGCTGCCCGGTGTCGGGATCCTTGAAGTCGAGGTCCTCGATCCAGGCGTCGGCATAGGCAACGTAGCGGTCGAACAGGTTCTGGCCATAGTCATGATAGGATTCCAGATAGGCTTTCTGGATCTCGTTGCCGATGAATTCCGCATAGCGCGGGGCCAGTTCGCCCTTGATGAATTCAAGGTAGCGCGTCTCGGTTTCGCCGGGAACCTGCTCCTGCCGCACCATGCGTTCCAGCACGTACATGAGGTGCACGGGATCGGCGCCCACTTCGGTCGTGTCATGGTTGAAGGTCGCCGACAGGGCCTTGAAGGCGAAGCGGGTCGAGATGCCGTCCATGCCCTCGTCGACGCCGGCCGCGTCCTTATATTCCTGCATGCTTTTGGCGCGGGGATCGACCTCGCGCAGGCTTTCGCCGTCATAGACCCGCATCTTGGAATAGGCGTTGCTGTTCTCATGCTCGCGCAGCCGCGTCAGCACCGAAAAACGCGCCAGCATATCCAGCGTGCCGGGCGCGCATGGCGCCTTGGCCAGTTCCGATCCGCGGATCAGCTTTTCATAGATCAGGCGCTCTTCCGTCGCGCGCAGGCAATAGGGCACCTTGATCACATAGATGCGGTCGATAAAGGCTTCGTTGTTCTTGTTGTTCTTGAAGTTCTGCCATTCCGACTCGTTGGAATGCGCCATGACGATGCCGGTAAAGGGGATCGCGCCGATATTCTCGGTGCCGATATAATTGCTTTCCTGCGTCGCGGTCAGCAGCGGATGCAGCATCTTGATCGGCGCCTTGAACATCTCGACAAATTCGAGAATGCCCTGGTTTGCCCGGTTCAGCCCGCCCGAATAGCTATAGGCATCGGGGTCGTTCTGGGCGAGCATCTCCAGCTTGCGGATGTCGACCTTGCCGACCAGCGAGCTGATATCCTGGTTGTTCTCATCGCCCGGCTCCGTCTTGGAAATGCCGATCTGGTGTACCCGCGACGGCATCATGCGGACGACCGAAAAGCGGGAGATATCGCCGCCGAACTCGTCGAGCCGCTTGCGGCACCAGGGGCTGATCAACCCGGACAGGCGCCGGCGCGGAATGCCATATTTGTCTTCGATCAGCGGGCCGTCCCGCTCGGCGTCGAACAATGCGAGCGGGCTCTCGAAGACGGGACTGATGTCGTTGCCCGCCTTCAGGACATAGATGGGATGCATTTCCATCAGCGCCTTCAGGCGTTCCGCCAGCGACGACTTGCCGCCGCCGACGGGGCCGAGCAGGTAGAGTATCTGCTTGCGCTCCTCCAGGCCCTGCGACGCATGCCGGAAGAAGCTGACGATTCGCTCGATCGTCTCTTCCATGCCGTAAAATTCGACGAAGCTCGCATAGGTCCGAATCGTGCGATTCATGAAAATGCGGCCGAGGCGCGGATCCTTGGCGGTGTCGATGATCTCGGGCTCGCCGATCGCTGCAAGCAGCCTTTCCGGCGCGCTTGCGTACATCATCGGATCACCGCGGCACCCCCGCAGATAATCCTCCAGGGTCATTTCCGTCTGACGGCGTGCCTCGTAGTTCCGGGCATAATCCGAAAACAGATCATTGCTTGCCACTGTCAACTCCCACGATCTCATGGATGCTACCGGAGCAATATAGGATTTGTAGCCGTTACGCACCAGCGGCGATAAGCGGTTTAGCTGCAGTGTCAGCATTTTAGTCGCACAATTTTTTGATTTCCGGCGCTGCGACCGCTCTTGAAAACCGGGTCGCGCTCTCGTCCAGACCTCGCAAATCGGCGCAAAAGGCAGCCCGTTAACCCCTCCTAGAGGGACGGGGTATACAATCATTGTCCTTGGAATATGAACATGTTATCGCGGTGCGGAGGATAGAGACCCGGCATGATGACACAATCGGACTTGCTTCAGGGGCGCAGGATACTCGTCGTCGAGGACGAGCCATTGATCGCGATGCTTGTCGAGGAAATGCTGACGGATCTTGGCTGCGTCGTCACCGAGGTCGCCAGGACGGTCGAGGAAGGGCTGCGTCTCGCCGCCTCTGGCGAAGGCGCGATCGACGCCGCTATTCTCGACGTCAATCTCGGGGAGCAGCAGGTGTATCCGGTTGCCGATGCCCTTGGCCAGCTTGGTTTGCCGTTCATCTTCGCAACCGGCTACGGCATAGACGGATTGTCGCCGCGCTATGCTGCCCATCCGGTTATCGCCAAGCCCTTTCGTCGCCCTGTGCTCGAGCAATTGTTGAGGACGGCCCTGTCGTAGCTGGGTCACAGGCTGTCAGGATTTTGGCAGGTCGCATTAACGATTCGTCTGGTTTAAGTTGACCGCGCGTCAACTATTTATCCAGTACGGACCAAATAATTGTAAACTTGACCTGCTTGCGATTGAATGCGCATTATATGGATCTGTCGCATTGGTTTGGGGGCTAATGCCAAGATGACAATAAAATCACGGCGCGTTTTGCTCAATGTGAGTGCTTGGACAACGGCTTTGGCCAGCGCGCTGGCATCGTCGACGGTCCTGGCAAAAACTCTTGATGAGATGTCCATAGAGGAACTTGCGCAGGTCCAGGTCACTTCGGTCTCGAAGCATGCACAACCGCTTGGTGACGCGCCGGCGGCGATCTACGTCATCAGCAGCGAAGATATCCACCGCTCTGCGGCAACGTCGCTGGCCGAAGTGCTGCGGCTTGCCCCCAATCTGCAGATTCAGCAGATCGACGCCCATCAATACGCGATCTCGGCGCGTGGCTTCAACGGCTTTGCAAACTCCAACAAGCTGCTTGGCCTGATCGACGGGCGCACGATGTACACGCCGCTTCATGCCGGCATCTTCTGGGATCAGCACCAGCCGATGCTGGACGATCTCGACCGGATCGAGGTGATCAGCGGGCCGGGTGGAACCCTATGGGGTCTCAACGCGGTCAACGGCGTGATCAACATCATCAGCAAGAGCGCGCGTGACACCCAGGGCGGTCTTGTCAGTGGCAGCGCCAGTGCAAGGGAGCGGGACGGGGCCATACGCTATGGCGGCCCGCTCGGCAGTGATGGCGCCTTTCGCATTTATGCCAATGGCTATGACCGCGAGGATATGTCTGTTGCGGCCGGGACGAACCGGCCCGACGGGTTCAGGGGCGTCCAGGTCGGTTTTCGCAGCGATTTCGGCAATGACGGGGACGGCTTCACCGTCCAGGGCGACTATTTTTATAATGACGATGTCGGCGTCGGACGGGATACCGGCCACAATATCCTGGCACGCTGGACCCACGGTTTCGACGGCGGATCGGCGCTGCAGGTCCAAGCCTATTATGACAGCGTGAACCGGCGCTACAATAGCGGCCGGGATGGCGTCGACACCATCGATCTGTCATTGCAGCACGATATCGCCCTGGGTTTCCACCACATCATCTGGGGCGCAGGCGTGCGCACCACGAGCGACTATCTCTTCGGCAGGCCCGGTGTGTTGCTGTTTTCGCCACCGCAGCGGAGACTGTGGGCCGGCAACATTTTTGTGCAGGACAGCTATTCCCTGGGGGCGAAAGTCACCCTCATCGGCGGCGTCAAATTCGAAAAGACGACGTTCACCGACATCGAAGCCCTGCCCAATCTGCGTATCGCGTGGAAGCCCGATGAAAAGGCTTTGTTGTGGGCGGCGGTCTCGCGCGCGGTGCGCACACCCTCGCGGCTCGACCGTGATCTCTTCCACCCGATCCTGCTCGAACAGGGCACCTTCGATTCGGAAGAACTTGTGGCATTCGAAACGGGCTATCGCGGACAGCCCTTCGCGCAGGCCACGCTTTCCATCTCATTATTCTATAATGATTATGACAAGCTGAGAACCGTCGGAAGCCGCAACGGCGCGACGGCGCCTTTCAGGATCGACAACGGCCTGCGTGGCCACAGCTATGGCATCGAAGCGTGGGGCGCCTGGCAGGCTCTCAAATGGTGGCGGCTGAGCGGGGGGGTCAGTACGCTCCACAAGAGCTTCCACCTCAAACCCGGCCATATCGACCGCACCAACGGCGGATCGCTCGGCGACGATCCTGATTTCCAGGTCATGCTGCGTTCGCAAATGACAGTGGCTGACAGCATCGAGATCGACCTGATGCTGCGCGGTGTCGATGCGCTGCCCAAACCCTATCTGCCGGGCTATGTCGAGGCCGATCTCAGGCTCGGCTGGCATCCCGACGGCAGGATCGAGCTGTTCGTTACGGGCGCCAATCTGCTGCACAAATTGCGCGCCCAAAGCGGCGAGGCCGCACGGCAGCTGATACCGCGCACCGTCTCCGCTGGCGCAAGGCTGGCCTTCTGATGGCCCATCCGATCACCCTGCGAATTTGCCTTGCCATGATGGTGCTGCACGTGACGACCGGCCGCGCTGCGGCGGCGGACTCCGCGCCGCTGGAGATGGACGTAAAAGCCGCATTCCTTCCCAAGTTCGCGGCGTATATCAACTGGCCGCCAGGCGCGCTCGGAACGTCGGAGGATCCCATTCGGCTCTGCATCATCGGTCGCAATGCCTTCGGTGCCAGCCTGGACGCCGTCGCCGGCCGGGAACGCATCGACCAGCATCCGGTGCAGATACGCAGGCTGGCCAGCGCGGCGGAGGCCACGGGATGCCATATTGCCTTTCTCGGCGGCTCCCCCAAGGAGACCCCCGCCAAGATGCTTCAGATGCTGCAGGGCCAGCCGATACTGACCATCACCGACGATCAGTTCGGGGCGGACCGCGGCATCGTGCATTTCGTGCTGAAGGCTGGGCGCGTCCGCTTCCATATCGATGATGCGCTGGCCGCGCGCAGCAATCTTGGCATCAGCGCCAGACTGCTCAGCCTCGCAGTCAGCGTCAAGCAGAGGAGCCGGGTATGAAAATTCCCCTGCTCCGAAATCGCGCGGACTTTTCGATAGCCGTGCCCCTGATGGTCGCCTTCCTGCTGCTGACCGGCCTGTGGATCATCTATCAGAACGAGCAGACTTACCGCCAGGAACAGCAGCGCGCGGCCGATGTGCAGGCGGAAATATTGGCGGCGAGCGTCACGGCCGCCATTGATTTTGTCGACAGGGCAGCCGCGCAGGAGGCGGCCGACGCGCTGCGCGCCAGCCAGCAGGTGCAGATGGCGGGGGTTTACGACGCCAATGGCAGCCTGTTCGCCGGTTATCATCGTGGCCAGGCGGCATTGCCATCGGAGATCTCACGCGTAGCCGCCACCAGCCCGACGCTGATCGGCGTGACGGCCCCGGTGATGCGCGGTGACGTAAAGATCGGCGCCATCTACCTCGCAAGCGCCGTGGATCCGTTATCGCGGCGACTGAGCCGTTACGCGATGATCGCGCTCCTCGTCCTGATGACGTCCCTTGTGCTCGGGGTGCTTGGCTATGGACAGTTCGCCCTGCGCCGCGCCAATCGAGCGCTTGGCGAGCAGGCTTCCTCGCTTGCTGAAACCAATCACCAGCTTGAATTCGAGATGGAGGAACGCAGCCGCACCGAAGAACAGCTCCGGCAGGCGCAGAAGATGCAGGCGCTTGGCCAGTTGACGGGCGGCATCGCGCATGACTTCAACAATCTGCTGACGGTGATTCAGGGTTCGGCCGACATCCTGTGCCGCCCGGAAGTGACGGATGAAAAGCGCATACGCTTCGCCACCGCCATCTCGGATTCCGCCGAGCGCGCGGCGCTTCTGACCGGCCAGCTTCTCGCATTCGCGCGTCGTCAGCCGCTTCAACCGGAACTGTTCGATCTCAATCAGCGCATTCGCGTGATGATGACCATGCTCGAGACGACCCTGGGCACCGGTATCACCCTGAAGGCTGAGCTGGCCGAAGACCTGAAGCCGGTGGAGGCTGATCCGGGTCAGCTGGAGGTGGCGCTGCTCAACATCGTGGTGAACGCCCGCGATGCCATGCCGGAGGGCGGCACCATCGTCATCAGCACCCGCAATGTCGTGGCGCCCGAAGTGAACGGTGACGGGGGCGCCGTCGCGATGGCCGTGCAGGACACCGGCGGCGGCATCGACCCGGCGGTGCAGGAGCGGGTATTCGAACCGTTCTTCACGACCAAGACCGTGGGAAAGGGCACTGGCCTCGGCCTGAGCCAGGTCTACGGATTTACGGCCCAATCGGGCGGCACGGTAGAGCTCGCGAGCGAGGTTGGCAAAGGCACCACGATCACCATGCTGCTGCCCGCCAGTACCCGTGCGCTCAAAGTGGAAGAGACCCAGGATCCCAATCTTGCCGACCGGCATGGGGCAGGTTGCATCCTGCTGGTCGAGGACAATGAAGGCGTGGGAAATTTTGCCGAAACGCTTCTGGGTGAACTCGGCCACGCGGTGGTGCGCGCGCGCAACGGGCATGAAGCCCTGGAACTCTTCGATGACGGCGCTGGATTCGATCTGGTCTTCACCGATGTCGTCATGCCGGGAATGACCGGCCTCGAGCTGGCCGACAAGCTGCGCGTGCGCCATCCCCATCTGCCGATCGTCCTGACCACAGGCTATAGCGACAAGATCGCGTCAGCGGGAGCGGAGGGCTATCCCCTGATATCCAAGCCATACCGGCTGGAAACCCTCGCGGCTACGCTCGACAAGGCCCTGCCCAAATCCGCAGCCGGCGGCAGCGCTCACATGTAGATCCCGGCTCAAAGCCCGATCAATTCCCGCCCGATCAGCATGCGGCGGATTTCACTGGTGCCCGCACCGATGTCGAGCAGCTTGGCGTCGCGCATATAGCGCTCGACCGGCCAGTCCCTGGTATAGCCGGCACCGCCGAGCGCCTGCACGGCTTCGAGCGCCACCTTCATGGCATTTTCGCTCGCCAGCAGGATCGCGCCCGCCGCATCGAACCGGGTGGTCCTGCCCGCATCGCAGGCTTTGGCGACCGCATAGACATAGGCCCGGGCCGAATTGAGCGCGACATACATGTCCGCGATCTTGGCCTGCATCAGCTGGAACGCGCCGATCGGCTTGCCGAACTGCTGGCGCTCCCGAACATAAGGCAGGACGACGTCGAGGCAGGCCTGCATGATGCCGAGCTGGATGCCCGCAAGGACGGTCCGCTCATAATCGAGGCCGGACATCAGGATTTCGGCGCCGCTGCCCGGCGGCCCCATCACATTCTCGCCGGGCACCGCGCAATCGTCGAACACCAGCTCGGCGGTGGGCGAACCGCGCATGCCGAGCTTGTCGATCTTCTGCCCGATCGAAAAGCCCTTGAAGTCCTTCTCGATGATGAACGCGGTGATGCCGCGCGACCCTTCTCCCGTCCTGGCGTATACGACGAGGGTATCGGCATGGGTCGCGTTGGTGATCCAGAATTTGGTGCCGTTCAGAATGTAGCGGTCGCCCTTTTTGTCGGCGCGCAATTTCATTGCCATCACGTCGGACCCGGCGCCCACCTCGGACATGGCGAGGCTGCCGACATGGTCGCCGGAAATCAGCTTGGGCAGATATCGCGCTTTCTGGTCGGCACTGCCCCAGCGCCGCAACTGGTTGACGCACAGATTGGAATGCGCGCCGTAGCTGAGCCCGACCGAGGCGGATGCGCGCGCGACCTCTTCCTGCGCCACGACATGTTCGAGATAGCCAAGGCCAAGGCCGCCATCGGCCTCCTCGACCGTGATGCCATGCAGCCCGAGCGCGCCCATTTCGGGCCAGAGTTCCCGCGGGAACCAATCCTCGGCGTCGATCCTCACAGCCAGCGGCGCGATGCGGCCGGAGGCGAAACGCTGGGTTGTCTCGCGGATCATGTCAGCCGCCTCACCCAGGGCGAAATCGAAATCAGACATCCGGTGCCCTCCTGGATCCTTGGCGAAAGACCATTGGCGGCGGCGACCGCATTGTCAACGAACTCGGGGCGGGCTCCGCTATATCTCGACCTGCGACCCTAGCTCGATCACCCGGTTGGTCGGCAGTTTGAAGAACTCCATCGCGCTCACCGCGTTGCGCATCATCCAGGCGAAGAGATGCTCGCGCCAGAGCATCATGCCAGGCCGTTCCGATGGGATCAGCGTCTCGCGGCTGAGGAAGAAACTCGTCTCCATCACCACGAAGGGTTTGCCGCACTGATCGACCTGGGCGAGGGCGCGCGGCACGTCGACCTCGTCCATGAAGCCATAATGGAGAAAGAGGCGATAGAGACCTTCGCCGATCGGGACCACCGCGACCCGGCTGCTCTCCGCGACATGCGGGATCTGCTCGGTAACCATGGTCAGGATGACCACGCGCTCGTGGAGCACCTTGTTGTGCTTGACGTTGTGCAGCAGCGCCGACGGTACGCCCTCGGCCGTGGCGGAAAGAAAGACGGACGTTCCCTGCACGCGCTTGATCGACTTGGCCGCCGACTGGACGAACAGTTCGAGCGGCATCGCGCCTTCCGCGAGCCGTTCACGCATCAGCCGACGACCCGTTCCCCAGGTGGTGAGCATCAGGAATGCGATCCCGGCCACGAGCAGGGGGAACCACCCGCCGTCCGGGATCTTGGTGAGATTCGAGGCGAAATACGCCCCGTCGACGATCAGGAAGGCGCCGGTCACACCGATCGAAACCAGCGGATTCCAGCGCCAGACGGTCCACGTCAATATCCCCAGCAGGATAGCGGTGATGAACATCGTGCCGGTTACCGCAATGCCATAGGCTCCCGCGAGGTTGCTCGAATTGCCGAACCCGAGCACGAGCAGGATGACCAGGATGAGCAGGATCCTGTTCAGTGTCGGCACATAGATCTGGCCATGTGCTTTCTCGCTGGTGTGGTGGATCTGCATCCGCGGCAGGAAGCCGAGCTGGATGGCCTGCTGCGCTACCGAATAGGCTCCGGAGATCACCGCCTGGCTCGCGATCACCGTCGCGATCGTCGCGAGGATGACGAGCGGCAGCCGCGCCGATTCAGGGGCCAGCATGTAGAACGGATTTTCGACGGCGGCGGGCTGTGCCAGCAGCAGCGCGCCCTGGCCCATATAGTTGAGGAGCAGGCACGGCAGGGCAATGAAGATCCAGGAGAGCTTGATTGCGCGGCGGCCGAAATGCCCCATGTCGGCATAGAGCGCCTCGGCCCCAGTCACGGCCAGCACCACCGATCCCAGCGCGAGAAAGGCCAGGGTGGGATTGATCAGGAAGAAGCGCGCCGCCCAGATCGGATTGACGATGCCGGTGATTTCGGGGTGCTGGAAGATCGAGCCCAGGCCGAGCAGGGCGATGACCAGGAAATAGATCACCATGATCGGCCCGAACAGCACACCCACGCGCGCGGTACCGCTCCGTTGGATCGCGAACAGCCCGATCAGGACGACGATCGAAACCGGGATGACATAATGCCCGAATCCGTCGTTCACCACCGTCAGCCCCTCGACCGCGGATAGCACCGAGATCGCCGGCGTGATGATCGCGTCGCCGCAGAAGAGCGCCGTAGCGATGATCCCCAGCATCACCAGCGTGCGCGTCCAGCGCCGCTGCCCCGCCCGACGCATCACCAGCGCCATCAGCGCGAGGGTGCCGCCCTCGCCCTTGTTGTCCGCGCGCAGGATGATCAGCACATATTTGAACGTGACGATAATCATCATCGTCCAGAACATCAGGGACAGCACGCCAAAGATGTTCGCGGGTTCGACGGCCAGCCGGTGATGGCCGATGAAACTCTCCTTGAGCGCGTAGAGCGGTGACGTGCCGATGTCGCCGAAGACCACGCCGAGCGCACCGAGCGTCAGCGCCGGCAGCCCTTCCTGCGGGCCGTGCGGAGGCCCGGATTCGACCGAACTGTTTCCGGGAATGTTGAGGGAAAGCTCGGTCATTGGTTTTCAATAGCCCCATCAGGATCAGCCGCGCCCCGCCATGTCCCCAAGAACATGTTATTGCCAGATGGAAATCACCATTCCGGCATATGTTTCGCATATGTTTGGGCGCCCCGACAGGGGGGAAAGCGACGCTCCGCCACTATGAAAAAACTATTGGATGCCGATCCGGCACGTCTCGAATCCATATGGCGCGGTCCGTATGTCGATGCCCGATTGGACAAGGGATCGAGACCCAATGACCGTCTGGTACGAAAAGCCCTGGGCCGGGTGGCTGATACGGCTGGGTGGCGCTGTGTTGATCGCAGGCTGCGCCCTCACCATCGCGAGGCTCGTTGCGTTGGAGCACTTCGTCCCGGCGCACCAGGCAACGCCGCGAGAGCTGCTGCTCGCCTTGATCGGCGTTGCCTGTGGGAGCGGCGGTGGCGTGATGCTCTTCTATGGCCATCATCTGTTCGACCGCGTCATGCTATCGGCACGCTGGCGGCATTATTCCAATATCCGTGACCGAGACGCGCGGAAGCTCAAAAACAGATAGGCGCGGCGCCCCCGTCCGGCATGGCGCGCATTGGCGGCTGGCTTGCTTTAGAGCCGAACGACCGGACGCTGAAGAAGTTCGAGGGCCGCCCGATTGAAGTCGGTCGGCCGCTCGTACATCGCCCAATGACCCGCGCCGGGGACGACGCGGAATTCCATTCCAGGATGAAAGCGCCGGAGGGCCGCTTCCTGAACGGCCGGGTTCGGATGGAGACGATCATATTCGCCCCAGATGGCAGCCGGTTGAACCGCCAGCCTGGGTAGCACTTCGAGCAACTTGTCGGGCAGCACAAGGTCGCGAACACTCAGCCGTCCGCGTGGACCATCATTCGCCTGAAGATAGAGCGCCAGCGCATCAACGCTGTCAGGGTTATGCAGCATGAGGGCGAGCAGATTGGCGCGGCGCGCGGCGCGGCTTTCCTCCCCTTCCAGTCCGCGTACCCGTTGCAGCGCGACTTGACCCATCGGCGTGTCCAGGCCGCCCGTGCCGACCAGGATCAGCCGTTGCACCATCGCGGGGTAAAAGGCGGCGAAATAGGCCGCAGCCACGCCGCCGAACGAAAAGCCGATGATATCGAGCGGACCTCCATGGGGCATGAGCGCCCGCAATCCTGTTGCCAGGGCTTCCGAGATCGCGGCATGGTCGTCGCGCGGCGGCATCGCGGACTCTCCGCAGCCCGGAAGATCGGGCGCCCAGACCGTCCGGTCTGCCGCCAATGCGTCGATACTCCGGATCCAGTGCGACCAGGCGCCCTGCGCGCCATGGAGGAGGAGGAGGGGCGGGCCATCCCCCCAGGCACGCCAGACCAGCATGCCATCCCCGCAGGGCGTCTCGAATTTGCGGGCGCGGCGATCGACGTCCGCAACTTCACTCGGGACGGGACTAGCGCCGGAGGCGGGCATTGGCATCGGGTCGCACATGGACAATGGCCATTGCGGGGACAGCAGCAATCACCGCCAACACGGCCAGGATACTCTTGAGCAGACGCATGATTTCCTCCCCTCGCTTGGGCGCGAACATAGGCTTTGACAGCGGGCCAACCAACCCGAAACGAAGCCGTTTTCGTCCGCCCACGCGATCAAATGCTTGAAAATATAGCTGTCATCGGGTCATGGTCGATTTCGTCCAGCGGCAAAGCTCTCGCACATGGCACCGGGGTGGGGCATAGCGATCACAATTGACCTTGTCGCGAACCGTCATCTACGCTCACTGCCGGAAAGAGATTTGAACATGGAGTCTTGCCTGTGACGGCAACAGCCGAACCGGTCAGCGGACAAGCAGGCGGTGCATTCGCCCCCCTGCAGGAGCCGATCTTTCGCACAATCTGGTTCACGAGCCTGTTTTCCAATTTCGGTCAGTTGATCTTGGGGGTTGGCGCCGCGTGGGAGATGACGCGGCTGACGTCGTCGGCCAGCATGGTCGCGCTGGTCCAGACCGCGTTGATGGTCCCGCTGATGCTGATTGCGGTTCCGGCGGGCGCGATCGCCGACATGTTCGATCGACGCAAGATTGCGATGGCCGGCCTCGGCTTTTCGATCCTTTGCTCCGTCTTGCTGACGGGGCTGGTCACGTTCGGCTATACTTCGCCCTGGCTGCTGCTGATATTCTGCTCGCTCATCGGGGCGGGCGTGGCCCTGTTCTCGCCTGCCTGGCAGGCATCGATACGCGAGCAGGTCAGTCCCGAACAACTCCCCGCAGCGGTGGCGCTCGGTTCGATCAGCTATAATGTGGCGCGCAGCTTCGGGCCCGCGCTCGGGGGCCTCATCGTCGTGGCGGCCGGGGCACAGGCCGCATTCGGCGTGAACGCGGCTTGCTATATACCGCTGTTCCTGGCCTTTTTCCTGTGGAAGCGCGAGCATGTACCCTCTCGCCTGCCGCCGGAGCGGATGGATCGCGCGATCCAGTCCGGCATGCGCTACTGCTTCCATTCGGGCCCGATCCGGACCGTGATGGCGCGTACGTTTCTGTTCGGTCTGGCCTGCTCAGCCTATTCGTCGCTCGCCCCGCTCATCGCGCGCGACTTGCTGCACGGTAACGCGAGCACCTTTGGCCTGTTGCTCGGCGCGAGCGGCGTCGGCGCGGTGGTGGCCGCCTTCTCGATCAGCGCGGTGCGGGATCGGTTTACGACAGAGGCTGCGGTGCGGGCCTGCGTGATCGCATCGGCGATAGCGATGGCAGTGTCCGGTTTCAGCAGCAATGTGATGCTGACCAGCGTCGGCTTCTTCATCGTGGGCGGCGCCAACATCCTGACCATGGGCCTGTTGAATGTGTCCGTGCAGATGTCTGCGCCGCGCTGGGTAACGGCGCGCGCGCTGTCGCTTTTTTTGTCCTCCGTGACCGGCGGCATCGCCATTGGTTCGGTGTTCTGGGGGCAGGTCGCCCAGAAATGGGGTATCGAGATAACCATCGTAGCTTCGGCCGTGGCGACGCTTCTGACCGTGGTGATGGGATTTCTGCGGCCGCTATCGCAAACCTCGCAAGCCGATGTCGAGATGGTCGAGATCGGCCGTGATCCCGATGTGGCGCTCGACGTGACATTGCGGTCCGGGCCGATCGCCATAGAGGTGGACTATATCGTCGACCCCGCACAGGCGCGCGACTTTTACGGCATGATGCTCAAGGTGCAGCGCGTCCGAAAGCGCAATGGCGGCTTCAACTGGTCGATCGCGCGCGATATCGGCGACGCGGCGCTCTGGACCGAGCGCTACGAATGTCCGACCTGGGGCGACTATCTGCGCATGCGTGGCCGCCAGACCCAGGCCGACCGCGACGTGCAGGCCATGGCCGACAGCTTTCACACGCCGGATGCGCGGGCGCGGATCCGCCGCCGGCTGGAGCGGCCCTTTGGTTCGGTCCGGTGGCGCGCGGAATCGCCCGATCCCCATCACGACAATATCGGCCTGCTGGTGCCCTGAGCGGGGCGTTTTGACGGGCCGGTGCGTCTATTGATCGAAAATTTTACGATAAATAGAATTTAGGTCATTGTGCGCGGGTCAAGACGACATGTCGTGTGCTCGCAATAAGGGTCACGAAGAAGGCCCCTCGCGCTGCGGGCGCAGTGGGTTGATCCCAGCGAGCGTTATACGGTCGCGGTCTTCGGCGATAATGTCACCAACAAGCGCTACCCGAGCCAGGTATTGTTCACCACGCTCGGCATCAGCAGCGTGTGGAATTCGCCGGTGACTTATGGAGTCCAGTTGGGCGCCAAGTTCTGATCTGGCTCAGCCGTTCGCGGCGATTTGCGCCGCGATGGCGACCAGCCTCCGTGCCTGGTCGAGGTGAAGCAGCTCGGCCATCCGGCCCTCGACCCGGATCGCGCCCTTGCTCGCATTTTCGGGCAGGGCAAAGGCGTCGATCACCGCGTGCGACCAGCGCAGCTCCTCCTCGCTCGGCGAGAACACCGCGTTGCACGGGGCGATCTGGTCGGGGTGTATCACCGTCTTGCCGTCAAAGCCGAAGAGCAGGCCCTGCTCGGCCTCGGCGCGGAACAGGTGCAGGTCCCGGAATTCGTTGCACACGCCGTCAAGCAGCGCGACGCCATGCGCCCGTGCGGCGGCGACGGTCAGGGACAGGATCGGCAGGAACGGCGTGCGCTCCGGCGTCAGGCGTGCGCGCATCTCCTTGGCGAGGTCGTTGGTGCCCATCACGAACAGGGACAGGCGCGTCGTCCTGGCGGTAGCTGCGATCGCGTCGAGTTGCGGCACGCAGGCGCAGGTTTCGATCATCGCCCAGAGCTGCATCGCGGACGGCGCGTCGGCCAGTGCGGCATGATAGGCGTGGATATCCTGCGGCCCGTTGACCTTGGGCACGAGGATGGCATCGGCGCCTGACGCCGCGACGGCCGCGAGGTCATCCTTGCCCCATGGCGTGTCGCTGCCGTTCACGCGGATCGCGACCTCACGATTGCCGAACCCGCCTTCACGGACGGCCGCCACCGCTGCTATGCGCGCTTCCGCCTTGGCTTCGGGCGCGACCGCGTCCTCAAGGTCGAGAATGACCATGTCGGCGGGCAGCGTCCGCGCCTTGGCAATGGCCTTGGCATTGGATGCCGGCAGGTAGAGTGCGCTGCGGCGGGGGCGTTCCGGTTGACTCATATCGATCTCCTTGGGCGCATCCCATACCTGCCGATGCCGGCGGCGCCAATCCTACACGCCAATCCGCGCGATCAGCTTCTCGCTTTCCACCCAGAGCCGTGCCGCCGCTGCGTCGTCCAGCGCGGCCGGGGCCGGGGGAACCGCCTTGAGGTCATGGAAATAGCCGCCGGTGGTCTGGCCCGCTTCCGGTGCGGATGCCAGCCAGACCAGCGTTTCTGCGGCAAGCTCCGGAGGAAAGGCATCGAGCCGCGTTTCCATGTAGCTCTTCATGCCCGGTTCGCAATGACTGGCAAAATTTCGATCAACCCGCTCACACCAGTGACTTCTTCAACAGCCTGCTAGAGCGGAACCGGGCCCTCTCCTCGCGCATTCTGGGCGGACCGCAGCATTATGCCGGGAATGTCGGCCAGAGGGATTTTGGCATCGGCGCGCAGATCCTGCGCAATCTGGGCATGCGCGACATGATCCTGCTGACATCGAGCCAGCGCAAGATGAGCGCGCTGGAGGGATTCGGCCTGCGCGTCATCGCGCGCCGTCCAATCGAGGACGACCAGTAGCAGGCCGGCCGACTGGTCGAGTGACGCATGAACCAAACCGCAACTGGCCGGCACATCGTACCGCGTGGGTCAGAACTTGAGTTGCAACGATCCGCCCGGTAAGGCTACACGATGTTCGATCTATCGCGCCGACATCCCGAGCCGGCGCGGCACATCGCATATTTCTGATTGTTCTGCACCCGCCGGTCGATAGGCAGGCGGGTACGGCCATCGTCATGGTCAAAGGAAAGAACGCATAATGGCAACTGAAATCATCCTGCCCAAGATCGGCTTCTCGATGAACGAAGGCACGATCTCCGAATGGCTTGCGGCCGATGGCGACCAGGTGGCGGAGGGGCAGCCGCTGTTCCTGCTCGAGGCGGACAAGTCGGCCAATGAAGTGGAAGCGCCGGCCAGCGGCACGCTGCGTATCGCGGCGCCAGCGGGGGAAACCTATGAAGTTGGAACGATCCTCGGCACGATCGAGTAAGGCCGGCTTCGGCCGGACCCAAAAGTGCCCGCCAGTGTAGCAGAGAGCACGCAATGGCAAAGTACAAGATGGTCACCCTGACCAACCCGGTGGAGGGCAGGGAAGAGGCTTATAACGACTGGTATCAGAACGTCCATCTGCCCGAGGTCGTGGCCTATAAGGGCGTCACAAAGGACAGCAGCAGGCGCGGTGTGTCGGCGCGGACGAGTTCCTCGTAGATCACTTTCTGCTCGGCCAGCGAGCGGCCGCTGCCCGGCCATTCGGCAGGCCAGTGCGGCACGGCATAGCCGCCCTCGACCAGCGCGGCGCGTTCACCTCCAGCCAGGCGAGGACGTCCCGCCGCAGTGCATCAAGTTCGGAACTGCCAGTCATCTCGCCTCCATAACTCCCGCTCAATCGGTCTTATGCCTCACCCAACGCGCCCGGCGTGTCGGATTCGACGAACGCCGCCGCATAGCGACCGACCAGCGCCTCGCAAACCGCGCGGGACTGCCAGCCGTTCGTGCCGAGGGCCGAAAGCCAGATCGCCAGTCCATAGGCATGAGACTGGCGATAACGCCGCCAGACCTCGTCGGCGGAGGGTCCTTGCGCCAATTGCAACGCGTCGCGATAGATTTCAAGCAGGTGACGTTCATGCGCGCGGCGGTCTTCCCGGGTAAGCGCCCCCGCGATGAAATAGCCCACATCCTGCGACCAGTTGCCGCGCCGGACCGCCTGCCAGTCGAGAAAGCCGACCTCGCCGTCGGGCAGGACATAGCTGTTGCCGATATACGCGTCGCCATGCAGCAATGTCAGGTCTCGCTCCATGAGGGTGCCGACATAGCGCGCCCACAGGTCGGCGACGCGCTCGCCGCTCATGTCGCTGATCGGTGCGGGGAGGTGTTCCTGCACCCTGGACAGTCCCGTGGGAATCCTGTGGCGCAGGCCGGTCATCCAGCCCTCCGCCGCCGCCCATGGCTTCACCCAGCGCAGCGGTGGATGCGAGCGTGCGGTCATGCCCCAATAATGACGGTGAAGGCGCGCCAGCCCGCGCAAGCCCGCCGCCACCTGCTCGACCGTCATCGGGCGGGTGGTATCGCGGCAATCGGCGCCGCGCAGATTCAGATCCTCCATGACCAGCAGGAAGTTGAGGCGCGGATAATCGGGCACAGAGAGATAGATGAGGGGATGGTCGACCGGGATCGGCATGCCGCTGGCGAACAGGCGGGTCTCCCAGAACAGATTGCCATTGCGCATGTGCACCCAGCGATGGGCGGGGGCATGGACCTTCACGAACACGCCGCCCGGGCCGCTGCCCTGCGCATAGGTC